>SMVB01247573.1_pt1 | contig 10703 bp, 8 predicted proteins | sample 2456461 | NCBI WGS metagenome assembly SMVB01 (sample SAMN11095934, study PRJNA526329) | marine sediment metagenome | biome: Marine sediment; feature: Surficial sediment; material: Deep marine sediment; isolation source: Hadal surficial sediment | place: Pacific Ocean | collected 2014-05 | depth 0-1...
AAACCATCTCGACTCGTCCGAACCCTCGGCCTTCATGGAAGTGCATACCCGCGAAGGCGAGACGATCCCGATCGCTGCATCCGCGCCAGTCGCGTTTCGTGGAGGCGGCCGGCTGATCGGGCAAGCCTTTTTGCTTCGCGACCGACGGGAGATCGTTTCGCTGCAACGCCGCTTGGCGGTTTCGGCGCGGCTTGCTGCCGTGGGCGACCTCTCCAAGTCGATTTCGCGATCCATCAACGAGCCCGCTGCGCGAACCCGGCATTCACTCGAAGGACTATCGCGCGATTGGCAAGCGATCGAGAAAATTCTCGCGTCCCCAGAGCACGGGGGTGGGGGTGGGGGTTCGGATTGGGAAGCCGTCGAGGAAGGCTTTGAACTGATCGAAGAATGTATCGAGGGCGTGGATCGCATTTTTTCGATCGTTCGGGAGATCGGCGGCTTTACTTCCGAATCTGTAAAGGGGGAATTCTCAGAACATTCGCTTTCGGTGATCGTCGCTCGAGCGTTGCGTGTCGTTCGGGCTCATGCGCCCGTCTGGCTCACGATCGAAGCCCGTCTCGACCCGAACGTTCGGATCGAGTGTCACGCCGCTGACATCGAGCGTGTCGCGACGAATCTTCTGATGAACGCCATCCAGTCCTTCGAAAAGAACCCGCAGAACGATGCGCATCTGGTCGTCGCGGTGGGAGCCACGAGCGACCTTGCGTTGCTCCACGTCGAGGACGATGGATGTGGAATCGAGCCCGAAGTTCTCGATCGCGTCTTCGACCCCTTTTTCACGACCAAGCCCGTCGGTAAAGGCACGGGCCTTGGATTGGCGATCTCCTATCACATCGTGAAGGACCACGGTGGGGAGATTCGGGTCTCCTCGATTCTAGGGCGTGGGACGAGTGTGGCGGTGGAATTGCCTCGCATCCTCGAACCGATACGCCCCCCGCCCCTCGAGTCCAGCACCGTCTGAGCCGGCTCAAGTCCGTCGCGCCGATGGCCGATCCCAGGGATGCGGACCGCTAAAAATGGAGTCGATCGATGGAAAGGATCTATCTGAGTGGCCTATTGGTTGGGCCAATCGCCCAACGTATTCGGGCATGGAATCTCGACGGGAAGATCCACGAGGACGATCTCGAATTTGCATTGACGACCGATGCGCGCTCGCTGTTGGATCATTCGACGGGCTTCGTGGATTGGACGGCACTCGAGGACGTCGAAGGACTGGTCGGATTGGTGGCGGACCAGATCGGGGGTGAGACGGGACTCGTCGAATGGGCCGAAGATCTCGTCGAGAGTTGGCAGCACGAAGCGCCCATCCAGGATTTGATTCGGGGCGCTCGGGCGCTGATCGATACGCCCGGATTCCTCGTCAGTCAGGCGAGCGAATTGTTGATTCGCAAGCCGGATTGGCTCTACGACGGCGGACGATCCGGTTTCAGTGTGAGGCTCCGGGGCATGGGTGAAGCGAGTTCCCGCTTGAAGGCTCTACTCGGTGCGGTGTTGGCGCGACTCGCCATGCTTGCGACGGGTCGAGATTTCGACGTTCGCTTCGAGGGACTCGATCGTGACGATCTCGTGATCTTCGGCGAAGCGATCTCCGACGGCGATTCCGACGGAGAAAGCCGGTTGCATCAAGCGGCTCTGATTGCCTGAGCATTCGTCGGGGTTCGGCCGGGGAGTTCGCTCGAGGAATCAGCCCCTCAGGTCGAGAATGTGGAGCATCGGGCCCGCCGGCATATGCGGTTCGTCGAGTACGACCTCCGCTTCGATCTGAAATCCACCTTCGCCATCGCCATCGATCAATGTCTGTGTGATATCGAAGGCGAGCGCGTTTCGCGCGACGATGCGAGTCCAATGACCACGACGGGCCTCGGGATCGCATCGCAGGTCTCCCTGCGCCTCGAATAACATGGAAAAAGTCGATTCGAAGCGAGCCGCGTCCCAATCGACGTTCGCGACGGAAGTCGCCGCCGTCTCGAAGTCTCGTTTGGACAGCGCCCGCATCAGCTGATGCATTTCGGCGCGAACGCGAGCGTTGAAGGCTTTGACATCGAGCCGGCGGGGTGTTGGGTCGGGCTGGATCGGAGCGGGTTTCGGCGTTGGATCGCCGGGTCGGACCCTGTTCTCCCATTCCTCGAGGAGGCTGGAATCGACCCTCGCGAGCATTGCGCGGAAGAAAGCAATGATCTCCAACACCTCGTCGTTGCGGGCGGTCTCCGGAAGGTTTCGGGCGAGCGTTGAATGAACCTGACTGAGGTAGCGCAGTAGAACGCCCTCCATGCGAGCGATGTTGTAGCGACGCACATAGTCGTCAAACGAGAGAAACCCCTCCCAGATTTCACGCGCGATGGATTTGGGTCGGACCAAATCGTTTCCCACCCATGGATGATGAGCAGCGAAGATGTCGAAGGTCGAATAGAGAAAATCGGCGATCGGCTTGTCCCAGGTCACACCCTCGAGCTTCGTCATGCGTTCTTCGTAGGGGACGCGTTCCGCTTTCAGCTCGGCGATCAGTTCCGATTTCCGTTGTTGGACCTGGGCGAGTAGCAGCGCTCTGGGATTTTCGAGGATCGACTCGACGACCGAGAGTACATCCAGCGCGTAGTCGGATTGTTCGGGGTCGAGGACCGATACCGCATCGACCAGGAAGAGTGACAAGGTGTGATGCAGTCCAAAATCACGTTGGAGATCGGCATCGACGCGTGCGATCGGACCACGACCGGTTGCGGAGGCCTCGAGTTTCACGATTCCGCCCTGCCGAAGTGAGCGGAAGAGTACGGCCGCTTCACGGCGGAATCGCTTCTTGCGGGTTTCGGATTCAAGGCTGTGATTCGTGAGTTCGATCAATTCCCGATAGCCGGAGCCGGGCAAACCCTGGTCTTCTCCGCGCTGAAGCAGGGCGATGAGGGTACTGTGACTCAACGAAAACTGCGAACGCAAGGGTTCAGGAGGACTCGTGACGAGTCGATCGAAGATTTCGGCCGACCAACTAACGAAGCCCCGCGGCGGCATCTTCTTTTTCTTTTCCTTCTTTCTTCCGGTCGTGGCGGCGCGTGCGGCGGCGCGAAGGTTGTCGATGACATGTTCCGGCGCCTGACAGACGACGCTGCCGGCCGTGTCGAAGCCGCGTCGGCCGGCGCGTCCGGCGATCTGTCTGAAATTTCGTACGGTCAGGATTCCGACCTTTTCTCCGTCGTATTTCGAGAGCTTCGTGAAGAGGACCGTTCGAATCGGGATGTTTACGCCGACCCCGAGCGTGTCGGTTCCGCAGATCACTTTCAGAAGACCACGTTGTGCGAGCTGTTCCACCAGCAGCCGATATTTCGGAAGGATCCCGGCGTGGTGCAATCCGATGCCGAATTTGAGAAAGCGCTGAATGTCTTTTCCGTAGGGTGAGTCGAACCGGAACGCACCGATGGCCTCGGCGATCGCGCGTTTCTCCTCTTTGTCCGTGATCTGTCCGCTGGTGAGTCCTTGTGCCTGTTCGGCCGCTTCGCGTTGGGTGAAATGCACCATGTAGATGGGATCCTGCCCGGAGGCGAGAAGGGACTCGACGGTCTCGACGATCGGCGTCTCCCGATAGCGGTAGTCGAGCGGGACCGGGCGTTCGTCGCTGTGGACATGGGCGACGTCACGACCGGTTCGCTGGCGGATGCGCTCTTCGATGGACGCCGTATTGCCGAGCGTCGCAGACATCAAGAGGAAGCGACTTCTTTCCAGAATCAGGAGCGGGACCTGCCAGGCCCAGCCGCGGTCGCGGTCCGCAAAGTAGTGGAACTCGTCCATGACGACGTAGGGCGCATCGGTCTCGAGGCCCTGTCGCAACGTCATGTTGGCGAGAATTTCCGCTGTGCAGCAGACGATCGGTGCCGACCAGTTGATCGACGCGTCCCCCGTGAGCAGGCCGACATTCTCGGCACCGAACTCGTCGCAGAGGGCGAAGAATTTTTCGCTCGTCAAGGCTTTGATCGGCGCTGTGTAAAAGGATCTCTTGCCCTCACACATTGCTTTGAAATGGAGGCCCAATGCGACCAACGATTTGCCCGAGCCCGTCGGCGTACTCAAGACGACGTGATGGTTCGTCATGAGTTCGAGCAAGGCCTCTTCCTGGGCGTCGTACAGGGAGAAACCCGCGTCGGTGCACCATCGCGTAAAGCGATCGAGAATCGCATCGGCATCGGAGATTCCGCCTTCGGGCACCCAGTCGATCAGGCGCCGACGTTCTCGAATCATCCGGATCGCGCTTTCCGGAAGAGATCGCGCGTTGCGGCCAGGAGCTTGGCGGCGTTCCTGCGAAGCAGGGAAGAGATCGTGGGCTGTGGCAGCGTCGCCATCAGGCAAGTGATGTTGTCGAGGCCGCCCGCCTCTTTGGCGGCGTCGATCAGGCCGCCGACCGCGGCTTCGGTGTCGATCCGTTCGGGGGTCAGACGACGGATCTCGTCGTCCTCGACTAGCCCGTGGAGGCCGTCCGAGCAAAGCAGATAGCGATCGCCGGGCATCACCCGTAGCGGTGCGACTTCGATTTCGACATCCTCTTGTACACCGAGCGCACGCAAGACCTGATTACGGCGTGGATCTTCGCGGGCATCCCCGGCGGATAAAATGCCTTCTCGAACCAACGCAACGACCAGGGAATGGTCTTCGGTCATCGCGTCGATGGATCCATCGCGAAGCCGATAGAGGCGACTATCTCCCACATGCGCCACATAGGATCGCTCACTCGCCGTCAGCAATAGGCAGACCACGGTCGTGCCCATTCCGTCGAGAGTGCGGTCCTTGCGGGCGGCCGTCAGGATGGTCCGGTTCGCCGCCGCGATGGCGTGGGTCAGTCGCACGGCGGGCTCATGGTCGCCCTCATCGATCAGCTGGCCCAGCACGTCGACCGCCATTTGGCTTGCCACCTCGCCCCCCTGATGGCCGCCGAGTCCGTCGGCCACGACAAAGAGAATTTCTCGTCGGTTCGCGAGGTGAAAATGGGCGTAGGCGTCCTGATTCGTACGTCGCACACGGCCGACGTCCGTTGCCCCGGCGATCCGCAGGACGCCGTGGGTCCAGGCAATATTCTCTGGTTTGGCTGAAGGAAACGTCGACACGGAAGTCCTTGCTTGGCGTTCGAGTGTAGGCCGGATGCGGATCGAGGTCAGTCGTTTCGCGCGCCGGCGGAAGCGGTCTCGGGTATGCTGCTTCGCTCGAAGGGGTCCACCCGGGACGGACGGAGTCGAGAGAGTGAAGCGAGCGGAAAAGGCGGCGCGCATCCTTCGGATTTTGGATGATCTGTATCCGGAACCTCCGATTCCACTCGACCACGAGGATCCCTTCACGCTGCTCGTGGCGGTTCTGCTCTCGGCGCAAACGACGGATGACCGCGTCAATCTCGTGACACCCGGGCTCTTCGCGTTGGCCCGGACGCCGGCCAAGATGGCGAAGCGTTCGACCCCACAGATCCTCGAGCAGATCCGGTCGTGCGGTCTCGCGCCCGGCAAGGCCCGGAATATCAAGGCGCTCTCCGAAATTCTGGTGCGCGAACATGGCGGCGTCGTGCCCGCCGACATGGAAGCACTCGAAGCCCTTCCCGGGGTCGGACACAAAACGGCGAGCGTCGTTCTCATTCAGGCCTTCGGTCTGCCGGCCTTTCCGGTCGACACCCACATCCATCGGCTTGCCGCGCGTTGGGGACTCTCGGACGAGAAGAACGTCGACAAGACCGAACGCGACTTGAAGGCGGTCTTTGCGCGCGAGGCGTGGGCTCGAATCCACCTTTCGATGATCTATTTCGGTCGTGAGCATTGTCCGGCGCGGGGGCACGACCTCTCGAAATGTCCGATCTGTGGCTGGGCCGCGACGAAAAAGCGCGTCTTCGAAGAAGAGCGATCGGGTGGCGGTGGGCCTCGTTCACGCAAGGCATGGACTCGCGGGAAATCACGCTCATGACGAGAATCGCGATCTCGCTGGGTTTTCGTCAGGCGCGGCAGATGAGCACGACCCGACCGATCAGTTCGGCGGGCGGTTCCACGGCGGGTTCCGTCAATTCGATGCGACGACCGACGACCTGAACGAGCCGAATTCCCTCGCGGGTCCGGACGAATCCTTTGGCTCGCAGTAAATCATCACGGCTGAGCGAGGCTTCGATTTCCGCACTGGTCATTCCATCCGGCGGATTCCATTCGCTCGTTTCGAATTGTTCATGCTGATGGGGTTTGGCTTTCGGGGCTGGGCCACTTCGATCGAATACGCCGGCATCCGGTGGGAAGAGCAGATTCAAGTCGATCTCTCCGCGCACCGCGTGCACAAAGGGTGCTTCGGGTTCGATCTGGCGCAAGCGCGCCTCGATCGCCGGCCATTCGGCCTCCGGTACGAGATCGATCTTGTTCAGGATCATCAGGTCCGCGGATTGGACCTGGTCGGTGAAGGTGCCTTCGAGGTCCCGCCCCTCGCGAAGCTGTTCGGCGTTGACGACGACGACCGCCATATCCTCGCCGATGAAGTCGCAGGCGGGTTCTCGCCAGAAATTCAGTTGGGTGTCGTAGGGGAGGGCGACGCCCGAGGTCTCGATCACAAAGCGGTCGGGGTCGACCTCGCGGTGTAGCTCGGTGAGCGTCTCGAGGAGATCATCGCTGAGTTCGCAGCAAACACATCCGCCCTCGAGTTCGACGTAGGCTTTGCCGCCTTCGCCGAGGAGCGCGCTGTCGATTCCGAGTTCGCCGAGTTCGTTCGAGATCAACGCGATCCGGATGCCGTTCTCTTTCGCGTGTTCGAGGAGACGCTGGACGACCGTTGTTTTTCCGGAGCCGAGGAAACCCGACAGAACGAGGGCAGGGACTCTTCGTCCAGCGGCGGGCGCCGCCTTCGCCGTGGGCTCGCTCTCGTTCATGTGGCGCCCTCCCGACTATTCCGCGTGGAGCAGGGCGAAGGAGATAGCATTCTGCTGGCCCTTTTCGAACTCTTCTCCCGGATTCGCACCGGCGCTTTCCCCACCGCGATGGCCGCCAGGCGGGCTATTCTGACGATCCGCCCGCAGCGCGGATGAGGAGGATGTTTTGTCGGATCGCGAACTGGATCTCTTTGTGATCGGAGCCGGTTCGGGTGGCGTACGGGCCGCTCGATTCTCCGCAGCGCTCGGTGCACGGGTCGCCATTGCGGAAGATCGATATCTCGGAGGGACCTGCGTCAACGTCGGTTGCATTCCCAAGAAACTCTTCGTCTATGCGTCCCATTTTCGCGCCGAGATGGAAGACGCGACCGCGGGTTTTGGTTGGACCGTGGGATCGACCCATTTCGATTGGCCGACGCTTCGAGACAACAAGACCCGGGAAATCGAGCGACTGAACGGGATCTACGAGGGGCTGTTGCGAGACGCGGGCGTTCAGCTCGTCGACGGTCGAGCGACGATCCTCGATCCTCATCAGGTTGAAGTCGACGGGAAACGCTACAGCACGGAGAACATACTCGTTGCCACCGGAGGCTGGCCCACGGTTCCGGAAATTCCGGGCGCCGATCTCGCCGTGACCTCCAACGAAGTATTCGCCTTGGACGAGTTGCCGGGCAAGGCGATCATCGTGGGCGGCGGCTATATCGCGGTCGAGTTTGCCTGCATTTTTCAGGGGCTGGGCATCGACGTCGTCCAGCTCTACCGAGGGCCACTCTTCTTGCGTGGCTTCGATAGTGATGTCCGCAGTCATCTTGCGAAGGAAATCCGCGGTCGCGGGGTCGATCTGCGTTTCGACATCAATGTCACCGCCATCGAGAAGACCGATGTGGGCATTCGGGCCGTTTTGACCGACGGCGGGACGCTCGACGCGGACCTGATCTTGTTTGCGACAGGCCGCCATCCGAATGCCGAGAAGCTCGGTCTCGAAGAGCTGGGTGTCGAGTTCGGAAAGGCCGGCGCGATCGTCGTGGATGAATACTCACGGACGAATATCCCGAGCATCTGGGCGATCGGGGACGTGACGGACCGGATCAACCTCACCCCCGTCGCGCTGCACGAGGGCGTCTGTCTTTCGCAGACGCTCTTTGCGGACAATCCGCGCTCACCCGATCATGAGAACGTACCCGCCGCGGTCTTCTCGCAACCGCCCGTAGGCACCGTGGGTTTAACCGAGGCCGAGGCGCGCGAGAAATACGACTCGATTGACGTCTACCGGTCGACGTTTCGGGCGCTGAAACACACGCTGACGGGCAGCGACGAACGGACGCTGATGAAACTGATCGTCGATCGCGCCAGCGACCGCGTCATCGGATTGCACATGGTCGGACCCGAGGCGGGCGAGATCATCCAGGGCTTCGCGGTTGCGATCAAAGCCGGTGCGACGAAGGCGGATTTCGACGCCACCCTTGGCGTCCATCCGACGTCGGCGGAAGAGTTCGTGACGATGAGGACGCCCGTCGGCGATTGAGATGCGCGTCGAAGTCCTCCTGGTCATCGGATCCCTTTTCTTGTCGGCGAGCCCAGGCTTGGCCGATCCATCCGACACGAATGCTGCGGCGCCCGAGGTCGAGGCGGTCTACGACCCGTATCGCGGCATGGATCGCGACGGGCGAATTCCCCGCGTCGACAAGGCACTCTACGTCGACCGGCCCGACCGATGGCGTTATGTGCCCGAGGGTCGGATCAAACCGGGCAATTTTCTGGAGCGCTTCCTCGTTTCCAGTTTCGTCGTCCCGATCTTCTTCAGCAACTCGGATGTGGGGACCGGTTTCGGATTGGCGCTGACCGACATCGATTTTCGGAAACAGCGTCGACGCGAATTTCTCGGCGGTTTCTTCTCCTATACGACCGAGGGGCAACAGAGTTATGTGCTCCGGTGGCGACGTTGGTCAAAGCATGTCGAGGTGCCGGGCGGCGGCATCTTGCAGGAGGAGCGAAGCTTTGTTCGTGCCGGGGGTGGCTACCGAAAGACCCTCACGCGACGTTTCTTCGGAATTGGCTCGTCGACCCAGGAGCGCGATGAAACGAGCTTTACCGACGAGGTCGTATTCCTCGACATCGGATTCTCGAGGTCGCTCGAAGGCCGCTGGACGGATTTCGTCCTCGACCTTGGCGTGCTCGGCGAGGGTCATCGTCTGGATCGGGGTCGTGTCGGGGGAAAGCCGTCCACCGACGATCCATTGCGAGGCTTTCCTGTGCTCTTTGCCGAAGCGGACCGAAGCGCGCTCGGCTGGTTGAAGGCGGGTCTTCGTTGGGACACGCGCGACAGCCAGTGGAATCCCTATCGCGGGACGGCGATCGGCGCGAGGGTGGATGCGGCGCTGGCCCAGACGGACGGCGACGTCGGCGCGATCTACACCTTCTTCGCGGACCAGATCTTTCCGGTCTGGCCCGTCTTCCACGATGGGGGAAGCGAAGAGGAAGAGCATCCGCCGACGGATAGCATCGGCTTCCACTTCGAGAATCGCTTGAGTTCGGGTGACCTGCCCTTCTTCGTGCGCCCGAGCCTCGGCGGCGAGAGAATGCTGCGGGGCTACATCGAGGGCCGCTGGCGCGACGATGCCGCGTGGGCCGCCGCCATGGAATATCGCTTCTGGCTGATTCCTCGAGGATTTACGATTTGGCGCCACATTCGCGTCGAACGCTTGGGCGCCGCTATTTTCTACGAGGTGGGCGGCGTTGCCGGAGACGGCTTCGGACTTTTTCACGAACGCGTTCGCCAGAGCTATGGCGTCAGTGCGCGCGCGACACTCGAACGCGCGGCGCTCTTCCGAGCGGATTTTGGCTTCTCGGAAGAGGGCTTCATTTTCTCGGCCGGCTTCGGTCTCTCCTTTTAGAGCGCGCCGCAGCGACTGCTAGCTTCGCCCCATGACTCGTGCCGACATCACAGCGTTGCTCGACCGCTATCAGACTCGTCATTCGAATGAGACGGAGACGATCGATCGGTTCCGAACGCTTCTCGACGACGAGCGCTGTTTTTTTCGAGACTGCTTCCCGGGCCACATGACGAGCTCGGCCTGGATCGTTTCGCGCGAATCGGGCTCGGCGCTTCTCACCCATCACCGGAAACTCGAACGCTGGCTGCAACTCGGGGGTCACGCGGATGGCGAGACCGATGTCTTGGCTTCCGCTCTGCGTGAAGCGGAAGAAGAGTCGGGACTGCGCAATTTTCGGCCGATCCCCAACGCCGGAATCGTCGAAATCCTGGACCTCGACATCCACGCTATTCCGGCGCGGGAGACCGAACCGAAACATCTCCACTACGACATCCGTTTTCTATTCGATGTCTCGCAGTCCCAGCGGATCCGACACCAGGAAAACGAGTCAAAGGAAGTCCGGTGGTTCTCGACGGAGGAAATCGCAGCTCGATTCCACGAGGAGAGCCTGCTTCGGATGGCCCGGAAAGCCGCCCTTTGGCTCGCTCGCGAACCGGCTGGGCCAGCCTGAAGGAGATGGATCCTTCCCTCTGGGGGCGAACTTTTCGCCTACAAAGGGTGCCTCATTGGGCGACATGAACCGAAGATTTTGTCGTTCCGGCATTCAAAATTGGCTCTTCCGGCCCTCAGTTGCGCGAGAGCCTTATCTCGGTCGAATGAGAGATGGCGCAGTACTCGCGGTCACATGTATGGTATAATCCCCTCACATTTAAGAGTGGAGGTCGCATGCGGCGACAGGAGTCCACAGAACTGACGACAGGACCGACCGCCATCCGTGGGATGCCCGGTTCGATGACGCTTCATCCATGGGGTGGCTTTGTCGGTTTCATCGCGCTGACCCTGGCGAT
>SMVB01282270.1_pt1 | contig 10700 bp, 5 predicted proteins | sample 2456461 | NCBI WGS metagenome assembly SMVB01 (sample SAMN11095934, study PRJNA526329) | marine sediment metagenome | biome: Marine sediment; feature: Surficial sediment; material: Deep marine sediment; isolation source: Hadal surficial sediment | place: Pacific Ocean | collected 2014-05 | depth 0-1...
AGCTATGGTTCAAGCAGGATCGGCCGGGATGTGCCGTGAAATCAGACGACAAACCGGCAGCGGTACACATTGTATTTCTTATCATACCCAAATTATTCTTACATGTTATTGAAATTATTAAACAATCATTAAAGTCCAGCGGAACTCGTGCAATATGCGGGCTAGTGCATGCCTTAAGCAGGGTAAGTTCAGTCCGACTTCATCTGGCCTTTTGGTTCCGGTTTGGTTGGGCAATGTTCAAGCAGGCTTGATCGCGACCTGATTACGGATATAAACGGGTTGAGCTTTTTCTGCCGGCAAGGGCTTATTGACTTGCAACCACCGGGTGGCCAGGTGGTTGATCACAGCGGCACGAGGCCAGCAATCCGGAATGAAGTTCCCCCGTTCCCCCGCCCGAGTTTCAAGTTCCGGGTAAACCTCAAAACCATTACCGCTTGCACAGACTTTGCTTGCCCCCTCGGGAAAAACATCCGCCGGCAAGCAGACTCGTTCCGCACCCGATGCAATGGCAAAGCCATCCGTGTCTACTTCAAATTCAGCGGTATAAACCTCCTGCATCCGGGCATCCATGGCGACACAAACACGATTCACACCGGGTGGCAGGCCCTGTTCAATTGCAGCCTGGGCCACCGCGGCCAGCGACGATATCGGTACCACGGGTAAGTCCGCTCCCCAGGCCAGCCCCTGGACCACGCCGATACCAATTCTCAGGCTGGTGAAACTGCCCGGCCCCCGACCAAATGCGATACCATCCAGTTGGCTGAGCGTCATTTCAGCTTCGGCCAGCAACGAACGCACCATCGGCAAAATCAACTCTGCATGCCGTCTGGGTGCAAATTCAAATTCTTCCCGCGTTTGACCGAGGATGCTCAGGGCCACGGAACAGCTTTCAGCAGAAGTCTCAATCGACAACAGATTATTCACTCAAAAAAACCTCAACTTCGGATTGACCACCGGCCAGACGCATGGGCGGTAAACTTTCACGAAACACCCTCCCGTACGACTTTGTCCGGATTCTCGGATCACAAATAACCAACGCTCCGCGATCATTAACGTCCCGGATCAGCCGGCCTGCACCCTGTTTAAGAGCAATCACAGCATGAGGCAGATAGAGCTGGATAAAAGGATTTCCTCCGGACCTTCGCAGCACCTCACTTCGGGCTTCCATCACCGGGTCATCCGGCGCGGCAAAAGGCAGCTTGTCTATCACCACCAGGGAGAGTGCGTCCCCGATCACATCCACACCTTCCCAAAAGCTCGCCGATCCCAGCAGAACACCTTCACCGGACTCCCTGAATTGTTCCAAAAGCACACTGCGTGGCCTTTCTCCCTGGACAAACAGTGGAAAAGCAATCCGATCCGCCAGCAATTCTGCCGCCTGGCGTAGCACACGATGCGATGTGAACAGCAAAAACGCCCTGCCTTTGCTGGCCTCCAGCAGGGGCACAATAACATCCAGAAATGCAGGCACAAACTCCACGTTCCTGGGCTCCGGCAGATTTTCCGGCAACCACATCAGGGCATTATTCGGATAATCGAAAGGTGAATCCAGCAGCAAAGTCTGAGCATCTTCCAGGCCCATTTGCCGGGTGAAGTGCCGAAAATCCTCCCCAACCGCAAGTGTTGCTGAAGTAAATAACCAGGCGGCGTCCACTTTTTCCCGAAAGGCGTTAAACGGTACTGAAACATCCAGAGGCGTGATGTGGATGGCAAATCCACGGCCACGTTTTTCAAACCAACGCACTTCACCCGCCGGTGGTTCGGCATCAAAACGATCCAGGCGGACCTGCAACTCCGTCAAGCGGTCAATACAGCCATCCATGCCACGTGCGCGCCCATACATGTCATTGACTGATTCGGCCAGGGCGTGAACCGAACGGTCAAGTTCCTGCAAAGCTGTTCGCACCTGCTCATCCCGCATCAACTCCTGCCAGGAACCTCGCTCCGGCATGTGATCTGAAAACGCCAGTTGGATTTCCTTCAGTTTCTGCAGACAATCCGCCAGGGGCTCGCGGAGCGTTCCCATTGCCCCGGAAACTTCGGCTGATTCTGCAAGAAAATCGCGGCACAATTCGGTCACCTGGCGGGCGGAAAGCGTGGTACTGAAAAACCGAGATGCGATCTCGGGCGCCTGGTGTGCCTCATCTACTATGAACGCAGATGCACCCGGCAAAACCTCACCAAAACCACTTTGCTTGATTGCCATGTCCGCGAACAACAGATGGTGATTGACCACGACAATGTCGGCGTCCTGAGCCTCCCTCCTGGCCCTGGCCACGTAGCAGTCTTCAAACTGGGGGCATTCCGAACCGAGGCAGTTGTCCGCCGTCGATGTAATCAGTGGCAGCAGACCGCTCTCTTCAGAAACTGCCGAAGACAGAGACAGATCACCGTCCATGGTTTTCGCATTCCACTCGATAACCGCTTCCAGTTCCTGTACCGCTTCCTTGCTGGGCAGCCGCCCATCTGCGTGTGCCATCATCATCCGGTGCAGGCAGAGATAATTTGCCCGCCCCTTCAACAAGGCGGTTTTGAGCGACTTGCCCAGCGCTTCCTTGACCAGGGGAAGGTCACGGAAAAAAAGCTGGTCCTGCAGGTTCTTCGTACCGGTGGAAATGATAACGCGCTCACCACTGAGAATTGCAGGAACAAGGTAGGCAAGGGTTTTGCCAATACCGGTTCCCGCTTCGATAACAAGAGAATCCTTTTGAGCCAGTGCGGTTTCAACCGCCCGGGCCATACGGATCTGCGTCTCTCGAGGTGCGAATCCTGGCAGGGCGTTGGCAAAAGGGCCATCAGCCCCCAATAAATCCGCGCTATTTTTCACCGTCCGCTCAGAAGCTTCGGGGCTTGGTGTTCATGCAGGTTGACGCCCGTTGCTCGGCCTGAACAGAGCCATTGGGATCATCCAAATGCTCCTTTGCTACGCTGATCGTGCGCCAGTTCCGGTTACATATTTCGCCCACTCGCGGGCCGACGTCATAGGAACGAACTGCAAAATTCAAAGCCTGCGAATAATCCAGTTTCTGCAAATGTATTTCCGCCATTTGTTGCAGTATTTCCGGATCCCTGGGCTCTATCCGCAGGGCCCGCTCCAATAAAACCGATGCCTGGTTATAGTCGCCTGTACTCTCCGCGTTTCCCGCATCGGCCAGCAGTTCTTTCACTGCTGAATTTTGCAATGGAAATACCTGAACTCCTTCACTATCCTGGCTCGCAGGAACGCGAACCCGATTTTCAACTTCCGGATCATCACCAGGAACAGAAACCGTTCCGGCACATGCGGACAAAATCAGAACGCTGATGACTGACCCGTATAAAAGCACAAGAACTTTAATTTTTCTTACCAAACCATTTTCTCCAGAACGATTCCTTTTCAACTTCCTTTGCTTTTTCCAGGCAGGCGGTGGTCTTCCCGGGGCCTGACCCATCCACAAAGGGAAGCTGCATGGCACCGGGGCAGTTCTCCGCGGTCAGGGCGCCGCTTTCCTGGTCCACCCAGCGCCAGGACGCGCCATCTGCCAGGCGCAGATCAAGCGATTCAATCGGCAGTTCACGGAACAGACCGGCCCAGAGTCGCATCGCGGCATTACTGCCGGTAACGCGTGCCGGACGGTTATCGTCCTCACCAACCCATGCGACCGCAATGCGATTACGAGTATATCCGACAAACCAACTATCGCGGCGATCGTTTGTCGTGCCTGTTTTACCGGCAATAACGGTTTGTTTGCCCAGTAATCCAGGCAAGGCCCTGGCGGTGCCCTGCTCAACAACCTGGGTCATTGCGTAGTTGAGCACACCGACCACTTCGCGGCGGGCCAGGGGCTTCATGCGTAAGGGGTAGCGAAGCAGTTCATTTCCGTCTGTTGTTTGCACCGCTATTACCGAACGCAAGGGCACGCTGTAGCCACCTGCAGCCAGGGATTGATATATCTGGGTTACTTCCAGCGGTGTCAGTTCAACCGCACCAAGAAATACCGAAGGCACCGCGGGTACATCTGCCCGCACACCCAATTGTTCCAGCTTGCGCAAAAGATGGCTGATGCCGATATTCAATCCCAGGCGGACGGTAGCCTGATTGTAGGAATGGATCAGGGCATCCAGCAAGGTAACATCACCATGAGATACTTTGTCGTAATTGGCTGGAGACCAGGATTTTCCATCCGCTTGTTTCAATGTCAGCGGCCGGTCCTCGATGTGTGTCAACAGGTTGTAATCCGCTTCATGTTCGAGCGCCAGCAAATAGACCAGGGGCTTGATCACCGAGCCGATCTGACGCCGCGCGTCCAGTGCCCGGTTAAATCCCGCCCGCTTGGCATCCCTATCGCCTACCAGCGCCCTGACCTCACCACTGTCCGAGTCAACCAACACCATCGCAGCTTGCAGGCTGGGCGAAAGGCCGCGCTTGCGGAGACTCTCAAGGCCATCGCTGACCGCCTTTTGAGCTTTCTCCTGGTCCGACGGAGAAAGCGTGGTGAATATATTCAAGCCCTCAGTTTTCAAATCTTCTTCACGGTAAATCTGGGCCAGTTGCCGCCTGACCAGGTCAACAAAAGCGTGGTACCGGGTTGCGCGGCTGCGCGCCTGTTTGGTGACCCCCAGCGGCCTGGCCTTTGCGGTGCGGGCTGCTGCCGGCGTCAGTAAACCGGTTGTTTCGAAGGCAGATAAAACCCGGTTGCGCCGATTCATCGCCCGTTCGGGGTGTCGACGGGGGTTGTAGTAGGAAGCGCCACGAACCATACCGATCAACAAGGCGATGTGCTGCGGTTCCAGACGGTCCAGTGGCTGGTCAAAATAATACAGGCTGGCACGCCCAAAACCATGAATGGCATAAGCTCCTTGCTGGCCGAGGAATATCTCGTTCAGGTAGGCTTCCAGAATTTCAGCTTTGTCATAGTGATACTCCAGCAACAAGGCCATGATCGCCTCATTTACTTTCCGTAAAATGGTTCGCTCATCCGACAAAAAATAATTTTTGACCAACTGCTGCGTAAGCGTGCTGCCGCCCTGAACCGCCCGTCCTGCCCTCAGGTTGGCCAATGCCGCCCGTGCGATACCCTTGATGTCCACGCCGGGATGATGCTTGAAATTCCTGTCTTCCACAGCCTGCAGGCCGGTCAGCAGCAAGGGCGGCACATCTTTGATTCTGACCAGGGTGCGGTCTTCTTTTTGCAGGGGGTAAATGGCAGCAATTTCCGCCGGCTCCAGCCGTACCAGATCCAGTGACCGACCGGTTTCAATCTCGCGCAGGCCGCTGACTTTTCCGGACTGCAAGCTTAGCGAAAATCTCAGCTCTTCCTCGACCCCGTCATGGAAATGAAACGGGCGCCGGAATATTTCCACGTTGCGGCCGGAAACACTGTATTGACCCGGCCTGCCCGCTGTAGCCATGCGCCGGTATCCCGCAACTTGCAATTCAAGCTCAAGGTCTTTAAGCGTAACGGGTGCGCCCGGATATAGATCAAGTGCACGTGCGAAGACCCGGCTGGGCAGGTCCCATTTACGGCCTTCAAATTCGGTGGTTACCTGGTAGTTCAGATAGGCCGTCCAGGGCAGCAACAAGCCCAGGCAAATACCAATGAAAAGTATGCTGAATCGCCACAGCCGACCCAGCCAGCGCAGGCTTGCCGGTTTGCCGGAACGCTTTTGACGCCGGCTGCTTTTTTTTGCGACCGGCTTTTTTCCTGTCGCCTTCCTGCGACCCTTCTTTTTTTTGCCCGCGGTTTTTTTTCTGCCTGTTCTCATCAACGAATTTGTCCTGCAAACGGGTGACATCACCCGGTCCTTTGACCATAATGAGTGGGTTTCATTCTGGCTGAATCATCCCTGTAAGGGGCATTCTATCCAGCCGGGCACACAAATTACTACAGTAGCTGTAAAATCCCGGAGAAATCCTACAGAAAAACCCGTATGAGCAGCAGCACACAAGACAAAAAGAGCGACTCCAGGTCACCGCAAAACGGTAGGCAGCCAAATGTTGTCTGTGTCACCTCGCGTGGTGATTGCACAACGGCGCAGCACACCGTTGACTTGTTCGAAAAATGGGGCTGGCGGGGCTGGATTGCAGGTCGTGATGGCTCAACTGTGGCCGGTCCGGATCTGCTCGGTGAGTTGCTGATTGAACATGTTCGACGGTTTCCGGGCCTGGCTTTACTTCTGATCGATGCAGGGCTTGATATTGCAGCGGATAGTATAGAGACCATAACAACTTTGATGCAGGAACTGGCTCCCGCTGCTGACGACGCGCTTGTACTCACTGTGCTCAGTAACGCGGAACCGGGGCTTAATCCTTTTGCCGGCCTCGAAGCATCAGACAAGGATGATGTGTCGCCTGACAAGCTGGGCTCACTGGTCGCTCTTTTAGGGCCGGGTTACCTGCACGAGCATCAACACTGGCCCGGTCACCTGCTGTATTTTTCTTCCGGCGCCATCCAGACGCTGGCAAAAACAGACATACGGGCGGCAAATGCCCTGGCTTGCCTGGAGTCGCATAACGGCCGACTGCTGGTGGCAGATCATTGTTTTGTGCACGACCCACGTCTTCAACTGTTCAGCCAGGCACGGCTGGAGCCTCATGAAGAGCGGCGCCCGCCTGCCTGGGGCAAGCTGGTACAACGACTCGACGCCTGGCTCAGAAATGACCATGCCCGCATCGACAAGTACCTTCCCGGTGAAAAACCATTGACGCTTCACATCACACACAGTTGGGGAGGCGGAGTCGCACAATGGGTGCAATCCTTCATTGAAGCCGACCAGACCGGCCTGAATTTCCAACTTCGCTCGGAAAGCCCGCAAACCGGCGAAGGCGCCGGCCAGCGCTTGTCGCTGTACTACGGCAACAACACGGACACAGCCATCGCAAGCTGGTGGTTACAACCACCCATCCGGTCCACGGTCGAGACAAATGAGCAATACAGGGACATCCTGCAAAAGATCACCAGGCGATACGGCGTGGGGCGGATCATTGTTTCTTCCCTGGTCGGTCACAGCCTGGACTCGCTGGAAACAGGCCTTCCAACCGTGCAGCTCTTGCATGATTTCTACCCTCGATGGCCGCTGCTGGGCATCCACCCCGGTCCCTACCTCGTGAACGGCGGTTTGACCGGCGTTGCATCCGGCAGCGACAAAGACGCAGGATTGAGCCTGGCCTTGTCGGAGAATAAGCTGTTGCCGGATTTCCGCGACCGCGATACACAAGCATGGCAATCCCTGGCTGAGCGATGGCGTGAAACCATTACCGATCGAGGCACCAAGGTCGCGGCACCCAGTGGCTCCACGGCCGACTTGATACGGAAAATGGATGCAGGCTGGAACGATATCGATATCAATATCATTCCGCATGGCCTCCCACCATTTCCAGCTGACGGTGAAGCGATACCCCGTGACCGCGCAGACGGAAAACTGCGCCTGGTCATCCCCGGCAGGGTACAGCAAGGCAAAGGCAAGGCCTTATTACTGGAAGCAATCGATGAGTTGACACAGTATGCCCAGGTTTACCTGCTAGGAGCCGGCAAAGAGGGGGAGGCTTTTTTTGGCCGCAGCGGCGTCAATGTGATTCTTCAGTACCAACGGGATGAATTGCCCGCCCTTCTCGCAAAAATCGGTCCCCATGTTGCAGCACTTTTGTCGCTTGTTCCGGAGACATTCAGTTACACGCTTTCTGAAATGCAGCATCTGAACGTGCCCGTTATCGCCACCCGCGTCGGCAGCCTGGCGGAGCGGATTACCGATGAAGACACCGGTTGGCTGATTGACGGCAACGCAACTTCATTGCTCGAGAAAGTCCGATTCCTATTCAATCACAGAGAAGAAATTGAAACGATGAGGGCCCGGCTTGGCAGCTACGATTTACCCGGAACGCGGGCAATGGTGCAGTCTTACCAAACACTTTGCAAGCCCCTCCCGCTTACAAAAAAACCCGCTGCCCCGGTCGAAAAACACCCGCCTGGAAACAACTGGCTGCAATCGTCGTCCCAGGCTTTCCAACTGTCAGCCCTGGCCGCACAGGGAAGGCAACTGGCTGAGCAGGTAGTCACATTGCAACAGGAGGTGGAAAAACGGACCGCCTGGGCAGAAGATCGTGAACGTGCCCGGAAGGTGGAGCAGAAGGAAAAACTCAAATGGGTCAAAAGCCTGCAGTCCCATCAAGACCACCTGGAAGCACAACTACAGGCAACGAGCAGTTCCCTGGAACACGAACAGACCGCACACGAGCAGACCCATGTCTTGTTTGCACAACTTCGATCAACACACGAGCGGGTGCTTGCAAGTTCATCCTGGCGGATCACCCGGCCGTTCCGGGTGGGCCGGCGAATGCTGCATAATTTCATGCAGGCGCGCGCCTGGAATCCTTTGCGCTGGCGCCTGCTGCTGTCTCAACTGGTGCGCACGCTCAAGACACAGGGGTTACGAGGCACTCTGACACGTTCCCAACTGGCACATCATCAGGCTTTTGTTCCGCAAGGTGTTGAAACGCTGCAGCTAGAGGAAATAGGCGATCCTGAGCCACCCGATCGACTGCCGGTTTCAGACCACCCTGAAGTCACCGTCATCATCCCGGTTTTCAACCAGTGGGTTTATACGGCTGCCTGCCTTCGCTCTCTGGCCGAAACGGCCTGTCGGACCCCTTACGAGTTGATTATTGTGGATGATCAGTCTTCTGATGAAACGGCGGAACGCCTGTCAAAGGTGAAGGGATTGATCAGCATCCGCAATGACGAAAACATCGGTTTTATCGGCAGCTGCAACCGGGGCAGTTCGGAAGCGAAAGGGAAATACATCGTTATGCTCAATAACGATACGCAGGTGCTGGACGGTTGGCTCGATAAGCTGGTCGATACATTCGAGCGATTTCCGGATACCGGTCTTGCCGGCGCCCGCCTGATCTATCCGGATGGCAGCTTACAGGAATGTGGGGGCATCATTTTCAACGATGGCTCCGGTTGGAATTACGGCCGCGGAGACAATGCTGAAAAACCTGAATACGGGTACACCAGGGAGGTGGACTATTGTTCCGGTGCCTGCATGATGATCAAAACAGAGTTATTTCATCAACTAGGCGGTTTCGATTCACGTTACTCGCCCGCATATTACGAAGATACCGACCTGGCATTCCGCGTGCGTGCAAAGGGCCTGAAAGTTCGTGTTCAGGCAAGGGCAACGATCGTGCACCATGAGGGAATTTCATCCGGCACCGATGTAAACAGCGGCACCAAGCGTTATCAGGAGATCAACCGGGATAAATTTCTCGAACGCTGGAAGGAAAAATTGACATCACAACCGGTACCGCTGTCCGACCCCAACGATATCCCTGCGCTAATCAAAGCAAGAGACCACCGCTTGCAAGGCCGGATACTGGTCATCGACGCTTATACACCCGAACCGGACCAGGATTCGGGCAGCCTACGCCTGCGTTACTTGCTGGGCTGTTTCGGCAAGCTGGGGTACGGGGTCACATTTTTTGCAGATAACCGGGGCCACGCCGGCAGCTACACAACGGATTTGCAACAAGCCGGCATCGAAGTCATTTTCAAACCCTGGCTGGATTCCCTGCATGATTTCTTCTATCAGCGTGGCGCAGAGTTCGATTTCGTCATGATCAGCCGCCACTACGTTGCCGCCCATTATCTTTCCCTGTTGGAACGATATTGCCCCGATGCAAAGTTCATTTTTGATACAGTGGATCTGCATTATCTCCGCGAAGAAAGGCTGGCCGAACTCGAAGACAGCCTGCCCCTGAAGCGTGTCGCAGCACAAACCCGCCGTTCTGAACTTGCTGTTATTGAAGCCGCGGATGCAACCCTGGTTGTCAGCCCGGTTGAAAAATCCGTACTGGAGCATGCTGCACCGAATGCAAAAGTCCATGTCATCTCCAATGTACATGAAGTGCCCGGAAGTCAGCGCCCCTGGTCAGAGCGAAAAGACATTTTTTTCGTTGGCGGCTATCAGCACCCGCCGAACGTCGATGCGGCAATCTGGTTTGTCCGCGAGATCTGGCCCCTGGTTCTGGAAAAATTGCCGGACATTCAGTTTCATCTCATTGGAAGCAAAGCGCCCAAACAAGTCAGTTCACTGAACGGCAACGGTGTGCAATTCCATGGTTTTGTCAAAAGCCTGGACCCCTGGCTGGATGGCTGCCGCCTGGCGGTTGCACCCCTGCGATATGGCGCGGGTGTCAAGGGCAAAGTCAACATAAGCATGAGCCGTGGCCAACCTGTGGTAGCAACGCCCGCAGCAGTCGAGGGTTTATTCTCCAAGCCCGGCGAAGACATCCTGGTTGCCGAAAATGAGCAGGAATTCGCCGACCAGATCGTCCGCGTCTACCAGGATGAGCCACTGTGGAACAGTATTTCCGTCGCCGGCCAGGATAATGTCCGAAAATACTTCTCCGTCGAAACCGCACAACTGAGCCTGCAAGCCCTGCTAAAATCCCTAAGCACCTAGGGAACCCCCCCCGTCATCCCGGATTCGCGCTCCTGCCCCCCGTCATCCCGGATTCGCGCAGCGACATCCGGGATCCAGTCTGAGTGAAACGAACTGAAAAGCAGGAGGCAGTTTTACCGTTGCTACTGGATTCCGGATGCGACTGCGTCGATCCGGAATGACGAGGGGTGGCGACTGCGTCGATCCGGAATGACGAGGGGTGGCGACTGCGTCGATCCGGAATGACGAGGGGTGGCGACTGCGTCGATCCGGAATGA
>SMVB01382698.1_pt1 | contig 10699 bp, 5 predicted proteins | sample 2456461 | NCBI WGS metagenome assembly SMVB01 (sample SAMN11095934, study PRJNA526329) | marine sediment metagenome | biome: Marine sediment; feature: Surficial sediment; material: Deep marine sediment; isolation source: Hadal surficial sediment | place: Pacific Ocean | collected 2014-05 | depth 0-1...
AATTCGGCAGCTCCACCGGGAACCTGAACCAGGTGCGCACCACGGGAGGCACATCCGTCTTCGTGGACGGCCTCTCTCCCACCGGCACCTACTACTTCGCCGTCGCGGCCTCCGACGGCGGCGGGAACACCAGCGTCTCGTCCGCGGAGATCAACGCCACCAACCTCAACAACACGGTTCCCGGAGCCGTCACCGGCCTGGCCGTGGCGCCCTCCACCGCCCAGCCGGGCATCATCGTCAGCTGGGCGACCCTGCCCGCCAATGACGGCACCGTCACCGGCGCGTCGGGAGCCGCCGGTTGCGACTTCAACAAGCCGGTCAACCGCGACCTGGGCGGCTACGATCTCTTCCGCGAGAGCGGCAGCGACCCGGACACCGACCCCGGCGACGAACTGGTGGGCCCGGCCACTCTCACTGAAGCCGCCATCCAGCACCTGGACACCAGCGTGGTGGCCTGCCGGGACTATACCTACGATATTCGCGCCCTGGATGCCTGCTCGGTCCCCGGCGCCGACCAGGCCACCCCCCTCACCGCCACCTATACAACCACCACGCTGCCGGCAGCGCCCCTGAACATCAGCGCCACCGAGTCGTCCGCATCCACCAACAGCGTGTTCTGGGACCGGGTCAACACGGACGTCAATGGCGTTGCCATCGTCGTGGCACGCTACAAGATCTACAGGGCCTCCGGAATCGCCGGCGTTCCGCCCATCATAAGCTCCTACACCCTTGTGGGCAATTCCATCACTGAATCGTTCGTCGACAACTACGGAGCCGGCGTCGGCGGCGGCGGCGGCGGCGGCGTCGGCAATCCTCCTCCTGCGGGCGAGATCTATTACTACCGGACCAGCGCCCTGGATGCCTGCCCCAACGAGTCGGCTCTCTCCATTGCCGACGGTGCTGCCTGCGCCTTCGATGGACTGATCAACATCAGCCCCGGCAACGGCCAGACGGTCTACGGCGTTGTTCCCATCGACATCACCGTCAGCGGCAGCGACAGCTATATAGCCGCCGGTGTGGAGATCTTCGACTCCAGCGGCAACAGTGTCTTCGGGCCGGTGACCACCAGCACCACACCTTTCAGTTTCAGCTGGGACACCCGCAGCCTGCTCCCCGATACGTACACCATCGTGGCCAGGGTGGTGAACTCCACCGGCTGTACCAAGGCAGCCTTTTCCCAGGTGAATACCGTGACCACGCCGGCCTGCTGCCTGTCCCAGACCGGCCAGGATCTGGTCTCGGACAACCGGGCCAACTCCAACATCGTGGTGCGCCTGCTGGCCAACCTGTGCGAGAACAATCTGGACGCCACGGAGCTCACGGTCACCTTCAACATGTCCAATTCACAGACCAGGCTGGACGACATCCGCTGGAACGGCGCCAGCATCATCTCGGGCCAGAACCACGCCTCGCCTTCCACCTTCACCATCTCGGTCACTATCCCGTCGGTATTCAACGGGGGGACCGAGCAGGAGGTGACCTTCGACTTCGACCGTCCTCTCTCGGTGGGCGATGGCCTGAGCTTCGATCTGACCTACGCCGGCGCCGTGGTCGGCCAGCAGACCTGTTCCTTCACCGCCGCCATCACCGATGCCGGCGTCATCGCCGTCATCAACTAGGAGTTGTCATGAATCCACGCATCCATCCGACTCCGCCGGCTCACCGGCGCCGGGAGCGCGGTTCGGCCCTGGTCATTGTCACGCTGGTCATGGTCATCCTGACCCTCCTGGGAATCTCCTACCTGACCCTGGCCGACACCGAGAGTCTCATCGCCCTCAACATGACCTACCAGGAGCAGGCCCTCTACGCCGCAGAGAGCGCGGCCCGCATCACCGTGGAATGGTTCAACAACCCCGACCTGACCACCGGCATGCTGGTGCCCACTGTCGCCCAGGTGGATCGCACCCAGCGCTGGATCGACGCGGACGACGATCCTACCACCGCCACCATCACCAACGCCATCATACCGGTGGTGGAGGGTGACCTGACCAAGCCGTTCTATCGTGACGGCCTGGACGATCTGTTCGAAAAACCGTACCGCGGCTCCATGGTGGTCGGCTTCATGGGCGATGAGGACGGTCCCGATCTCGTCATCGACGCCGCCGCCGGCGGCAACCAGGCCGCCTATCTCGACACCCTCAACGCCTCCTTGTTCGGGACCTACCCATCGGATATCAATATCACCGTCGCCGCCGATGCCCGGGTGCGGGCGCGAATTCTGCGCATCGAGGTCTACCAGCCTCCCCTGGTCAACCTCTCGGGAACCTGGAGCCGCTACGGCATCGCCACCGTGCGAGTCATCGCCGGCATCTTCACCAACGCCGCCGACGGGGATGCCAGCAACGACAAGGAAGTCGCCCGGCGCGTGGTGCGTGTCGTGGTCAACGAGACGCCCTATCCCGGACCCACAGGGCCTTTGCAGACCTGCGAGGACATGGACACCAACGGCGATTTCGGGGTGAAATGGGGCAAGGGCAGCGCCCAGGGCGATGTGGATCTGTCCAATAATCTGGACTCCAAGCACGATTCGGGATTCCCCTTCGCCGAGAACAGCAACACCAGTCATATCTACGAAGACCCCCTGGGCCTGCCGGGAAACTCCGATCTCTTCGATACCTGGTATGCCAACTGGCAGGGCCAAACCATTGAAGATCCCTGGTACAGTTTTGAGGCTGGCGGCCAGATCGACGCTTACTCCACCGCCGATATCCAACCGTTCGATCCGGAGCTCACCACGGCACCCGAAGATCACAGCAATCTCTTCCACGAGATGGGCGCCAACGCCGTGGGCTGCCCCGATTTTGACTACCGGACATGGAAGTCGGTGGCCCAGAACGGCGGCCGCAACGTTCTTTACCTGGCCTACGATTCACCCACCGGCACCTTCAGGCTGGACGGCATCGGCGATCCAAAATCATTCCGCACCTGGACCGAGGGAGAGAAAGGCCTCTTCTTCTTCGATACCATGGACTCGCAACCGCCGGCTGCCGACGGCTCGAACCTGACCCCGGCCATCGGCATCAACGGTGCCGCCTGGACCGCCGACGGCTTCATCTACCTCAACAGCACCAACTTTGCCACCACCGGCGCCGGGGCGACACCACAGCGCTGGATCTTCCCCCCCGGTGAGCCGTACGTGGATCTGAACAACGACGGCGACCACGACGCCGGTGAACCCCATGTCAACCTGGCCTACAACGGCTTGACCTTCGTGGTGGACAACACCGCCACCGGCACGGTCACCGCCGACACCGACGGCGACGGCACCACCGAGACCTATGCCACGACCGTGGGTTGGGACATGCTGGGCCTGCCGGTGCAGACCGGCATCAACCTCTACGGCATCATGTACACCAGCGGACAATTCGACGCCCAGGGCAACTTCGCCTACTACGGCTCGGTGGTGGCCAAGAAGAGCATCGGCCCCTCGGCCGGCACCCCGGACTTCTACTGGGATGAGCGCATCGTGCAGGGGAACTGGCCGCCGCCGGGCATTGACCTGCCCAGGGTGGTTATCTCCCGCTGGGAGATTGAACTCTGAAGAAGCGTCACAGAATGACCTGCCGGCCCGCTGTCCCTCTCAGGGTTGCAGCGGGCCTTTTTCTTTTTGCCGACCCCTGCATCGACGCTGGAAGTCTGCTTCAATCCGGTTGTTCCCAGGGTGGCCCCAACCGCTGGCTCCGACCTCCTGGCGTATATGCATAACCCAGATCACTTGAATACGCATTCCATGGATCCCATATTCGTAATTGCCCTGTGCACTGGGTTGGCGTAGTCTTCCTGCCGAGGCGGCCGCTGCCGCCTGGAGCTTGATCCATGAGCCTGCTCGTCAAAATGATGCTGGTGGCCGTCCTCCTGGCGGCAACCGTGGGCCTCAGCCGCTGGGTCCCCCGCCATCCCCGCTGGCGGATCATGGTCATCATCCTGAACCTGGCCATCACGACCCGCTACATGTGGTGGCGGGCCACCGAGACCCTCAACTGGGACTCTCCCGCCGGTATGGCCGCCAGCCTCACGCTCTATCTGGCCGAGGTGTACGGCTTCCTGGTGGTGATCCACCATTACGTCATCGCCACCCGCGCCAGCCGGCGCCACGCCGAACCGCCCGGCGGCGACTTCCTTCCCTCGGTGGACGTGTTCGTCACGACCTTCAACGAAAGCCCCGACATTCTCTACCGCACCCTGGTGGGCTGCCAGGCCATGGATTACGCCGACAAGACGATCCATGTCCTGGATGACGGCAACCGGCCCGAGATCGCCGACTTGTGCCACCGCCTGGGGGTCGGCTATATCACCCGGGATGACAACATCGGCGCCAAGGCCGGCAACCTGAACAACGGCCTGGCACGAACAACCGCCGATCTGGTGGTGACCTTCGACGCCGATCATGTGCCCGTGCGCACCTTCCTGACCGAGACGGTCGGCTTCTTCCGGGCCGAGAAGGTGGCCCAGGTGCAGACGGCCCACCACTTCTACAACCCGGACCTGTTCCAGGACCGGCTGCATATCCGCTCGTACATCGCCAACGAGCAGGACCTGTTCTACCACGTGGTGCAGCCAGGCCGTGACGTCTACAACTCCAGCTTCTACTGTGGCTCCGGCGCCGTCTTCCGCCGCCGCGCCCTGGCGGAGATCCACGGTTTCCCGACCTCGACCATCACCGAAGACCTGCACACCTCCATGCTGCTCCATGCCCGCGGCTGGGAATCCGTTTACGTCAACAAGGACCTCTCCGCGGGGCTCGCCCCCGAGTCCTACATGGCATATGTCACCCAGCGCCAGCGCTGGGGCCGGGGCACCCTGCAGGTGATGCTGGCCCGCGGCGGCCTCTTTCTGCGTGGCCTGAGTTTCATGCAGCGCCTCAATTATTTCTCCACCCTGTGGTACTGGTTCTATGGCTTCCCGCGCGTGGTCTATCTCATGTCTCCCCTGCTCTTCCTTCTCCTGGGTCTGCAGCCCCTGGTGGTCCGCAACCTGGAAGATCTCCTGACCTACTACCTGCCTCACCTGGCCGTCTCCATCGTCGCCTTCCAGCTGGTCAACCGCGGCATGCGGCGCATCTTCTGGTCCGATGTCTACGAATCGTGCATCTCGGTGCAGGTGGCCCTCACCGCCCTCTTCTTCCCCTTCCAGGCCCGCAAGGTCGATTTCAAGGTCACTCCCAAGGGGAACGCCGCCGACGGCGCAGGGTCGGCCCGCCTGGCTTTTCCCCTGACCATCCTGGCGGCCCTCCTCATCGCCGGGTTCCTGGTGGGCCTCACGCGCCTGGCCGGCCTGGGAGCCGGCGACAGCGGTACCCTGATCAACACCATCTGGGCGGCCTACAACCTGGTGGTTCTCGGCATGGGGTTCCTTCTTCTCCGGGAGAGACCCCGGCGGCGGACGGCTCCTCGCCTGCCCCGGCGAATCTCCTCCCAGCTGTCCTGGAACGGCACCAGGGTGGAGGCGCGCACCCTGGACCTGTCGGAGACCGGGGCATCCCTTCAACTCAATCCGGCCTGCTCCCTGCCGGATCATCTGGATGTCACCCTCGCCCCTGCCGACGGCCCCCCGCTGACTCTGCGGGGACGCCTGGTGCGCTGTGACGTGGACGAGAAAGGCACTCTGTCGGCGGCCCTTGATTTCGTGGAGCGAGACGATGTCCAGCATCGCCGCCTGGTGGAGATGATGTTCTCAGCTCCTGACTCCTGGCAGGGTCCCCACGGACGCACCATGGGCGCCCCGGAACATCTCATGCGGATCCTGCGGTCCCTTGCGGCCATCTTCGCCCACGAGCGCCGCCTGCGCCGTCTGGCCCCCCGCTACCGCTGTGAACTGGCCGCGACGATCCAGCGCCCCGATGACGACGACTTGAAGGTCCGGGTTCTGGATATCAGCGAGCGGGGCGCGGCCCTGCGCCTGCCTCGTCATACCCCGGTTCCGTCTCCGGAGAGATTCGTGATCTGCCTGCGCTGGAACGACTCGGAGCGCACCACTCTCACAGCCCGCGTCCGCGACGTGCGCCGCGGTGCTGGCGGCGAGCGCCTGCTGGGTGTCGTCTTTATGGACGTGAACAGGCAGCAGCGCGAGGATCTGCGCAAGCAGCTTTACAGCCCGCGGCAGCAGCCGGAACCGCTGGCCGGCCACCTGACATGATGAGGTCCATCTTAAAGACCCTGGCCCCGACCATGCTTCTGGCCGCTCTGGCCGCCACATCTCCGGTCGCCATGGCGTCGGCGGGCGCCGGCGACCTGGAGGAGGCCCGGCGCTTGACCTGGGACCAGGTAACCCGCGATGAGGGGATCACCAACCTGCGCAATCTGCTGGCAGGAGACTCCGAGCGCCTCGAGGTCCAGGAGGCTCTCGCCGAAGTCCTGTCCTGGACCCATGAGACCCGGCCGGAAGCCGTCGAACTCCTGCGTGAGGTTCTTGCCCGGGATTCCGACCGGGATCACGCGCGGCTCCTGCTGGCCGAGATCCTGTCCTGGGACAGGGAACAGCGCGCCGAATCCGAGCGCCTTTACCGGGAACAACTGCAGCGACAGCCCGATTCCATCGACGCCCGCGTGGGGCTCGCCCGCCTCCTGTCCTGGCGCGGAGACATGAATCGATCCCAGGAGCTTTACCTGGAAGCGATTCAACGCGACCCCGCCGACCCCGAGGCCCGGATGGGGCTCGCCGAAGTGCAGCGCTGGTCCGGCCGTTCCCGCACCTCGCTGCGCACTCTGCGCGAGCTGGATGACCAGGCCCGGAAACTGCCGGGCGCCCGCCGCCGTCTTGCCGAGACCTGGCTGGCGCTGGATCGCCCCGCCCGAGCTCTGGCCGAATACGTCGCCCTCCTGGCCGAGAACCCCAATGACGAGGCAACCCGCCGTGAAATCGACAAGCTTCGCCGCCGGCTCCGCCCCTCCCTTGAGCTGGGCGTCTGGGCCAGCACCGAATCGGGCGACCCCCGTACCAGCAAGGTCGAGGCCCTCGGGTTCCCGGTGGTCTGGAACTGGGGCTCCAACGGTGACTGGCGCTACCACGCCGGCGCCGGTGCCGCCTTCTTCGACAACGCGCAGGGCTCCACCCGCCGGACCAGTGCCGGCGGCGGCGTCGAAGGCCCCCTGGGGTTGCGGGTGCGGCTCCGCGCCAACGCTGCCGTCCAGGACTTCCAGGACGGTGACAGTGAGTTCGGCGGACTTCTGGATGTGCGTGTGGCCGCAGGCGAGCGCATGGAATTCGTGTTCGGCGGCCGACGACGGGCGGTGATCGACTCCCGCCTCGCGGCGGCCGGCGAGACCATCAGCGGGGTGCACTATGGGCCGGTCTACGAAACGGCGGCATTCATGGGGATCTCGGCCCACCCGGGGAATCACTGGGACCTCAGTGTACGTGGCAGCACAGGATCCCTCTCCGGCGAGAACATCCGCGATAACGACCGGGAGGCGCTGTTCGCCGGCTTCGGCCGCACCTTTCGCTCCGGCCGGGTTGGCCTCCGCCCCGCTTATTCATTCACCTATCTGGAATATGATCTGGACCTCTCCGGATTCCCACCGGACGATCTGGGGGGCGACGGCGTGACCGCTCCCGGCGCCGGCGGCTACTTCTCGCCGGAGAGGTTCATCAACCACATGGCCCGCCTGGACCTCTGGTGGAGCCACGGCGAACGAGCCTCCTACTTCACAGGGGGAGGTCTCGGTATTCAGCAGGTGGATGACACCGGCACCCAGGGCCTCGGGTCCACAACCCTGTCATCGGACATCTATCTTGGTGCTCGCTGGCGCCTGTCGCCGACTGTGGATCTGAAGGCCCGTGGGAGCTATCAGAACGTCGCCGCGGCCTTCAATCGCACCCGCGTCGAACTGTTCCTGATCCGCCGCTTCTAGCCCGGCGAAGTCCCCCTCAGCGGCCACCCAGAAGCCCGAACAGGAAGTAAAATACCGCCCGGAACACCAGACGAAAGTGCTGCGTGAAATCCAGGGCCACCACGAACATCAACGGGTACATGAGAGCCGGGCGGCGAACGAAGAGCTGGACCACTCCGTCCAGGACAGGCTGAGGCCCCCGGGCCAGAGTCATGGCCCCGCCGGCCAGTGCCGCGCCCATGGCGGCACCGGCCACCATGTCCGAGGGGTAGTGGAACCCCACCACCACCCGGGCAGCGGAGAGCAACACCGCCACCGTCAGTCCGGCTATCCCGGCGCGGCGGTTCCAGGCAAACAGGCCCACCGCCATGGCAAAGAAGAGAGCGGCGTGATCCGAGGGGAAGGCCCCGAAACCGGTCATGCCCCGGACCAGGTTCTGCCAGTGTTCGGCGTCCAGGGGCACCTGCAGCGCCTCTCGTCCCAGCGGGCGGGGCAGGTCCGTGGCAAAAGCCACCAGGCGGGTGAGAATGAACGCCATGCCGATGGCGCCGGACAGAGCGACACAGCGCCGCCGTGAGACCAGGAGACCCTCTCCGGGGCCACCACCGGATTCACCCAACCATGGCCCATGGACCGTCCTCTCCGGGTCGGTCCACCACAGGGCCACCAGGACAGCGACGCAGGTCACCAGGGGTAGCGTCCCGCACAGGAGCAGAGCAGCCTCGAAAAGGGCCGGCGAGCCGCCCACCAGGCCATTGGCCCGGAGAAGAAGCTGTTGGTCAAGAGGATTCATCGAGCAGGCCTCCTCCGCAAAGATGGATGCCTGCGGCAGCGGGGTCAAGATGGCCGCCGGCAGACCTCCTGACGACTTTCAGGGGGTTGAGGCTGCGCTCCCGGCGGACACCGCAGCCTCCTGCCTGCCACCGCCGGCAGTCTGCATGCGCTTCAGAAACTCACCGGGTCCCACGAAGCCGACGGTGCGGAGATCATCTCGTTCCCGGCCGTCCTTATCCAGAAAAACGATGGTCGGTGGCCCGAAGATGTCGAACTCGGCTATCAGCGCGAGCACTTCCGGTGAGGACGAGCGGGTCAGATCCGCCTGCAGATTGACAAAGTGTCGCGATTCGGACACGACCGCCGGGTCGTTGAACACGTAATTCTCGAACTCGCGGCAAGGCACGCACCAGTCGGCGGTGAAATCCAGGAGAATCGGCTTGCCCGCAGCCCGGGCCGCGGTCACCGCCTCGGCACTGTAAGGTGCGAACAGGATGCGATCGCGGGAATCGGGCCAGATCCACCAGGCAGCGAAGACCATTCCCATCACGGCCAGCGCGACCCGCACGGAGGTGAACCAGGAGGTGCCGTGGCTGCGTTCACCCAGAAGCAACCAGAGAGCCGACACCGCCACCGCTCCCGGCAGCAACCACGCGCCCGCCGGCGCGGGCAGCGCCTGACCCAGAAAATAGGCGGCCATCACCATGAGCACCAGGCCGAAGATGTGCTTGACCCCTTCCATCCACATCCCGGCACGGGGCAACCTGGAGAAGCTGCCCGAGAACGCTCCCAGAAAGAGAAACGGTGTGCCGAGCCCAAGCGAGAGGGCAAAGAACTTCCAGAAACCCAGGACCGGGTCCCCTTCCCGGGCGACGGTTGTGAGAAGCGCCACCACGAACGGGCCGATGCATGGAGCAGCCACCAGGCCCACGATCAAGCCCATGAAAAAGGCACCGAAGGCCCCGCGGCGGGACGACAGGCCCGCGGTCCCCGGCAGGCGAAACTCGTACAAACCGAACTGGGAGAGGGCCAGGCCGACCATGATCAGAGCGACACCCCCCAGAACCCATGGGTTCTGGAGCGCGGCTCCGAAGAGGCGGCCACTCAAGGCCGTCACCACTCCCAGGGTGGAATAGGTCGCGGACATTCCCAGCACGTACAGGGACGAGAGGCCCAGGGTCCCCCAGGTGGAACGCTTGGCCTGGCCCCCGAAAAAGGCGATGGTGATGGGGATGAGGGGAAAGACGCAGGGTGTGAGGTTGAGAGCAAGGCCCCCAAGGTAAATCAGCCCGAACACCAGCAGGGAAGCGCCGGCGACGCCGTCATCACCGGAGTCCGTCGTGGCGCCATCGTCTTCGGCGGGTGCCGGTTCCGGGAGTGGCGCGAACAGTTCAGGGTGCTGGGGCGCCACGGCCTCCCCCGGCGTGGCGATCATGACGGTCACCTCGAACGGCACGTCGGCCGGTGGCAGGCAGATCTGTTCGCTGCACGCCTGGTAAGTCAGCGTTCCGCTCAGCATGATGGGACCTGGGCTGGCGCCCGGGTCAACCCGGAAGGGAACGCCGGTGACCAGACGTCCCTCATAAACGCGCAGGGGGGCCTCGGCGAACTCGAAATTGACCATGACTCCTGCGGCGAAGACAGGCTCCCGAAACACGAGTCCGTCCTGCGCCACCATGGCCAGAGTCGTGGGAATGAGAAATTCCTGGCTGGGAATGTGGGCATTGATATGCCAGCCTTCGAGAATATCCCCCACCACCGCCAGCATCCCTTCACCACCGGGATGAACGCCACTGAGCGAGACAAAAGCCGAGACGGCCACCACATCCTCCGGCGCCGGCAGGTCCGCCTCCTGCGCCCACATGGTCGGCGGCAGCAGCAGGACCGTGGCCAGCACCAGCAGGCGAGCCCGGACGCGGGCATTCTGGGAAGATCTGAGCATCTCGTCTCCTGTCACGGGAAACCATCTTCGGGAGGAGATTATTGCCCCGGCCGGGATTCCTTGCAAGACGGCTCCCCTTGCCCGAACCGGTGCCGGCACCTAAATTTGGCCATGAGAGCACATGCCAATGAAATCGATCTCCACCCGGGGCACA
>SMVB01202145.1_pt1 | contig 10698 bp, 12 predicted proteins | sample 2456461 | NCBI WGS metagenome assembly SMVB01 (sample SAMN11095934, study PRJNA526329) | marine sediment metagenome | biome: Marine sediment; feature: Surficial sediment; material: Deep marine sediment; isolation source: Hadal surficial sediment | place: Pacific Ocean | collected 2014-05 | depth...
ATGAAAATGTTCTTTTAAATCTGCTCTTTTCTCAGGTACTCCGTGTTCATCTAAATAGGTTTGGCTGGCATACAGACCAAAGTGCAACATAGCTACTTTCCGACAGATTAAATCCTGTTGTTCTGGGCGTGCGAGCCTAATAGCTATATCCGCCTCTCGGCGAAGCAAATTCACATTGCGATTATCGATATTTACTTCTATCGTAAGTTGTGGAAATTGCGCATGAAATTCACTCAGCTTTTTCGGCAACCAGTTTATTCCCAAATCTTCAATCAAGGAGATGCGAACATTGCCCTGAAGCTCTTGATTTGCACCAGTGGCTATCCGCTCAATCGCCAAAGCTCCTTCTTCCATCTGCTTTGCGTGATTTAATATACCCTCACCAACCTTTGTTAATATTAGTCCTCTGGCTGTTCTATTAAATAACAAAGTGCCTAGCTGGTCTTCTAATTGCTCTATTCTGCGGCCAACAGTCGGCTGGCTTACGTTCAAGCGACGTGCGGCTGCAGAAAGACTGCCCATCTCCGCTACTGCGACTACGTCTTGTAATGCACGCCAATCCATATCTATTTACGCTGAATCATAGAGTTATTCATATTTATATATCTACTAAACTATTTTAGGTGAAGACTATTCATAATTATATATCATAATGTAGCCATCTTCCACAGATTAATAAAAGAGGAGCATCATGAATCAGATATTAAATAGAATCTGCCTGGTATTTATCCTTACATTAACGAATATCAGTGTGGCTCAGGCACAGCACGGTATTGTCCAGGGCCATATCTCCTGGTTTACATCCAATACATCTACTTTGTTAAACCGTAGCAGTGTGGAATTAGCAACTAATCACATTAAACGTGGTATTAAGTTTGCGTATCAAGCACTGGCCGAAAAATTAAACCCGGCAGATGAATTGCTTGCTTATCATAATCTCTGCATCGGATATTTAGCTTCTGATAGACCCGAAGATGCGGCTGGATTCTGTACTAACGCCAAAGAGCTCGCGCAAGGGCCATACAATGTTGTGAAAATTCGAGGTGCTTTTAAAATACAAAGTTCAGATATGAATGATGATCCGCAGACAATATTATCATCAATGCAGGTGATTCTTAGTAATTTTCAGCAACAAAATTCTGATACTCGTCTTTCGTTTTTGGCAATTGATTATTGAAAATCTAGTTGATAGGTATCTGGGGCAACTCTTTTATATTCTGTAGGGAGGAACATTAATGGATCAGCGAGGATGGTAACTACCGGGCATTGTAAATGATTAATATCTGAAAAATTTTCAGCTTTACCTGCCTCAAAGCCACTTAGGTATTCTGAGCTTCCAAAAACAATCCATTGCCTTTTATCAATGCTTCCATAACCATCTTTATAGCCTGATGGGTAATCACTGCAGCCATAGATAAAACAGCAGATGATTAAAACAATTAATTCCCTTAAAAGCATGGTGAGTAAGAGTATAGACTATGTATTATCAAGGCGTCGTAATAATTAATTTACTTCTTCTGCTTTAGATTAAATATACTCTAAAGATTAAAAGTGTTTTTTAATAAAACGATCAGCATCCGATTCCTCATGCTGAGTATTCTCGTATTTCTCGTTCCATTTTTTAATACTATCCCAAATTCCTTCGGACTCTTCTTCCTCATTGCCTACCTGTGTTATTTCTTCAGATGATTTTTCAGTAAGCCGAGTGGTCTCGATTGTTTTCTGTTCTGCATATTTTTCTTGTAACGCGATGCGTGCTGGTGCAACTTTGTTTGATTCAGAATAAATAGTTTTTGCCTTTTCTATATACGAATCAGCTTTTACCAAGTTGTTAGATTTCATGGCGCCATATGCGAGAGCAATGTATTTATCTGAAATCGACTGAATTCCTTCGATTGCTTTCGTGTTACCTTCATCGATCATTAATATCGATAGATATTTATTTAAGGCATTATTGTTATTTGGACTGGTAAGGCGAAGCTCGGCGATATCTTCTTTGGCCAGTGCTAGCAATTCTTCTACCTTTGCTTGTTCTTCTAAAGTTAGTGTGGCAATTTCTTCCGGTTCAGGCACTTCTTCAACTACAGGTTGTTCAGCTTCAGGCAATGCTTGAACAATAGGTGTAATTTCATCCTCTTCCTCTATGGCAGATTGTTTTCCATTTGATAATTTAATGATTCCGGACGTAATTAAAACAACAATTATTGCAGTACTTGCCAACCATTTAGTTTGAAGAAAAACAGGCTTGGAACTGCCATTTTTCTCAGTGAGATCAATTTTTTCTGTTTTTTCTCCCGCCTCACTATCAATTTTAATTGTGACAGCATCTTGTGTTTGATCCAGTTTGACCGTAGCCGCCTCACTAGAGATGGCCTGAATATCGGGGACAGGCATCGTTGGAATATCGTCTTCCTGAATGCCAAACTCAACACGCCATTCAACAACATTCTGTGGACGTTCGTCGGCTTTAAATGCCATGGCATGATCAATCGCCGCTAGAAACTGTGCTGTATAACGATCTTTCGCAATATTGGATACAGGTAAATAGCAATCTTTCTTGTCATGTATTATCGTCTCGCTTCGGTCAACAGCAGACAACGGCATTTTTCCTGTCACTGTTTTATATAAAGTCGCACCCAGTCCATAGATGTCTGTCCATGGTCCCTGCCGTTTACTGTTACTGCCATACTGTTCAATTGGTGCATAACCAGGTGATACTAGTGTCGTCACTGTCTGTTGTTCTTCGCTCAATTCTTTCCCACGTTCAGCGCGCGTTTGACGAGCCGAACCAAAATCCAGTAACACCGGGCTACCATTACGACGAATAAAAATATTTCCTGGTTTAATGTCCCGATGTACAAATCCTTTTTCATGCATAGCTTCGAGGCCACTTAGCAGTGGACTGAGCATCTTTATGATTTCTGATTCGTTTAGGGTTTTTCTATTTTTTAATATTTGCTGTAAACTTTTACCTACTTCGTAATTCATGACCATATATGCTGTGCCATTCATTTCAAATACGTTGAAGACCCGAACAAGATTTGGATGTTCAAATTTAGTAAGAATTTTTGCTTCACTAATGAAGCGCTTCAGGCCCCATTCAAAATCTTCTTTATGTGCATCGGAGGTCGGCCGGACAGTCAGATCACTGTTGCGAACAGAAAACTGTTCTGGCAGGTACTCCTTGATAGCGACCTGACGATCGAGGTTTACATCGTGCGCAAGATAGGTTATTCCAAATGCACCCTGACCAAGTACGCTCTCAACTCGATACCAGTGCATTTTATAACCGCTTTGCAACTCCACGGAGTGAGACTGATCATTCACAAATTTATTTCCTGTGCGAATTAACAATTATTCTCGCTACATTAGTACACCAAAAATCTAAAAAATCAACTGGGGGAATAGTGAACGATAACGGATCGAGATCTATTACCTTATATGTGGAAGAAATGTAGTAATTTATAAATGAACTGGGCCGTACTTCCTTTGAATGATGTTCCTGTTTCTGCGTGATGGGGTACTTGTGGGTTGTTGATGAATCTGATGCGGATGTATATTGATTCCATGCCTTTGATAATGCTGAAACTGATACGGTGCGTAATAGTAGCTTCTAGAGGCATATTCATCAGCAGCTATGGCTTCATTACGTTTGCTTATTTCCAGCTGCAGTTCTATTTCATGAGCCAAACGCTTCTCTTCAAGATATAGCATTTTCTCGGCAAGACGTTCCTCTGCTAGCTGTCTGCGCCAGGCTGCCATTTGCTCAAGCTGATTTATAATTGAATATTTTTCAAAATCAACATTGTCTGGGTCACGTAGGTTGATACTGATTTCACGCGTTTCAGTTGTCATTGACTCACTCGGCGGCACATCACTATAATTAATGTTACCTGCTTCATCTGTCCATTGGTAGATGGTTCTTGCCAGGATATTTTGGCTCCCAAGGCATCCTAATACCAGGATAAATAAGGAAATCATTCTGTATCTAGAAGACATAAAACACCATGTTTAAGAATTAAACTATTTCTATATTGAGTATAGACATATTTTCACACGATAGTTGCAAGTCGGTTCGGCACTATCGCTGATAAATTGACCCTAAAATATTGAGACCTGATTCACAAAGGCCTATGTTTTTACCCAACATGTGAACCAATTCCTTGAAATAAATAACACAAGGTCTATATATCAAATCGTAATAACTAACGACTATACGGGTACAAGGCATGGATAAGTCAAAGTCACAAGAACAGTATGAAGAAAAACGGGAATATCCGAGGATAACCCTCGATTCTCCAGTGAACATCCTCTATAAAATACACCAACTTGATGCCAGAATTCATGATATTTCACCTGATGGGCTTCAAATTCGTGCCGATGGTGAATCATTAAAGAAAATAAACCCCGACAATGAAGATTTTACTGAAGAAAATGCACCATTACTGGATATTACTTTCTGCCTTAAATTATATGAAATGGAGGTGAGGATAAATGCGCTGTGCAAGATTTCTTATTCTAATCCTTTACCTGAGACTGAAAATAAGGATGTAATGTATGGTTTAAAGTTCATCAATTTCGAAGGAGATGGTTCCTTACAACTTGAAGCATTCATTACTCAGGAAATGACCATTTTCTAAATAAGCTGTCGTACTTCCGCCGACAAATAGACCAAAACTGCTTCCCTGATTTGTATAATCATTGACCTGAAGTAAGCCATTGTCCAAAATCCCATGTACGGGTTATACAAAATCAGTGACTCAATCAATCACAATTACTATAACTGCGACGATCGTGGTCATTCTCATCAGTGCTCTATGTGCCTGGTTCTGGACTCACAACAAGCAACTTATTGATCAAAACGCTCTCTCCTATCCAGATAGAGTTGAAGCATTTGATTTGGATCATCAGAGAACGTTAGAACCTGAGCGTAGTAATTACCTGGAACATATTTATGCACTTAAATTAAAATTGGCGACATCTACCAAAGCCAACAAAAAATTAAAAAAACAGACATCACCTATTATTAAAGAAGTACAAACAACAAAGAATAAGAAGTCGATTACCTTACTACTAAGCAAAATGAATACTCCAGATGCAGATGTGGCATCAAAAATATTGATTAACTAAAACATGATTCCTTATATCTACACCACCCATCTGTGATCACTCAGTAACCCCATAACTACGACACCTACACGGACGTGGGTAGTATCGAGTCAGGAACAGATACCGAGCAATCGTAGTTTCAGCAAAATTATCGTCATTAGAAATACTCCTTGCTTGTCCGTGGAGAAGTGATCCATGGTTCATCAAGCGGTGCCATTGCTTTTTTAGGTTCTAAACAGATTCCCATCGCCAATGTGTAGGCCATTACAGGGTTATCCAGCTGATTTTTCCAGACGAACTGAATTGCCTGGAAGGCGCGATGCTTCTTACCATCTGCAACAGGCGAAGCATCTATCAACCCCAAAATATCATTAAGCACAACACCTTCGCTGAAATTATTCGCTGCCTGATAGGCGTTTTTAGCGAACAATTCACAGGCGTTAACTGTGTTATGTCTGTTGGTGTAATCAGCATTTCCAGCAAATACGGGCTGTGAGATCATGAGTAACCCTACAATTAGATTGGCAATTAGATATTTCATTACTATTTCTCTATTTTTACAATGCAAGCCTCCTGTTTGTTTTGGGTGAAGCCGTTCTCAGACTTCCTGTCCTTTACGGCATAAGACCGTCCATGGCCAAAAAAAAAGGCCGCCGGTGAAATCACCTGCAGCCTTTTAGGAATTCTTCTTAAAGTTCTAAGCTATTACATTAACGAAATCCCATGACGCACAGGTGCACAAACACCACACAGTGGTGTGTGGCGCCAAATAAAGCCCTGCTTTGTCATATAGTTCGTTTTCATTGGAGCGTGATAATGTTCCTATTTATGTTACCTGTCAAGTAGTTAGGGTATATTTATCAAATATCCTATAGCTTAAATATGGGCGAAATCGTCATTTTCAAGGCTCACAAAGTCATCATTCAACTAAATATTCATCGTAATGAGCATTTCTGGATTTTTATTTTAAAGTTAATGGGATGGTGAACAGCAGCTCATGTTCTATACTTATATTAACTGAGCATGAGGAAACCAGATTATCTGTATTTCCCCTTCTGACCCACTGGAGGTGTGCTATGAATCGCAGACTATATTTCATCCTGCCTGATGTCGAGATTTCCAGAAAAGTTGAGGATGATCTTTTGCTTGCTCGTATCAGTGAGCAAAAGATGCATTTTCTTGCAAAACGTGGAATCGATCTTCATGATTTACCAGAGGCGTCACAAGTACAGAAATCAGATATTATTCATGGATTTCAAGTCGGTATGTTTGCCGGTGCAATCGGTGGTGCCATTATGGGACTGGTCATCTACTTGCTGCAAGACTTTATCGGCATGCAACTGGAAGTAGGCATAGTCTTGGTTCTTTTCCTTGTTGGTGGTATCTATGGTAGTTTGACAACCGGTCTTTTTATCGGAAGCAGCACACCAAATATTAAGCTTAAAAGATTCCAGAAATCAATAGAAGAAGGACATATTTTGCTAATGGTCGATGTTGCCAAAGACAGAGTTGACGAAATCAGAAGCATTATTCATCAACATTTTCCTGAAGCTGAAGATTATGGTGAAGACCACACAATCCCGGCTTTTCCATAACTATAATTCTGTAATAAAAATTATCCTCAGACGATCCAGCAATGCCTGTAGAGATTTTTTCGCTGGTGCGAATGCCAATGCAACTTACCGCTCACCAAAGCTTGACGAATATTGACACCACAAATTAGCCATTGCAGATAGCTACATATCGAATTGGCTCATTCCGAGACAGTCAGGTGGAGCCAGAATAATTTCCTACAGGCCATAAAAACCAAAAATAAACTCCCCCCAAAAGCGCATAATTAGTTATCATAACGCCCTTTTTCAATTAGGGTCAGATCGCCAACATGCGGATCTCAAAGAATTAAAAATAATGAGTGAAGAAATAGAAAATAAGACGGGTAAACGCATCGGTATTGTTGGAGGCGGGCAATTAGCCAAGATGACCGCGCTGGCCGCATTGGAATTTGGCTGTGATATCCATATTCTTGAACGAAAACCAGAAGGCCCAGCCATGAATCTAGCGGGTAAAACATTTATCGGCGACTGGGACAATCCTGATGATCTGCTGAAACTAGCAGAACATGCAGATGTCATCACCCTTGAGAATGAATTTGTAGATGCCAACAGTCTTGCAGAATTAGAAAAGGCTGGACATACATTATTTCCTACAGCGAAAAGTATCGGCTTGGTACAGGATAAATATATCCAGAAACAAACATTACAGGAAGCTGGACTACCTTTGTGTCCTTTCAGAGCAATTGAATCACATGGAGAGATTATTGAGGTTGCAAAAGAATTTAACTGGCCTCTTGTCATCAAGACACGCAGAAATGGTTATGACGGTAAAGGTAACGCGACAGTTAATAATGAAAATGAGATTGATGCAGCCTGGGACAAACTGGATGGTGATAACAAAACACTTTATGCCGAAGCATTTTGTCCCTTCATTTCAGAACTTGCGATCATTATCACCACAAGTCGCAACGGTGAAGTCGCTACCTACCCACTTGTTGAATCTGTCCAGAAAAATCATATCTGCCACATTGTTCGCGCACCTGCATCTGTTTCTGATTCAGTCACTGAAGACGCAATTGATATCGCCCAACGTGCTGTAATTGCGATCGGCGCCATTGGCAGTTTCGGCGTTGAAATGTTCCTGACAAAAGATGATGAGATAATCATTAACGAGCTTGCCCCCAGAGTGCATAACTCAGGGCATTACACGATAGAAGCATGTGAATGTTCCCAATTTGAAAACCACATACGTGCAATTCTTGGCTGGCCGTTGGGCTCTACTAAAATGGTCAAGCCTGCCGCCGTGATGATCAATTTACTTGGCCAGGCTCATGGTAGTGGCCAACCTGCAGGATTTGATAAAGCATTGGCTATGTCAGGTGTACACATCCACATTTATGGTAAAGAACTGAGTATGCCAGGTCGTAAGATGGGACATGTGACCGCATTGGGAGAAACTTTAGCTGCGGCAGAAGAGACAGCACAAGCTGCGGCAGATATACTATATTTTGGAGTCAAAAAATGAGGAATAAACAAGCTCTGGTAGGAATTATTATGGGCAGTGATTCAGATTGGCCGACGATGCAGGCCGCAGCTGATATATGTGAAAAATTCAAAATTCCTTACGAAACACGTATTGTATCCGCACATCGTACTCCTATTGATATGACAGAGTATGCCATGGAAGCGCATAAAAGAGGTCTCCGCGTCATCATCGCTGGTGCTGGAGGTGCTGCTCATCTGCCTGGAATGGTCGCAAGCCTGACACCTTTACCCGTGGTCGGCGTACCAGTAGAAAGCAAAACATTAAAAGGACTGGATTCGTTACTATCAATTGCACAAATGCCAGCAGGCGTGCCGGTAGCTAGCGTTGCTATTGGTGGGAGTATGAACGCAGGAATACTTGCTGTAGAAATTATTGCGCAAAGTGATCGGAAACTACAGGAAAAAATTATCAAGTTCAAAAGCAGCATGGCAAAAAACTCTCGTGCCATGAATAAAAACCTTGGTAGCAAGAAAGTCGCGAAGAAGAAAGTCACTAAAAAGAAAACTTCACAAAAGACAACTACAGGAAAGATCGCTAAAAAGACGCGTCGTAAAACTGCATCTCGCTAGTTATTTCCAATGTGCCGCCTTTCAAATCAGTCAATGTAATGAAATAGATCTACCCGGTGATCTTTGATGATGAAAATCTGGACCAGAACTTGGCCCTGCTTGATGATGCACCATTCGCCACCCACCATGTTCAAGGACAAAAATATTCGTTGCTATCAACTGACCTTCAGGAAATATTTCACTGCAGACCACATAAGCAGATTCACCGATCAGATACACTTTTTCATTGATGCACTTAATATCGTGTGGGCCTGAATTTTTAAAGATAAGTTCCCAGCTCATCATCACTGCCTTTTGGCCATGAAGAGCTGCACTTCCAGGATGAATTACAGAGAGTTGATGATCTTTTGACCATAGATCTTTAACTGCCAAAAAATCCCCAACAGCAAAGGCATCGTAAAATGCACTATTGATCAGGAGTACTTGTCTTTGAGTCTTGTTTTGTATTTCCATATTTTTTCCATAGCCCCATGGAGAGTTTTCGAGCTTGTTGAAGTTCTTCATGACTTAATTGCAATTGGATTTCATCACGTAATCTTTGTGCAGATTTAACACCACCTGCTGCCGCAATTCCGTACCATGCATAGGCTTTAATATCATCTTTTGGAACGCCATAACCATTATGATATATTGAACCAAGTCTTAATTGTGCCGCCACATGCTTTTGGCTCGCAGCATCAAGATACCATGTCATGGCTTCAGTTTTGTTTTGCGGAATACCCCATCCCTCACGATACATATTAATCAGATTCCTCTGCGAGTACACAGATCCACGGTCGGCTGCTTTACGATACCAATCAATCGCAAGAGAATAATCTTGATCTACACCACGCCCATTTTGATACATAATGCCCAAAACGTGTTGAGCACTTATCCACCCTTGCTCTGCGGCCCTGCGATACCATTTGGCAGCTTCTTTATAATCTTGAATGACACCAAAACCTTCTTGGAAAATGTAGCCCATATTTACTTGAGCTTCAGGATCTCCTACAGTAGCGGCCTTTCTGGTCCATTTCATTGCTTCCCAATAATCACGTTTTACCCCCGACCCTTGCAAGTACATTTTTGCCAGCTTGGTTTGGGCTGCAGCAAAATCCTGCTCTGCGGCCTTGAGATACCATGCCGCAGCCTCAACAGAATTCTTTACAACACCAAGGCCATTTTGATACATCGCTCCCAGATGGTACTGCGCTTCAACCCATTCCTGTTTTGCCGCCTTTTGATACCATTCAAAAGCTTTTTCATAATCTTGCCCTATTCCACCTTCACTTTCGTACATCAATCCTAGTTGATTCTGTGCCTGTACATCCCCGGATTCAGCTAGTGGTAGTAATTTTTCAAATGCAACCTGATAATCACCTTGATTATATGCATCTATCGCAGTTTCGTAATCCGAACGCCCACAGGCAGACAACAGGAGGGTAAATAACAATAAAAAAGGCATAATGCGCATGTAAAAATTATCTCACACAATGATTATTGTGTAAGGATGAACTTGTTAATATTGGCTGTTTTCATGAGGTAAAAATCAGTTTTGGAACTCTAACTGTTTCATTCTGTCTGAATAGGCACATAAAATATCATGATCAAATAAAAACAGAATAGTCTATGAAATCACAAATACATAAATGGGGTCTTATCACAGCCCTTGCAGGCATTACAGGGCTGGTAATAATGACTATCTCAGTTTCCGGAGAAACGGGAAATGATGAAGCCGTAAAAATTACTCCTGTTACCATCACTCAAACTGATACGCCCTCATGGTCGGAGAATCGCGCTAATTATGTAAAGCCATCAAAGACCGAGCTCAAAAAAAGACTCACAAAATTACAATATGACGTCACACAAAAGGATGCCACCGAAAGGCCATTCCAGAATGAATACTGGAACAACAAGAAAGAAGGTATTTATGTTGATATCG
>SMVB01379415.1_pt1 | contig 10698 bp, 7 predicted proteins | sample 2456461 | NCBI WGS metagenome assembly SMVB01 (sample SAMN11095934, study PRJNA526329) | marine sediment metagenome | biome: Marine sediment; feature: Surficial sediment; material: Deep marine sediment; isolation source: Hadal surficial sediment | place: Pacific Ocean | collected 2014-05 | depth 0-1...
CTCAGGCGAGATGCTCTTTCAATACGATACGGCGGTGGATTTTGAAACCGTCAACGGAGTCGAGGGTTATGGCGGTTCGATCGACAGTCATTCCATTGCCGCGGGATCTGGCATGGTGTTTGTAGGTTCCGGTTACGGTTCATTCAGTCAGGTGTCTGGTAACGTGTTGCTGGCTTTCAAACCGTCGGAATAACGCTATTCTCGATCAGCATCTAATCGAAAAAAGGTCAGAGTAAAACTGCTGTATTTTTACTCTAAGCTGCTGTTAAGTTATAAGGGGACCCCCCTCGGTTTTCCGCAACACAGGGATCAGCTCGATATACAAATGTTAGGTGACTGAACATTTATGAAGTCCGAGAGAAGTAGCCTTATATTCGATTTAGATGGAACTATATCTGATCCTAGCCTCGGAATAACTCGGTGTTTTAACTATGCCCTTGAGCAACATGGATACGAACCAAAAGACCGGGAATCATTACTTGGTTTAATTGGCCCACCTTTAGATGCGGGATTTGTATCCATACTGCCAGACGCTGGGGAAGATGAAATAGCAAGGTTGGTTGCAACATATAGATCACGCTATTTTGAAGTAGGATTTTCCGAAAACACAATTTATCCAGGGATAGCTGAGGCATTTTAATTTCTCAAAAGTAACAATGTGAGAATTGGGATTTGCACCTCAAAACGTGAGGATTTCGCCAAAAGAATACTGTCTCTTTTCGAGATATCGGACTACTTTGAATTCATTAGCGGTGGCGATATAGGGATAACAAAAACCACACAACTTCCCAAGTTATTAGAAGATGGAACAATTGATGAGAATACTGTAATGATTGGGGATAGAGCGGTGGACATTGCTTCAGCTAAAGACAACAATCTTGACGGTATAGGTGTGATTTGGGGATTTGGGAGTTATGAAGAACTGCTTGAAACAGACCCTAGTGCAATTCTCAAGTCCCCCAACGAACTGGCAAGGATCGTCACCTAATAATCAAATCAAAATGGGGTGGTGAGTGACCGTTATTAGCCTAGAACTGCCCCTCACTAATTCCGCTAAAGGGTATTAGCGGATTTATTATATGCCCCCGAACTCACCATTGCGCGTTGGGAAAAGGCAGTGGCAATATTGAACGTTAATTCCACGGTTTTTCTCGGCTTAGGGTGTTAACTTGTCAATACCTTCAATCATTATCGAAAACAAATCCGTCCCCATTTAATTCTATTAAAAACTCGACGCCGTGAGATCTATGTCTGCTTGTGCCCAAATTTCATCGAAGCGCTGCTGAATCTCGCTCGCATCCTTATTCTGAGCTCGCAGCGACTGCGCCAGACCATACAGCGCCCAGCCATTGCGTGGATATTGTGCCAGGTCTGTCCGATAAACCTCCTCGGCTTGCGCGGCGTTACCTGCCATCAATAGCGCCTTACCCAGCGAATGGCGTGTCGGGTAATACCAGAACGGTGGTTCGGTGTAGGACAATTCATTCTGTGTCTGGACTGCGAACCGGAAATGGGTAATCGCTTCCTCGTGTCTCTCCTCTGCTATTGCAATTTCGCCCTGCACCAAAGCATCGGCGATTGTTAGCAAGGTGGTGGCTGGATAATCAATGCTGTCAAGAAAAGTCACATCGGCTTGCTGTCGCAGCGGTGCCAATTTCTCATGCTCCGCACGCGCTGCGTCTAGATCGCCTGTTTTTGCGTAGGCTGTTGCACGCACGTAATGCCAAATTGCTGTGGAGTACTCGAGATTCTCTGGGGGTGCCGGCTCCGACAATATCTCATCCCAGCGGCCAAATCGCGTCAGAGCCAGGAGAGGGATCGTATTGAAGAACTCCACACCAGGGAATGCCTCGATCATGTCAAGTTGGACGTTGGCGGCGACCTTGCGGGCTGACTCGATTGCCAGTGCGCTGCGTCCTTCCATGGTCGAGGCGGCCCATAGGAAATGAATATTATGCGGGTAATAAAGGGCCGGATAAAAACCCTGGGCGTTACAGGCGGCAATATAGGCTTCGTCCACTGCGGCTGCCATGACATTTGCTTCCGATGCATCGGCATATCGCCCCACGCGCCAGTATAGGTGTGAAGGCATATGCACGAGGTGCCCGGCACCTGGTACCAGATCACGTAGCGTATCGGCGAATGGTTCTGCGCGTTCTGGCTGTGAAGATGCTTCCACTGCGTGAATATAGAGATGGATCGCCAATGGATGCTCCGGCGATCTTTCCAGCACCGTTTCCAGCACATCGAGGACTTCGACGGTCAGGGGTCTGGGATTCTCAGGGTCTAGCCAGTAATCCCAGGGCATCGTGTTCATCATCGATTCGGCAAACAAGGATGCCGCATCATCGTCTTCGGGATATTTGTGGTGCAACTCCCGCATCGCATTAACGTAGGCTTCATCCAGTGGTTCTCGCGGTGTCGAGGGATCACCGCTGTAGCGCGTTGCCAGTGCGTCGATGTAGTCACGTTCAGCTGCAGAAGCCTGGTTTTTGAGACCCAGGGCTTTTTGGATAGCGGCGTAAGCCCTGCTGCGCTCATCATCACTCATTACCACCTTGCCATTGCTGGTCACGTTGATATTCGGTCCCAGCGCCAGCGCCTCTCCCCAGTAGCACATGGCACATTCCGGGTCGAGTTTCTGTGCCGCCTTGAAGGAGCGCACAGACTCGGCGTGATTAAAGGCGAAATCGATGATCATCCCCTGATTGAAATAGCGCTGCGCATCGGCATCGGTAGTGGTAATCTGATGATGATGTTCGCCCATGCCGTCGAACAACGGTGCACCAGCTCGGGTTGCCAAATCATTTATGTTCTCGGTCGCAGCGCTATCTGATTGCACCGGTGCGTCGTCGGGCGCGCAGGTCGCCAGCGACAGTGCTATGGCAAACAACGGAATCAACACAAATCTTCGAATCTTCATCGGCTTACTCCCTTCCGGCTGCTTGCCGGATTTATTGTCGATTATCTGTAATCCAAAACACGATATTAGCCGACCTGGCGGAGGAAAACATGTACATGCACTAATGAACAATAAATGAGTTACCATCACTAACCGTTTCGCCCTGCATCTCCAAAATTGCTCATCTCGATAACAGCCTGGTTTCTGTGGAAGTCGATACAGAATCTGAATTTAATATTAGTAGAACCGAGCTGATTTATTCAACTGTTGCTATGACCACTATCATCAAATATCCAATTGCCCCCAAAACCTCTACCTAGTACAGTGTGGAAGTCATCAACCCCCTTAATACAATAAAGAGATCATCATGCACACATTCCGGATCTTATCCCTGACCCTAGCAGCACTGCTGCTCGCCGCTTGCGGTGACAGCGAAACCAGCAACCAGCCTGTTTCAACAACCGCCGAGCCTGCGCCTCAGGCGACGGCTGCCATAAACCTGGACAACGACGACATCGCCGGTGTCGTCACCAGTAACAACGGTCCCGAGGCGGGAGTCTGGGTTATCGCTGAAACCCGTGACCTGGCGACTCTTTATTCCAAAACTGTGGTCACCGATGAGCAGGGTCGCTACCTGATACCCGACCTGCCGCAGGCCAATTACGAGGTGTGGGTTCGCGGCTATGGCCTGGTGGATTCACTGCGCATTAATGCCAGTCCGGGCCAGAGTCTAGATCTCATTGCCCAGATCGCTCCTGACGCGGCCGCCGCGGCTGAATACTACCCGGCGGGTTACTGGTATTCTCTGTTGGAAATTCCCGAAGCCCATGAGTTTCCAGGCACCGGGCCCGATGGCAACGGCATCGCGACGGGCGTGCTGACCCAGGATGATTACATTCGGCGCGTCACCAGCGGCGGATGCCTGGCGTGTCACGCATTGGGTAATGCCGCTACCCGCACCATCCCGGATCTTTTTTCGAATCAGGAAACCAGTGTTGATGCCTGGAATCAACGTGTGCGCTCCGGTCAGGCAGGTGGCTCCATGGTCGGCACAATCGCTCGCATGGGCGATCGCCGTACGTTGGAGATGTATGCCGATTGGACCGACCGAATCGCCGCCGGGGAATTGCCGCCGGCACCGGCGCGACCCCAGGGACTGGAACGCAACGTGGTGATCACGCAATGGGACTGGGCCGACCCCAAAGCTTATCTGCACGACCTGGTCTCCACCGACCGCCGTGATCCGACGGTTAATGCCTATGGCAAGATTTACGGTGCCCTGGAAAACAGCGCCGACTATTTACCGGTGCTGGACCCTGTCGCCCATACCACTGACCAGATTCCGGTGTTCCCGGAAGACCCGAATTACAATCCCTCACCGCAACCCAATATGGCGACGTCCCCCTACTGGGGCGACGAACCCATCTGGGATGCAGCGACCACCGTACACAACCCGATGATGGACGGCGACGGCCGGGTCTGGATTACATCCCGTGCCCGCGACCCGAGCAATGTGCCAGCATTCTGCCAGGAAGGATCTGACCACCCTTCCGCACAGGTGATGCCGCTGGGTCGCTCTGGTCGCCACTTGGGCATGTACGATCCGAGTACCGACATCTACACACCCATCAATACCTGCTTCAGCACCCATCATCTGATGTTCGCCGAAGACGCCGACAATACCCTGTGGACCAGCGGTGGCGGTTCCGTGGTGGGCTGGCTCAACACCCGTGAATTTCTGGCAACCGGCGACGCCGTGGCAGCCCAGGGCTGGACACCGTTCATTCTCGATACCAACGGTAACGGCCGCCGCGATGAGTATGTGGAACCGGATGCGCCGATAGACCCTACCCTCGACAAACGCATCAACTCCGGACTGTATGCCGTATCGCCGGCACCGGATGGTTCGATATGGGGTTCCAATCTCAGTTACCCCGGTGCCATCGTACGCGTTGTACCCGGGTCTGATCCCAGCACAACGGCATTGACCGAGTACTACGAATTACCGCTGGATGAAAATGGCAACGCCATCGAGGGCTTCTCGCCCCGGGGTATGGACATCGACCGCAACGGGATTGCCTGGGTAGCCCTGGCCAGTGGACACATGGGCCGGTTCGATCGCAGCCAGTGTAGCGCACCCCTCAACGGCCCCGAAGCCACCGGCCAGCACTGCCCAGAAGGCTGGACCTTTTTTGCCGAGCCGCTGCCCCAGTTCAAGAACATTGAGCAATCGGGCAGCTCCGAAGGCAGTTATTACACCTGGGTGGATCAGTTCGATACCCTGGGACTGGGAACCAACACGCCGATCAACACCGGCAACCAGTCCGGTAGCCTGCTGGTTCTCAACGACGGTGAATGGGTGCGCCTGATAGTGCCCTACCCGCTGGGTTTTTACACCAAGTGGATGGATGGACGCATCGATGATCCCGATGGGGGTTGGCAAGGCCGAGGCCTGTGGACCACCATCTCCAGTCGCACACCGTTTCACATGGAAACTGGCGCCGGCACCACCAGCAAGGTCTATCACTTTCAGATGCGACCTGACCCCTTATCCAATTAGCAATAAGGGTTTAACAATAGCGACCACCTAATCTTTGATGGTCGCTCCGGTAGGTTTGGCAATTGCCGCCAGGGTCGTTTGCGCTGCATTCAATCCCAGGCGGAAATCCGCGTCATCAAATGTGGTCCAGACATCTAGGGGATATGCCAGGCTGAGTCGCAGCCAGCAGCTAGACGACTGAATAGAAGATGCGATCGCGGGAAATCATAGGATACTCATCGATCCTTTTGATTTACCGGTCAGCCTATACAAACCTGACCACGGAATCAAAAAAATCGGAGAAATCACTCGTTGCGGTAAAATGCCACTAGTGAATTCGGACCCAGTTTTTGAACGAGCCATCGGAGTTAATTTCGAGCATTCAGTTTCCCGTGTACACTTGGCAATATCGTAACTGAAATTTAGCCGGGCAAAAAACCATGTTTACAAACTTACGGTCAACCCTCCAGACGAATAGCGAGAGGCGAATATGATTCTCCTTGCACGTTGGTGCGCCATACTGCTCACCATTATGCTTGCAAACTGCAAGCCTTCTGCTGATAACGGAGAGGTCCAGCGCACCATCGAACCCGTATCGATAGAAGATTACCAGCGCGCTGAACAATTCCTGGGGGGCCATACCTCCGAACTGGTCTACGACACGATCTTGGCCCAATACTGGCAAGACGACGATCGGCTCGTTTATCGCAAACGGAACCAGGAGGGCCTGAACTATGTCCTGGTGGATCTGGTTGACCAGAGCAAAACTGAGTTGTTCAACCTTGATCAACTTGTGGAATTACTGGCAGAGCATAGCGAAGAGGAACTGGATGCAAGTGATCTGGACATTAGCCGGATTGAATTCGAGGATTCATTACAAATCGTAAATTTTTCCCACGACGATTCACAATTCCGCCTGGACCTGTCCGATTACAGTCTGCAATTGATTGAAGAATCCGAATATGATGAATTCCTGTCCCCTGATGGCAACAAGGCAGCCTACATCGACAACTACAATCTCTGGGTAAGGGATACCAGGACAGGAGAATTGATTCAACTGACGTTCGATGGCAAAGAACACTACGGCTATGCAACAAACAATTCAGGGTGGAGAAGGAGAGATGGACCGGTACTGTTGTGGTCACCCGACTCCAGCAAGATCGCCACGTTTCGCCATGACGCCAGGAACGTTGGGGAGATGTATCTCTACTCTACCGAAGTGGGTCATCCTGAGCTCGATGCCTGGAGATACCCGTTACCCGGTGATGAGAATATTTTTATGATCGAACGGGTTGTGATTCACCTGGAAGAGACACCTCGTGTTGTTCGATTAAATGTGCCACCTGACCCTCACCGCTCGACTACCGGCGATCAAATTGCCGGGCAGGGAGGGATCTTTCTTGATGTCGAATGGAATGATGACAGCTCGCAACTTGCGTTCGTGTCCTCGAGTCGTGACCATAAAACGGCAGCGCTTCGAGTCGCCGATCCGGACACTGGCGAGGTCAGGGATGTCTTTTCCGAAACTGCCGAAACCTATTACGAGTCAGGTTATCGTTCCGCCAACTGGCGGGTATTGCATGATCGGGGGGAGTTCTTCTGGTTCTCGGAAAAAGATAACTGGGGCCACCTTTACTTGCACAACCTGGAAACTGGGGCACAGAAACGACAAGTGACGAGCGGCAACTGGGCGGTCCTGCAGGTACGGCAGGTGGATTCCGATGGAGAACACCTCTACTTCACTGGTTCCAATCGGGAACCGGGGAACCCTTACTATCATTACCTGTACCGGGCGAATTTCGATGGTAGCGAGCTGGTCAACCTGACACCGGAACCTGCTCACCATGTCATCAGCTGGTCTGAGTCTGAAGAGTATTTTATCGATACCTGGTCGACTCCGGTTCAACCGCCCAGATCTGTTGTTCGTGATAAAACCGGTAACGTGGTAATGGAACTGGAGGTAGCCGACATCAGTGCACTGCAGGATAACGGATGGGTTCCACCAATACCGTTCACGGTGAAAGCAAGAGATCAGCAAACTGACCTGTATGGTTTGATGTATCAGCCTTCGGGCCTTGACATGTCACGATCTTACCCGGTACTCAATTACCTGTATCCAGGGCCACAATCAGGCAGTGTCGGCAGCCGTTCCTTCCAGGCGTCACGACGAGACAAGCAGGCACTGGCAGAATTGGGTTTTATCGTCGTCGAAGTCGATGCCATGGGAACCCCAGGTCGGTCCAAATCATTTCACGATATCTACTATGGCAACATGGGTGACAACGGACTACCCGACCAGATTTCGGCCATTCGCCAGCTTGCGGAACGCAATCCATGGATGGACCTGGAGCGAATAGGCATCTGGGGACATTCCGGCGGTGGCTTTGCATCAACAGCAGGAATCCTTCGCTATCCGGACTTCTATAAAGTTGCGGTTTCCAGTGCCGGTAACCACGACAATCGGAATTACGAGGACGACTGGGGGGAAAAGTGGCAGGGATTGTTGGAAACCTTTCCGGAAACCAATCCCACTGCCATTAACCCAGAGGAAGAGACGGCCACGACCAATTACGATAACCAGGCCAATCAGTTACTGGCAGATAGGTTGCAGGGTAAGTTATTGCTGGCTCATGGCATGATGGACACCAACGTACACCCGACAAACACGTTGCTGGTAGTGGAAGCTTTGATTGAAGCCGAGAAGGATTTCGACCTGTTACTGATTCCCAATTCAGGTCACGGATTCGGAAATGACCGCTATTTCATGAAGCGGCGTTGGGATTACTTCGTGGAGCACCTGAAACATACCGTACCCCCAGTGTCATTCAGCTTTTCAGAAAAAATCGAATAGCCCCGTCTACCGAATCGACCAATCTCCGTGGGCCAACCGTTAATCGCTAACATCTCGATTATGAGAAACATATGGAACAGATAGAGACTATTCTGGCAGCTTTTGCTGACTTTATGTGGGGCATGCCACTGGTTGTTTTACTGGTCGGCGGCGTTTATGCGACGATGGCAATTCCCACCATGCTTTCCACGATTATTCTTGTCCCCAGAGTCAGGGAAGTTGCTCGTGACTATTGCCAAAGATTGCATGCAAGAGAGTTCGATTTTAAAAAAGCCAAGGAGCCAGGCCGAACAAATTAACCTAAGAAAGGACTGCAATTATGCAAAAGCACTGTTTAATCCTCGGGCTGACGGTTTTTCTTTGCGGATTCTCGAACGCAGCAGATCAATCGGATACCGAGTTGACACTTATAGTCAGTGTACTGGATTCCTATCACGCAGCCGCTGCTGCAGGTAACTGGGACACTTACTTCGAACTGATGAGTGATGACGGTGTTTTCCTGGGTACCGACGCGGATGAACGATGGACAAAGGAGGAGTTCAGAGCCTATGCCGGGAATAGCAACGGCTGGGTGTATCGCTCCACTGAAAGACACATCAATTTGACACCCGGTGGCAACAGTGCCTGGTTCGACGAGATATTGAACAGCGAGAGTTACGGTACAGCCAGAGGCACCGGCGTATTGATTAAGACCACGACAGGTTGGAAAATTTCACAATACCACCTGACGTTTCCCATTCCCAACGAATTGGCCCGGGAACTGACTGATGCCATTAAGGAATTTGAAGCACGTCAATAGATCAACCAGCTAGTGGATGATTTTCACCTACTTGCTGGGTAAATTTTCCTGGTCGCGGTGAAATCTCAACTCTTGCTACACCGCCAAAGTACTTGACCACTACCAAGTAATCTGGCTTTTTGAGAATTTAGAAAGTCAAACCAGTATGCGTTGAAATTCGGTGCTTTTTCTCTGACCGCTCTAATTAATTTTATGTTAAGTTTTTGTCTTCAGTGCCCTCTTTGATTTCTATGACGAAATCTGTATAAATGGAGACAATTCTATTTCAAAGAAGAATAAATACAGTGTCCCTATTTGGTCACAAAATTAAATCCGTGCCAAACCATTTAGCACTTTTAATGCTGACCTGTGCCAGCGTTGCCCAGACTCAATCAGGCATGACAAGTGGTGAATGGCGATATTTTGGGGGCGACATCGGCAGCACCAAGTATTCAAGCCTTGACCAGATTAATAAAGACAACTTTCAAACACTTGAAGTCAAATGGCGCTGGCAATCAATCGACGGTCGCTTTGACCTTGAACAGTTGACAACCGAGTACCCGAATCTCCAGATTCCCAACGATGTTCCCCAAGTCAGTATTAATGGGCTGAAAGCAGCTCCACTGGCCATAGATGGTGTGCTCTATATCTCGACGCCTCTGTATCAAGCAGCAGCCATCGACGCCCGGACAGGTGAAACCCTGTGGACTTTTGATCCCAGAAGTTATGCCTCGGGAATACCGATCATGATGCTAGGATTCAGTAATCGTGGACTCGCCTATTGGTCCGATGGTGACGAATCCCGTGTGGTGTGGGGAACCGGTGACGGCTACCTCATTGAAGTCGATGCTGTATCCGGTGAACCCATAACCGGCTTTGGCGATAACGGTCGAGTGGATCTAATAGCCGACATTCCCCGAGCACGTCGTCAAGCACCAATCAATTACTCGGTCACGTCGTCACCCCTCATCGTGGGCGATGTCATTGTCGTCGGGTCGGCGATCTCCGATCAGCCTCAGTACAAGGAAATGCCGCCGGGTCACGTACGCGGTTTCAATATACACAGTGGTGAACTGTTGTGGACCTTTCACACCATTCCCCAACCGGGGGAATTCGGTAACGACACCTGGGAAAATGATTCTTGGGAGTACAGCGGGCACGCCAATGTTTGGACTTTGATGAGCGCCGACGAAGAGGCCGGCATAGTGTACCTACCGGTTGGTTCACCTACTAACGATTTCTACGGCGGTCATCGACTGGGAAACAATCTGTTCGCCAATAGTCTAGTGGCATTGGATGCGAAGACCGGTGAGCGCCTCTGGCATTTTCAGTTGGTACATCATGATCTTTGGGATTCCGATCCGCCCGCCGCACCCAACCTTGTTGACATCACAGTTGATGGTGAACCCATCAAAGCAGTTGCCCAGGTTACCAAGCACGGCTTCGTGTTCGTGTTCGATCGGCTTACCGGCGAACCGATATGGCCCATTGAAGAGCGACCCGTGCCAACGTCAGATGTACCTGGTGAAAGAGCATCACCCACCCAACCCTATCCAAGCAAACCCCCACCGTTTGATCGTCAGGGCCTGGCCATCGATGACCTGATCGATTTCACGCCGGAGCTTCGC
>SMVB01451439.1_pt1 | contig 10696 bp, 8 predicted proteins | sample 2456461 | NCBI WGS metagenome assembly SMVB01 (sample SAMN11095934, study PRJNA526329) | marine sediment metagenome | biome: Marine sediment; feature: Surficial sediment; material: Deep marine sediment; isolation source: Hadal surficial sediment | place: Pacific Ocean | collected 2014-05 | depth 0-1...
CGATGCCTGGGCATCGTTGGCGCCTTCGCGACGCGGCAATCGCGCCCCCTGGGTCGACCCGCAGGGCCGCGTCTTCAAGGCCTTGGGACGTCGTCTGCCGCCGCTTGCGATGCTTACAGCATCGCGGCGCAACGCCATCCTAACCCAAGGCCTTGAAGACGCGGTGCAGCCCGTGTTCATCTCTCAGACAGGCTCCTATCGGACCATGACGGGGGACGGGGCCGGCCGTGACACGCGCGGCGTGCCGCCTACTCGACGCAGAGCGGTTCTGTCTTGCCACCGCCCTTCGACGGGCGGTCGGCCTTGGGATAGGTAAAACTCAATGCGCCATCGACGAGATCGATGCAGACCGTCCCGCCCTTCGCCAAGCGGCCGAACAGCAATTCCTCGGCGAGCGCCTTTTTGACGTGTTCCTGGATCACGCGGGCCAGCGGCCGGGCACCGAAGCGGTCGTCGTAGCCGCGCTTGGCGAGCCAGTCACGGGTGGCGTCGGTCAACTCGATGGAGACGTTGCGGTCGGCGAGCTGTTCCTCGAGCTGGATGATGAACTTGTCCACGACCAGCCGGACCACCTGCGGCGTCAGACCGGAAAAACCGATCGTGGCGTCCAGACGATTGCGGAATTCCGGGGTGAACAGGCGCTCGATCGCCTCCTGGTCGTCGCCCTCGCGCTTGTCGCGCTCGAAGCCGATCGCCGGCTTGGCGAGGTCCATCGACCCGGCATTGGTGGTCATGATCAGGATCACATTGCGAAAATCGATGCTCTTGCCGTTATGGTCGGTCAGCTTGCCGTGGTCCATGACCTGAAGCAGGATGTTGAACAGGTCCTGGTGGGCCTTCTCGATTTCGTCGAGCAGCAGGACGCAATGGGGATGCTGGTCGATGGCGTCGGTCAACAGGCCGCCCTGGTCGAAGCCGACATAGCCCGGCGGCGCGCCGATCAGGCGCGAAACGCTGTGCCGCTCCATGTATTCGGACATGTCGAACCGGGTCAATTCGATGCCCAACGTCAGCGCGAGCTGGCGCGCGACTTCGGTCTTGCCGACGCCCGTCGGGCCCGAGAACAGGTAACTGCCGATCGGTTTTTCCGGCTCGCGCAGGCCGGCCCGCGACAACTTGATCGCGCTGGCGAGGGCAGTGATCGCCTTGTCCTGGCCGAAGACCATCCGCTTCAGGTCGGTTTCCAGGTTGCGCAGGGTCTTGCTGTCGTCCCGTGACACGCTTTTGGCCGGGATGCGCGCGATCTTGGCGACGATCGCCTCGATCTCCTTGACGCCGACCGTCTTGCGCCGCTTGTGGGCCGGCGTCAGCTGTTGCGCCGCCCCGACCTCGTCGATCACGTCGATCGCCTTGTCCGGCAGCTTGCGGTCGGTGATATAGCGCGCCGCCAGTTCGACGGCGCTGCGAATGGCCTCCGCCGTATAGCGGATCCCGTGATGGGCCTCGTAATAGGGCTTCAGCCCGCGCATGATCTTGACCGTATCCTCGACCGACGGCTCATTGATGTCGATCTTCTGGAAGCGGCGCGCCAGGGCACGGTCTTTTTCGAAGTAGTTGCGATATTCCTTGTAGGTGGTCGAACCAATGCAGCGCAGGGAGCCGTTGGCCAGGGACGGCTTCAACAGATTGGAGGCATCCATCGAGCCGCCGCTGGTCGCGCCGGCGCCGATGATGGTATGGATTTCGTCGATGAACAGGATCGCGCCCTTGATCGCCTCCAGCTCGGTCAGGACCGCCTTGATCCGTTCCTCGAAATCGCCGCGATAGCGGGTGCCGGCCAGCAACGCGCCCATGTCGAGGGAATAAATGGTCGCGTCCCCCAAAACCTCCGGCACCTCGCCGTTGACGATACGCCGGGCCAGGCCCTCGGCGATGGCGGTCTTTCCAACCCCGGGTTCGCCGACTAAAAGCGGGTTGTTCTTTTGGCGCCGGCACAGAATCTGGATCGTCCGTTCGACTTCGTCCTCGCGACCGATGAGCGGGTCGATCCGTCCTTGCTCCGCCTTTTCGTTGAGGTTGACGCAATAGGCGCGCAACGAGTCGTCGCCCTGTTTGTTGACCTGTTCGTCGGCGGCGTCGGAATCCACGCCGTCGACGCCGGGATCCGCCGCCTGCCCCGGCATCTTGGCGATCCCGTGGGAGATATAGTTCACCGCGTCGAAGCGGGTCATGTCCTGTTCCTGGAGGAAAAAGACGGCATGGGATTCGCGTTCGGCGAAGATGGCGACCAGGACATTGGCCCCGGTCACTTCCTCCCGCCCCGAGGACTGGACATGGATCGCAGCGCGCTGAAGCGCGCGCTGGAAGCTGGGGGTGGGTGTCGCCTCCTCGCTGGCGTGGCTGACCAATGAATCGTGCTCGCTGTCCAGATAATCCCCGAGTTCGCGCTTCAAGCGGTCGATATCGACGCCGCAGGCGCGCAGCACGGCCTTGGCGTCCTGATCGTCGCTAAGCGCCAACAAGAGATGTTCCAGGGTCGCGTATTCGTGGTCGCGCCGATTGGCAAGATCGAGGGCCCGGTGCAGGCTTTGTTCGAGATTGGGAGAAAGCATGGGCGATCTATTCCTTTTCCATCGTGCACTGCAAAGGATGCTGGTGGCCGCGGGCAAAGTCCATAACCAGTGTCACCTTGGCCTCGGCGACTTCAAACGTAAAGACCCCACAGATGCCGACGCCGCGGCGGTGGACGTGGAGCATGATCCGCGTCGCGTCCTCGCCCCCCTTGCTGAAGAATCGTTCCAGCACATTGACGACGAATTCCATCGGCGTGTAGTCGTCGTTCAGCAACAGCACCTTGTACATCGCCGGCTTCTTGGTCTTTGGCTTGGTGCGGGTGATGACCCCGCTTTCCGTGCCGTTGCCACCATTTTTGTTCTTGTCGCTCATTGTACTCCGTCGTGATTTCGGCGACCGGTCGTCCGGCGCGCCCCTATGATATTGGATTTGACGGGCAGGTTAAAAGGCCCAAGACGCATGCAATCGCCACCGATGCGCCGGACCCGCCGCCAAAACTCCGATTCTTGTGGGTTATCTCCGATTCTTGTGGGTTATCATCGTCACCAAATATTTTTATATCCCTTAAGCTCGGCATTGTATTATGGACAGAGAGTCTTGATTCCTATAGACTCTTAGGCACAATTGGCGCGGTCAATGTTGGGGGCGTGCAGGGTACGATGTTCCGATTGGGAGCGAAATTCTTCGAACGGGGCGGCAGGACGGCTTTGGCCGTTCTTGTTGTTGCCGGTTTGTCGGTCTTCTGGTCCGGCGACGCGGCCGCGAAATATGCCTCCATCGTGATCGACGCCCATAGCGGGCAGGTTCTGCATTCATCGAATGCCGACACGCGCAATTATCCAGCGTCGCTGACAAAAATGATGACCCTGTTCATGGCCTTCGAAGCGCTCGACGAAGGCCGCCTGCGCAAGAACCAGGCGCTCACGGTGTCGGCGCGGGCGGCGGGCCAGGCACCGTCGAAGCTCGGCTTGCGGAAGGGCCAGACGATCACCGTCGAATTGGCGATCCGGGCGATCGTCATCCGCTCGGCCAACGATATCGCCGTTGTGATGGCCGAAGCGTTGGGCGGGACAGAAACGAAATTTGCCAGCATGATGACGGCGCGCGCCAAGCAGTTGGGCATGACCCGCACCACCTTCGCCAACGCGTCGGGACTGCCGAACCGCAAGCAGCTCAGCACCGCCCGCGACATGGCGCGGTTGGCCCAGGCGATCTATTTCACTTTTCCCCATTATTACTATTATTTCGCCCTGCCCTCGTTCACCTATGGCGGGCGGACCTACCGCACCCACAACAACCTGGTCAAAAGCTACCGCGGTACGGACGGACTCAAAACCGGCTATACGCGGGCCTCCGGGTACAACCTCGTGACCACGGTCGAACGCAATGGGCGGCGCCTGATCGGGGTCGTTTTCGGCGGTAAATCGTCGCGCTCGCGCGATGCCCATATGATCAGCCTGCTCGACAAGGCGTGGCCCAAGATCAGGTCGGCGAAGGTGATCACGCCAAAAATGAAGCCGCCGCGGACCGTCGTGATCGGCGGCGCCCCGCCGTCGCAAGTCCAGGTCGCGACCGCCGACCCGGCACCCGCGCCGCCAGCCGCCGTGGTGGTGGCGGCCGGCCCGCCGTCACCGGCGCCGCCAAAACTTCGGCCCCGCGATTTGTTGCCGACGCAAGCCGCGCCGCGCCCGAAACCGGGCACCACAATTCCGGCCCCGGTCGCGGTCGCCGCGGCGACGCCGAAGCCGGCCCCCGCGATTCCCAAGTCGCGAAGCGTCAACGGCCAATGGGCGATCCAGGTCGGCGCCTATTATGACCGCGCCAGCGCCGCTCTTGCGGTTGACAAGGCGACCCAGAAAATACCCAGCCTCGGCGACTCGGCGGAAGAGGCAATCGTGCTGCTTAAAGGCCGCAAGCGGCCGATCTATCGCGCCCGCTTGGTTGGCTTCTCGGAAAACGAAGCCCGCGCCGCTTGCCGCGCCTTGAAGAAAAAGCGCATCGCCTGCCTTGCCGTCAAGCAGGACAAGAACGCCATTCTCGCCTTCGCGAATTAGAAACCGCTAGAATTCCGCCGTTTCGACATCGGATTTCGCGAGTTCGGCGGCAACCGCCGCCTTGAGGCGCGCCAATCCGGCGTCGTCGGCGGACTCGCAGCGGACGACGAGGACGTTCTGGGTGTTGGACGCCCGCAACAGCCACCACCCATCCGCCGTTCGCACGCGGACGCCGTCGATGTCGATCATGTCCGCCCCGGCCGCGGCAAGACGGTCCCGGACCTCGGCGACGATGGCGAATTTGCGGGCCTCGTCGACGGTAAAGCGAATTTCCGGCGTATTGACCGCCGCCGGCAGGCGAGCGACCAACGCGGCCAGCGGCTGCCCCCCGCGATCGATAATTTCAAGCAGTCGGACGGCGGCATAAAGGCCGTCGTCGAAGCCATAGTAATTTTCGGCGAAGAAAATATGGCCGCTCATCTCGCCGGCCAGGGGCGCGCCGGTTTCCGCCATCTTGGCTTTCAACAGCGAATGGCCGGTCTTCCACATCAGCGGGCGGCCGCCGAGGCGAGCGATCTCGTCATAGAGCACCTGGCTCGCCTTGACCTCGGAGATGATCGTCGCGCCCGGCTGGCGGTCCAGCAAATCGGCGGCAAACAGGACCATCAACATGTCGGCCCAGACGACCTCGCCATTGCCGTCGACCGCGCCGAGCCGATCGCCGTCGCCGTCGAAGGCAACGCCGAGATCGCAATTTTCGTCGCCGACGGCGGCGATCAATTGGGCCAGATTCTCGACCACCGTCGGATCCGGGTGATGGCTGGGAAAGGTGCCGTCGATGCGCTCGTTGAGCAGAACGTGGCGCCCCGGCAGGCGTTTGACCAACGCCGCCATCACCTCGCCGGCGGCCCCGTTGCCCGCGTCCCAGGCCACGTTCAGACCGTGCCCGGTGGGATAGGCGGCCGCGAGTCGATCGACATAGGCGTCGAAGACCGCGACATCTCGCGCCTCACCGGCGCCGTCGGCATAATCACCGGCGGCGGCCATCCGGCCGAGTCCGCGGATATCGTCGCCGTAGAAGGGTTCGTTCTGGCGCATGAACTTGATGCCGTTGTAATCCGGCGGATTATGCGAGCCGGTGATCATCAGGCCGCCATCGGTGGGCAACGATTTGACGGCGAAATAGAGCATCGGCGTCGGGCCGAGGCCGATGCGCAGGGCGTCGAGCCCGCAATCGACCAGCCCGCGGGCCGCGGCATCGGCAAAGCGGGGCGAACTCTCGCGGCCATCGTAGCCGATCGCCACCGTGCGCCCGCCGGCCCGCGCCACGACGCTGCCAAAGGCCCGCGCGACGGCATAGACATCCGCTTCTTCGAAACCTTGGCCGACGATTCCGCGAACGTCGTATTCGCGCAGGATCGTCGGGTCCAGGGACCGGGCCGCGCTCATGCGCGCTTGCGGCCGGCGTTGGCGGCGCCCGGCGCCGCGCCCCGGCCGACGCAGAAATATTGGAAGCCGAGAGCGGCCATCTCGACGGGCTCGTAGATGTTGCGGAGGTCAATGATCAGCGGCGTCCGCAGCGCCGCCTTGACGCGGTCGAGGTCGAGGGCGCGGAATTCGTTCCATTCGGTCATGATCACGACCGCGTCGGCCCCGTCGATCGCCGCATAGGCGCCGTCCCGCCAATCGACACCGTCGAGCAGGGTCTTGGCCTCGGTCATGCCCTCGGGATCGTAGGCCGCGACCCGCGCGCCGGCGGCGAGCAGGGCCGGTATGATGTCAAGGCTGGGGCTCTCCCGCATATCGTCCGTGTTGGGCTTGAAGGTGACACCGAGGACGGCCAGCCGACGGCCCGCGACGCTGCCGCCGCAGGCCGCGATGATCCGGTCGGCCATGCTCTTCTTGCGCGCCTCGTTGACCTCGACGACGGTCTCGACGATGCGCAAGGGCGCGCCCGCCTCCTGGGCGGTGCGGACCAGGGCCAAGGTATCCTTGGGAAAGCACGAGCCGCCATAGCCTGGCCCCGGGTGGAGGAATTTAGGGCCGATCCGGTTGTCGAGACCGATGCCACGGGCAACATCGTGCACGTCTCCGCCGATGGCTTCGCAGAGGGTGGCGATCTCGTTGATAAAGGTGATCTTGGTGGCGAGGAAAGCGTTGGCCGCATATTTTGTCAGCTCGGCGGTCTCCAAATCGGTGAAAAGGATCGGCGTTTCGATGAGGTGGAGCGGCCGGTAGAGCGCCCGCATGTCGGCGCGCGCGCGGTCGCTTTCGGCGCCGATCACGATCCGGTCCGGGCGCATGAAATCGTTGATCGCCGATCCTTCACGCAGGAATTCGGGGTTGGAAACGATGTCGAATTCGGCGTCGGGGCGGGCGTCGCCGATGATCTTCTTGACCTTGCGGCCGGTGCCGACGGGGACGGTGGATTTGGTCACCACGATGGTGTAGCCGTCGAGCGCTTGCGCGATCGATTCGGCGGCGTCAAAAACATAGGACAAATCGGCGTGGCCGTCGCCGCGGCGGCTGGGTGTGCCGACGGCGATAAAGACCGCGTCGGCGCCACCCACCGCGGCCGCCAGATCGGTCGAAAACGTCAACCGCCCGGCGCGCCGGTTGGCCACCACCAGGTCTTCCAATCCGGGCTCGAAAATCGGCAGCCGGCCGGCTTCGAGCGCGGCAATCTTGTCCGCGTCGCGATCGACGCACACCACGTCGACGCCGAACTCGGAAAAACACGCGCCCGACACCAGGCCGACGTAACCGGATCCGATCATCGCGATACGCATGGCTCGTCCCCTCTATTTCGCCGCGTCGAGCAAGGCGGTAACGGCGGCGTGAAAATCGATACCGAGATCATCCCGGGCCAACCCGAACGCGATGTTGGCCAGCAGGTAGCCGGCCTTGTCGCCGCAATCGAAGCGTTGCCCGCTGAACCGCAAGCCGTGGAACGGCACCTGGCCGATCGTCCGCGCCATGCCGTCGGTCAACTGAATTTCACCGGCGGCGCCGGTTTCCTGGTTGTCCAGTTGGTCGAGCACCGATGGGTCCAGAATGTAGCGGCCGATGATCGAAAGCGTCGACGGCGCGTCCGCCGGCGCCGGTTTCTCGACCAGGCCGCGGACCGTGGCCAGCCGGCCGTCGTCGGATTCAACATCCAGAATGCCGTAGCGGTCGGTATGTTCCGGCGGCACGTCCATGACCGCCACGACGTTGCCGCCGGTCTCCTTATATACATCCATCATCTGGCTCAGGCAGGGCCGGTCGGCCATGATCAGATCGTCGGCAAGGAGGACCGCAAAGGGCTCGTCGCCGATCAGATCGCGGGCGCACCAGACCGCGTGGCCAAGCCCGAGCGCTTCGGGCTGACGGGTATAGACGATACGGCCGGGCCCCGGCAGCCACTCGGTGATCGCCCGGACCAAATCGTCCTTACCGCGGCTGCGCAGCACCTCTTCCAATTGATGCGCATGGTCGAAATGGTCCTCGATCGCGGACTTGCCACGGCCGGTGACGAAGATGAATTCCTCGATTCCCGCCGCCCGCGCCTCTTCCACCGCGTATTGAATCAGCGGCTTGTCGACGATCGGCAGCATCTCTTTCGGGATCGCTTTGGTCGCCGGCAGGAATCGGGTTCCAAGACCCGCCACCGGAAAGACCGCTTTTCTGACTTTCATGCTCATCAACAGGCTGATTCGGAGATAACACGACCGCTTAACGGGTCGGGACGAAGCCGCGACCGACCGTGCGTTTCTGCCACAGCAGGGTACATCCACGCAAGCAGCCATTCATTACCGGAGCAGGATTTCCTTGGCCTCGTTGATCTTGGCCGCAAGGTATGACGAGCCGCCCTGGTCGGGATGATACTGTTTCATCAGCCGGCGGTGGGCGTCCTTGATATCGCGGTCCGACGCGTCGTCCTCGACGCCGAGGATTTGACGCGCCTCGGCGGCCGTCATCTTGCCGCCGGCGGGACCGCCGCCGCCCGCGCCCGCCTCCGCGCCCTCGGCCCGGTCCCGCCATGTCTCGTGGTAGCGGTCGAGATAGGCGGCCAGGACCGCCGCCGATTGCGCGTCCGCGGCGCGGCATTCGGCGAACAGGGCCAGCAGCTCATCCAGCTCCATCGACGATAACTCGCGCCCGGCAAAGCCACCCCGGCGCACGGTTCCCTCCATATCGCCACTGTCGTGGTCGAGAAACATCCGCAGATATTCGGTATCGACCGACGACCGCCGGCCGGCGCTGGGGCCGCGGGCGCTTTTCGCCATCCGGGCAAGCATGCGAAATCGCCTGAGCCATGGAATCAGGACCAGGCCGAGGAGCGGCAACCATTGCCAGGCCTTGGTCAGTATGAGAACGATCAGCAGCACGACGCCGAGAATCGCGGCGCCCCAGCGGGCGGCCTTGATCACCGACTTGAGGTCGGCGTTGACAAACCAATTGGCGAGCACCAGGCCCCCGATCAAAAGGGCGATGCCGAGAATGAGGGCGCCGGTCATCGCGACCGCTTCAACGGACCTGATGGGTCAGCTGCAGCGCCATGCCGCCGCGGCGCTGGCTGAAATCCTGCAATGCGTGGCGGCCGCCCGCGGCATAAACCGCGACCGCGGCCAACAATTCGCGAAGCTGCTTGGCGCTGCTTTCGTCGAAGCGGCAATAGGCCCCGCCCGACAATCGCGCGATCTGCTGAAAGGCACGGGCGGCAATCGCGTCGCCGCGTTCGTGAAACATGAAAATCGGAACGCCGAGCAGGCCGAGTTCGCCGGCCTGGTGGCAGAGGTCGTCGATATCCTCCTCCATGCAATCGCCGATAAAGACGACGGCGTCGACCTTGGTCGCCGTCGTCTCCTTGATCGCGTGGCGCAGGACCTTGCCGATCTGGGTATGGCCGCCGAGGCAACGGACGCCGGTCATGAGGCGCAACAGGTCCTCGGTCCGGCGGGTCCATTTCGAGGCCCGGCATTCACCGAAACCGCGGTAATAGACGAGTTGGATGTCGAGCCCGCCGAGCGCCGCCGTCTCCTTGAACATCTCGCCTTGAAGCTGGCACGCCCGGTCCCAGGCCGGCTCGCGGCTGGCCGTCGCGTCGAGCGCGAAGATCAACCGCCCGCCGGTGCCCGGCGCCTTGGTTACCGGCGTCACGGCGACCTTTCGCAGGAAGTCGCCGACCTCGGCGTCGCTCGATTTGGCGGGAAGTTTTTTGTCGCTGCTCATGGGCTCAATATAGGGCCCGGCGAAGACGCGGTCGAGATCAAGCCGGGCGTATCCAGATCGCCGTATCGTGAAAAACGGCGCCGCCCCGCGGCGGCCCGGGATCGGCGCTGACCAGCGTGTTGATGCCCATGCCCTCCTCGAAGGCGGCGTTGGGCCAGACGCTTTCGACGACCACGACGCCCTGCTGCAGGCCGTCGAACGGCTCGATATGGACGACGACCGAGCCCAGGCGGTTGCCGAGGCGGACCCGGTCGCCGTTGCGAATTCCGATGAGGGCACAATCGGCCGGGTGGATCTTCGCCGTCGGACGGCCTTCGCGTTTTTGCGAGGTCGGGGTCTCGGTAAAGCTGGTGTTGAGGAATTGGCGGGCCGGCGCGGCGATCAGCCGGTAGGGATGTTCGTCGTCGGCGGCGTCGATATTTTCCATGTGGTCGGGCAGGGTCGGCATCGCCTGATGGTCGGCGCCGACCCGCGACCAGTCGGGCTTGAAGTGGAACTTCTTGTCCTCCCACCCGAAGCCGTCGAGGAAATGGGCCGATTCGAAGGGCGCCGCGCAATCGATCCAATGGGCCGCGTGGGCGGTCGCCGCGTCGGGCAGATTTGAGGCCTTCAGGGTCGCGTCCATGATCTCCCATTCCGACATGGCGAAACCCGGATGCTCGGCGCCGAGGCGGTCGGCAAGGGCGCAAATGACCTGGTGGTTGGAGCGGCATTCGCCGAGCGGCTCGATGACCTTGCGGGTGACCTGGAGGTGGCTGTGGCCGTTGGCGATATACATATCGTCGTGTTCCAGGAACATCGTCGCCGGCAGCACGATGTCGGCCATCGCCGCGGTCTCGGTCATGAACTGCTCGTGGACGCAGGTGAAGAGATCGTCCCGGGCGAAGCCCTGGCGCACCTTGAGGCTCTCCGGGCAGACCACCATGGGATTGGTGTTCTGGATCAAGAGCGCGGTGACCGGCGGCCCCTCGCCC
>SMVB01018697.1_pt1 | contig 10695 bp, 11 predicted proteins | sample 2456461 | NCBI WGS metagenome assembly SMVB01 (sample SAMN11095934, study PRJNA526329) | marine sediment metagenome | biome: Marine sediment; feature: Surficial sediment; material: Deep marine sediment; isolation source: Hadal surficial sediment | place: Pacific Ocean | collected 2014-05 | depth...
CCCATAAATATAGTGCAAGGATCGAGGTTTATCTACGACGCCGTGAGACCAGTTGCATGGATGATGCCAATTTCCGATATTGGTCGTTATTGGTAGCGAATAGTCGAGATCATTTAGTCTCTGTGTCGACGAATCGCTTTGTGGAGAGTATTGTGCGTCGGTCGGTGGGCGAACTGGCACGGCGGAATCAAATCGCAATTTAGGGGCCCGCACTTTTACATCAACGGTTTTTGGTAGACAAGAACGATAACGACTATTATCGTACTCATGCTTTAACGAGACGCTGATTGACAATAAACACCCGACACCTCTTAGGCAACCTGATTGCAGAAAACACAGAATTCGATCTGGAGATGAAAATGAAGAACGTAGCGCGAAACTTTTCGATGTTTAACCTGGCGTGGATTTGTGTGGTGGCCAGCCTCGCCCAGGCGCAAAGCCAGTCGCTGTCTTCAGCGATGGGCGTGTCCGTGTTCCCGGCCGACGGTCAGGATAGCACCCAGCAGTCGAAAGACGAGGCAGAGTGCTACAGCTGGGCAGAAAATAATTCCGGTGTTGACCCGTTTGCACTCCAGAAGCAGCAAGACGCGAACCAGCAGCAAACTGACGCGCAGTTGGCGGCCGCCCAGCAGGCCCAGGGTGGGGGCGGGGTCATCAGGGGAGCTGCAGCCGGCGCAATAGTCGGCGAAATTGCGGGAAACGATGTTGGCCACTCCGCGGCCGTGGGTGCGGCTATTGGTGGCGTTGCCAACAGGCGACGAAACAAGAGAGCACAGCAGCAGGCAGCGCAAGTGGAACAACAGGCCGCCGCAAACGCACAGGCGACTGAGCAGCAAATTGAAAAATTCATGAACGGCTTCACCGCATGCCTCGAAGCAAAAAACTACGTGGCTAAGTACTGATGACTGCGAACCCAATAAAAGGAAAAGACATGCTATTTAGAAATCGAACACTATTGGCGAAGGTCAAAGTATCGGCGTTCGCTACATTGATGGCTTGCTCGGTAGCGCAGGCCGATGATGTTACAGACACAAATCGAATTTTGTGCTCGACGTCCGTAATAATGTTATGCGTGGAAGACGGCGATTGTTTTCCAATATCGGTCCTCGATTCAGACACGCCGCAATTCTTGCTCATCGATACCAAGAAAAAAATGGTTTCGACAACCAGGGCCAGCGGTGAAAAACGCGAAAGCAAGGTCGCTAACCTGTCCCGGGTTGGCGGGCGGATTTTCTTGCAAGGGGTAGAAAACAACAGTGCCTACAGTATCCTGATTGAAGAAGAGTCAGGCCGGTTTTCGGCTGCCATCGCACGTGATGGCATTACCCACTCCGTATTTGGAGCCTGCACTGACGCGGATGTTCGCTAAGAAAATCGAACGGTCGCACGCACGGTAGAACAGCTCACACGCTTTACGTGCTGCGCCGCCGATTCCTGATAAGCATCCAGGCAGCGATCACGCCCAGTCCGGCGACGATGCTGGCGCCGCCGAACAATAGCCGGTACCCGAGCAGGCCCGGGTAGCTGTCCAGAATGTTGCCGGCCAGGACCGGCATGTAAATGTCAGGCAGGAAACCGATAACGGAGGCGACACCGGCGGCCGTACCCGTCATCGCTGCTGGCACACGTTGTTCATCCAGCATCGCGAAGTAGATGCCGCGCAGCCCATAGACACAAAGTGCTGCAATCGCGCCGTTCAACACCACCAGCTGCAGCAGCGATTCGTTGGCGGGTGTCACGGCGAAAAGGCCGAAGCTGACCATGATGACCAGGAGCAGAATGATCGCGAAATTCGAAATTCCAAAGCGGTCCGCGATGAAACCGGAAATAAAGGGGGCTACTGGATTGAGCCAGATCCGGCCAACGCTGAGCATGCCTGCAGCGGTCACGCTCAACAGGAAAACTTCAGTGGCATAGGGCGTGAAATAGTAGGTAGCCCAGAAAGCGGTGTTTGTCGAAATGATAATAATGGCAATCAACCAGACCGCCGGCATTTTCAAGACTTCGACGATCGACTTCCAGCCAGGGCCGGATTTCGCGCCTTCGGACCGTTCTGCACGTGAGGGCATGTCATCTTCAAGCACAAACCAGGCAGCAATCCCGCATAAAACAATAATCGCCGACCAGGTAGAAATCACGGTCGCGAGCGCCATCTGGGTGCTTCCCATCCAGGCGAATACGGCGAGCAGGATCGAACCCGGAATAACGCCAGCCAGGCCGCGGCCAGCCTCGAGATACCCAAAGGCGCGGCCCTGTTGAGAACTCGGTGCCCAGTTCCTGGTCGCCCGAATCATGGCATTCCAGAAAATCAGGGAAATCGACATGCCCCACAGGACGTGCAGCGCCATCGCCATTTTGTAGCTGGGAAAGGTTGCATAGTAAAAGCCGGACGTCCCGGTGATGAGCATTGCCAGGGTAATCAGCTTGCGAGAGGAGAAGCGGTCGGCCAGCCAGCCACCTGGCGCGTAGCTTAAAAGTGAAACAGCGCCGAAAACGGCCATGAGCATGCCCATCTGGGTTTTGGTCAGCTCCAGCGCGGTTTGCGTGGGGATGTAGTACACCTCGAAAATGTACACCACGTTGAAGATGGTCCCGCCCGACAGGCAGAGAATCACCATGGTAAGCGTATGGCGAATCGATTTGCCTTTGGAATGCTCGCTGGATGTCGTCACATGCCCCCCCGTCTGCCGGCTGCGTCGATCAAGCATAGCCCATCTGCGGTATCCTCATGCATGATAAAAAGGTGTCAGGTTTATTTTTAATAAAAAGAATAAAAAAATGGTGTCAGGTTTATTTATTAAATAAACCTGACACCATTAATTCCGACAAAGGAGTAGGTGACGTATGGCTGGTGTTGAAGGGCGCGTAGCGCTGGTTACTGGCGGCGGGCGTGGCATTGGGCGTGCAACTGCAGAGCTCTTGGCATCACGTGGTGCCAAAGTTATGTGCGTTGCCCGAAGCGAGCAGGACCTGATGGATGTCGGGTTAGAGTATTCGGTGGCCGATCTCGGAAAGCCGGAGGGCTGTGCGCACGTGATTGCCGAGACTGAGCAACGATTGGGCCCTGTCGAAATCCTCGTATGCAATCACGGCATAGGCTCGGCTCACGAGCGAGTCATCTGGGAGCAGGATCCGGACGATTGGGACGAGACGATGCGAGTCAATCTTGACGCGCCATTTCATCTATCAAGGCTCGTATTGCAGGGAATGACCGAACGAAAATTTGGGCGCCTTGTTTACACAGGTTCTACCGCCTCCCTGGTTGCCGAACATGCAGGAAGCGCATACAACAGCTCTAAAAGTGGGTTGCTGGGCTTAATGCGTTCAGTCGCGATGGACGGCGGAGCTTTCGGCATCACATCGAATGCTGTTCTGCCCGGTTGGGTCCGCACGGAGATGGCCGAACGTTCGGCCCGCGCAGAGGCGAAGGATAGAAGTATTACGACTGATCAGGTGTGGCAGGAGCGGGCGGCAATGTATCCGGCGGGCCGGGTTGCCACGCCTCAGGAAGTGGCCGAGTTAATCGCTTTTCTCGCATCCGAGGAGTCCAGCGGCGTAAGCGGAGAAGCGATCCGGGTTGCATTGGGTAGCGTATGGTAGAAAGTTGCGATCGCGCCAACCTGCGGCATCCTCATGCGTGCAAAAAAGGTGTCAGGTTTATTTTTATTAAATAAACCTGACACCTTTAACCAAGCCCACCTGTATTCGATCGAGTAGTCTTACCCCTATCACCGGAGAGCCGAATGGATATCAAACCTTTTGGGGTTGAGTTGTGGATGAACGAGTTTGAGTTGCAATGCGAATTCAATCTCGCAGAGACCTGCGTCGAAAGCATCACCATCGCTCAGTTGCTCGAACTGGCCGGGCGTGACGAGACAGCTCTCTCCGAATTATTGCCTATGAAAATGACGTACGGCGCGATTGAAGGAAGCGACAGGCTGCGTGATGCGATCGCCACTCTTTACGACCACCAGGCGCGAGACAATATTCTGGTGACGCATGGAACGATCGGCGCAAACGCGCTGGTCCACCAGGCGCTGGTCTCGCGAGGCGATAAGGTGGTTTCGATTGTGCCGACCTATCAGCAGCACTATTCGATTCCCGAAAGTATTGGTGCAGATGTTCAGTTGCTCCATTTGCGAGCTGAAGACAGTTTCCTACCCGATTTCGACGCGTTGCGCGCTCTGGCGACGCCTGGCACGCGCATGATTGCAGTTACAAACCCGAACAACCCAACCGGGGCGCTGATCAACGGCGACAAGCTGGAGGAGCTGGTTTCCATTGCACGTGATGCAGATGCCTGGCTTTTATGCGATGAGGTTTACAGGGGCACCGACCAGCAGGGCTCCGGTCTTACAACCTCCATCGCCGACATTTATGAGAAGGGAATCAGTACGGCAAGTTTGTCCAAAGCATTCTCGCTGGCGGGCTTGCGAGTGGGCTGGCTTGCCGCGCCGCGCGATGTGTTCGAAGCAGTGATGATCCATCGTGACTACAACACGATTTCCATCAGCATGGTTGACGACCATCTCGCGTCACTGGCGATGGAAAACTACACAAAGATTCTTGCGAGAAGTCAGGAAATTACGCGAAGCAATCTTCGGACACTGGCAGCGTGGGTCGAACAGGAGCCGAAGATCTCCTGGGTGAAACCGCGATCCGGAACGACAGCGATGCTTAAGTACGAGCTCGACGTGTCCTCGCGAGAGTTTTGCACGTCGCTGCTGAAAGAAACCGGGGTTCTGTTCACGCCCGGCTCCGCATTCGATATGGAGGGATACGTGCGAATTGGATACGCGAACGGCCCTGCTATTCTCTCGGCAGGGCTGAAAAAGGTTTCCGCATTCCTCGCTGCCAGATAGCCCCGGCCCGTTTTTGGATTCAACGCGCGAGTGCCTCGAGTCGGCGGCGCTACGATAAAGACGTACAGCGCGAATCCCCACGCCACAAACGCTGCTGGAATGCCTAGCCACGCTGCCACCAAACGAACCCACCCACTACGCCTGGCCTGCATCCCGGTGCCACGTGCATATCTCCGCCCAGATCTGCTCTGCAGTTTCGGCGTAAGAGAAAAGCTGCCGGTCTCCGGCAGCAATTACGCCTTCGCTGATGAGAAAATCGAAGCCAATGGCGTGCCGCCAAAAACTCTCTCCCACAAGGATTACTGGCAGTGGTTCGATTGTTCCTGTCTGGATCAGCGTGAGGGTCTCAAAGACTTCGTCGAGCGTGCCAAAGCCGCCCGGGAACGCAACCAGTGCCCGGGCCCGCAGCAGGAAATGCAACTTACGAATGGCGAAGTAGTGAACGGAGAAGGCCAACTCCTCGGCAATATAGGAATTCGGACTCTGCTCATGTGGCAAGGTGATATTCAAACCGATGCTCTTGGCGCCGGCGTCGTAAGCGCCGCGATTTGCGGCCTCCAACAGCGGTTTTCCGCTCTTTTTCCGCTTTTTGTTGCTCCACTCGACGTCTTTTTCGTTCAGATAGCCGGAGTCCGGCAGCATGATGTTGCACAGCAGCCTTGCTGGCGTGCTGCGTGTAAATTGGCCCCGTGTAGCCGCGTTTTACGAGCAGCGGCAGTCTGCCGGAGTGATCGATATGGGCGTGGCTCACGACCACGGCGTCGATATCTTGAACGGCGATGGGAAACGGATCCCGGTTGCGCTCCTCTTCGGCGCGCCCACCCTGTATCAGGCCGCATTCCAGCATTATCGTGTGTTCAGCGGTCCGCAACAGGTACAGGGAGCCTGTTACTTGCTCTGTCGCGCCAAAAAACTGAACGGTATATGTCATCGGATATCGCTCTACCGCAATTCTATGACCAGTGTCTGTGTTACTCGGGCCCTCAGCAATACGTAACTTTACGGCTTGTGCTTACCTTGCTTGCGCCCCATATTACATGCTGGAACACTATCTTCAGGAGTAGACAATGACACCACAGGCTGCAAGCGACGACAAAGTGTATTGGGTCGTGGTGGCTGATGAAGCCAGCGCTATCGTATACGCCCGCGATTCATTGAGCGGCCCGCTGCGCGAGTTATTCTCGCTCGACAATGAGGTGGCCCAAATGAAAATGGATCAACTCATCAGCGACAGCGGGGGGCGCAGCTTTGACAGCTACGGCAAAGGCCGGCATACCATGACCAGCGAAAAAGCCGGCCCGAAGAAAACGGCTGCAGCAGCGTTCGCAAAGCAGATCGCCGGACGCATCGCCAAGGTGATGCACGACGGGAGTTGTCGCGGGTTCGCACTGGTGGCAGCACCGCGGTTTTTGGGCGTGCTTCGCAATGCCGTTTCTATCGCGACAACAGCAGAGCCTTACGCAACCGTTGATAAGGAAGTGGTGGGTCAGGACACAGCGGTTATCGAGAAATTGCTGCGGTGAAAAGGTGCTGGATCTATTTTCCGCTAATATAAGTAAACTGCCCCCGGAATAGCAGCATCTGCCTTCGGGCTTGTTAGTCAGAATAGGGAGTGACGACCATCGATACGCAATTTCCCCAACTTGAGCCGAAGACACGCCGCATCGCCGAGCAACTTTTCGGAGAGGCTCTGATTTCGGTAGAGGTTCTTTCGGACGAGTTACAAGAGTATGTTGAGGAGCTCGAGGCTCATCCATCAAATACCGAGTTCTCCGATCAAGATATTGCCGGGCGTATTGCTGCCCTTTGTTGGAAACTTCTGGATGCACTTCCCGATGAACCTGATGAGCGGCAACATCGGCTAACGCAACTTGCCATCAATTATTTCGTCCTCGCAGAAGACGCACAAGATGACCGTCACTCACTGGACGGATTTGAAGATGATCTGCAGGTTGTTACCGTAGTCATTCAAGAGTTGGGTCTCGGTCACCTTTTGGAATAACAAGCGTCATTCCAGCAAACAGGGTTCCACTGTCGTGGGACCACCTCAGCCCGTCATAGAAACTACGACAGTTCCCAGCCGCTGTTCCGTTTCTACACGCCTGTGCGCTTCTGCCGCTTCTTCCATCGAGTAGATCTTATCGACCGTCGCGGCGATTTCGTCCGCCTCAATCATGCGTTTTAGTTCCAGCAACTCTTCCTCTTTTTCACCGGCAAACGCGAACATCACCTTGCGGTCGCTGAACCGCGAAGTTAGTGGAGATCTCAGCATGTCACTGAGTTTCGGGTTGGCCATGACATAGCAACCGTTCGGCTTCAGCGCTCGAATGCAACTGGAGTAGGATGTCTGCGCGACCATGCTGAAAATAACATCGTAGGTGCTGCCACTTTTCGTAAAATCTTCCTTGGCGTAGTCCACAAAATGGTCCGCGCCGATGTCGCGCAACATCGCTTCCTTGATGCCGCTATCAACTGCCGTGACTTCCGCGCCCATCGCTTTCGCTATCTGCACGGCGAACGTACCGATGCTCGCACCCGCACCATTAACGAGCACCTTGTCTCCTGGCCGAATCTCGGCTTTGCGCATGTAATGCAACGCATTCAGACCGCCCAAAGGCACCGAGGCTGCCTCCGCAAACGACAAGTTGCTCGGCATGGTTACCATCGTGCAGCTGTCCGAGACGCAGAAATACTCAGCATAGGCGCCCATCCGCAGGCCAGCGCCACCAAAAACATTTTGCCCTTTCTGAAACTTGCTGACATCGTCGCCTGTTGCTTCGATTACACCGGCGAAATAATTACCAAGGATTGGGTTGCGGGGTTTTCTAATGCCGAGTGCTATACGGAGTGGTAGCCAAAACCAACTCACGGCGAACTTGAAACTGCGCATCTCGCAGTCTGCTTTGGTGGCTTCGACAGCGCGCACACTGATTAGAACTTCGTTCTTGGCAGGTTTGGGTTTCTCGATGTCTTCCATGTGGAGAACATCTGGGCCGCCGTATTCTTTGTAAACGATCGCTCTCATTTAGCCCTCTCAAGTCGCTTTTTCGCACTGTACAGCAACGCAATCGGAAAAGAGGTCAGGCACCTTCCAGCGATGCCGGTCTCGGAGAAGTCTCATTATCGCAAAGGTGAGTCGGGGTGAGCCTGGCGCCGCAAAGAATACTTAATTAAACGCTGGACTCTTCGCGCAGTCGGTGGCCGATGGCTGCCATACATCGAAACCATCCGGGCCACAGGCTACATTGAGCAGCTTGTCCCGTTCGGCATACATGTACTTACGGTGATCGTTTCGGATCTCGGCAAACTCAGGCATTTCATCCCAACCCACTACTTCATACACATAAGTCAGCCGTTCAACCGGCATTACACTTCGAGTCGCAGCGCTGTTGAGGTGCTCAATCGCAACATCGGGTTGGCCACCTATTTGCGCGAACAAAGCTTTGGCGATGTGAATAAAGAAGAAATCAACGCCAGAGTCAAGGGCGTCGTCTACGAATACTTCCAGCGGGCCGATACGTTCGGCAACCATATCTTCGTCGCCACGGTGCCACGCGTCGAGCACGAACATGAGATTGACAAAGTCGCTCGCCCGCTGCGTATCCTCCAGCGAACGCAGGAATCGATTCGCGAGCTTGAGCCCTTCGTCTTCGTTGCCCGCGTCCCACTGCGCCCATGCCAGGTCCTCTAGCACGTCGGGATTGTTCGGGTCATCGTTGAATCGTTGTTGCGCGAGTTCCAGTATGTAATCGAAATCGTTGCCGACAGACACCAGGTTAAACAAGTCATCAGGAAGAGGCCATACTGCGACCCCTGCATCACGCAGACCGAGGTTCCACAGTCCTCGCGCCGCTTGATAACGGGACCGGAAACCGGCGGTATCCAGATCGACTCCGCGCAACCACTGTTCGACGCCATCTGCTGCGCGACCTTGCGAGACAAATACAATGCCTTTGAACATGGCCGCTTTTGCAGGATCGATTTGCGACAATCGATCGAGAACGGGCCCCAACTTGTCGAATTGCCGGCGACCGATCAGTTGATTACTGTAGTTATTCAACGTCAGTACGGACAATGGGTCCGATTCAAAGGCTATTTCCATTTGTCGACTTGACTCATCAAATTTGCCGACTGCGATCAGGCTCGATGAATACCAGTTGCGAACCTCGGTAAGAGAAGGGTTTAACGCCAGCGCTTTTTCAAAATAGGGAATTGCTGCCTGTTGCTGGAAGCGTGCGCTGAGGGTTAGCCCCATAATTCCAAGCGCCTCCGGCAGGTCGGGATCCAGCTCCAGCGCCCGTTCGATGTGTGGCAGTCCCTTGGACAATGACTCTTCAAGCGACAGGGTGCCGTAGGTACCGTCGCTCGCCCTTAACAAATGCCAGGCCAGACCGAGCCCGGCGTGCGCCGGCGCATAGTCGGGGTCGTGTTCGAGCGCACTTTCGTAGTTGGCGATCGATGCCGTGATGTTCTGATTGGTGCGCTTCTTGATCTGGTATTGCGCTAACAGGTACGCGTTGTAGGCTTCCGGGTTCGCCGCAGCGCTCACGCGCGGTGCTGCATCGGTTTCCAACCCCAATGTGTCGGACAATGCCGCAACAATCGCTGCCGCGATGTCGTCCTGTATCGCGAAAATGTCATCGAGCTCGCGGTCGTAGGTCTCGGACCACAGGTGATAACCCGTTTCGGCTTCAATGAGCTGAGCGGTCACGCGGATTCGAACATCAGCTCTGCGAACGCTGCCTTCGAGTATGTGCTTTACGTTTAGTTGCTTCGCGATCTCGTTAATGTCGAGGTTCTTCCCCTTGAACCGGAAGCTGGACGTTCGCGCCGGCACATGCAGGTTCGGAATCTTTGCAAGCAGATTCAGAAGCTCCTCGGAAATGCCGTCCGAAAAATACTCCTGGTCAGGATCGGCCGACATGTTAACGAACGGGAGAACCGCGATCGACGCGTAGGTAACTTCACTTGCATCACCACCTATGGCGGCAGTCTGCTCTGCTTGCTCGACGAGGCCCTGCCGTTCCCACAGGAAGTAAGCAAGAGACAGAACCAGCACAGTAATGATCGCGTAGTTGAGTTTTTTTCCGGTCGTCGCTGTTACAGACTCCTCGGTGCTTACGTCTTTGGTTTTCTTCAGGCCATCCGGCGTTAGTTCGAATGCCCACGCAAAAAAACAGTGCCAGTGGCAGGCCAGCCAGCAGAGCAACAATGAAGAATGCTTCGCTCCACTCGGGGAGGCTTAGTGGTTCTCTGACTGTCTCGATGACCTGGATGATCAGCCACGCGATCACGATGTAGGCTACGCCGACGCGAAATACGTTTCGCCTCTTGAGTTCCTGGAAGATGTTGCTCATATGATTTTTGTTATCGCCACCCCGGAGCGCACAATGTACCAGAAATATGGGGATAGCCGGCGACAATGGCCGGCGATCTTCAGAACAACAGGACGGTTGATCTCGTTCGGTTCCCTCGTTTAAATATGTACATCACACTATTCAGTAGCTGTGTTTAGTCCGGAGAAAATGAGAACCCAAAATCCGCTTGCCGATGCCCTACAGCACGAACGGAACCAACCACCACGTTCGCTTTTTATACTCCGCCCACTCAGGGTAGCGCGACATACTGGCTTCTTTGATTGTCATATTGACGGCAAACAGCCCGAGCCAGACCCACGCAAGCACCACAATGGGCAGCCAGTGCCAGACCATCATCGCGAAGCTGCCATAGATCATGATCTCACCAAGGTAATTGGGGTGGCGCACAAATCGATGCATGCCGTCGGTGATCAGTCCTCGCTGCACGCGCAGGGTGAAGTACTTCTGTGCGTCGG
>SMVB01031314.1_pt1 | contig 10695 bp, 7 predicted proteins | sample 2456461 | NCBI WGS metagenome assembly SMVB01 (sample SAMN11095934, study PRJNA526329) | marine sediment metagenome | biome: Marine sediment; feature: Surficial sediment; material: Deep marine sediment; isolation source: Hadal surficial sediment | place: Pacific Ocean | collected 2014-05 | depth 0-1...
CTGACGTTACAACTATTAGCTGAAGAAATAACTTCAGTAGATTATCAAACCCCGCATTTTTTGTATTGCCGGGTATATATTTTGTAAAACGATGCCCGATCATTTTGATGTTAAAAATGTTTAATTAATAATGTTTATGATGAAGATAAATTTTATTTATTCATTGTACAAGTGCATATTTAATGAATAATGATTTTTATGAATACTTGCGGCAATTTTTGGCACTATTTTGCCAAATTTTGTAATGAGGCAAAAAATGGGGATGTTTCAAAAGTCAGAAGACGTCATACTGAATTTATTTCAGCATCTATTTTTAAACTCTCATCCATTTTTTAAATCCCGCATCAAGTTTGCCTGTCGGCACGCAGATCTTGAATGACAACTATGAGACAGGCTTGCATTTTTTATTTCTTTTCTGCAGGCGTACGTGTTTCCAAAATATTATCTATCAAATGATAATCTTTTGCTTCCTGGGCAGTTAAAAAGTAATCTCTATCACAATCTCGTGAAATATCATCCAACGATTTACCTGTATGCTTTACAAGAATACCATACAATGTATCCCTGGTCTTCAGCATTTCTTTAGCGTGTATCTCAATATCGGTGGTCTGTCCCTGCAAACCACCAATCCAGGGTTGATGGATCAAAATCTTAGCATTGGGAAGTGAAGACCTTTTGCCATTAGTGCCTCCTGCAAGTAATATAGCTCCCATACTTGCTGCCATGCCCACACATATTGTTGAAACGTCAGGTTTTATATAACGCATAGTATCGTAAATTGCTAAACCGGATGTAACACTTCCTCCCGGAGTATTTATATAAATATTTATATCTTTATCTGTATCTTCTGCTTCAAGAAAGATTAACTGTGCAATTATTAAACTAGCAATATGATCATCCAGAGGCGATCCTATAAATATTATTCTCTCACGTAAAAGTCGTGAATAAATATCCATGCCGCGTTCCCCACGGCTGGTTTGTTCAATTACGTACGGTACCAATTGATTCAATATTTCGGGATAATTTTTCATTGTTTTTCCTTTATTTCTCTTTTAATTAATTTCTCAGGATCGAGTTTTACAATATTGTTTTTTTCTTTTAGAAAGTCGAATAATTTTTGATCCAGTAGTTTTTCATTCTGACTGGAATTCTTATAATAATTCAACAATTTCTCTGAAGATATCCCGGTTTTTTCAGCTTCTTTTTTGGCAAGTTCTTTCAGTTCATCGTCAGTTATTGTAATGTTTTCCTTCTTTAGAATTTCAGTTTTAAGTAAATACCATTTAACATCATTCTGAGCAGTCGATGTAAATCTTTCTTCCAATTCTTGGTGAGAAGGTATTGGTATTCTCTGTTTCTTTAAATATTCTTCTTCATTTTTCACAAGATGTTCAACAATGTTATTAACCATAGTAGTGGGGGGTGTGAAATCATTATTTTTAATAATCGTATTTATTAATTTCCCTTTTAATATTTCTTCATCCTTCCTATCATAGTAATTTTGAATATCTTTTCTTATTTCCTTCTTTAAGTCTTCTTCATTTGAAACTTTATCCTTTGTAACCTTTTTAATGAATTCTTCATTTAACTCAGGTAATATTATTTTTTTGATTTTGTTTATCTGTACTTTGTAATCAAAATGTTCCTTTATTTTTTCATCTTCGTTTTTGTCATTCTTTATTGTTCTTTCATCATCAAATCCAAAAGTAAAAAAATCACCGGCTTTTTTGCCCTTAGCATTTTCTATTATATTCTTATTTACACCTTCATTAGTAAGATCAATTTGAATTTTATCACCATTATCATTCTCTGGCTCTCCATCTTTATTTAATCGATAAAGTTGAACATCAAGTAGATAATTATTATCGCTCCCAACCAGTTCAGCCTCTTCGAGTATTTTATTTGAATGCAGTATATGTTTAATTTCTTTTTCAACTTCAGAATCTTTAACAATAAAATTCGGGATTTCAATTTTTTGTTCTGTATAATCTTTCACATCAATTTTGGGTATAATATCATATATAACTTTAAATTTAAGATCCTTACCGGGTTCAAATTTCAGATCGATCATTTTCGGTTGACCAATTGGATTTAAAGATTCTTTATCAGCAATTTTCCAAAAATGCTGATTGGCAATTTTTTCAGAGGCTTCATATTCCAATGAATCACCAAAACGCTTTTTTAAAACTATTGCCGGTACTTTCCCTTTTCGAAATCCCGGGATTTGAATTTTTTTTGATTGTTTTTTTACTTCTGCTTCAATATCATTTTTTACTTCTTCATATTTAAGAGTTATTTCTATCTCTTTTTCCGATGAAGAAAGTTCCTGTACATTTAAGTCCAAATCAACCTCAGCTTAGCTAATCATTAAGTTCATTAATAAATATTGTGCGAGAACGGGGACTCGAACCCCGACACCTCTCGGTACTAGATCCTAAATCTAGCGCGTCTACCAAATTCCGCCATTCTCGCAAAATGCTTAATTCCGGGTCTAAATTATATAAAGCCTTCCCTGAAAATTAAAAAAGCAAATTGGAAAAATAGAATAACAAATATACTGCCTGTTATTCAGTATATCAATTAAATTGGAAAGTGCTTATTTATCGAGGAATGGTTGTTCCCTTTGGTTGAAGAGCGCGATTAAGCAGCCTGATAATATGGAATTAATATGAAAATACTTTATATTAATATAACAATTTTGATAAATGATAATATAAATTCAAACCTATTTTCTAATATCCATTCAGATGAGTCTAAGATATAATTCGCTTTCAAAATGTGGTAAAGGAAAAAAGCAGAATGAAGATTCAATAGGAATTCTTCAAATTGATGGTGGTATGTTATGTATAGTTTGTGATGGTTTGGGTGGGGGAGCTGATGCGGCAAAAGCCTCCAGGTTTTGTGTAAAAACCATTCAGGAATATTTTCTTGATTCTCCAGGGAAAAATTATTTAAGCAAAATTAAGGAATCAGTTATTTTAGCAAATGCCTTACTGTGTGATTTATCAACCTCTAAGAACAACCTAAAGGGAATGGCAACTACTTCTGATGTGTTTTTCCTCAACAGTCATACGTTATATTGGGGCCATATAGGTGATTCAAGAATTTACAATTTTATTAATGGAAAATTACACCAGCTTACAAAGGATCATTCACTTGTGCAAGAAATGCTGGATAACGGTTATATCTCAGTTGAAGATGCCTCAAAACATCCGAATAAAAATATTATTCTCAATGCACTTGGTGAGTATCTGGATGTTGAAATTGATATTAGCAAAATAATACTAAATAATGAAGAACACTACCGATTTATGATATGCACTGATGGTGTGACTGCTGTATTAAGCAACCACGAGTTGGAGCAAATCTTAAAAATTATTAATATTGATGAGTGTCTGAAAGTGTTAGATGAAAAGATCCAATCCGGTGGCTCACCAGATGACTATTCTATTATTTTAATCGATTCGGTTAATTAGTTTAGCTTTAGTTTAACTATACTTTCTTCAATAATCGATTTAGTTTTTGTTTTCATATCTTCCTTAAATTGATTTTACTTTCCTATATCTATAATTTTAAATTGCGTAATCGAAAAATTCAAAAATAAAATGAGTAAAAAATAATATATTGGATAAATTTATTATTAAAGGCGGTATTACTCTTAGAGGTGAGTTAGGAGTTAGCGGTGCCAAAAATGCTTCATTAGCATTGCTACCCGCTACAATTCTTGCGCCGGGAAGATCTATTCTAAAAAATACTCCGGAGCTAAATGATGTATTTACTATGATAAAACTGCTTCGGCATATTGGTGCTGTTGTCGAATTTAAAGATCATGTCCTTTCAATTGAAACTGGCAGCATAACAAACCAGACTGCACCGTATGAGCACGTAAAGAAAATGAGAGCTTCTGTATATGTATTAGGCCCTTTATTAACAAGGTATGGACGTGCAAAAGTTTCTTTACCGGGCGGCTGTGCCTGGGGACCAAGACCAATTAATTTACATCTCGAAGCTCTTAAAAAAATGGGTGCTAATATTGATCTGGTTGATGGTTATATTGTGTGTGAAACAAAAAGATTGCGGGGAGAAAATATTAATTTTGATATCTCCTCTGTGGGTGCAACAGGGAATATTCTGATGGCTTCTGTGTTGGCAAAAGGAACTACGAAAATACAAAATGCAGCTACAGAACCGGAAATTGCTAATCTGGCTAAATTTCTTGTTAAGATGGGAGCGAAGATTGAAGGAATAGGAACGAATATTTTAACAATCGATGGGGTAGATGATCTTATTCCAATGGAAATAGATACAATACCGGATAGAATAGAAGCCGGAACTTTACTCATTGCTGCTGCAATAACTAATGGCTCGATCATCCTAAATGATGTTGACCCGGAATCACTCTCCGCCGTTCTACTTAAATTGATGTCCGCAGGATGCAAAATTAAAACTTTCAAAAATAAAATCGAATTGGATGCATCAGATTTGGAGATTAAAAATACTGATGTTTCTACATCCATTTTCCCTGGATTCCCGACTGATATGCAGGCGCAATGGACTGCATTTATGTCTCTTGCCAATGGTAAATCTTTAGTTTGTGATACAATTTATTTTGATCGATTTAAACATGTTCCAGAGCTTGTTCGCTTAGGTGCAAACATTTCAGTAAATGATAATACTGCTTTGGTTAAAGGGGTCAACGAACTTAAAGGTGCTAAAGTTATGTCAACTGATTTGCGCGCTAGTGCATCATTGCTTTTAGCCGGTCTTGCTGCCCGAGGTTCAACAGAAATATTAAGGGTATATCATTTAGATAGGGGCTACCAGAGAATTGAAGAGAAATTAAGAAGTCTTGGCGCAGATATAGAAAGAGTTGTAGGAAAAGAATTTTAGATAATATAATTATGACAAAGATTTTAAAATGGCGAAATTATTTATGGCTATATCTGATTGCTATTTTTATTATTAATCTTGCCCTCCTAAACCTTCCGTTAACAAATGTTTTTGGTTATGAATTTTCAGTAATAAATTCTTTACTGCTTGTTCTTCTTAGTGGAATTTATACAATTTATTTTTATAAGAATAATTTTGAAAAACATCAACCTGACTTTTTAAAAGATGTATTTCAATCGCTTTTCTTATTTCTTCTCATTCCGTTTTGTGTTTCCGTTTTCAACTCGATTATTACGGGCTTCTGTTCATTCACTGATGGAATTTTATTTTATCTTGTAATTACTGCTCCTTCAATCTTAATTGGAACATCTCTAGGATTGATTTCAATATTATTATTGAGCCGATTCCAGATAGTTTTACTGCTGATCTTGTACATTGGTATTCTGGCTATAATTGCAGTCGAAATTTATTTCAATCCCCAGGTATATGTATTTAATCCGATTCTTGGTTTTTTCCCCGGGACTATTTATGATGAAGGAATTGCAGTAACTGGAAAGCTAATTGTTTACAGAGTGCTTAATATTCTTTTCTTTGCATTCATAATTATTACTGCAATGAGATCACTAATCAGGGGTAAGAAAAAATATGTAATAACTACTATTTTAATACCAATTTTGATTGTAGGTATATTTTATTTGCTTTCACCGCAAATTGGATTTTCCACTACATTTAAACGTTTAACATATGAATTAGATAAAACTATTGTAAGTGAGCATTTTGTTATTCACAGTGACAGACGAATTGAAAATGACAAAATAAAGATGCTGGCTCTAAACCACGAATATTATTACCAGGAATTAGAAAAATATTTTAAAATTAGCTTAGATGAAAAAATACACTCGTTTATTTTTTATGATAATGATCAAAAGAAAGATTTGTTCGGTTCACGCAACGCAGATATAGCGAAACCCTGGCTGAATCAAATATATATTACTTACGATAATTGGGATCACACACTAAAACATGAACTTGCTCATTGCTTTAGTGCTGATTTCGGAGCAGGGATTTTAAAACTTGCTTCCGGATTGAATCCAATGTTAATAGAAGGAATTGCTGAAGCTGCAGATGGAAATTATAATGATAATGGTCTACATTTTATGGCTGCATTAGCATATAATTCAGGATATAAATTGGATTTAGAGTATTTACTTACTAAAATTGGGTTCTACAGCCAATCTTCAAGTTCTTCCTATATATATGCAGGTTCATTTATTCAATATTTGATCAAAAAATATGGAATAATTAAATTTAAGAAATATTATATAACTGGTGAATATAAAGATAGTTATGGAGTTGAGCTAAGTAATACTTTAGCATTATATTATAAGTTTTTAACCGACCAGGATTATAATTTTTCTGAAGATAAAGCACATTATTATTTTGGAAGAAAATCTATTTTTCAAAAAGTTTGCCCAAGAGCAATTGCAAAATATCTTAGAACTGGTTGGGAGCAGATGCATGATATGAAATTTATGGGAGCACAGGAAATTTTTGAAGTAGTCCTTGATAAATCTGATAATTATTCTGCATTTGTTGGTCTAATTCGATCTTATGAAAAGCAGGATAGTATTAGTAGTGCAATTAATATTTTAAGGAACAATATTAATGAATACAAAAAAACTTCTTATTATTATAATCTAGAGTTAATTCTTGCTGATCTTTATATGAAGACTGGTGAAGTGAAAACTGCAGATTCTTTATATCGGGTAATTATAAAACAGGATCCGAACAGGAGATTGACATATATCTCGAATATCAGATTAGCTATAATAAAGGATCAAATAAATGCAGATTATATTTTGGGAAGCAATTATGATAAATATTATATCTTACAAAAAATGAACGAGAAACATTTTAATTATTGGACATTTCCTGTAATAATAAATCTATCGGAAGTGCTTGATGAACAGTATAATATATTTCTTAAAAATTTTAATAAGATTATTAAAGTAAATGATTATAAAAGTAGCTATTCAAGTTTTTTACTTTCTAAATATATGCTGGCAAATTATGATTTTATTAATGCTAAAAAAATAGCAGGACTATCATTAAGATATCATTTCGATAGTAATATCAATACTATTTTAAAAGAACAGCTTTATAAAGCAAAATGGTTCGCATTGAACGCTGAGGAAATACTTGGAAAATTAACATTATTTTAAAATCAATAAGGTCTATTAGCAATAAATGTGAAATGGCAAAGATTAATAAGCGATCCTTTGCATTGATATAGTAATTCTCTCGGCAATTATTAATTCTAGTACAGAGCAGAATAATGATATTTTACTAACACAGTTTAGAGTAATTATGTATGAATTTAAGCAATGATTTAAAAAAATACAATTTTCTTAAAGCCGCAACTGATCTTGCTGAAAAAATGGATCTTTCTGTTTATCTGATCGGTGGATTTGTTAGGGATCTGTTACTAAAACGTGTTAGTGAAGATATTGACGTATTAATTGTTGGTGATGGAAATCTATATGCAAAGGAACTTGCAAAACAACTTTGTGTGGAAAACGTTGTTCTATATAAAACTTTCGGAACTTCACATTTTGAATATGAAAACCTGGATTTTGAATTTGTCGCAGCAAGAAAAGAATCTTATCAAAGAGACAGCAGGAAACCCAAAGTAACAGCAGGCACATTTAAAGATGATATTACTCGAAGAGATTTTACCATTAATACTTTGGCAGTATCGTTAAATAAAAAAGATTTTGGCGAACTGTTTGATACCTATGATGGATTGAAAGACATAAATAATAAAATAATAAGAACACCTATCGACCCGATGATAACGTTTAATGATGATCCGTTAAGAATATTACGTGCTTATAGATTTGCCTCGCAGTTAAACTTTTCTGTTGATGAATCAATAAACATTGCTGCAAGTAAATTAAAAGATAGATTGGAAATAGTATCGCAGGAAAGAATAACAGATGAGTTATTGAAGATTCTCGCATCGCATAAACCCTCTACCGGTTTAAAATTACTTTACAATTCAGGTGTTATGGAAATTATTTTTCCCGAAATTGCAAACTTAGCTGGAGTCGAGCAGCGAAATGACTATCATCATAAAGATGTTTTCCTTCATACCTGCGAAGTTGTAGATAATATTTCACTAAAAACAGATAACGTATGGCTAAGATTTGTTGCTTTAGTGCACGATATTGCAAAACCACAAACGAAAAGATTTGTTGAGGGAACCGGCTGGACATTTCACGGTCACGAAGAGTTAGGTGCAAGGATGATGAAATCTCTTTTTAGAAGAATGAAACTCCCGTTTAATAAACTGCATTATGTTGAAAAACTTATCAGGTTACATTTAAGACCTATTGCTTTGGCAAAAGATGAAGTTACCGATTCGGCTGTTAGAAGATTAATTGTTTCAGCAGATGAAGACTTAGATGATTTAATTATTCTTTGCCGCGCTGATATAACCAGTAAAAACCCGGATAAAGTGAGTAAGTATCTTCAAAACTATAACAATGTAATGCAGAAGGTGATTGACGTTAAAGAAAAAGACGAACTATATGCGTTCCAGTCTCCTGTAAAAGGTGAAACTATAATGGAAGTTTGTAATCTTAAGCCATCAAAAAAAGTTGGTGAGATAAAAAGAGCTATTGAAGATGCAATCCTTGACGGCAAAATCGGCAACAACCATGAAGAAGCTTATGAGTATTTGTTAAAAATTAAAGATGATTTCATTTAGCAGAAAATACTATAATTACAGCACCTATAAATTAAAACCTTACCGATACACCCATCAAATATGTTTTATCGGAAATAAAACCTCTTTCGTTCCTGATCCCAATAATTAAATCAACGGGAATGCTGTCTTTTACCTTCTCAATTTTGTTTTCAATATCATTGAACTCGAAAACTAAATTTGAATCATAAATATTATTAGAAGCATCGTCATCAGATTTTTCTTCTTTACTTTTATTTGTAATGATTAGGTAGGCAATAACTCCAACTACTAAAGCAGCGCCGACAAAAATCAATGCATTGTTTGAGTTATCTTCCTCAGTCGGGGGTTCGCTACTTCCTCCACCAATATCTTCATATATTCTTAAGTAATTTTGTGAATATAAAGCGGCACTTGGTAGCAAAATTCCAAATGAAAGAGAAATTATTATAATTAGAATTATCTTTAGTTTTAATTTTGCGTGTTTCAAAGTTGCCTCAATTTTATTTTCGTTCTATTTATAATTTAAACTAATTATTAACAGTAATGCAAGCACCGATTTTATGCTGAAAAAATCTGAAAATAGTTAAAAACACAAAATCAAGCTATAACTTTCAAACTGTCATCCAGAAGGGAACTTGTCAGTAGAATGAAAATCATAAATAAACTGGATTCGAAATAAATTGACAAGATTCTTACTGAATGACAATTGAGATTGTTTCTGTTGTTAACTAATCTATGAACCGAACATATAAAGTTATAAACAATGATATTACATATAACAAAACCTTGATATTGAAAAACACTGCCAAATATCATTTAGCAGGATTACCGTTAATGTAAATATCAAACCGTTTGTATAGTTGTTTAAGGTAGTTTTTAGTCATGTTATAAATTTATAATTAAATTTATAACATTATTAGTTGTGATTTTGTAAAACAACATCAATGTAACTAAATAGGGATAGATTTTGTCCAATAATTTCAATCAATAATAGATTAAAATAATTAGGAGATAATAATGCGCACAATTTTTGTTTATATGTTATTTATATTATTCTCATTCACGGGTTATGGTCAGGAGGAATTAACTTTAGATGATGCGATTCAAATTGCACTTCACAAAAATTCCTCACTTCAGAAAAGTGTTATCGGAATTGAAGGCTTTGAATCGAACGTACAAGCATCTTATGGAAATTTCCTTCCAACATTGGGTGTTGGGGCATTCTGGGATTGGACAAAATCAGATGTGAAAGGATTTGGTACAATCGTTATTGGAGGAGTATCAGTGCCAAGTGTTGCTACAACAAGCCAGACGAGAAATTATCAGTGGAATGTAGCTTCAAATTGGACACTGTTTGATGGTCTATCAAATTTTGCAACACTTTCACAAAGTAAAAATGATCTCGAATCTGCAGAGTTTTCTTTAGAGAGATTAAAACAGGATATTGTATTTACAACCACAAGTTTATTTTACGATATAATGAACACGCAAAAACTATCAGAAGTAAAAGAAGATAATTTGAAATGGAATGAAAAAAATCTTGAAACTATAAGAGAAAGAAACAAACTTGGAGCAGCAACTCTCGCAGATGTTTATCAGCAGGAAGTAGCGACCGGTAATGCCGAATTGGATATAATTAGAACGCATAATCAATTGGAAGTGGCAAAGAATGAATTACTTTTTTATTTAGGTTTGGATGTATTAAGGGAATATTCCTTTTCTGATGAAATAACCAATGAAGAAGCAGACGTATTAAAAACAGACCTTGCTGAGGATTATGTAAAGATTACCGAATATGTTAATGATGCGTTGAAAAACCGGCTTGATTACCGTAGTGCTCAATTGAACCTGGAAGGTGCAAAGGATGGGGTAACTATTGCCCAATCGGGACACTGGCCAAGTTTAAGGGCAAACGGATTTTATACATGGCGTGGAAACAACATTTCAGATTTAAATAATTCTAAAACTCTTTCTTTAGGTCTTTCACTTAACTTCCCAATTTTTCAGGGATGGTCGGTTGATAATCGTGTACAATTTGCCAAGGTAGATGTAAAAAA
>SMVB01144378.1_pt1 | contig 10695 bp, 8 predicted proteins | sample 2456461 | NCBI WGS metagenome assembly SMVB01 (sample SAMN11095934, study PRJNA526329) | marine sediment metagenome | biome: Marine sediment; feature: Surficial sediment; material: Deep marine sediment; isolation source: Hadal surficial sediment | place: Pacific Ocean | collected 2014-05 | depth 0-1...
CCCCGAAGCCAGCCTACAAGCTAAATCTACCGTGGCCGGCAGTGTCTCCGGCCGTGTGGCGATTTAACTGAGCGTGTCCCCTGGCCGGCCACCGGCGTCTGCTGCCGGGCCACTGGCAGCTCCTGGGTGAGTCGAGCCGTCCAGCCCCGAGGGCTCCTCTCCGATCACGCTCGTGCTCTCGCTCTCGCCCGCTTCAGACCCGACGGCCGCATAGAGCCGCTTCCCCTCCGACGCATCACGGCCTCGACCTCGTTCACGGACCTTCACCAGATGGACCGTGGACGAAAGAGCCACCAACACCGCCACAACGAAGCCGACCCGGGAGGCCGTCTCCAAGGATCCCGACATGGGGAGGGAGGCGCCCATCAACACCATCCCGGAGATTCCCTCCAGCACCGTGAGGACCACGCTCAGCGGCGCCGTCACTTTGGCGCGGCTCTTCAACAACGCGGAAAGAGCCGCGAATCCCCCAAAAAGGAAGAGGAGAACAAGCGGTATGAATTCCCTCACGGAAGCCCGACAACCATGGTCCTGCCCTCTTTTTCGGGGCGCGCCAGGACCTTGTAGGCCCTGAACAACGGCGCGCCCGACGAGATCCCACATGGAGCTTCGTCCAATATGGTCCCCTCGCTCGCCGCGGCAAACGCTTTATCCCCGCACCCACCCGGCTTGCCACACCGCGGTCAAGCCGCCAAAGTACCCCCGCCATGACACTCCCTCCTGACCGTCGCCCCGCCTCCAGTGAAGCTTACTGGCGCAAGAATCTCCAGTACCTGGCCATCCTGATGGCCGTATGGTTCGGGATCTCATATGGTGCGGGAATCCTGTTCGTCGAGCCCCTTAACCGTTTCCGCATACCGGGAACCGGCTTCCCACTCGGATTCTGGTTCGCTCAGCAGGGAGCCATCTACGTGTTCGTGGCCTTGATCTTCGCCTACGTGTACCTCATGAACCGCCTGGACCGCGAGTTCGGAGTCGACGAGGACGCCGAGTGAGGAGCGGATTGTGACCGTCCAAGCCTGGACCTTCACGCTGGTAGGGCTTTCCTTCGCCCTCTACATCGGCATCGCCGTCTGGTCCCGAGCTCACTCCACAAAAGAGTTCTACGTAGCAGGCGCTGGCGTCTCCCCGCTGGCGAACGGCATGGCGACCGCTGCGGACTGGATGTCCGCGGCGTCGTTCATATCCATGGCGGGGATCATCTCCTTCAGCGGCTATGACGGGTCCGTGTACCTCATGGGGTGGACCGGTGGGTACGTACTCCTGGCGCTTCTCCTCGCGCCCTACCTCAGAAAGTTCGGTGCCTACACGGTGCCCGACTTCGTGGGGGACCGATACTATTCTCAGACCGCCCGCATCGTGGCCGTGGTGTGCGCCATTTTCGTGTCGTTCACGTATGTGGCCGGCCAGATGCGCGGCGTGGGGATCGTCTTCAGCCGCTTCCTCGAGGTACCCATCGAGCTCGGTGTGCTCATCGGCATGGGGATCGTGTTCTTCTATGCCGTCCTCGGTGGTATGAAGGGCATCACCTATACGCAGGTAGCTCAGTACTGTGTGCTGATCTTCGCCTATCTGGTGCCCGCGATCTTCCTCTCGCTCCTGATCACCGGCAACGTCATTCCTCAGATCGGATTCGGGGGAATGGATCAAGCGAGCGGGACCTTCCTGCTCGACCGGCTCAACGACCTGCACCGGGACCTGGGTTTCGCTGCGTATACGTCCGGCGAAAAATCCACGAGGGACATCTTCTTTATTACGGCCGCTCTCATGGCGGGGACCGCCGGTCTCCCGCACGTGATCATCCGATTCTACACGGTGCCCAAGGTAAGGGACGCCCGCCTCAGCGTCGGGTATGCCCTGGTATTCATCGCCCTCCTCTATACGGCTGCCCCAGCCGTGGCGGTCTTCGCGCGGACCAACCTGCTGAACACGGTGTCGGAGCAGCCGTACTCGGAGATGCCCGAATGGTTCTCGACCTGGGAGGAAACGGGGCTCATCTCGTTCGATGACCTGAACGGCGATGGCATCATCCAATACGTCGGCCCGAGGGCGCGGGACGCCGCTGGAGCGCCTATCGAGAACGAGCTCACCATCGATCGGGACATCATTGTCCTGGCCAACCCGGAAATCTCGGGCCTTCCCAACTGGGTCATCGGTCTGGTGGCGGCCGGGGCATTGGCCGCCGCCCTGTCGACAGCGGCCGGCCTGCTCCTCGTGGTTTCGTCCGCCGTGAGCCACGACCTTCTCAAGCGCAGCTTCAAACCGGATATCACCGAACGCGGAGAGCTCATTGCAGCCCGCGTCAGTGCCGGGCTCGCCGTGGGGGTGGCGGGTTACCTCGGGATCAATCCGCCGGGGTTCGTAGCTGAGGTCGTCGCGTTCGCGTTCGGGCTCGCGGCGGCTTCCTTCTTTCCGGCCATCATCATGGGAATTTTCTCCAAGCGCATGAATCGCGAGGGTGCCGTCCTGGGGATGATCGCAGGGATTACGTTTACAGCCGCATACATCGTTTACTTCAAGTTCATCAACCCGAGCGCGAACACCGCCGAGTACTGGTGGTTCGGCATCTCCCCCGAAGGGATCGGCACCGTCGGCATGATGCTCAACTTCGCAGTGGCGCTCATCGTCTCCCGCTTCACGCCTCCACCGCCGGCCCACATCACGGATCTGGTGGAGCGCATCCGCGTGCCCCGGGGGTCCGGAGAGGGTCACGGGATCAGCGGGTAGGCAGCTCCCCGCGGATCTCGGAGGCCGGAGGGGCTCGGAAAGATGAAGCTCTAATGCCCCCCCATGCCCCCTCCATAACCTCGCATGCCCCCTCGCATACCTCCGCCGAACGGGTTCGACCCTCTCGCACGCATCCGCTCGAGGAACTCCTCCCGCTGGATCTGGAGCTGAGCCAATCCGATGAGAGCAACCCGATCACCCTCCTCCAAACCGCTCACGACCTCCGTGCGGTCCCAGTCGGTCAATCCGATCATCACCATGCGAGGCTCGATGCTTCCGCCCTCCCCGACCACGAACACGACAGCACGCTTCGTCGCCCGTGCCGGTCCACTCGCATGCTCACCCTGCCCGTGCTGACCGCTTCCAAATCCGCCCCCCCGCATTTCGCCTCGCCGCCCGGGACGACCAAACTGCATCCGGGATGAATTCTGCGAGACGTCTCCGCCGCCCTCACTAGCGAACATGCTCCCACCACCAGCGAACATACCCTCCATATCGACGGCATCGGCGTCGAGGCCCAGCGCCAACGCAGCGGGCTCGGCATCCTGAGGCAAGACCACGGAGCTGTTCGGAATCAATAGTACTCCCCTGGCCTCACCGGTCTGGATCTCAACGGTCGTGTTCATCCCGGGCCTGAGCAGCCGGGAGCTGTTATCCAGTCGAACGATGAGCGGAAACAGCGTCACGTTCTGCTGAACGACCGCCTGTGGCTCAATTTGATCCACCACTCCGACGAACGTTCGGTCCGGGTAGGCATCCACCCTCACGGAGGTCGTCATTCCCTCCATGATCTCGCCCAGGTCCCGCTCGGTTACGAAAGTCCGCACCTGAATCACGTCCAGGTTGGCCATGACCAGCAGCGTGGTTCCACTCGAGACGTTTTGAGAGGAGGATTGGATGACCTGGCCCTCTTCCACGTTCTTCTCGAGAATCGTGCCGGCCATCGGAGCGCGAATCGTCACATCCCGCAGGCGGAGCTGTGCCAGCTGTACGTTAGTTTGGGCCTTTATGAGCGCGGCCTGGGCGTTGGCGAACTCCAGAGTTCTGCTCTCGTGCTCCTGGGCCGAGATCACGCCTAAATCCAAGAGCTTCTTCGAGCGCTCCGCTTGTGCCTCGGCGATGTCGATGCGTGCCCGTGCCACCTCGATATCGGCGTTCGCTTGATCGGCGAAGTTCCGAACGTCCCGGGGATCGATCTCGGCCAGAAGGGCCCCCGTTTCTACCCGGTCGCCGGTATCGACGTAGAGACGGAGAATCTCGCCCGAGGCCTTGGACGTGACCTCCACCTTCAGAACCGGCTCCACCGTGCCATCAGCCTCAGCGGTGACGATGAGGTCACCGCGTAGCACGGATGTGCTCTGAACGCCCGAGGGGTCTCCGGCTTCGCCGGTTCCGCAAGCGGCGAGCACCGGCAGCAGAAAAGTCGTTAACCGGATCTTCATCATTCGAATGGTAGCCATGGGTTTTCCCCGCTCCTCGTTCAAGAAACCCCCTGCGATCGTCAAATCCCGAACATGACCGCAGACGGAAAGTCTATGCAACAAATGGTCGTCCCGCCACAATGCTGGCATCGACGTCGGTATCGGTGGGGAGATTGGCGGTTATTCCATGGGCTCTCCCCAGGGTTGAGGCCCTAGCGAGCCCGCCTTCCACGAGAAGCGCTTTGGTCACCGCCGACCCCGTCCGCCCCCCATACTGCCGTTGGGTGCGTGCTGCTCTCTGATCCAGGTTCTGAACCGCTCACGCTGCTCGGGGGCCAGCACCGCCTCGATCTCCGAGCCCACCGAATCCATCGCCGCACGAAGATGGGGCCTGACGGTCTCCCAGGTGTGTGTCACCTGCCCCTGGTATCGCTCGAGAATGGCGCTGACCTCGGTTGCTTGGGCGGGTGTCAAAGAGAGTTCGGCCTGGAGGGCCTCAATCATCTCCATCTGAGCATCTATTGGAGGGTGGGCCGTTTCGCCGGCACGTGTGAGCCACACTCGGTCAAGCGTGACCCCAATCACCCCGCCGAGCACAAGCAGCGAGAACGCCGCCAGAATGGCTCGCCATCGCGGGCTGGGCATCATGGTCGCTCCCCGTACACGATCTCTGGGAGTAAATCTATGATCGACGGCTCCGCCCGGTCGAAGAGGACCCGGGCCGCGAGTGGGTCCTGCGGGGCGATCGCGCGTTCCAGCACTGAAGCAGATCCAGTCTCCGACGCGCTCGTAGGCGCCTGCACGAGCGCTACCGCAGCCCCAAACCCGACGACTGCGGCCGCCAACAAACTATTGCTCACCCAAACGGGGGGAGCCCACCACGCGCTCTGCTGCGTCAACAGGGGGCCTGCGCTATCGAGGATCCTTGTGGCGAGTGCATCCCAATAAGCATCCTCCGCCGGAAGCTGTGACGGTAAACTGGGCAATTGGCTACTCATCATTCTCCTCCTTCACACGAGAACCTTGGTCGGTCGGACGCAGGGACTCGCGTAGGGCCTGCCTGGCACGGTGCAGATGGGTGCGGACTGTGCCGGGAGTGATGCCGAGCATATCCGCAACCTCCACACCCGTGAAGCCCTCCATGTCGCAGAGGCGGAAACACCCCTGCTGCATCTCCGGTAGGCTCTCGATCGCGGCGGACAGGCGCTCACGTATCTCCGCCGAATTGGCGTCATCCAACGGGCTCCGGCGTTTCGTGACGAGCGATTCGGGTAGGGCCACGGTCCGCCACCGCTTTCTTCGCGCCGCCAGGTTTCTACCCAGATTCCGAAGAATGGAAAAAAACCACGGCCGGAAGAGACGGCCCTCGTCGAAGCCGTCCAGTCGCCTGAGTATCCGGTGAAACGTGTCTTGAACGAGGTCCTCCGCGTCCTCTTTTCCATCGGCGAACTCCAGCGCAACGGCCAGCGCGGGTCGCAGGTACCGGCGCACCAGTGCGTCAAACGCCAGTGCGTCTCCGCCCCGTGTGCGTTGGACGAGCTCCTCATCCGGGAGTGACTCGAGGTCACGGCTCACCGGCCCCAGAGCTTGCTCGCCGACGCATGCGAAGCCGAACCCTGCGCAAGATCTCCGGAGCGAGCATATGTGTATGGTCGTCGGACATCCATGACCCGAATCCCCCCTCGGGAGAGTGTATCACATTGCAAGCTATCATACGCTCAGTACAAGCGAGACGCCCAAACGTTGACCGCATGAGGCCCTCGCGACGGCACTCTGTCAGACGAGGCGGGAAAACGGACGGTGCCGCGCACCTCCCAAAGAGCCACGAGTTTCTCTGTCAACGTTTGGGGGGCTCGGATGTACTCCTCGAATAAGAGTTCGCGTTCGGGGCTCTCACCACATCCTCGATCCTAGATTTCAGGAGGTTTGACTCAGCCATGGCAAGCACCAACTAGGGCATGAGCCTCGCCTCCGCTCTATTTTTCACGGCCTTGTCATACCCCTCTCTTCAGGCGTCCCCCGAACAGCTCGGCTCGCAACTCGAGGCCACGCGTGTCAGCTCAGCGCCGGTCATCGACGGCGTGCTGGACGAGTCGTTCTGGGCCCGGATACCCCAGGCTACCGGCTTTCGCCAGAGGGAGCCGATGGAGGGTTCCGCCGCAACCGAAAGGACCGTCGTTCGCATCGCCTATGACGACGCCATGCTCTACCTGGCCGCTGAGCTCTTCGACTCCGAACCCTCGTTGATACGGGCCACCGAGCTGCGACGCGACGACACGCTCGATAGTGACGATCGGTTCACAGTGCTTCTCGACACCTTCCACGACCACCGCAATGCGTTCGTCTTTCGGGTGAACCCGCTCGGAACCCGCTTCGATGCCACGGTGCGGGACGAACGTAGCCGCGTGCGTGCCGACTGGGACGAGCAGTGGGAGGCGTCGGCCCGGATAACCGAGACCGGCTGGGTTGTCGAGATGGCGATCCCATTCAAGATCCTGCGGTTTCAAGGAACGGATGGAGAGCAGGAGTGGGGACTCAACTTCGAGCGTGTGATCAAGCGCCGGAACGAGACGGCCCACTGGGCCGGCTGGAGCCTCGATTACCAGTTCACGAACGTCTCCCAGGCCGGCCACCTGAGCGGACTTTCCGGGATCACCCAAGCCGAGCGCATACGTATACGTCCGTACCTAGTCAGCGGAGTGGAGCGTCTAGGGGCGGTGGCGGCTCCTACGGGGACGGAGGGCGTTCTCGAGGTCGGAATCGACGACCTCAAGCTCGCCCTCACGTCAAACCTCACGGCCGACTTTACAGTCAACCCGGACTTTGCCCAGACGGAGGTCGATCAGCAACGCGTGAATCTCACCCGGTTCAGCCTCTTCTTCCCCGAAAAGAGACAGTTTTTTATAGAGGGTGGAGACGCGATGAGGGCCGGCATCAACATGTTGCATTTCGGCCCTCCGCCCTTGGAGCTGTTCTACAGCCGGCGTATCGGCTTGAGTGGTGGGACGCCGCAGTCCATCCTCGGTGGCGGCAAGCTCACGGGAAAAGTCGCGGGGTTCGACATAGGGGTTCTATCGGTTCGTACGGATGACGTCATCGGACCGCTGGGATTCGACACGATCGCGCCGGGTGAGACCTTTGCCGTCGGAAGGGTCCGCAAGGAGATCCTCGGGCGTTCTTACATCGGGGGCATTGTTACGAGTCGCGAGGGGGACGGCAGCTACAATCGCGTGGCAGCGGCGGACGCGAACCTGGTGGTCGCCGACCATCTGCAGATCGGAGGCATGCTGGCCCGCTCCTTCGACTCCTCACCCGGCGGGGACGGGTGGGTCAAACACGCTGCGGCCCAATGGCGGGACGATTTCCTTCAGGCGGGATTCACCGTCCTCGATATCTCCGCGGACTTCGATCCCGGCATCGGTTACGTCAGCCGGCGAGAGCGCATGATGGGCGGAAGCTTCTCACTGAGGCCCCGGCCTGCGAGTGAATGGATCAGGCAGCTCGAGTTCTCGCCGAGTCTCGTGTATTTCCACGATGATCAACGCGATCTGCAGACCCGGCGCGCTACCCTGCGCCTGGGCGCGACCCTTGAGAGCGGTGATGTGGTGCGCCTCGACGTGAGAAACCGTGTGGACGTTCTGGAAGCACCCTTCCTCATCTCCCAGGGGGTGACGCTGACCGAGGACCGATACGAATGGACCTCGGTGAACTTGGAGGTTCGGACGTTCAACGGCCGCACCCTGCAGGCGACCGTGAGTGGGGAGGTCGGTAGCTTCTGGAGCGGGACCAAACGCTCACTTTCCCTCAGCGCCACCGCCCGCCCCAACCCGAATCTGTCTCTTCAGCCGAGTTACCGCCTCAACGATGTCGATCTTCCCGAGGGCTCTTTTACAACGCATCTGGTTGGCCTACGGACGAATTTCTCCGTGACCGGGTCGTTCCTCACGTCGGCGTTCCTCCAGTACAACAGTTCAGGAAATCTGGTGGCAATTCAGGTGCGCCTCAACTACATCTTCCGCCAGATCGACAACATCTATTTGGTCTACAACGACACCCGGTTCACGGATGGCGTGTACAAGGGCCTCTCCAACCGCTCGCTCGTTTTCAAGGTCACGTATTCGGTTCACCGATAGGGGAGGTGGCGGATGTTACAGGACTTCCGTTTCGCACTGAGGACACTTCGGAGCAGCCCCGGCTTCACGGTGGTCGTGATGGTGACCCTGGGCCTGGGAATCGGGATCAATACCGCGATCTTCAGCCTGGTCAACGGCGTTCTCCTTCGGCCCCTGCCCTACGCCGATCCGGACCGGGTGATGACGGTGTGGGAGAACAACCCGCAGCTCGACATCGTTCAGGATCAGGTAGCGGCCGGTACGTACCGGGACTGGGTGGAGCGAGCGGAGTCGTTCGCCTCCCTGGGTGCCTACAACTTCGGGACCTTCATCGTTAGCGGCACCGACGAGCCCGAGCAGATCTCCGGCGCCCGGATCTCACCCTCCATTTTTAGGGTCGTGGGTGTGCAACCTGTGATGGGCCGGGCCTTCCGGGAGGAAGAAGCCACGCCCGGCAACAACTTCGTCGTGATTCTCTCCAACGGATTCTGGACCCAGCGCTTCGGATCCGATCCGGACGTGCTTGGCACCGTCGTCGTTCTGGACGATGAACCGTTCACCGTCGTGGGTGTGATGGCGCCACGTTTCGAGTTCCCGCCCGGGGCCCAGGATATCCAGTTCTGGACGCCACTGGCCATCAACGCGAGGCTCCTCGACGTTCGCGCCATGCGGACCTATAACGTTGTGGGCCGGCTGAATCCAGGTGTCTCAGTGAGCCAGGCCCGTACGGAGATGTCGGCGATCTCCGTCGGCATCGCGGCGGAGAACCCCGAGACGAACCGAGGCTGGGGTGCCAACGTCACGCCGGCGCTGGAGCAGCTCGTGGGCGACTTCAGAACGCTGGTCGTGGTGCTGGCGGGTGCTGCGGCCCTCGTGCTCCTGATCGGGTGCGTGAACGTCGCCAATCTGGTGCTCGCCCGCTCATCGAAGAGCCAACGGGAATTCGCGATCCGGGCCACCCTGGGCGCTGGCCGCGGCCAGCTCCTGCGCAGGTCCTTGGCGGAGAGCTTTACCCTCGTCTTTCTGGGCGGTGCCTTCGGGCTTGGCCTCGCCTTCGCCGGTGTGGCGGTCCTCAGGCGTGTCTTGCCAGCCGACATCCCCCGCATCGACGAGGTAGGGATCGACGGGAGCGTGCTCGCATTCACAGCGATCGCGTCGGTTTTCGCTGGCGTCGTGTTCGGACTCTACCCAGCCCTCAGCGCCATGCGCCCCCGGCTGCTCGACGTCCTTCAAGACGGAGGGCGTGGCGGTTCCGGAGGACGAACGTCCCGTCGTCTCCTCAACGGTATGATCGCCGGCCAGGTGGCGCTCGCGCTCCTACTCCTGCTCAGTGCGGGAGTCATGATCAAGAGCTTTTCGCGCCTCCTCCAGGTCGAGCCGGGGTTCCGCACCGAAGACGTCATGGTGGCCACGATGTCCCTTCCGCGAAACGAATTCCGTGATCGCGACAGCCAGGTCCAGTTTTGGAACGAACTCGTGGCTCGGGTGGGTGCGCTGCCCGGTGTGGAAGCCGCGGGAGCGGTGTCCGCGCTCCCAATGAGCCCTCACGGCGCCGACTTCGACCTGCCTATCAGTATTCTCGGCGACGCCGCCCCCAGTCTAGCGGAGCAACCAAGAGCACAGTACCGCGCCGCGGTGCCCGGATACTTCGACGCCATAGGGATGACCCTGATCCGCGGCCGTCTGATCGACCGGTTCGATCGAGAGCAGGGACGCCCCGTGATGGTGCTCAATGAGAGCGCGGAGCGGCTACTCTTTCCCGGTGAGGATCCGCTGGGCCGGATCCTGGGCGTGCCCATGGCCGGCCGCATCGAGATCGTCGGCGTCGTGGGAGACGTCCGTCACAGCGGTCTCGACGCGCCGCCGAGCCCCGAGCTCTTCGTGGCCTACGAGAACTTCCCGGTCCGGGACATGCACCTGGTAGTCCACAGTGCAAGGGACGAGGCCGAGCTCGCACAGGCGATCCGCTCCGAGATCGCCGCCCTGGCACCGGCTCTTCCCGTGACCCGCCTCGTGACGATGGAAGCCCTGATCTCAGAGTCCCTTGCCCAGCCCCGATTCAACATGGCACTCCTCCTGAGCTTTGCGCTATGCGCTCTCGTCTTGGCCACCGTCGGGATTTACGGAGTGATCTCATATTCCGTGGTGCGACGCACGGGCGAAATCGGGGTTCGGATGGCGCTTGGATCCGACGCGCGACGCACCTTCCGCCTGGTCGTGGGTCAAACGCTCGGTTACGTGCTCGTGGGTGGCGTTCTGGGAGTCGTGGGGTCCTTCTTCGCGGCACGTCTCATTCGCGGACTCCTGTACGAGGTGAGTCCGCTCGACCCGCTCACGCTCGTCGGGGTTGTGGTCGTGCTCGTCGCAGCCGCAGCCGCAGCGGCCGCCATCCCCGCACGGAGGGCCACGCGGATCGATCCGGTCGCGGCGCTCGC
>SMVB01255556.1_pt1 | contig 10694 bp, 6 predicted proteins | sample 2456461 | NCBI WGS metagenome assembly SMVB01 (sample SAMN11095934, study PRJNA526329) | marine sediment metagenome | biome: Marine sediment; feature: Surficial sediment; material: Deep marine sediment; isolation source: Hadal surficial sediment | place: Pacific Ocean | collected 2014-05 | depth 0-1...
ACAGGTGAGCAGCCGCTGCACGATGAGTTGGTCGGTCCCGTGGGATGCCATCGTGAACACCGCTCCACCGAAGAGACCCGCGAAGATCGTGTACGGAATCTTCGGGTCGAGGGAGAAGTCGAGAAGCTGCATTTTCCCGGCAGACGCGCTGCTGCTGAAGACATTCGCCCAGCCACTCGGCACGAGAAGCTGAATGGCGACGACCGCGACCACGGCACCGAAGAGGTACAGTCCCATCTGTAAGGCATCGACCCATACCACGGCTTTGATACCCCCGAAGTAGGTATAGATCACCGTCAGGGCCCCGATCAGCGCGATCGAAGCCGGATACGGCCAGCCCGTGATGAGTGCCAGAGGGATCGCGGTGGCGAAGAGGCGCACGGAGTCCGCAAGCAGCCGAGTCACCATGAAGATCGCCGAGGTGAACCGGCGAGTTCCTAGGCCGAACCGCTCCTCGAGAAGGGCGTACGCCGTCGTGAGAGACCCTGCGTAGTACGAGGGCAGAAAGATGACGGAGACGAGGATCCGCCCAACCAAATATCCCAGCGTGAGTTGGAGGAATACGAGGCTGCCCGCGTACGATACACCGGGCACGCTGAGGAAGGTCAGCGTGCTCGTTTCCGTGGCCACGATCGATAGCATGACCGCGACCCACGGGAGCGACCGGCTGCCGAGGAAGTAATCGGTTCCGCCCTTCTGGCCCCGTCCGAGCCAAGCCCCCCATGCGGTTACGCCGACGAGATAGACGACCAGGACGCCGAGGTCGAGCGCGGTGAAGCCGGTCATCGCGTCGTCCGCTTCTCGATGACCCGGTCGGTTATCGACAGCATCGCCGCGTCGTGCACAGCCCGACGAAACGGCACGTGCTTCTGGTTCTCGCGCGTCGGGTGGACGCGATTGGTCAGAAGCACGACCCAGACGTCCAGTTCCGGGTCCATCCAGATCGATGTGCCGGTGTAGCCGGTGTGGCCAAAAGCCTCGTTGGTCACGTAATCACCTCCCGAGGACCGCTCGCTCGGCGTGTCCCAGCCGAGCGCCCGGGAGGACGTTTCGTCGAAGCGGGTCGTGAACATGTCGAGCACCGCTGGGTCGAGCAGCCGTCGCTCTTCCGTCCTCCGCACCGGACACGGCTCCCCGGGCTCGCCGCCAGGCGAACATGCGGGTGTCACCCCGTCGTTGAGCATCATGCGGGCGAAGACCGAGAGGTCGACCACGGTGCTGAACAAGCCGGCGTGCCCTGCGACGCCTCCCATCGCGTCGGCGTTCTCGTCGTGGACGGTGCCCCACACCATCTCATTCCTATAGAGCGTGTCGAGCTCCGTCGCCGCGATACGAGGCCGGAGCGTCGACTCGGGTCGATACCGCGTCTCGAGCATGCCGAGCGGATGCCAGAGGCGCTCCTGAAGGAAGTCGTCGAGCGTCTGGCCGGAGATCTCCTCGATGACCCAGGCGAGCGTCATGATCCCGATGTCGGAGTAGGAGGTCCGCTCTCCTGGGGCGGTCTGGAGCGGCTCGTCCGCCGCCGCGTCCTTGTAGGCCTGCATGCCTTCGATTTCGAAATACCACGTTCGGAACGGAATCAGGCCCGTGCGGTGCAGCATGAGCTGCCGCACCGTGACATCCTCTTTTCGTTCGTCGCCACGCGACCACCACGGCAGGTACGAGACGACGGGCGCGTCGAGATCCAGGAGGCCGTCGGCCACGAGCATCATCGTCGCGGTCGTGGTCCCGACGACCTTCGAGACCGAGGCCAGATCGAAGATCGACGTCGGGGTCACCGGACGACGCGTGCCGTACTGGAGCTCCCCGAAGCCCTTCAGCGACACCAGGCGGCCGTGGCGACCGATGGCGATCGCGACGCCCGATGCAACGGAGTCGGCAATCCCGGCCTCGATGATCGAGTCTACCCTTGCGAGCCCCACGGCCGACATCCCTACGCTCGCCGGATCGGCGACCGACTGGTTCCGCCCTCGCGGACCCCCACCGCCCCCAGCCACGATGCCCGCGGCTACGAGTGGGTCCTCCACGCCGAGCATCGTAATCCGGTCCGTAACCTTGGCGCGGTCGAGTCCGTGCCCGATCGGGTAGAAGGGCGGCAACGGAATCGGCAGGCGGCCCGAGATCGCCTCCTCCCCGAAGAGAGCGGCCAGCGCCGCTCGCTGCGATACCGGCCGATCGCCCCACGCGACCATGTAGCTGCCAACGGTCGGGACCGCGGTAAGCAGGTACGGATTTCCGAAGGAGATGACGACGGTCGGACGATCCTCCGCGCTCGCGGTCACCAGCTCCCTGAGAGGCTCGGGAAGCACCGACGCACCGGATCCCGCCGACGCCGAGACGTACGCACTCACGATGATTCTGTCCGCGTCATTCAGCGCCACGGCAACAGCGGCGTAGTCGGCCGAATCGCTGCGCTCGTCGAGGCTGATTTCCGTGACGTCGAAGGCCCGTTCCGACAGGCCGGCAGCGAACGCACGGTTCGCCCACAAGCGGGTCGACGGTGCGTAGCGGATATGCAGCGTCGGGGCGAGCGAGAGGGGATTCATCGGCACCAGCCGATCGTCGTCTCTGACCAGCGTGATCGATCGGCTCGCCGCGGTGTCCGCGAAGGCGACGTGGGCACCCGAGCCCACGACCTCGCTCACCCGATCGAGCGATACGAAGCGATTTCTGTGAAGCCCGACTCTCGCCTTCATCGTGAGAATGCGCCGCGCCGAAGCCTCGAGCCGGGCCCTGCTCAGGCGTCCACTGTCGACGGCCTCGCGAATCGAGCCGAGAACCTCGGTCACCGCCTTAGGCGACAGAACCACGTCGGATCCGGCCTCGATCGCGCGCACCGAGGCTTCACCGATGCCGTACATGTCGGTGATACCCCTCATGGTCATGGCGTCCGTGAGGAGCAGCCCATCGAATCCCAGGTCTTCGCGGAGGATACCCGTCATGACCTCGGGTGAAAGCGTGGCCGGTGGAGCCCCGGGACCCAGGACGTTGGGCAGTTGGACATGCGCGGTCATGATCGCGTCCACGCCTTCCTCGATCGCGGCGACGAAGGGGACGAGTTCCATCCGGTCGAGCGCGGCGCGGTCGGCCCCTACGACCGGAATCCCCGTGTGCGAATCGGTCGAGGTGTCACCGTGCCCGGGGAAGTGCTTGCCCGTCGTCAGCGCTCCGCCATCCCTGGCGCCCCGTACGAATGCAGCGCCCAGCAGCGCGACCGACTCCGCGTCGCTTCCGAACGAACGCGTCGCGATGACGGGATTGTCTGGATTCGAGTTCACGTCCAGCACCGGAGCGAACAGGAGGTGCACGCCGCTCGCACGCGCTTCACGGGCCGTGATCCGACCGTACTCGTACGCAAAGCGTTCGTCCCCGATCGCACCGAAAGCCATCGTCGGAGGGAAGTCCGTTCCACCGCCCTGCGGGAGCATCGAGGGGAGCGCATAGGAACCGTTGATGCGCATGCCGGGACCGCCGTTCTCGAAGTCCGCGGTCACGAGCAGTGGCACGTCGGCCAGCGCCTGGAGCGCGTTCAGCTTCGCGACGTACGCGTGCGGCGAGCCGATCGACGGCGACACGCCGCCGATCCGGTCGTCTTGTACCCAGCGCCGCAGGGGCTCGAAGTCGGGATGCGTCGGGGCGGTGTATCCGCCTGGAATCCACTCGATGATCAGCTGAGATACCAGCTCATCGAGCGTGAAGCCGGCCAACGTCTCCTCGACCCAGGCCCGGGCAGTCGGGTCGAGCTCCCCAGCCAGCCGTGGCTCGGTCGCTGTGGGGATCGCCCCGCTCGGAGCGACAAGGCCCTGGGGCGCTCCGCCGCAAGCCGTCAGGACGAGGAAGGCCCACCGTGCGGCGGAGATACCTGTGAGACCCCGCCGACCGTCAGCGGCCACCGGCGACCGGCTGCTTCATCGGTATCCTGAGTCCGTCACCGATCTCGAAGAGCGGTGGAATTCTAGTCGGCACTCGACCGACGATCTCGAGCTGCCCGAGGAGCGCCTGGGCAGCCGCTCTTTGACTCACCTCCGATCCGTTCCAGGCGAGCAGGTAGGCTTGCACGTCCGGAAAGGCCGAAATCAGATAAGGGTTTCCGAACGAGACCACCACGTGGGGCACCCCGACCCTGCTCAGGTACTCGATGAAGTCGACGAGCTCGTCCGGGATTGCGACGCCTCCAGCGTACGAGACCGCGGTCACGTAGGTACTGACGACGACGAGGGCCTGATCTCTGGCTCTTCGCTTGATGCGGTCGTAGGCTGCAGGGTCAGCATCGGCGCCGATCTCGACGGTGGTGAGACGCGGGTACGTTCCCCGGAGAGCACGGTTGAAGAATCGCCCCGCGAGGATGTCCGAAGTCCGGCGGTAGGAGACCGACAGCACGCGGGCAGACCGAGTCCCCGCGAGAGGCAGCAGGCCCCGGTCGTTCTTGAGCAGCGTGATCGAACTCTCAGCAATCTGTTCAGCGACCGCGATATGCGCGGGGACGCCCACGCGCTCCTGAATCTCCTGGATGGCAACCAGCCGGTTCTCGTGCAGGCCGAGCTCCTCCTTCGTTTCCAGCAGGCGCAGGACCGACTCGTCGAGCCTCGACTCTCGGATTCGGCCCAATCGAACCGCCTCGACGATACCCTTGATCGCGCCTTCCACCGAAGCGGGCATGAGGATCACGTCGGCTCCGGCTTCGACGGCGCGAACCGCTGCCTCACCGGAGTCGTAGCGCCGCGAAATGGCGCTCATGTCCATCGCGTCCGTAAAAATGAGCCCCTCGAAGCCCATCTGATCGCGAAGGACGTTGGTGAGGACGAGCGGCGACAGCGTCGACGGCTCACGAACTCCGCCGTTCAGCGACGGAACCGAGATGTGCGCAGTCATGATCGCGCCTATCCCCGCGTCGATCGCCTCCTGAAACGGGCGCAACTCCACCGAATCCATCCGCGCCCGGTCGTGGCGGATCACGGGCAGTGCCACGTGGGAGTCGATCTCGGTGTCACCGTGTCCAGGGAAATGCTTGCCAGTGGCGATGGCTCCGTGTTCCTGCACCCCGCGCATGAACGCGACCCCCATCTTCGACACTCGCTCCGGATCTTCGCCGAAGGAGCGGACGTTGATGATGGGATTGTCCGGATTGTTGTTGACGTCCAGCACCGGTGCGAACGGGACATGGATGCCCACCGCTCGCGCCTCGATGGCGGTGATCCGTCCCATCTCGTACGCGAGATGTTCTCGACCCGTGGCCCCGACCGCCATCAGCGAGGGGAAATCGGTCGCACCTCCGAGGTCGATGGCGCTCGGCATGTGAATCGCCCCACGCATGCGGAAGCCCGCCCCGGTTTCGAGATCCGCAGCGACGAGTAACGGGATCTCGGAGTGGCCCTGGAGATCGTTGAGCTTGGCCGCAACCTCGAACGGCGTCCCGACCGACATGATGATACCGCCGATCTTTTGCTCGTCGATAAAACTGAACACCCGCTCGTGACTCGGCGATCCCTCCGGCGCGAAGTCCCCGAGGACCCAAGGCATGATCAACTGACCGGCCTTCTCTTCCAGGGTCATCTCTTCGAGCGTACGTTCCGCCCAGCTAGACCTATCGAGGGGCGGGAGCACCTCCGCCTGTGCAGCCGCTACGCTGTCGAACGCCGACTCGAGTGCGGGGCGTGGGCTCGGCTGCCCTCTACCGACTCCGGGCTCCACCGGAGGCACGACTTCACCTGATCCGGCAAGAATCCCACACGCAGCCAGGGTAAGCACACCGACAGTGCCGACCATCCCCCGCACCCACGGAGTGAAATGAAGCGTGATTCGGTGCATGCGGTGGGTGCGTCGCCTCTCGAAGCCGGGTGCGTTGACGGATTCCAATCTGACCCCGAAGCTTGCCTAATGTCACGGACAAACAATCTCCGCCGATCGCGCCACGGGTCAGAGGGCGCAAAAAGTACCCGCTACGCGATAAGCCGACGGTCCTACGTGCTCATCGCCCTAGGGTTGCTCTCACCGACCGCGTGCGGCGATTCCGTGGAAGACTCCGCGGCGGTCGGGCGCGCACGCTCGGTCGAAGTGCGACCTGGAATCGAGGTCCTGCTCGAGGACTCCCTCCACCTCTTGGAGGGTCTGCGTGTCGGATTGATCACGAACCACACGGGAATCGACCGAAACGGGCGATCGGATATCGACCTGCTCGCGGAACACCCCCGGGTCGAGCTCGTTGCCCTGTATTCGCCTGAGCACGGAATTCGCGGGGAAGAACGTGCCGGAGCGGCGATCGAGAGCGGCCTCGACCGACAGACGGGACTCCCGATCCACTCCCTTTACGGTGAAACGCGGAAGCCTACGCCCGCGATGCTCGAGGGCATCGACGTTCTCGTCTTCGACATGCAGGACGTCGGGGCGCGCTACTACACGTACGTGTCGACGATGGCCCGCTCGATGGAAGCCGCAGGCGAAAACGGCATCCCGTTCATCGTACTGGACCGTCCGAACCCGATCAGGGGCGACGTCGTCCAGGGCAACGTACTCGAGCCCGAATACAGCACGTTCGTGGGGCTTTATCCGGTCCCCATGCGCCATGGCATGACACCGGGCGAGCTCGCCCGGATGTACGTCGGCGAGTTCGGAATCGACGTCGAGCTGAGCGTCGTTCCAATGAATGGCTGGACGCGCTCCACGAGCTTCGAGGCGACTGGTCTGCCCTGGGTCCCGCCGTCCCCGAACATGCCGTCGGTGGAGAGCGCGCTGGCCTACCCGGGCACGTGCCTCTTCGAGGGCACGCCTATCTCGGTCGGACGCGGGACCGACCGTGCCTTCCAGAGGATCGGCGCACCGTGGTTCGACGGAGACGCGCTCGCCGTGGCACTGAACTTGTATCAGATCGAGGGCGTGCGGTTCGAAGCCGAGACGTTCACACCGACGAACGCTGGAGACCGGAAGTTCGAGGGCCAGGAGATCGAAGGTGTGCGCCTGGTGGCGGAGTCGAGCACGTACGACGCGACCCAAGCCGGCGTCGCGATGCTCATCGAAGCCTACCGCGCTTCAGGAGACAACTGGGAGTGGTTCGTGGCGCATTTCGACCGCCTTGCGGGAACCGACGCGCTCCGGCTCGGAATCGAAGCCGGACTGGGCATCGAGGCGCTTACCGTCGGCTGGACGGAGGCACTATCGGATTTCAAAGAGCTGAGAGCCCCCTACCTGTTGTACCCGTGAGGAGAAGTGGGACGCCCGCGTTGAGGACCGCGCCACAATGGACAACGCGTATGCTCCCCCTCGCGGCGGCGACCCTTCTCGGCTGTGGCACGGGACTCGCCAGCTCGTACGGACCGGCAACGCCTCCACCCACGAGCGCGGCGGAGCTCGTGTCGCTCCACGACGGCGCGCGCGTCGCCGGGCTCGACGACCGCCGGTTCAACCACGAGACGTACTGGGGGGCGCTGACCCCTTATCTGGGCAGGTCCGTGTCGTCGCGCGTCGTTGGCGAGAGTGCAGAGGGACGTACCGTCCGGCAGCTCACGTTCGGTCAGGGTCCGACGACCGTTCTGCTCTGGTCGCAGATGCACGGCGACGAAAGCACCGCGTCGATGTCGCTCGCGGACATCGTCCGATTTTTCAACGACTCTCCGGATCACCCACTCGCGCAGAGGATCGCCGAGGGCTCGACCGTCCACATGATTCCGATGTTGAACCCGGACGGAGCCGAGCGATTCCGTCGTCGCAACGCTCAGGGCATCGACGTGAACCGTGACGCCCGTCGCCTCCAGACGCCCGAAGGAAAGATCCTCAAGGCGGTCCGGGACGCACTGAATCCTGACTTCGGATTCAATCTCCATGACCAGGGCGCAGCCGTGCGGGTCGGCCGGTCGAGCCGAGGCGTCGCCATCGCTCTGCTCGCCCCGGCGTACAACGCCGACCGAGACGTCGATGACAAGCGTCGTCGCGCCATGCAGGTCGCGTCTCTTCTCATCGAGTCGATGGATCCGCTGGTGGGCGACCACATCGCGAAGTACGACGACACCTTCAATCCACGCGCGTTTGGAGACCTGATGGGCGCATGGGGCGCCAGTACCATTCTGATCGAGTCTGGCGCGTGGGAAGGTGACCCGCAGAAGCAGCATCTTCGGAAGACCAACTTCGTGGGCATCCTAACCGCACTCGATGCGATCGCAACGGGACGCTATAGCCTGTACGACCCCGGAGTGTACGAAAATCTAGAGTACAACGGGCGGCGCTTGAGCGACCTCCTCATCGTGGGTGGCACGATTGCGGTACCGGGGCTTCCAACGCTCGAGGCCGACCTTCTGGTGAATTACGACCTCCCCCTGCTGAAGCAGGACGCGGCAATCGTGGACCTGGGCGACATGGGCGAGTCCGAGGCACAGGATACGCTCCACGTCGAGGGGCTCTACCTGATTCCGACCCGAGCCGCGCTGGGCGAGGACGGCGGGCTCGATGTCGGGGGCCCCGCCCACTTCATCGTGGCCGAGGACCCCGAGGGGCGGCGTGTACGATTCATCTTCGAGGGACGGTTGCCGAGGGGACGATAGGCCCGCGTGCTTCCCCCGCGCATGGAGCTCAGTTGCCCTCAACGAGGAAACCGGAACTCAGTGCCCACCTCCGGGCGCCACCATTCCCCATCGAACACGCGCTCCAAACGGTCCTGGAAGTGGCCGATGTCCGTCAACATGTTCGCGCGAGTCGGCGCGTCGATGGGAATGAAGAAGTCTTCCCAATGGCCGAGCAGCACCCTCTTCGGGTTGAGGTTCTCCACGAACGCCTCCGGGTGCCAATCGACCTGGTCGAAGGTGGCCGGCACGAAGATCGCCACGTCGACGGGGCGCTCGGCGATCAGCGCGTCCGGCGCGAAGCCGAGAGGAGGCGCCACTACCGCGTCCTGATAGTAGATCCTGAAGGCGATCGACCCGGTCACATCCAGGAAGTCGATGAGATACGCGAACGTCTCTCCGTCAAGCCACTCGGCCGCGTAACGTGGGGCCTTCGTACGCGGGCGGTCGACCGTCCCTTTGTAGAGCGTGTAGCCCTCGAAGTGAGGGGCGTGGTGGGATCGCAACGGCAGGATTCGGACGAGTCCGTACGTCAACCACTTGCCCATGGTCTCGTGGTCGGCGGCCGAGTCGTTGACGACGTCCATCATGTGCTCGAGACCGGACCAAGTCCCGAGTGTGTTGGCCACTGTCCGGCTCCCGACGATGCGTGCGTCGGGGGCGAACTTCGTCGCGACACGCGGAACGTCCATGAGGTGGTCGTAATGCGCGTGACCCGTCACGATCACGAGCGCTCTCGTTATGTCGTACCGCGACATCTGACGATCGATTTCGAGGGTGTCGGCCTCGATGTAGGCTAGGCCGGTCCGGACGAGGCTCGGGTTCGTAAAGAGCGGAGCCGTCAGGATCATGTCTCCGCGGTGCTCCATGATCCAGCCGCCGCTGCCCAGGTACGTCAAGCGCAGCTCATCTGCGCCAGGTGGTGTGAGATCGACCAATCCGTGGACGCCTGGAGTGAGGCGCGCACACGATGTGGCCACGACGAGCAGCATGGTCCCGAGCATCCATACCACACGCGATCTGTTAGTGGGTATCAAGGAGTCGCTGCAATTGCGGTGCATCGCGGGTCTCGAGCAGTGCGAGCATGAGGAGAACTCGTGCCTTGTGGGGCGGCAAGTCTCCGGCGGAGAGGATTCCCCGCTCGACCGCCTGCGCAGATCCCATCACGCGACCCGCCGGGACGCGAGAAGCGAGCACTACCGGGATTCCTGCCTCCACGGTTTCCGCAATGGCGCGCCTCATCTCGGGGCTCGCGCGGCCCCCACCGAACGCTTGAACTACGACCGCGGCAACGCCGGCTTCACGCCACGCCCGCAGAACGGAGCCGTCGTTGCCCGCGAAGTCCGCCACGATGGGTACGGTGGGAAGGACGGTGGTCCCCGCGCCGAAGCCGAGTTCGGAGTCCACCGTGTGGCGCGTGGTGATTGTCCGGCGAAACAGGACACGATCGGCGTCGACGACGCCCAGCGCACCCCATTCCGACGACACGAACGTGTCGACACGATTGTTGTCCGTCTTGCGGACGTCTCGCGCCGAATGGATCTCGTCGTTGAGCACAACGAGCGCGCCCTTCCCTCTCGCTTCGGGAGAAACGGCGACTCGAACCCCCGCCAACAGGTTGGCGGGGCCATCGGCAGACACCGCTGTCGAAACGCGCATCGAGCCGACGATCACGACAGGACGGTCGTGACGAACGGTCAGATGAAGAAAGTACGCGGTCTCCTCGAGGGTGTCGGTGCCGTGCGTCACGACGATTCCCGCGAGGCCCTCGTCCTGGACGAACAGGGCATCTATGCGCTTCGACAACCTCAACCAGTGATCGGGCGTCATCGCAGAAGATCCGACCCGGCTGAACTCCTCGACTTCGATCTGTGCCACGTCGGCGAGTTGGGGCACCGCCGCCACCAGCTGAGCACCGGTCAGTTGGCCCGCGCCTGCCTGGCCGGCGATCGTGCCTCCGGTCGCAATGACGTGGACGCGAGGGAGTTCCTGGGCGGCCAGCCGGCCAGTCGCCAGTGTGGCGAGTAGAGCGACTACGCCCACCGCCCCCACTGCCCGTGAAGTACCTCGATGCCTCACGTGACGCCCGCCTTCGCAGCCTCCTTGGTGGCTTCGATCCGAGCCAGTAGCGCCTCAGATAGTCGG
>SMVB01447951.1_pt1 | contig 10693 bp, 9 predicted proteins | sample 2456461 | NCBI WGS metagenome assembly SMVB01 (sample SAMN11095934, study PRJNA526329) | marine sediment metagenome | biome: Marine sediment; feature: Surficial sediment; material: Deep marine sediment; isolation source: Hadal surficial sediment | place: Pacific Ocean | collected 2014-05 | depth 0-1...
ACCCCCAGTGGATCGTGATAGACCGTCGAGCGATCGCGTTTGCTCTCGAAGATTTCAGGAGCGAGCGCCTCCTGGATCTCCTCGAGCTCGTGCTGCACGCTCGCCAGCGACTTCGCTTCTCCGATCGCCTCCTGGAGTGGCTTGCCCATCTCTAGCGTGATGAGGCGCCCGAGTTCGTCGGCCCGGGTGAGAAACGACTCGGCGGCTTCTATCAACAGGCGGGCGCGGCCGTCGTGTCCAAGCTTCTCCCAAGCTGGTTGTGCCGCGCGAGAACGTTCGACGATGCCGGCAATGTCGTCGGGCGAAGTGATCGGTACCTCTCCGACGAGATCGCCGGTCGCGGGATTATGGGACTTGAGCGTATTCAAGAGGGCTCCGAGTGGGGTCTGGTGAGTCCTGCCTTACCGAGCCCGTCCACCTGACGCGCTTCTCCTCAAGTTAGATCGAAATCCGCGATAGTCGACCCCCGTGCGGGGCCGACCTTTTCTGGCAGGACCTGGAACCGCGTGCGAAGCTCGGATGACGGGCTTCGTCACACCCGAGGCTGACGTACCGACCGAGTTGGCGGTGAGTAATGACTCTGAGAAAAGACACGAAGATGATGGCGACTCGCCACGAGCGTTGGATACTTCTCGAGCGGAAGCCAGCGACCGATGAGAATACCATGGTCGTTCACTCTGATGATTTCGTCCTTTGCGGCAATGCCGGGAATACCATCGGTTACCAGAAAAGAAGTTTTCTTCATCGCAGCGAGGTTGGGAACGCCGTCCGTCACGACAAAAGGGGTCTGCTCCATAATGAACTCCAAGTAAAGGGTGCTCCCCTAAACTCGGACGCCAAGAGGCGAGGCAGGATTGGCCGGGTGGGGTGTTCTGATACGATTCGTTATTATCGTAACTTTCAATAGTAGGATCCACGAGCTTCCAGCGCTACCCTGCTGCTCATGGAGGCTCCCCGTTGGGGGAGAGACGCCGTCCATGGGGTATGCTCTGCCGGTGACTGGCGGTCCTCGTTTCCAGAGGCGATTATCCCGGTAATCCTCAACTCGGATCAAGGAGGCGACTCATGAGGCTCTCTCGCACGGACCTCGTCCCAGCGCTGGTCATCGTAGCCGGTGGGGCGATCGGCGCTCTGCTTACGCTCAGCCCCCTGGTACTCCGATCGCCCGCTGATGATTTGCTCGTCCCCGTGCAACCCGTTTGGCCGGCCTCAGAAGATGTTTCTGCGCGCGCGCGACCCGTAACCCCGAGAGCGGCGCCCGTGTGGTCCCCCGACGGACAATCGGTAGTGTTCCGGTCCACCGACGGTGTCACGTACCGCGTCCGTTCGGGCGGCGGCACCCCCGAGCCGGTCGAGGTTTCACCCGACGGACAGTGGATCGCTTATGCGTCCGACGAGAGTGGCGAGGCCCTGATCTATGTTTCCATGATTGACTTGGAAGACGGCGGGGTTCCCGTCATCCTGTCGGGTAATGGCGCGTTTTGGGCTCGCGGAGGGGGGCTCGACCCCGACGACATCGAGAACATAGAGATCCTGAAGGGGGAATCGGCGGTCGAGCTGTACGGTGCGGAATCCTCCACCGGTGTGATTCGGGTCTCACTCAAGGCCGGTAGCCGTTAAGCGCGGGCCTTTCCGCAGCATGGGCTTGGTCAATTAGCCTGGTAGCACGATCGCGAGACCTCAGGTGGGCATGTACTAGGATGGGCATGAATCGATGATAAGGATGCCGAGTGCCCACTTTTCAGTTGGTGACGTGGTGCAACACAGGCTGTTCGATTACCGAGGTGTAATCGTCGACCTGGATACGCACTTTCAAGGAACCGACGAATGGTACGAAGCGGTGGCCCGTTCGAGACCACCCAAACACCGCCCTTGGTATCACCTATTACCACACGGAGCCCAACATCAAACGTACGTAGCCGAAAGAAACCTCCAGCCGGACCCCAGTGGCCTCCCCATTCAACATCCCCTGGTGGAGCGCTACTTCACCGATTTCACGAATGGCCGCTACGTTCAAGACGTTCAAATCCACTAGTCGCGCGGTTTTCCTGCATGGCTACAGCGGATAGGGCGGTTAGCTCAGTTGGTTCAGAGCGCCTGGTTTACACCCAGGAGGTCACAGGTTCGAATCCTGTACCGCCCATTAGAAAGAGGTCACAGGTTCGAGCCGAGGCGTCATCGTGGCTTCCGCGAAGCGGTCCAGACGCTGACCGCCGAGCCGACCGAGGAGGCCCCGTAGGGGCCCCCGGAGGTCAATCCTGTACCGCCCATTAGAAAAGAGGTCACAGGTTCGAGCCGAGGCGCCATCGTGGCTTCCGCGAAGCGGTCCAGATGCTGACCCGCCGAGCCGACCGAGGAGGCCCCGTAGGGGCCCCCGCAGGTCAATCCTGTACCGCCCATTGGAAAAAGAGGTCACAGGTTCGAGCCGAGGCGGAAGGATGTTTCCCCGCGAAGCGGATCCAGACGCCGACCGCCGAGCCGAGCGAGGAGGCCCGGAGGGCCCCCGGAGCTTAATCCTGTACCGCCCAGCCCCCGGCGTTCTCTCGCTTTATTCGTACATCCTGATCCAACGCCCGCTCAATGGCATCAAATAAGCTCTCTTCGTCCACGGGCTTCAGCAGATAATCAACCGCGCCGCCTTTCATGGCTTCGATGCCCGTACGTGTGTCTCCGTGGGCCGTCAAGAACACGACAGGTATCAAGATATTCCTCCTCAACAATTCCTGTTGTAGATCGGGGCCGGTCAATCCCGGCATGCGGACGTCCAGGAGCAAACAACTGGTGCCCTCATAGATCTCTTTTTCCAGGAATTGCTGCGCGCCGAATTTTTCGACATCGAATCCGGCGGATCTCAGCAATCGTGCGAGGCTCCTGCTAAAGGCCTCATCGTCATCAACAACGAAGATTCGAGGGCGCGCTTCGTGCACGCTCAGTTTCTTTCACTTGCAGGGAGTGTTACAAAAAGGCTGGCGCCCCCTTCTTCGTTGTTCTCAACCCAGATCTCTCCATGGAGAGCCTTGATTATCGTCTGGGCAATCGGAAGCCCCATGCCCATGCCTTCTTTCTTGGTGGTGAAGAACGGCTCGAACACGTTGTCTTTTTCCTTCTGATCGAACCCGCTTCCCGAATCCTTCACACAGACAATGACGCCTTGGCCGCCATTCTTGGCGGTAGAAATATGGAGGTGTTTTTCCTTGCTTGTTTTCATGGCATCGGTCGCGTTGATAATCAGATTCAGGAATACCTGCTGAAGCTGGACGCGGTCACCGGTAACTTCCGGAAGTTTCTTTGTCAGTTGTGTCGAGAGAGAGATGTTCTTGATGACAAGATCACTGTGAATCAGGCCGATCACCTCCTCGATGACGTCATTCATCGCCAATGGAGAGAGCTCGATCTCGGTCTTTTTCATCAAGTCCCTGAGTCTCTGAATAACGTTGCTGGCCCTCTTATCCTCGGAAATGATATCGGCAATGATATCCCGGATCTCATTGAGGTCCGGCTCCTCTTGTTCAAGAACTCTCTTGGCCGCGTTCGCGTTATTGAGAATGGAGCCCAGGGGATGATTGAGTTCATGCGCCAGGGCGCCTGTAAACTCACCCATGGTGAGAACGCGCGTTGTGTGCAGCAATTCCGACCTGAGTAGGCGCATGTCCTCTTCCGACTTTCTGCGCTCCGTAATATCGTAGCCGAGGTTGATGACGAACCCATCCGGAAGCTTGAAGTTGGCCCATAAGCACACGGCCTCTGAACCGTCCTTCCTCGTTTGTTTCCACTCCCTGAAAACCTTGTCGGGTTTGCTCGTAACGGTCTCCACGACCTGACGTTGGATTTCCGGATCCGGATAAAACACTGCGAGGGGATCGTCGAGAGCATAAGCCTCCTCGGCAGTCCAACCAAACACCTTCTCGCACTCTTTATTGAACATGATACATCGCCCGTTCGAATCGTAAGCGTCTACCATCACAGGCGCATTTTCATAGATCATTCTAAAACGGGCCTCGCTTTCCTTCAGCAGTACTTCCGCTTTCTTTCGCTTGGTGATATCAACGACGGTCGTACCCACAAAAGAGATTGTCCCGTCGGAAGACTCTATCGGATAATAACTTACGAGCCATGATTTTTCCGCGTCCGGGTCCGCCTGAGTTGTCCCGCTTACCTCGACATCGGTGACGGGTTTGCCTGTTTCGAGAACCTTGCGGTACCATCGTTCAATTTGATCGGCAAGCTGGGGAATAATTTCACGAAGGGTCCGGCCGATATGATAATCCACCGGCGAGCCATTGATCTCTGCCAACATCTTGTTAATGCGCGTATAACGAAAATCTCTCCCCACGAGACATAGGCCGACGGGGAGATTCTCGTAGAGTTGTTCCAATTCCGTGTATTGCTTACGTACCTCCTCATGACTGAGCAGCAGCTCTTCCTCTATCAACTTGCGTTCGGTGATGTCCACCACGGTACCGATCAAGGACGTCGGCTCACCTTCCTCATCGCGCTCTAAATCTCCACGCGCCTGCACCCATACGACTCTGCCGTCGGACCGGACTATGCGGTGGTCAATGTCGTAATCGTGAATCCCCCGTGCGGCCAAGTCGAGCTTCGTTGCCACGAGTTCACGATCGGCCGGGTGCACCAGATTCATGATTAGTTTACGAGTAATCGGCGTTTCAGGGTCGATCCCAAAGAGCCGATAGGCCCCTTCGGAGCACACAATTCCATTCGTCTTCAAATTCCAATCCAGGAATCCCATGTGCGCGACCCGCTCGGCCCTGGAAACTCTCTCGTGGGCCCTCCTTGAGGCTTCCTCCGCACTTTCTAGCGGGGCTTTCAGGGGAGAGAGGGTCTCGGACATGGGCACGGATCCAGCGGTCTACTCCTCAGTGGCTCATCACCCAGAGGAGGATGTTGATCCCGAGACCGTAGGCTTTTGGCGAGAAGGTGTAGAAGAAGTAGGGCACGTCGCCCTCGCGCTCCCAGCCGTCCGCGATGTCGGTGTTGAAGCTGACGAGCACGAGGAGGCGCCCGTTGTCATCGAAGATGCCCCGAAGGTGGGGGATGGCCGTCTCCGCTCCGAACTCCGAGGTCGAGCCGTTGCGCAGCCAAGACTGGTACGACGGGATCTGGGGGACCTCCTCCACCGCATAAAGGATGGAAAAGAGCTTATGATCGGGCGTGATCTCCTGGATCGAGTACTCTGGGAAGATCCTGGTCATCTCTCGCTCGAAATACCTCCAGGCTTCGTTGCCCCAGAGGTCGTCCGCCCAAAGAAAACCACCCTTGAGGAGGTAGTCCCGGAGACCCTCGATCTCCGCCTCCGAGAAGGTGACCGAGCCGGGATCCGTCATGAAGAGGAATGGACACCTGAAGATGTCGGGATCCGTGGCTCGAACTGCCGCGATCCCCGGGTCGCCGTTCTCCCAATGCTCGATATATGTGGGAGTCAGCTCCTCCAGGCGCGTCATGAAGTTATTGTCCGCGGCCGGGTAGTCGGTGCTCCATCCGAGGCCCGAGCGCATGCGCCGGGACGTGTTGTACCAGAGCCGGCAAAACATGAAACCACCGCTGGCCTTGGGCAGGCCGGTTCGCATGGGAGAAGTGTATCGACCCTCGTCCGAACCCCAAATCTGGGCGGAGGCGTCAGACGGGACGGTCAGCCACGCCAACAGAGTCAGGCCGACGATCACCGCGGCCTGCACGGAGCCGCGTAGCCACGGGATCTGGCGGGTCAACTGAAACTCGTCATCAAGCGACACCCTGCGTAGGAGGATGAGACCGAGTCAACATCTGAAAGCTAACCCCTGAGCGCAAGCAAAGCTCGTCACCTGCGGCGTTCGGAGACACTTTGGGGAGGTCGGCCTAACCCTCTAGCAGGCACTCGCGGGTCATCTCCTGCTGCGCGAGTCCGGCATAGAACGAGTTCCACGGGTCGCGAAAGCCGTGCCCTTCGTTCGCGCCCTCCATGTAGGCGACTTCGAGGCCGTTGCCCCGCACGGCCTCGACGATCTGTCGCGACTCGCCCACGGGCACGCGCGGATCATTGGCCCCCTGGACGACCATGAGCCGGGACTTGATACGCTCGGCGTTGTTGAGCGGCGAAATCGACTCCAAGAACGCCCGCATTTCCGGAATACGCTCGTCGCCGTACTCGGCCCGTCTGAGGTCCCGCCGGTAATCGGCCGTGTTCTCCAGGAACGTGACGAAGTTGCTGACACCCACGACGTCGATGCCGCACAGGATTCGCGGGCTGAAGTGCACGAGCGAGGCCAGCACCATGTAACCGCCGTAGGATCCGCCCGTCACGGCCACTCTACTCTCGTCGAGGTCCGGCTGTTCGCCGATCCAATCGAGAAGGGCCCCGATGTCGCGTACGGCGTCTTCCCGTAGGTACTGATCGTCGAGCGTCGTGAAGGTCCGCCCGTAGCCAGTGGAGCCGCGCACGTTGGGAGTGATCAGTGTGATCCCGGACTCCTGCACGGTGCCGCCACTCGTCCCGAGTCGTGCTTGGCCTTCCGGACCACCATGGATGTTGATGAGCACCGGCCGAGGACCGTCGCCCACTCCGGGATATACGAAGGCCGAGATGCGACGCGGCTCGCCAGCCACCGAGTCGAAGGTCGGATATCGCACGAGTCGAGTTTCGGGCACGGCACTGTTCTGGGAGGGCTCCGTACCCGCCCAAAGCGTGAGCTTGTCGCTCCGTAGGTCGTATGTGTAGCCGCGAACCACACCGAACCGGTCGGAGTGGTTGACCAAGAGGAGCGGGTCGGCATGGTGGAGCTGGGCAGAGAACTGCCCCGACGAAAAAAGCTCGAGGGGATACATCTCCTCACCTCGCGGATCCGTCGTGTAGTGCTTGGTTCTGCCGTCCTCGTTCACACTGATGAGGAGCAGCTCGCCGTCACCGGTCTGCTGAACCGACGAGACGTCCCAGGGGATCTCGGCGGACAGGACGGTCTCCTCCCCTGTGCCCAGGTCCAGGCGGCGTAGGTGCATGAACTCCGAAGCGCGATCGCTTGTGTAGTACAGCGCGCTCCCGTCTCGACTCCACTGAGCAGAGCCATGCTGCACCGCACCGTCCGTGTCTCCGGTGACTCGCCTCAGAGAGCCCGTGCCGATGTCCAACACGTATAGCTCGTTTTCCAGGCTCGACACGGCGTGGACGAGCAGAAGCTCGTCGGCCGTACCAGACCAGCCGCCCACGCCCCAGAGCCCCTCGACCTCCAGAATCAGTCGGTCCGAACCTGGCTCGAGGGGGTTCATGAGGTAGACGTCGAAGTCCGTGCCGTTTCGGCGCGTGCTGGCGTATGCCATCCGAGGGCCGTTGGGCTCGAAGGCGCCAAAGGCCGCTCGCTCGGCTTCGGAGGTGAGGAGAACGGGATCCGCGTCTCCCAGATCCCAGCGGTACAACCGAAACTGCTCATTACCGCCGGTATCCCAAGTGAGCACCATGTAGCCGCGACCAGGAGTACCATGGATCCCACTTACGTTGCGCGGGATCTGCGGTAGAAAGAGCGGCTTCCCCCCCGCACCCGACAGGGTGTGGAGCCGGGAATCGAGGACCATACGACGGCCCTGCACGAGCAGGCCCGAGCCGTCCGGAATCCAGGTGACGAGGCTCTTCGACTGCTGAGATCTCCAGAGCTGCCCGACATTGTCGAGGACCGGCCGCCACCCTACCCGGCCGACACCTTCGGCGGTGATCGCCGGAGGTTTCGGCACCCCGATCAACGCCAGCACCAGCACCAAGTGGATGGGCAACGTCAATACGACTAGCGCGACCCACTTCATGATCGTCCGCATCCTTCGACCTCCAAGCCTTTGCCAATCCTTCAACCATTACGGGATCGAAGCCCAATCGTTTCAAAGACGACTTGGCTGCACCTTCCGAAGCATCCCACCCTCGGCTGAAGAAAAAGACGGCCGCCCCCAAATAATGGGAGCGGCCGTCTCTTGTGCGGTTGATCCCGCGTCTCTGCTCCTCGCCGTAGCGTTGCTACGCCTCGTCGTCGTTCGTTCTTCGCCTTCGGCTCAGGTGCCGCTTCTAGTACTCGTCGAATCCCTGAGTCAGCTCGATGTAAACACCCGCCGGATCGGTGAAGAAGGCGATCGCGAGCTCGATGCTGCCCACCTGGGTATAACCCAACTGGAACTCGATGCCACGGGCCTCGAGCCTCTCTATGAACGGCTCGAGATCATCAACTTCGAACCCAATGTGATCGATGGCGCGGCCTTGAGTGGGCTCGCGCTCTCTCTGGGAAGTTGCGAAGCTGAGGTTCTGGCCGGGGATATTCACCGTCGTCTCGATATTTCCGCGCGAGGCTTGCACCCCGCCGAATATATCCACGTACCAGTCGAGTAGCTCGAGGTAGTCCGGCGAGAAGAAGTGGATGTGGTACCCCGCTGCCTTCATGGGGAGTTGCGGGTCTTCCTGCAACTCGAATCGGACGCCGTCCGGCGCCATCACGTACGCGTTCGCGTAGCCTTCGGCGCCCGTGAACTCGGACTGGACCTCCAACCCGGCCGCACGCCACGACGCGAGCACCTCTGCGAGGTTGCGGACCTTGAAGCCGAAGTGGTCCATCACGGTGCCCTGCGAGCCTCCGGTCGGGGCTGTCTCGTTGAACACAACGAGCATGTTCGGAAACTTGACTGTCCTCAGAAACCCCTTCTGCACCGCCACGCCGCCGAATTGTTCGACCCAGATTTTGGTGTGGGCATCGACGTCGGTGACGTTGAGATGAACGTGTGCGAACGTCACACCGGCGGCGTTGGGGGGTGCCAACTGTGCATGCACGGGTAACGTGAACAAGAGCGCCGTGGCGCCGGCCAGTAGAAGCCTCATTTCGATCCTCCTCGACTACGATGAAGTTGCATCCTCTCCGGTCCGGTCGCTGGGGTCATCAGGAGTACCATTACAGCGTCAATGGCCGACCCGTCGGACCAATATGGTACTCGACCGAGTTCGTGCAATCGGCGGGCGGTATTCGGCGACCATTCGAGGGAGGCCGACCGGATTCGCCAATGATCTTCGAGCGTCGGTGTGTGGACGGGTTTGGCGGTAGATACGAGGCACAGGGGGCCTCGAGGCTGTTCCGGTTCGGGAGGATTACGAGGAGCACCAAGGGCTGGAGATTCGGCCCTCTGTCTTGAAGCCCTACAGATCCCAGCGGCCGATCACCGGTAGCCTGCCCCCCGGGGGGGGTGGAGCCGTCCAGGCCATCCCGGACGACTCCCTGTTGTTTCTTCTAGAAGATCCCGAAACCGATGTGGGTCTGTGCCGTGAAGGTCCGGTTCTTCAGCGAATTCGTCGAGACGTTGCTGATCGAGGTCATTCCGGTCGTAACTCGAACGTCGAATCCAGCGTATACGATTCCGCCCAGGCCAAAGCTGAGGCCAAGTCCGACTGTGCCGCCGATGTCGGTCTTCTTGAGGTCGGGTACAGTGGTCGCATCGGCACAATCTTGGGCGGCATCGAGGTCGATAGCGACCTCACACCCGATCTGAAACCCGAAGGTTGGGCCGAACACGAGGTTGAGCGAGACGGGTCCGGTAGACACCACCGGCACACGGAGGTGGAGCGGTAGTTCGATGTATCGGAGGTCGAGCAGTGCGGCGACCTCCTGGGCCGTTCCGGGGTCCTTGAGAAAGTCCTGCCCCTTTTGCGTCCAATCGACGCCTAGATTGAGGCCCAGGCCACCCATCGGAAGGACCAGATCGACGCCGAGAACCTTTCCAGTACGGTTGGCGAGATTATCGAGATCCGTGCCGCCCAGTGATCCGGTCAAATCGGACAGATTCATCCCGGCGGAGAATTCCAATTGCCCCTGAACGGGGAGTGCCGTAAGGGCCATGATCACGGCCAAGAGACGAAGAGTCTTCATCGTATTCTTCCTGTATAAAGTCATGGGCGGATACGCTTTACATCGAGAGCGGGGCTCTATTTCTACGCTATCCGCGGTAAACGTAGGGCGCAACGAAAAAAAACCTCCTGTGTCTGGCGGGTGTTGAGCCGGCTTTTTCTTGCGGCGACAACACGGTTTCGTGGCGCTGGGAGCCGCCGGCTCCCCGATTCGGGAGCCATCGTCTCCTCGACAAAGGGATACTCGAATCCGAATCCCGCCTGCGAAACGGATCCAATGAAGTAGTCGTAGGGTTTAGAATAGTGTGAGGCGCATATGCTCTGATCCGGAGCGGAAGCGCCACGACGGACTCAAAGGCAAGGATGTAATTATGTTCGGCCTTATTTTTGGAGCGGGTATCGCGGCGGCGGCGGGGATTTTCACCCGGAGTTTCGTCAGACGCCGACTACGGTTTACGAGCATCGTGGAGAAACCTTCCTTCGGTCTGGCGGCTGGCGCCGTAGCGACCGCTGTAGCGTTGCCGTTTGCTGCGCTTCCGATCGTGACCGTCACCACGGCCATCGTCTTCGGCGCCGGTGTCGGGACCGGCGCGGCGCTCGGTGCCAAGGACGCGAAGAGGCCTCTGCTGGAAGATTGATTTCGCCATGAGCTTTTTCGGCCCCACGGGGTGGTGAGCCCTTCCGCCGAAAGGATTTTCGGCGTCATGCTGGCCGGAGGGAAAAGCCGCCGTTTTGGCGGGTCCAAGGTGTTGGCGCCGCTCTCCGGTGTACCGATGGCGACCTGGGGTGTGCGCGCGCTTCAGGCTGCCGGCTTGTCCGTTGGTGTCATATCGG
>SMVB01312707.1_pt1 | contig 10690 bp, 10 predicted proteins | sample 2456461 | NCBI WGS metagenome assembly SMVB01 (sample SAMN11095934, study PRJNA526329) | marine sediment metagenome | biome: Marine sediment; feature: Surficial sediment; material: Deep marine sediment; isolation source: Hadal surficial sediment | place: Pacific Ocean | collected 2014-05 | depth...
AGCGCTGGCGCCACGCATTGCCGCCCTTGAAGGTGATCGCCGAATAGAGCTGGTTGGGACAGGTGTCGATCCAGTTCAGCAAGGCCTCGCCGCCGGGGCCGTCCTGGGCGGCGCGCAAAAGCTTGCCATATTTGAGCGTGCGCACGTCCCAGTTCATCGAGGTGAACACGCCGTCGAGGCGGGCGAACAGGCGGTCGGTGACGACGCTGTCGAGGCTCTGGCGGTTGTAGTCGATGATCCACCAGGCATTGCGCACGTCGTGCTTCCAGCCTTCCAGCAAAGCCTCGAACACATTGCCTTCGTCCAGTTCCGCGTCGCCGAACAGCGCGATCATGCGCCCGTCGGGCCGCTCGGCGGGCGCCAGGTCGTGCAGGCGCACGTAATCCTGGACCAGGGACGCAAACAGGGTCATGGCGCCGCCCAGGCCCACCGAGCCGGTCGAGATATCGACGTCGTCGGTGTCCTTGGTACGCGACGGATAGGACTGCGCGCCGCCGAACGCCCGGAACGCCACCAGCTTGTCCCGGGTCTGGTTGCCCAGCAGATACTGGATGGCGTGGAACACGGGACTGGCGTGGGGCTTCACCGCGACCCGGTCCTGGGGCCTGAGCGCATGGAAATACAGCGCGCTCAGCAACGTCGCGGACGAAGCGCAGGACGCCTGATGGCCGCCCACCTTGACCTCGTCGCGGGCCGGGCGGACATGGTTGGCGTGATGGATGGTCCACGCGGCCAGCCACATCACCTTGCGTTCGAGCTGGCGCAGGGCCGCGAGTTCGCGCGGCTCGACCGACGGGCTGGACAGAGGGGGTTTTTCAACTCGAAGGGCGGTCGCTTTGGTCATGGCGGCATGGGGATCCCGTCTGGAGAAGCGCCGGCATCATAGCATCGCCCCGCGCGCGCAAAATTGCGAATTCCCCTGACAAATGGGGATTTAACGCTATAACACCATAGATTATCGGTATATTGAGGCAGATCATGCCAGAAACGGCCCTTGACGGGATCGACCGGCGAATCCTGGCCGTGCTCCAGGATAATGCCCGCATTTCCAACGCCGATCTCGCCCGCGAGGTCGGCCTGTCGGCCTCGCCGTGCCTGCGCCGGGTCCGCGCGTTGGAGGAGTCCGGCGTGATCCGCCGCTATGTCGCCTTGTTGGACCAGGCGGCGGTCGGCCTGCCGGTCAGCGTGTTCGTCAACGTTACCCTGGAACGCCAGATCGAAACCGCGCTGGAGACCTTCGAGGAAGCCGCGCGGCAACGCCCCGAGGTGGTCGAATGCTACCTGATGACCGGCGGCTCGGACTATCTGCTGCGCGTCGTGGTGAGCGATCTGGCGGCCTATGAGCGCTTCCTCAAGGACCACCTGACGCGCATCCCCGGCGTGCGAAGCATCCAGTCCAGCTTCGCCCTCAAGCAAGTCGCCTACCGCGCCGCCCTACCCCTCGACAGCCACGGGTAGCGCCACCCGTCGCAGCCACGCCCACCGGCCGCCCCGTCTTCACCGGTCGTCGCCGCGAAACGCCAGATCACAAAAGATGATTTGGCGCAGCGAAAGGTTCTCATCACACTGGATCAACAAATTATCAGCGACCGCGTAAGTCCGACAGTCCTCTGGGACGTCGGAGAAAGCGAACGCCACGCGGCGTTTTTCCTCGTCGAACACGATCTCGAAATCGCTGTCCAGCGTTCGGGTGTGGATCTTTTCGCCGGGCAGGTCGAACTCGAAAAAAACCAGTTCGCTCCGGGGTGGCGAAGCTAACGAAGATACGCGCCGCCAGCGTTTCGGATTCGTATAGCAATAAGTTTCGTCGAGCCGGTAATCGTCTTCGCCGTGATACTTGGAAAAACAGAAATCGCTCAGATCCGCCACGACCCTGTACGATTGCCACTCGGTTCCGAAGCGTTCCGCGATCACGTCGCTCAGGTTCTCCGGCGACTTTTTCCGCAACGGATAATCCAACCGACACACAAGATACATCTCGTCCTCAAGCACGGTCGTGCTGACACACGGTTCGCTCCGAGGTCTGATGAAGAGCTTGGGGAGGGTTCCGGCCATATCCGGCCTATCCGTACAGAAAATATGGAACCGCGTCGCGCGCAACGACCCCATTTCCCGTTCTCGTGTTCGCGGGCCTGACCCGCGATTCCGTGAATACGGACGGGGAACGCGCGCCCCGACCGTTACAAAACCGTCACCCCGGAAACCGCGAAGCGGTTGTCCGGGGTCCATTCTTTTTGCGGCGAGATGGATACCGGATAACGCCTTTGGCGTTTCCGGCATGACGAACACCCCCGACGTTCCGTGTGCATGGATGGCCGGGTCGGAGCCCGGCCAAAGCGGATGGAGGAAGATTGCGGTTCCATCAACGCCGCCCGCCCGCGCGGTCTTTGACCTCAGGCGGGCAGCGTCTTGCCGAGGCGGCCGGCGAGGTGCTGGGTGAACTGCCACGCGACGCGGCCCGAGCGGCCGCCGCGCGTGACCGACCATTCGATGGCCCGCGCGCGCAGGTCCTCGGGCGCGAGGTCGAGGCCGTAAGCCTCGGCGTAGCCCGCGACCATGGCCAGATAGGTGGCCTGGTCGCAGGCGTGGAAACCGAGCCACAGGCCGAAGCGGTCGGACAGCGAGACTTTCTCTTCCACCGCTTCCGACGGGTTGATGGCGGTGGAGCGCTCGTTCTCGATCATGTCGCGCGGCATCAGGTGGCGGCGATTGGACGTGGCGTAAAGCACCACGTTGTCGGGCCGTCCCTCGATGCCGCCCTCGAGCACCGCCTTGAGCGACTTATACGACGTATCGGCCCCGTCGAAGGTCAGATCGTCGCAGAACAGCAGCACCCGGCGATCGCAGCCGCGCAGCACCTCCAGCAAGCGGGGCAGAGAGCCGATGTCGTCACGGTGGATTTCGACCAGGGCGAGGCGATCGGCGGGCGCCTCGCCCCGGTCCGCGTTGACCCGCGCGTGCACCGCCTTGACCAGCGAGCTTTTGCCCATGCCGCGGGCGCCCCACAGCAACGCGTTGTTGGCGGGCAGGCCGTCGGCGAACAGGCGGGTGTTGTCCAACAGAATGTCGCGCACGTGGTCGATGCCCTTGAGCAACTCGATGGCGACCCGGCTGACCTTTGCCACCGGCACCGGCCGATCGGCGGCGGCGCTCCACACAAAGGCGTCGGCGGCGTTCAGGTCGGTGGCCGCGCGCGCGGCGGGCGCCAGGCGTTCCAAGGCCTCGGCGATGCGGCGCAACTGCTCGGTCGGATCGGGTTCAGGAGTCATGGTGGTCCGTGCGGCGAGGGGTGCGGCGCGACGGTATCACACGTGCTCGCGGCGTCAATCCGACGCGCGCGGCGAAGCCCGGCGCCGTATTGCAATGCCCCAAGGTATCGCTATAGTCCCGCAGTCTCGAACATATCGGCCGGCGGAGGCCCTTTCCCAACATGTTGATTTCCATGGCTTATGCCCAGGACGCCGGCGGCGGCGGCGGCGGCGGGATGCTGGTCCAGATCGCGCCGCTGGTGCTGATCTTCGCGGTGTTCTATTTCCTTCTGATCCGCCCGCAACAGCAGAAAGCCAAGCGCCACCGCGAGTTGGTCGCCGGCCTGCAACGCGGCGACAAGGTGATCACCGGGGGCGGTTTGTACGCCACCGTGGTGAAGGTGGAGGACGACAACACCGTGATCCTGGAAATCGCGCAAGGGGTGCGGGTCAAGTCGGCGCGCCACAGCATCACGGACCTGGCGGCCAAGCCCGAGCCGCGCAGGGGCGGTGGGGACAAGGGCGGCGACAAGGACCGTGGGGACAAGGGCGGCGGCGACAAGGACCGTGGGAACACGGGTGGCGACAAGGACCGTGGAGACAAGGGCGGCGGCGACAAGGGCCGTGAGGACAAGCGCGGCGGCAAGCGCGGCGGCAAGGGCGGCGGCGACAAGGGCGGCGACAAGGCTCGGGCCGACAAGAAATGAGGCGCCGGGGTCCACCGCGATCTTCTTTAGCCGCGCCAGCCTAAGCCATGCTTCGGTTCGAGCCTTGGAAGATCGCGATGGTGGCGGTAATTTTGCTGCTCGCCGTGCTTTACACGATCCCCAATTTCCTGTCGCGCGACACCGCCGAGAGCATCCCGGGCTGGCTGCCGCACAAGCAGATCAACCTGGGGCTCGACCTGCAAGGCGGCGCGCATCTGTTGCTCGAGGTCGAGGTCGCGGTGGTGATCGCCGAGCATCTCGAGACGATGGTCGACGAAACCCGCGTGGCGCTGCGCGCCGAACGCATCGGGTATACGGGACTGAGCCGCTCGAGCGACCGCGTGATCGCCAAGCTGCGCGATCCCGCCACCGCCGACCGCGCGCGCGAACTGCTGTCCGACATCGATCCCGACGCGGTCGTCGAAATCGACGAGGACGGCGCGCTCAGCATCACGCTCAGTGAGGACGCGATCCGCGAGCGGCAACGCAGCGCGGTGTCGCAGGCCATCGAGATCGTCCGCCGCCGGGTCGACGAAACCGGAACCCGCGAGCCCACCATCCAGCGCCAGGGTCAGGACCGTATCCTGTTGCAGCTTCCCGGCGTCGACGACCCGGAGCGCATCAAGCGCCTGTTGGGCCAGACCGCCAAGATGAGCTTTCATCTGGTCGACGAGGCAACACCGATCCAGGACGCCTTGGCCGGCCGTCTGCCGCCGGGCTCGCGACTGATGTACCGGAACGATCCCCGCTACGAGGAACCGGTGCCCGTGGTTATCCGCAAGCGCGTGGCGGTGAGCGGCGAGAACCTGGACAACGCGCGGATGACCTTCCAGGACAATCGGCCGGTGGTGTCGTTGAGTTTCGACGGCGTCGGCGGGCGCAAGTTCGGCAAGCTGACCACCGACAACGTGGGCAAGCGTTTCGCCATCGTGCTCGACGACGAGGTGATCAGCGCCCCGGTGATCCGCGAGCCGATCCCGGGGGGGAGCGGCATCATCGAGGGCGGGTTCACCGTGGAGACCGCCACCGACCTGGCGCTGCTGCTGCGCGCCGGCGCCTTGCCCGCGCCGCTGATCATCCTGGAAGAACGCACGGTGGGGCCCAGCCTGGGCGCCGATTCCATCGCGTCGGGCAAGATCGCCTCGATCATCGGCCTGTGCCTGGTGGTGGCCTACATGATCATGTCCTACGGTCTGTTCGGCATCGCCGCCACCTTGGCGCTGGCCGGCAACATGGCGCTGATCGTGGCCCTGCTGTCGGTCATTCAGGCGACGCTGACGCTGCCCGGAATCGCCGGCATCGTGCTCACCATCGGCATGGCGGTGGACGCCAACGTGCTGATCTTCGAGCGCATCCGCGAGGAAGTGCGCAACGGCCGCTCGCCGTTCTCCGCGGTCGATATCGGATTCCAGCGCGCCTTGCGAACCATCTTCGACGCCAACGTGACCACGTTCATCGCCGCGCTTTTGTTATGGGCGTTCGGCTCGGGGCCGGTGAAAGGCTTCGGCGTGACCTTGATGATCGGCATCGTGGCCTCGATGTTCACCGCGATCATGGTGACCCGCCTGATGATCGTGTTGTGGCTGCGCCGCGCGCGGCCCCAGCAATTGCCCCTGTGAGGCCGCGATGATGCGTTTCCGCTTCGTACCCGACACCACCGACCTGCCGTTCATGAAATGGCGCAAGATCGCCTTCGCCATCTCGGCGGTGGCGGTCGCGCTGTCGGTGGCCTTGTTCCTGGTGCGCGGTCTCAATTACGGCATCGATTTCCGCGGCGGCATTCTGATCGAGGTCAAGGTGCCCGAAGTGACCGATCTGGCGATCATGCGCGCCAACCTCGACGACCTCGGCCTGGGCGAGGTGACGTTACAGGAGTTCGGCGCGCCGGACGACATTCTGATCCGCGTCGAGCGTCAGGACGGCGGCGACGCGGAGCAGCAAAAAGCGGTCGCCCTGGTCAAGCAGGCCCTGGCCGCCCAGTTCGGCGCGGACATCGACTACCGGCGCACGGAATCGGTCGGCCCCAAGGTCGGCGACGAGTTGATCGTGGCCGGGGTCAAGGCGGTGGTGTTCGCGCTGCTCGCCATGATGGCCTATATCTGGTTCCGCTTCGAATGGCAGTTCGCGCTCGGCGCCGTCGTCGCGCTGCTGCACGACGTGGTGCTGACCATCGGCCTGTTCGCGGCCACCGGCATGGAATTCAACCTGTCGACCGTGGCGGCGATCCTGCTCATTGTCGGCTACTCGATCAACGACACGGTGGTGGTGTACGACCGGGTGCGCGAGAATCTGCGCAAATACAAGAAGCTGTCGATCGTGGCGCTGCTCACCCGCAGCATCAACGACACGCTTTCGCGTACCATGATGACCTCGATCACCACCCTGCTGGCCCTGGTGGCGTTGTATTTACTTGGCGGAGCGGTGATCGCCGACTTCTCCTTCGCGATGATCTGGGGCGTGCTGATCGGCACCTATTCGTCGATCTTCATCGCCGCGCCGTTGTTGATCCTGATGAACGTGCGCCCGGCCGGCAAGCGCGCCGAACCAGCGGAGGCCGCGACCGCGGACACGTCGCGGGACGGCTGAGAACACATGGACATCACCCGCGTGGCGGCGGCGGGACGGTTGCTGGTGCAATCCTACGGTGCCGGCGGGTTCAAGGTCGCCGGCGCGCGGCACCAGGGCTCCATTCTTTTGTTCCCGGACAAAATCCTTCCCTGGTCGGTGGCGGCGATGGCCGACGTGACGGCGGACAGCCTGCGCCCGGTCGCCGACGCCGACCCGCCAGTCGACGTGCTGATCATCGGTTGCGGCGCGCGCCACGGCCGCCTGGCGCCGTCGTTGAGCGAGGCTCTGGGTGGCGTCGCGGTCGACGTCATGGCGACCGGGCCGGCGTGCCGGACCTACAACGTGCTGGCGGGCGAGGACCGGCGGGTGGCGGCGGCCCTGATCGCCATCGATTGAGACGCCGGCCGATGGACGCCGGCCACGTGGACTTTTGCGCGGCGCAGGTCCGCCGTCACGACCACGACCGTTATCTGTGCGCCTTGTTCGCGCCCCGGGCCGCGCGCCCGGCGCTGTTCGCGCTTTACGCCTTCAATCTGGAGATCGCGCGCATCCGCGAGTCGGTGAGCGAGGCCATGCTGGGCGAGATTCGCCTGCAATGGTGGCGCGAGGCGATCGAGAGCATCGATACCGAAACCCCGCGCGATCACGCGGTGGTGCAAGCCTTGGCGGCGGCGCGCGGTCTGTCCCACGCCCGCCTCAAGGCCATCATGGACGCGCGCGCCTTCGACCTGGAAGACCGCCCGCCCGAGGACATGGCGGCGCTAGAGGCCTACGCGGCGGGCACGTCGGCGGAACTGTTCGCGCTGACCCTAGAAGCGCTGGGCGTCGATGACCCCGCCGCCGCGCTGGCCGCGCGCCATGTGGGCATCGCCTGGGCGCTGACCGGGCTGATCCGCGCGGTCGGCTTCCACGGGCGCGCGCGCCGCCTTTACCTGCCCGCCGACCTGGCGGTGAAAGCGGGACTTCACTCGGAAGACGTTTTCGCCGGCCGCGACACGCCGGCCTTGCACGCCGTGGTGGGCCAAGTCGCCGACGCGGCGCGCGCCCACCTGAGCGACGCGCGGGCCGACGCGAAGTCCGTGCCGCGCCGCGCCCTGCCGGCGCTCTTGCCCGGCGTCCTCGCGACCGCCTACCTGGCGCGCATCGACCGCGCCGACAACAATCCCTTCGACCCCCGCCTCGCCATCGGCCCCCTGCCCCGCCAACTCCGCCTCGCCCTCGCCGCCGCGCTGGGGCGGTATTAACGCGCGCCCGTCCGACGGCCCGCCGCGTCGGCTTGTTCGGAAACCGCCCAAACCCCGCCCGTCGTTCGCGGGCTCGACCCGCGAACCCATGCACACGGAACAGGGTTCGTCGGCGTGGTCGACCCTGACGCGAACGGCGCGGCCACCCGGACAGTTCCGTGTTCATGGATCACCGTGTCGAGCACGGTGATGACGGCGGTTATAAAATGACGGTCGCCATTACACGGCGATGACGGCCTTTATTTACCGACAGCGACGCGGTCGCCCTCACAACACGCGGGCGTTCATGTAGCCTTGTTCGGCGTAGGGACCGCGCGCGATGGCTTCGGCGCGGAACTTGAACCAGCTTTCGTAAATGCGTTTCGCCAAGTCGCCGGCCGCAGCGGTCTCGGCGACCACGTCGGCGGAAATGCGGAACGCCTCGCGGATCACCTCGTCCGGCAGGTGGCCGATCTGGACCCCGTGCTTTTCAATCAGCACCGTCTGCGCGGCCGAATTGGCGGCGGTGAATTCGGACGGCATGCGCGCGTTTTCCGCCGCGCAGGCATGGCGCACGATGGCCTGGAGGTCCTTCGGCAAAGCGTCGTAGGCCTCGAGATTGACCATGCATTCCAGCGCCGAACTGGGCTCGTGGAAGCCGGGGCCGTAATAGTATTTGGCGATCTTGTAAAAGCCGAAGGCGAGGTCGTTCCATGGCCCCACCCATTCGGTGGCGTCGATCACGCCCGACTGCAACGCCGGCATGATCTCGCCGCCGGGCAGGTTGACGGCGGTGCCGCCCATGCGGTTGATCACTTCCGCGCCGAAGCCGGGAATGCGCATTTTCAGGCCCTTGAAGTCGTCGAGCGACTTGATTTCCTTCTGGAACCAGCCGCCCATCTGCACGCCGCTGCCGCCGGCGAGGAACGCGCGCATGCCGAATGGCTCATACAGTTCGTCCCACAATTCCTGGCCACCGCCGTAATAAACCCACGCATTGTGTTCCTGCACCGTAAGCCCGCCGGGCACCGTGCAGAAAAACGCGGCCGATTTGTGCTTGGCCACCCAGTAATAGGCGGCGTCGTGGGTCATCTCGGCCTTGCCCTCGCGCACCGCGTCGAAGGCCTCGAAGGCCGGCACCAATTCGCCGGCCGCGTACAGCTTGACCGTGAGCCGGCCGTCGGACATCTCTGTGATGGCGTCGGCGATGCGCTGGGCGCCGGTGCCCAGGCCGGGGAAGTTCTTGGGCCAGGTGGTCAGCATTTTCCAACGGAAACTGCCGGCGGCGATGGCCGGCGCGGGAAACGTCGCGGCGGCGGCGACGGCGCCGACCGCGGCGCCCTTCAAGAACGCGCGGCGGCCTTTGGATTTAGCGGTCATCGGACGAACCCTCCCAGTGTCACTCCCCATTGGGTTCCAAGTATAGAAGGCGCGCAAGCGCGCGCAAGCGGGAGGCGGAATACCGGGCCGCCCACGCCAAGTCACTTCCGTCATCACCGTGCTTGACACGGTGATCCATGAACACGGAACTCTCCCAATGGGCACGCTTTTCGAAACCGGCCGCGCCGCGCCGACAAACCGCGTCCCGTGTTCATGGATTCGCGGGTCGAGCCCGCGAACGACGTTCGGTGAGTTGCTCCCAAACCGCCGCCGTCACAAATCCCGCTGGTTGTAGGCGCCTTGTTCGGTAAAGGGGGAGAGCGCCACTGCTTCGGCGCGGAACTTGGACCAGTTTTCGTAGATGCGCCGGTTTATGTTGCCCAGTTCGGCGGTCTCGGCGACCACCTCGGCGCCGATGCGTAGCATCTCGCGCACCACGTCGTCGGGAAAATGTCGGGGCCGGATACCGTGCTTGTGGATCAGGGCCTGCATCGAGGCCATGTTGCCGGCGGTGAACTCCGCGTACATGCGCGCGTTCTCGGCGCCCGCGGCCTGGCGCACCACCGCCTGAAGATGCGCCGGCAGATCGTCCCAGAGCTGACGGTTGATCATCAGCTCCAGCGAGGCGCCGGGTTCGTGAAATCCGGGTCCGTAATAGAGCTTCGTCACCTTGTGGAAACCGAAAGCAAGGTCGGTCCAAGGCCCGGCGAACTCAACCGCGTCGACCACGCCGGACTGCAGGCTGGTCATGATCTCGGCCCCCGGAAGGTTTACGGAGATGCCGCCGGCCCGGTTGATCACTTCGCCCGCGAGGCCGGGAATGCGCATCTTCAGGCCCTTGAAGTCTTCGAGCGAGTTGATCTCTTTGTTGAACCAGCCGCCCATTTGGGTGCCGGTATTGCCGGCCATGAGGCCTTTCAGTCCGTATTCGCCGTAGATTTCGTCCCACAGTTCCTGGCCGCCGCCGTAATAGATCCAGGCGTTCTGTTCCTGCCCGGTCAGCCCGGTCGGCACGACCCCGAAAAAGGCGATGCTCTTGTTCTTGGCGATCCAATAGGCGGCGGCGGTGTGGGCGCATTCGGCGGTGCCCTCGCGCACGGCGTCAAATGCCTCGAAGGCGGGCACCAGCTCGCCGGCGGCATAAAGCTTCACCTCGATCTGGCCTTCCGAGGTTTCCGTGATGGCGTCGGCGATGCGCTGGGCGCCGGTGCCCAGGCCGGGAAAATTCTTGGGCCAGGCGGTGATCATCTTCCAGCGCCGAATTCCCTTGGAAAGGGCGGGCGCGGTGATGGCGGTCGCGGCAACAGTGGTCGCCGCGGCGCCGGCGACGGCGGCTTTCAAAAACGACCGCCGGGGCAATCGAGTGCGTTTCATCGGATATGGCTTTCTTTTGGTTTTTTCCGGCTTCTTCGGGTCTCTGGGGGGTCAGGCGCCGTAAGCCAGCGCGCGGTTGCGGGTAAAGCCGTAATCGGACAGCGGCGCGTAGTCCATCGCCTTGCGGCGGAACTCGCTCCAGCTTTCATAGACACGGCGGTTGACATCGCCTTCCAACGCGGTTTCCGCC
>SMVB01188002.1_pt1 | contig 10688 bp, 10 predicted proteins | sample 2456461 | NCBI WGS metagenome assembly SMVB01 (sample SAMN11095934, study PRJNA526329) | marine sediment metagenome | biome: Marine sediment; feature: Surficial sediment; material: Deep marine sediment; isolation source: Hadal surficial sediment | place: Pacific Ocean | collected 2014-05 | depth...
AACCTTTAACATTTCTTGTAAGAATTCTTCCCCGGTCTTTACCATCTAGAACTTTTACTCTAACTTGAATGACTTCGCCAGCAATTCCGGTTCTTCCAACAATTTGAATAATTTCAGACTGTGTAATTTCGTCAGTTGTAGCACTCATTTATCGGAATTACCACCTTTAATTTTAGCAATTGTTGATACAACTTGGTCAACTATATGTTGTGCATCACCAGCATCCAGAATTGCTGCAGCAGCAGCTGTGATGTCAATGCCCAAAGATTTTCCTAATTCTTGTTTGTTTGGAACATATGCATATGCCGCACCTTGTTCTTCACATAGGATTGGAAGGTGTGCTACTACCTCAGGTGGTTCTACATCTTCGGCTATAACAATTAGTTTACTGGTCCCGCGTTCAATGGCTTTGGTGGCCTCATTGGTTCCTCTTTTAACTTTACCACTGGTTGATGCAACTCTTACGGCCTCTAGAATAGGATTGACTAGGTCTTCCGGAGTATCAAATTTTACATAATAAGGTTTACCCATACGTTATCACCCTTAGGAATCATTCTCCATTCCCATCATGCGAGTGATTGGTTTTAAAAGTGTTATCTGGAAATGATTGATTTAGATTTTTGGAGATATTCTAACATTAGTGAGTCAAGTTTTTCTTGAGTTTCAGCTTCTCCATATATTCTAATTATTGATTCCGTTCCGCTTGGTCGAATCATTACCCAGCTTTTAGGATTATTTGAAATTTTTATTCCGTCTGTAGTATCAGAACTTGGAAATTCTTCTTTTAGGGATTGAATTAGTTTTTTAGCGTCTTCTGAAGAGCAAGAGATTTTGTCTTTGGTGGTATAGGATGGAGGAAGATCATTAAATTTATGAGAGAGTGAATCTTCGGATGAGGCCAAAAGGTCCAACATCAAAGCAAGGGTCATACATCCATCTCTTACTTGATTGTGAGGTCCATACATGAATCCACCATTTTCCTCAAATCCGATTAAAGCATTAGTTGATACCATCTTTCGAGATACCTCAACACTCCCAACTTTGGTTCGAATAACTTTGGAGTTGAATTCACTAGCAATATTTTCAATGGAAGAGCTAGAATTCAAACAGGTGACCACTAGTGAATCAGGAATTTTGCTCAAGATGTGTTTTACCAAAACTAATGCAGATTTATCACCAGTTAGTATCTCTCCTTTGTCATCGCAAAAAATACTTCTGTCACCGTCTCCATCAAATGCAATTCCAAGATCTGCATTATTGTTCAGCACGGCTTTAGAAAGCTCTTGAAGGTTTTGAGGAGTTGGCTCTGAGCCTCTTCCTGGAAAAGAACCATCAATTTTTTCATTAACCAAAAATATTTCACATCCCAACCTTTCACAAAAGATCGGTGCGGTAATAGCTTGTGCGCCATTTCCTAAGTCTAGTACAACCTTAAAATTTTTAGATTTGATCTTTTCAGAATCAATATGGGAAAAAATACCTTGAATGTAAACTTCAACTGTCTCTTCTTCTGTTCCTGTAATTCCCCATCTAAGAGGATTTCTTATCCAATTTTTTTTAAGATAGATATCTTCAATTATTAACTCATCTTCTCGAGATATCTCTACTCCATCCTTTGCTGCTGGTTTTATCCCATTATATTGGGGGGGATTGTGTGATGCTGTAATCATTATACCTCCATTGTAACCTAATTTTTTTACAGCATATTCAAGACATGGAGTGGGGACAAGTCCAGCGTTTTTACAATCTATTCCACAATAGTTTAGTGCAGAACAAACTGTCTTTGAAATAATTGGACTTGAATCTCTTCCATCGTAACCAACAAGAATGGGTCCTTCTTTGAAATATGTTGCAATGGATAATGTCATGTCATGAATAAATTCTAAAGTAAAATCTTTTTTGAAGACTCCACGAATTCCATTCGTTCCAAAAAATTTTGCCATACCTTTGTTCAATAATAGATAAATTTGTGTCTAGTGGAAAATCCAATGCGGGAGTCGCCCAGCCTGGCCAAAGGCGTAGGGCTTAGGACCCTATCTCTTAGGAGTTCGTGGGTTCGAATCCCACCTCCCGCACTCCAAATCTTATTTTGCTGTGAATGATTAATAATGAGAAAATCTCCAGCAAAAAAGTCTTGAAAAAAATAGTAGTTGGAATTACAGTAGTTGGAGAGGATAGAGAAGGAATAGTTGCAACGTTTACCAATTTTGTATTCTCAAAGAGTGGTAACATTGAGAATGTAAACCAAAATGTAATCAAAGGTCTTTTTGGTATGTATCTAGAAGCATCCTTTGCAAAAAACTTTGATGTAAGGAATTTTGATTCAGAAATTCAAAAGCTTGCAAAAAAAGAAAAAATGGATGTAAACACTCATCACGAAACAAATAGTCAAAAAAATATTGCAATATTTGTAACAAAAGAACCACTCTGTCTTGAAACAATTCTATCTGCTGCAAAAAAGAAATCTTTGAAAGGAAATATTTCCGTTATTGTGGGAACAGAAAAAACTCTCCAACCCATTGCAAAAAAGATAAAGGTTCCATTTATTGCAATTGAAGAGAAAAATCAAGAAAAAGCTGAAGCACAAATTATTGAGGTTTGTAAAAAATATAATATTGATCTAATTGCTCTTGCCAGATACATGAGAATTCTTACGCCAAATTTTGTTTGGAGATATCCAAATAGAATTATCAATATCCACCCATCACTACTTCCCGCATTTCCAGGACCCTTGGCATATACTCAAGCTTATGAGAGAGGAACTAAGATCATAGGTGTTACTTCTCATTACGTAACTGAAAACTTGGATCAGGGACCAATTATTTTCCAAGATTCTTTTGATGTTAATCCCAACGACACATTAGAAGAGATAAAATCAAAGGGTCAAAAGTTAGAGGCTAACACCTTGCTTAATGCAATAAAGTTGCACTTAGAAAACAAGCTGGAAGTTCGTTGGAGGAAGGTTCACATTAAATCCAAGTGAATCAGATGGTAGAAATCAAATCACAACTAGACCCTAATCTAAGAAAGATCATTAGTAGTAAAAAACAGGTTGCAGTTATCCCTGTGGGTTCTATAGAACAACATGGTCCACATCTTCCGATATCTACGGATTCTGATATTGTAACCAAAATTACATTGAGTTTATGTCAAAAAAATAACTTCCTGATGCTCCCAACAATTAATTATGGAGTTTCATATGAGCATTCTCCATTTTTTAATTTAAGCTTAAAAAAAACAACACTCCAAAGAATCCTTTCAGATTTGTGTTTATCTCTTTTTGAAAATAATATTAAAACAATTTTTATCATTAATGGACATCATGGAAACCTCAATGCAATAAAAAATATCGATAGAAATTTGAGAAAAATTTCAAAAAATAAGCTTATGGTGTTTACCTTTTCATATTGGCATTTTATGAAAGAAGAATTTGATCATGCAGGATTTGTAGAGACATCACTAATGCTGGCCATCTCAAATGATGTGAAAATGAGTTTAGCTAAAAAAGGGCTCATAACTGAAGGAATGAGTAAAAAAGAGATAAACAATCTTGGAAAAATTGCATCAAAATCATTTCCTACAGTCACAAAAAATGGAATATGGGGCGATCCAAGAAAGGCAACCAAGAATGTTGGAAAAAAAATATTTTCTGAAATTGTAGAGAATTTAGGAAAAAAGTGTCAAACTTGCCTTACTGAGCATAGTTCAAAGTTTCACCAATGAAATTTTAATATAATCCCCCGATATCAATGCCAATAAGTGAAATAGATGTCTGTTGATATGGCAGTAAAAGTATTGGATGAGAGTATCAATCAAGTAGTATTGATAAAACTCAAAGGAGGTAAGACCATTAGAGGTAACTTACTTGGTTTTGACCAACACATGAACCTGCTACTCGAATCTTCAGAGGAAGTTCCTATTGAGGGCGATACAAAGAGTCTTGGGACCATCATAGTAAGAGGAGACAATGTCGTTATGATTTCTCCTCCCCCACCAAATAAGGTGATTTGAGATGGTACGAGGCACAACTTCTATGGGTGGTTTTACTAGGAAAAAAGTCCACATTAGGTGTAGAAGATGTGGTAAAAACTCCTTTCACAAACGTCATCATAAATGTGCAAGTTGTGGGTTTCCAGAGGCCAAACGCAGGAAATATTCTTGGATTAAATGGTACACATAGATGCAAGAAATTGTGATTTTTCTTAGCTCATTAGCTGGTGTTGCAACAGCTGTCGCTGTAAGAAAAACACCAAGACACAAAACACAACTTTTGAGTATTGGGGCTAGCTCACATATCAAAAGCCAGATTAATTCACTGAAAATTGAAAAAGACATACTTACCAAAACAATTTCTAGGCTATACCAATACAATTCAGATCTTTCGAAAATTCAACGCGATAAATTGTTGTTAAAGTATCAACATCAGTTAGGAATTATCTTAGCAAAATTAGAAAAACTTGAAGATGCAAGTAAGCATCCCGACTTAGGTCCAGTTGGTGATGGTCTGATAGCTTTGATGGACCAAAAACTATCTAAATTAGATGATAGATTGTATGAAATATCATCAAAACTAGCAACAGCAAGTGTTTCCATTCCAGAAATTAAAAAAGACAAAACATCGGTAATTCCCAAACCTGAACCAAAACAAGAATCTCAAATTGAGAACAAGCCAAATAGGAATACATTTAGTTTTGAGAAACCAAATCCTACCAATTTCGAACAAGTAGTTATTCCAACTACAAAGTCAAGACAATCCTTTGAACTAACCACATTAACTAACTTCTCAAAAACCGAACCGAAATTCCCATTATTTAAAAAACAAATTCAGATAAAAGAGGAAATTGTAAAAGAAATAATTGAACCAAAGCCAAAAATTCAAGAAAAAATTGAAATTGTAAATACAATTTCTTCTGTAAACTCTACGGTAAAATTTGAAACAAAACCAGACCTTATAAAAGAGGTTGAGAAAATTACCAAATTCAAAGCTCTTCCAGGACTTCGGAAGGAACAACCAAAGCCTACCGTAAGCCTTGATGATGACTTTGATGATGATGATTCAGATGATTTAGATAAAATCAAGAGTGAGATCAATAAGGTTCTCTCCAAGATTGAACAAGCAGAGGTAGAGTAAATGTCCTATGATAGTGCCATATCGGCATTATCAAATGATGCCTTAAAATTTGTAAAGGACAATTATGTTATCGGTCTTGGAAGTGGACGAGCAGCTACCACACTAGTAAAGTCACTTGCACTATTAATCAAGGAAAAAAATTTCAATATCAAAGGAGTTCCAACGTCACTTCAGATAAAACTGGTTGCTGACAAAGTAGGAATTCCAATTATTGAATCTGATCAAGTTGATCATATCGATGTAGTTTTTGATGGTGCAGATCAAATTGATTCCCAAAGATTTGTAATCAAGGGAGGCGGGGGGTCTTTACTTCGAGAAAATATTTTGTTTAGTTTAGCCAAAAAAATTGTTGTGATGGCTGATAAGACTAAATTTGTCAAAAACTTCACCAGAACTGTTCCAGTTGAGATTCATCCACTTGCAAGAAATTCAGTTACAAATACAATTCAACAATTAGAAGGAAAGGCAACCTTGCGTTCTCTTGACAGAGGATATCCCTTTTTTACAGAAAATGGAAACCTTATTCTTGATTGTGATTTTGGGATAATTAAAAATCCAAAAGCCTTATCACAAAAAATTAAGCAAATACCAGGGGTAATGGAATCAGGGATATTTCTTAGAAAACCAGATGTAATCTATAAGGCAAAAACTGGTGGAAAATTTGAAATTATCTAGTTAGAAAACTGATCGAATGGATAAATTCCTTATGCTCTAGCATCATCTCAATCATTTGGCTCCTTAAATCATGGATGAATGGTTTTTTCCTTAAATTTTATTCATAGAATTTCAGATTAAGTTACCGGACGTTCAACAAATTTCCCATGTCCTAGTTTTCCAACAACTTCAAAGTTTTCAGCAACTAGATGTCCCCTTACAATAGTTTTTACAGGCCATCCCTTCAAGTTCATTCCCTCATAGACAATATAATCTGAAAAACCTCCAAACAAATCAGAGGAAACTTTGTTTTCTTTTTTTAAATCTATCATGGTAACGTCAGCATCAGAACCCTTATCCAATGTTCCCTTTTTTGGATACATCCCAAAGATTTGTGCTGCGTTTAGGCTTGTAAATCGAATAAGTTGCTCAAGGGAGAATCGGTTTTTGTTTACACCTTCACTTAGCAAAATTGGAATAATAGTCCCGATTCCAGGGAATCCTGGTAACGCATCCCAAACATCTTCTCCTCCCAGCTTTAGTTTGAGTTGATTTGCTACGTGATCAGTTCCAACAGTATCTATTGTATTATTTGATAAGGCATTCCATATTGCTTCGTTATCTTTTTGTGTTCTAATAGGAGGCATTACTTTGGCAAGATATCCTTGTTGTTTCTCATATGATAGTGTAAGATAGTGTGGACATGTTTCAACAAAAATTTTTGTACCTTGCTCTCTTTCTTCTTTAATTTGTCGTAATGCTCTTTCTGATCCAATATGAACAAAGTAAAGTGTACATCCGTAATCACGTCCATACTTACAAACAGTTCTAATTGCTTTTGCTTCGAATTCAGGTGATCTACTCTCAGACCATGCAGAAAGTCCATCACGATTTTTTTCTTTTGCGGTTTTAATTCCACACGCACAAGATTCGTAATCTTCCGCATGGACCAAAACAGGACACCCGAGGGATGCTGCATTTTTTACAGTTTCCTCAACAATTTGATTATTGACCTCAACGGTTTCAGCTTCAATTTCTGAGGTGTATGGTGGCATATCCATATAGACATGACCTACATCCCCGCCAAGATTCATGTAAATTTTAAATGATGTAATTTTTTTTTCCACGCAGTATTTCATTTCCTCAATTTGTTGTTTTGAAAAAATTGATGCGTGAATTGTGTAATCAACATAGTGAGTTTTTGATGCGGCATCTAACTGAGCTTGCAAAGAAGACTGAAAAGAAGTTCCTAACCGTAACATTCTCATCATTGTTGTAATTCCGCCAATAGCTGCAGCATGTGATTCTGTTTTTGCTGCCTGGTCGATTGAGGAATATACCCCGTAATGAACATGAGTATCAATTGGTCCAGGAATAGAAATTAGTCCATTTCCGTTTATTTTATGGTCACAAGTAGGTAGATCATGCGTAAAGCCAACAATTTTGCCATCATCGATTATGATATTTTTATCCACAATTCCTCGAGGTAAAATAACATGAGAATCTGTGATTACAGTATCATAGACCATCTGCTATTTTTTATTTTGGAGTCTATTATGCGTTGAGATGAAACCAGAAATAGAAAGATTAAGGTCGATAATGGAAAATCTAATATTTTTTGAATTAAGCTAATTTTTCTATAACAACCTTCTCTTTTGGAGCTGGAATATAAATAAAGAATGTTGTCCCTTTCCCAGGTTCACTTTCAAGCCAAATCTTTCCTTCAAGTCCTTCAACAATTCCTTTACATATTACAAGACCTAAACCTGTACCTCCATGTTTTCTTGTGGCAGAGGTATCAATTTGGTAGAATTTTTTGAAAATGTGTGATTGTTTGTCTTTAGGAATTCCAGGTCCGTTGTCTTGAACAGAGAATATAATATTTTTTTCTTTAATTTTAACTTCAACTGATATCATTCCATCTTTGATAGGAACAAAGTCTACTGAATTTCGTATCAAATTATCTAAAATTTGCCTTAACCTTTGTTTGTCAGTATTCAAATTCAAATTTTTAGGATATTTTAAAGTAAAGTTAATTTTTTTATTTTTCATAAGATGCATATTATTTTCTTTTAATTCATCCATAAATCCACCAAGATTAAATTCAGTAATCAAAAATGACATTTTCTTCATATCTAATTTTTGAACGTCAAGTAGATCGCTAATCAATCGTTCTAGCAATGTGGCGTTTGAATCAATCTTGTTGATAAAATCAAGTTGATCATTATTTAGTGGGCCAAAGGTATCCGTATCCTTTATCATCTCGCAGTAACCCTTGATTGGAACTAGCGGAGTGTTCAGTTCATGAGTCATCATAGATGAAAACTCTTCTTTTTGAAGCTCTGATTCCTGGACATTTTTCAATGCCTCCGATAATTTCTCCTCTAAGATTTTTTGATTTGTAATATCGGTGTGAATTGCAATAAATTGCTCTGGCTCACCGTTATCGCCTAGCAAAGGGGAAATTGTAGATTTTGACCAAAAATAAGAGCCATCTTTTGCTTTATTTTTGATATCTCCCTTCCATGTTTTTCCTTCAAGAATTGTTTCCCACATATTTTTGAAAAATTCTTTATTATGGTAGTAAGAATTAACGATTCGAGGATTTTCTCCTAAAAGTTCTTCTCTTGAGAATTTAGATACTTTACAAAAATCATCATTAACATAAACTATAGTACCTGAGATATCTGTAATTAGGACATTTGCAGATTTATCCAAAGCTTCCTTGAAATTGGACAAATCTTCCTGTTGTTTTTTAATTAGATTCATATTTTCTAAAAGAGCCTTGTTAGAATCTTCTAGTTTTCTGGTTTGAACTTTAACTAGACCCTGTAGGTTTTCCTGCGTCGATTGTACGTATTGAAGTAGCTTATCAAATCCGTTTGTAAGTTGATCTAATTCGTTATTGGAGGAATCTGATTTTTTATCTAGTTTGACATAAAAATTACCTTTTCGAATTTCATTCATAGTGGTACTTAATTTCTTAATTGGATTAGAAATTGTTCTTGAGAAAAAGATCGCCACCAAAACAATTCCTACTAGTAAAAGTGAGAACACGGTTAGTAGCTTAAATTGTAAATCATAGATAGGTGAAAATACATTATCTAGTGTAATTTCTCCGACAATACACAAATTCTCATTTTTAAGGAATTTCAAAACACCAAGAACTTCTTTACCATCTTTGTTGATGTATTGTTCAGAAATAAGCTGTCCTGCAAAACACCTATCAATTAGCCAGGTTTCCAAATTCCAATTTTGCACAGAGTATTTTACCTTGGGATCACTTGAAATTTGACGAGAAGTGCTATCAACTAAAAATATTGAGTTATTATTTTCTAAACCAGTACTTAGATTCCTCCCCTCGATCGCATTGAGTGATGTCTGTAATGCAATTTTACCGAATATGTTACCTTCTAAATCCCTTAGATCTTCTGAAAAAGTTACATAGTTGCGACTAATTACTTGATTTTTTTGAAATCCTCCAAAATAATAATTTGTTTGACTTATTTGGTCTAAAAATTCACTAGGTATTTTATGACCAATCAAACCTCGATTAGTACTAGCAAGTATTTTTCCATCTCGATCTGAGAAGAAAATAGTATTAATAGAAGATCTTGTATCAACATCACTGAAATTATTTAAAGAATTTGATCTTGCTTCCACAAGCATGGCATCAATTAGGATTTGAATTTTGTCCAATGTCTCAGGATCTTTAATTTTATTTAGATCAAGCTGTAAGGGCAAAAATGTTGATGCAAATAATTTGGTTTGTATTTGTCTTGTGTCCAAATAATGTTCGATGTCAGCAATCTTTGATACCAAAGAGGAGTCAAGTGCTAATTCTTTTTGGTAAAGGAGATCATCGGAGATTTCAGTAATGCTAATTGCCTCTAAAATTATCATTGGAATTAACGCAATACATAAAAAAAGAATTACCAGCTTGGTGTTTAGATTCATTTCGCTAGCCCCTTAATTTGCATTATGTGTATGATTTTTTGTTTATTTTGAGTTGTTTTTTTTTCTTTAGAAATTTGTGTGTCCTTGATTTTTTTAATTAAAATTTTAGATGAGATGAAATTATTATTTTGATTTAAGGATTTTACATCTTTATGGTTTACTGAGAATTGTTTCAATTAAAATCAACGAAATTCAAAAAATCCTTAACTAGTAATTGCGGTTAAAAGTTCATTAAGTTGTATGGGTTTTTTCAAACAAGCCTGAACACCATCCTTCTTTAACAAATCATTAATTTGGTTAGTAGTAAAGGCAGTTGCTGAAAATATTACGATTTTCTGGTCTTTTAGAATTTTTTCTCTTTCCAGTGTTTGGATAATATCAATTCCACTAAATTCAGGCATTGAAATATCTAAAAGAATAACATCATACTTTTCTTCTTTAATACGCTCTAGTCCATCTCTTGGATCGTTAGTTACAACATTATCAAAGCCTTTTGCCTTTAGGAATTTTGAGAGCAAGCCTGTTATATCTTGGTTATCATCAACTATGAGTACTTTCATAATGAAAACAGTTATCTTGTGATATATAGCAAAATGTTTGTTCATTTTCTACAAAAATTATTTATTTAATAATTTTTTATTTTCATTCTTTGTTCCCCATTTTCTCTTATAGTCTTGATTTTCTAGACATAGAAAATAAATAAAAATACAGTTAAAAAGTAGAATCAGGGCCGGTGGTTTAGGGGTATAATGTCGCGTTCGCAACGCGAATGTCGGGGGTTCGATTCCCCCCCGGTCCACTAATTCCAGAAACTGTTATACATTAACAAACAGGATGCAATGCATGGAAGTATTTGATGCAAAAGGAGCTGCTCAAGATTACATGTCAAAGCATACCTTGGCTTTTTCAACTCCAGAGTTAACTCTAACCAGATTTGCATTTTGGT
>SMVB01295873.1_pt1 | contig 10688 bp, 10 predicted proteins | sample 2456461 | NCBI WGS metagenome assembly SMVB01 (sample SAMN11095934, study PRJNA526329) | marine sediment metagenome | biome: Marine sediment; feature: Surficial sediment; material: Deep marine sediment; isolation source: Hadal surficial sediment | place: Pacific Ocean | collected 2014-05 | depth...
TATATGCCCCGATCGCTGATGAAAGACGGCGATCGGAACGGGCGCATCGAGGACTACATTGGCTTTGTTGGCCGCTTTGCTGCGAGCTGGCCGCTAGGTTCTATCGGGCGGCACCTGAAAATCGCGGGCGAAATTGGCTACGCTCCGGAGACCCCGACGCGCGCAGCGATGGGGCTGGCCGGAAACGGTGATACGGATGGTTTCGCCTGGCTCGTCTCAGTGAGTGTGGTGGAGTTCCGCCCGGATCACAGCGTCGGCATCAACTACGGCCGAACCGATGCCGGCTGGCTTTTGTCGCCGCAATACCGCGAGAACGAGGAAGCGATCGAAATTCGATACATGTGGCGGCGCAACCTTAATCTCGCAATCGACATTCGCGCACGTTGGCGCGAGGAACTCGAACAGCTCGAAAACACGGCGCGCAACAGGCAAGAGCTGAACGTGTTTGCACGTTTCACATTAGGTTTCGGCCATTGATCGCTGAGCGAGCGCATTACTGAATACAAGGGCAATCCGGTGGCAATACTACTTTGATGGCGTTTGTTTGAACCGAGAAACGAATTTGATTCGCAGCGTACGGTTCACCATCGAGATTGATCGGAATTTCGTGGTCACTCTCACCCTCGAGCCAGGGTGTTTTCAACCTTTGTATGAATTCACCTTCGGCCCCCGGGTTTTTCAGCTCCTCCAAGACTTGTGGCACAGCTGACATGGAAAAACGATTGACTATCAGTACATCCAATAATCCATCGTTGAGTAGCGCCTCCGGTGCCAGCCGCTGGCCGCCGCCGGCAGTTCGCCCGTTGCAGACTGCGCCGACCAGTAGTTGCCCGTTGAATTCCCCATCAGGCGTCAGAACCCGGGACGGATAAGGTTCAAAATCAAGTGCCTGAACAAGACCGGCAATGGTATAAGCGCCACCACCAAGAAAATTTTTCAATGCTGCAGGCGTATTTGCCGTAACAGCTGCGCCGAATCCGACCGATGCCACGTTCAAGAAGAATCGGTCATTGGCCTGAACCGCATCGATGGCGGTCGATTCACCGGTAAGTGCAAGTCTCAGCGACTCCAACGGTTCACTTGGAATACGACAAGAGGTCGCGAAGTCGTTGGCCGTGCCCAGGGGCATAATACCCAACGCCGGTACCTTTCCCTCCCGGGTCAGGATGGAATTGACCGCTTCGTTGACAGACCCGTCACCGCCTCCGACAATCACAAGTTCAATATTGTGACGACAAGCTTCGTCGATATAGCGGTGGATATCACCAGCTTCCCAGGTAATCCGTACATCCAGTTGGTGTTCATCATCACGAAGTGTGTTGACGGCCTGTCTGATTTCGGGCCGATCGGCCTTCTTGCCGTTGAGAATTAGTAATGCTTTATCCACCAAACCGCCACTCGATCATTATGATGCCAAACTGTTTTCGACACTTATGCCCGGAGCCAGTGAGTCTTCATCGACGTTGTCGGTGGCGAGGGTCCAGGTACCGTGCACACCCCACTTGGGCCTGACGTAAATGCGCCGTCGAAGGACGGCTTGTTCCATAGCTTGCGCTTTTTCATGTCGTGAAAATTTAAAACAAGTTCATTGTCAAGCTGGTGTTCCCAACCCTGGGGATCTGTCGCGTCGACGACGGAATGGACACCTGACTGCAATTCCTCAGCAAACGAATATTCGCCGACGATGCCGATCCTGAGCGCAAATCCCGTGAACCTGGTGTCATTGAATGCTATCCACGAACTTTCCGCGGCCTGGGCGTTTTCTGATGTGATCCAGCCGAGGGTCGCGACGAGCACAATGACTGACAAAGCGACGCGTCGCATGTGACTTTTCCTTAATGTTCCTATTCCTCGAACAGAATGTACGTTTCTGCGCCTGAATCAATAATCTCAACGACGTAGACAATTGTGGTCCCCTGGTACGTTGGCCGGTACCAGATGCCACTACAGTAGTAGTAGGTCACACCGCCCCTTATCCTGGTCACCGAACAACCGTAGGGTAGTGCGTATAGCCTCTGGTTGCGGTACACGCGCCGGCGACTTCGCCGGCGCTGCCGCCGCCGGACGCCAGATACGCTGGTGGGACTCGCGGGTCTGCCGACTTTTGCATGAGTTGCAAAGGACAGCCCGGCAATCGCGCCGCCGAAGACCACAGTCAGAAGTTGTTTAATTACCTGGCGCCGTTTCATGTTTAGCTCCTTTACTGCTGAAGGTTATGCAGGAAATCGACTTCGATCGCATCGTCTGGTGGCTCGAACTTGAATAAGTCACGCGGGAAAGTGGGCGCTGTGTCCCATTGGAAAAACGCAACAAACCTCGGCGAACCGCCCTCCCATTTCGAGCTTATGACGAGTTTTCCCGGCAATGGCCGGCCTTCCGAGGCGATCCATATCTGCACATCCACATCCTGAGAACGAATTCCAATATGGTGAAGAATCTGATCCCGAATCAGGCTTGTGCCCAGATAACGCACCTCGTCGGCATCTTGCAGGAGGTCGGCGGCGATGTTTGCTGACACGAAGTCCAGCAAGGGTGCTTCGATGCCCATTTCGTTGACAGCGAAATCCAGCATAGACTCCACACCTTTCGGAATCTCAGTCTGCGCATAGAAGTTGTCACTGCTGCTGTAGACGTTCAACAAACCGCTGTCGAAATATATCTCTTTGGTGCCCTCGGAATTACGATTCGTAATGCGAATGGACCCGGGTTGCCTGCGAAGTCGCAAAGTCACTTGCGATGCGTGCTCAATGATCTGCCCAGCGTCGAGTCGTGCGTCCGCATACGCGTCGCCATGCACGATGAAACTATCGAGCCCTGCAATTTCAGCGCCCATCTGCTCAAGCAGTGCTTTTGCGTCGACCTCCTGAGCAGACGCACTGGTCGTAAACACGCCCGCCGCTATCGTCGCGGTCAGGGTCAAGAACATTGATTTGCACATCTTCGTACCGAACATAATTGCTCCCTTCTTGCTGCGGTCAACCCGCGAATAGCTCCGGGAAAAGTCGTCCACAACGCTGGTATTCCTGTCATTGCTCGCGTTGTATTGTGCAACAAACATGCCACCAGTGACGCGGTCTTCAAATCAACGCCTTGCTCGATTTATCTTTGTGCATTGCTGCGGAGCTGCAGCGCGATCTCCACGATACTGGAGCGCCTCCAAAATCTGGTAGTGGCTGGCGGCGCGTTATGGGTTGGTCATGCAGTCCCCGTGGCGATCCTGAGCCAGCTGGCGGTTGCGCGGTACGGACCTACTGCGTCCCGGCCTGGGAGAAGCCTCTGGTCCGGCCGGCTTCGATTGCCGCGCAGAGTTTCGCTTGCGAAACGGGCCCGATCACGTGGTGGTTGGCCCCACATACTGCCGCGACTTTTAGCAGAGTGTCAGCTGGGCTACTGCGTGTCACGGCCAGTATGAACAGTTTTTTATCCGTTCGTCGGATTCTCGAGATTATCTCGTGACCGACACCGCCCCGCATCTCGATATCAACAACAACGAGATTCGGTCGGCGGTTATTGAATGTCCATAACGCGGTCTCTTGCGAGGTCGCGATGCCTACTTCCCAGCCCATGTCATCAAGCATCCCGGCTGTCCTTTCCATGATCGGGCTATAATCATTAATCAACAGAACGCGTCTCATCTGAACTCCTCATTAGCATCTTGCGGTAGCCCATCGTGTGGCTGGCACATTTTGAGCAGCTCGCAATGAAAACCAATTCCAAGGATTTTTGCGGCGACCGTTTGCGCCAAATAGCAGGCAAATCACGCCAGGAATTTTTTTACTTTACGCCGGAGTTTCGGCGCGACGATCAGGCAGGGTGCTGCTCCAGCGGCTCTAGCCGGCCCCGAATCGTCTCGGAGACACGCTATTCCAGCCGCGAAACGCGCGTCGAAATGCACTCGGTTCGGAGTAGACGAGCAGGAAAGCGACCTCAGAGACGGCGAGCTTCTTATCCGCGAGGAGCTCGACGGAGAGTTCGCACTGCAGCTCGTCCAGCACAGCTGAAAAAGACGTGCCGTTCTCCCGCAGGCGTCGCTGCAACGTGCGGACACTGATCCCCAACCTCGATGCGGTTCGCCACAAATTCGGTCTGCCGCCGGCTAATTCGGACCACAGTGCGCGACGCACCGCGTTCACATAATTTTCGTTCGGTGCGCCCAGCGACGAGAGCGTGCTGCCGGCCAGCTCTTCGAGGTAACCGCCAAGTGTTGGATCCGAGGATTTGATGGGCAGGCGCATTTGCGACGTTGCGAATACGATGGCCGCGTCTGGGTGGTTGAAATGAACAGGGCATCGAAACACCTCCCGGTATGCGCTCGTGTCACCCGTCTTGGTTGACGGCAGGTGTATTGCAATGGGTACGAGGTCCGACTGCGTGATTTCGCGACTCACTGTCAGTACGGCTGCAAGCTGCGCTTCGACCGGATGTCTTAGCGCGAGCAAAGACGGATGAGTGTTGAACAACAACGTAGTTCGTTCGCCGTCGGTTGCGACCTCGAACTGCACGGCTTCGGAAATTATGTGGATATAGCGTGAAAAGCGATGCAATGCTTGCAGCAGGTCACTGCTGTAATACATCACATAACCGACCAGGCCTAAGCGCGAGACTCTGCAGGTGCTGCCGATGCGCACCCCGATCGCATTGTCTTCCTGCCGTTCCAGAATAGCGTGCTAAAGCTTGAGTAACGCCGACATAGGTAATCTCGTATCCGGATCGGCCAGGGTCGCAGGGGTAATCGACGCCAGTCGCAGGAGTTCGGCGCGGTCGATACCGAATCGCTCAGCATACTCGAGCACGAGCAAGGGAATTCGCGCGAGATTGGTGAGTTTGTAATCAGTCATCGTAGTCAGGCAATAATTGCCAGGGAACACCTGGGCGGCGACTCCGAGATCGCTAAATTACCCTAGCCTTTTGCGATCGTTTGATCAAATGAGGGCCGCGGCACAAACACACCAGACCTGACTCGAGTCTATTTTCGGAAGGTCTGCACGGTCGCACAGGCAATCCTTATTTGCATGTGTGGCCGGACGGCGTGATACTGAACCACTGCACGTTTCTGCTCCATTATTTTGGACAGACCCCAAGAAATGGTTGATGTCAGTGCCCATCATGGTCTTAGCCTCAGCTAAGACTCGGCGATATTCAAGTCTGTCACTGGCGTACAATCGCAACATGGCGCTGCGAGCATAGTCTGGCATGCAGTTTGCATAATCACGATAGGCGTATTTCGCTTTCTGCTGGAATGCTCGTAACGGGGAGTCCAGAGATGAATATATCAAGACGTTTTCGATCGAGGAACACACAATGATCTTCAAATTATCGCGACAACGAATGCTTGCCACCGCAATTCTCACTCTCAGTATTTCCGCTTTGTTAATGCCGGGAGTGGTTACTGCCCAGGAGAACGACGGCTGGGATTTTCGAATTACACCTTATCTGTGGGCACTCAGCCTCGATGGAACGACGGCTGCAGCCGGAGCCGATGTGCCTTTGGATTCAAGTTTCAGTGACATTTTGGACCTCCTGAATTTCGCGCTGTCTGCAAACATGGAGTGGAACAATGGCAGCATGTTCGTTGTTCTCGATCTGACGTATGCCGATCTGGAGGCGAAAATTGAGACGGGTGGCCCGATCGGTGGCAAAGTCGAAATCGGTATTATCATGGTTGATGTCTTACTGGGATTCAGCGTCACGGAGCATTTCGATATCTACGGAGGCGCCAGGTATAACGATCAAGACATAACGATTGTTCCAGACATGATGCCGAAAATATCGCTCGGTGATGGCTGGACAGATTTAGTGCTCGGTGTGCGATTACACAACGACATGTCCGATAAATGGTCTTTCACGGGCAATTTCGACGTAACCGCGGCGGGGGATTCTGATTCCGCGTGGAACGCCCACGTGATGTTTTCGCGTAAAATCGGCACCAACAAGCACTTCGATCTTGGCTACCGGCATTATGAAGTCGACTATGAATCGGGCAGCGGATTGGAGCTGTTCAAGTGGGATGTTGCCCACTCCGGTCCGGTGGTCGGATTTTCGTGGGAGTTCTAGTGCGCATAGTGTGCACCTACGAAGTATCGAGCGAACGTAAAACTGCAACTACTGATTATTAGAATTATCTGCAAGGGGACCCAAATGCGCAAGACTACAATTTTCTCTGTGATTACTAAGATTCTTGTCGGAGTATTACTGGGGAGTGCCGCCGGCCTCGCATTCGCGGCTGGCGGGACAGTCACTGGCCCTAACGAGGTCGCACCGGACCGTTACGTGTATTACCCCGGCACGGAAGTGCTTGCCGAAGGCGAGATACGCGTGATCGCGTGCGGGACCGGCATGCCGGACCAACGCGTAGCGCAGGCGTCAGCCTGCTTCCTGTTTGAGCTGGGTAATGGCGATAAATTCATCTTCGACATTGGCTCGGGGTCGATGCGCAACATCGCGTCACTTATGATCCCCTACCAGTATCTCACGAAGGTCTTCCTCAGCCACTTGCATACTGACCATTGGGGTGATCTTGATTCACTGTGGGCTGGCGGTTGGACGGCGGGCCGGCCGGTACCGCTCGAGATATGGGGACCCGCTGGGCAAACGGAGGACATGGGTACAGCCTATGCCATCGACCATTTCCTCAAGGCCAACAACTGGGATAAAACGACACGTGAGTTCCTTATCACGCCGATCCCAGGGCGGATCATCGTCCACGAATTCGATTACAAGGGGGTCAACGAGGTCGTTTATCAGGAAAATGGGGTGACCATCCGCACCATTCCGGCCATTCATGCCGGCGATGGCCCTGTCAGTTTCATCCTGGAGTATGCGGGACTCAAGGTTATATTCGGTGGTGACACGTCACCGAATAAGTGGTTTATTGATTACGGCAAAGATGCAGACCTCGTCATCCACGAGGCCTTCAATCCACCCAGCATATTCGCAACGCTCGGAAATCAACCTCCGCAGCTAGCGTGGCGAGCCTGTTGTGCGTTCCATACTTCTGGCCCGGCTTTCGGCAAAGTCATGAGTACGATCAAGCCTCGTCACGCCGTCGCCTATCACGCTTTGCTGGACTTGGGGACTGAGCAATACAACATCTATTACGACAGTATCCGGGCGACCTATGATGGTCCGCTCTCTATCGCCAGCGATATGATGGTCTGGAATGTCACCAAAGAAAAGATAACGGAACGAATGACTGTGGCGACACGCAATGCCTGGGCGGTCGCCGGTACCGCTCGACAGCCCCCACCGCAACCGGGGGCACCTAACCCAATGAGCGACTTCATCAAGGGCGGTGAATGGGGGCCCGGCTTCAATGCGCAGAACGAGATGCTCGACGAGTTTGCCGAGAAATACAACTTGCAGGAGCAAGATTGGCGCAAACGGATGCCTTGGTACGAACCAAGCAACTGAGGCTCAGATTTGCGCATCTGCGTAAAAGACCTGAATTAAGCATCTTGTGCGGGGAACTATATGGTAACCATCCTGACTTTATACTTGGCGCTGGGCGGAAGTTTCGACGGATAGGCCCTCACTCGAGCTGCAGAAGGTAGACATATAGCTGTACATAATTAGCAAGGAGAACGGCGTCATGCGTCAGTCGCTATTGGTATTTTGCGGGTTATTGATGGCAGGATCTGCCAACGGGGATCCCTATCCGGCGATGACCGGTATCTCGGCTGCGGCTAATAGTGCAAACGTCGCCGGCAATAACCCAGCGGCGATGACACGTTTCGATTCCCGCAATACGAGCGTCGTTTTGCTGGGATTCTTCTCGGACAATACCTGGGAAGGGCAGCTCGGTGCCACAGGGTCCACTTTCAACTCCGAGGACTCAAGCACGACAATAATTCCTTCCAGCAACATCGTGATACCGTTAAAGAACGACTGGTTTTTCGGCTTCACGATTCTTGGCAGCGGTTCATCCGACGACTACACGGATGGCTGGCCGGGGCGCTATCTGATCGAAGAGTATAGTCTGGTCTTTCTCAGCGCATACCCGAGCCTGGCCAAGAAGGTTAATGACAAATTGTCGCTGGGGGCCAGCCTGGCGTTGACCTATACAAGCTATGAGCAGGTGAAAGCCGTGCCCAATATCGACCCCGGCTTTGGCGATGGCAGACTGGACGTCGATGCGGACGGCGGTACGGTCGGTTTCAGTCTGTCTTCGCTGTACGAATTCAGCGAGCAAACGCGCATCGGCCTCGTCTATCGGTCGAAGCTCGACGCGGAACTCGAAGGTGATGCAAAATTCTCCGATCTGGGGCCAACGACGGAGTCGCTTCTCGATGCGGCCGGCCTGCTGGATGCGTCCGTCAAGATCGACAGTCGCACGCCACAGGCCATCAATGTGGGCCTGTATCACGAGTTTGCAGACGGTGGTGCTGTGGTCTTCGACGCCGTGTGGATGGACTTCAGTGAGTTCATACTCTCTGAGGTTTACGTCAACGGTGACCAACTGATCGAGACGTCGGTCAATTACGACGATATCTATGCCTTCTCGCTGGGCTACAGCCGTCCCGTCTCCGACCGATGGAAGATCGGATTCGGGGCGATGTATGTGGACGATATGATCAGCGACGATCAACGGACTTTGACGTTGCGGCTGGATTCCATGTGGGTTGTCGGCGTTGGCGTGGAATGGCAGTGGACACCAACTCGAGCTGTCAGCGCCACCTTGAACTACCTCCAGTTAGGCGATGCGCCATTGATGTCCCCATCAATACCCGGGATTGGCGCTGTGACCGGGCGGTACACGGATCGCCGTACTATCTATCTTGAATTGGGTCTGAACCTCGGTACCGGGCCGGCGTCTCGATAATTGGTTCGATTGCTCAAATTCAGATCACATTTGCCAGACCCAGTAATCGCGGCGACCTGAGACCAGAAAGGCTTTTGTTTACATGAAATCCTAAATTTAGATGTATATCATAGGTCTCTCATAATAATTCTAATAAGAGAGATCGTGTCTACATCAGGAAAAATGTCTGCCGAAGGCGCCAGCGACCGTATCCGCCGCTCTAATGGCGGAAAGATTGCTCGTGGTGACAACGTGGTCGTTCAGGACAAATGGCTCACGGGATCGTCTCGTACATTTGAAGATACGCTGGTCGAATTGTCTGCGGCTTTCTCGAAGGTAGCGGCGGATGATTTAGAGACCGAAATGGTGCGTTGGCTCGATCGTCTGGCTGCAGTCATGGGCGCCGAGCAATGTACTATCGGCGAGTTCAATATTGTCGGCGACGCGGGCTCTCACATGCAGTGGACAGTGGGTAAACAACCGACGCTATTTCTCGGTCTCGATGATTTCGGGCTCGCAATAAATTTGGCCCGTGGGCAATCGATATCGATCTCAACCCTCGATGAGCTTCCGGCCGAAGCCGTCTCGACTCGACGGCAACTGGAAGAGATGGGGGTACGCTCGGGCCTCTGGGTACCGATAATGGCCGAGGGTTCCGCAGTGGGTGGAATTGGCCTCACCGTGCAGAGCTGCGAGCACCACTGGCCGGCGGTTATTATCCAGCGATGCCAGATAGTGGGCGATATTTTCGGCAATGCGTTCCTGAGACGGCGTAGCGCGAGGGAGATTGCGGAACGCTTAAAGTTTGAAGCTCTCATCACCAATTTCTCGGTCAGATTCCTGAATATGGACACGGAAATTGATGCAATTACTGATGACGTCCTCAGCGAGTTAGGCGAGTTGCTGGGAACGGACCGGGTCAGTTATCTTGAGGTCCACACCAATGAGAATAGCCTCGTGCCGACCCGGCAGTGGTTTGCCGATGGTATTGAGCAGGATCGTTCCGTGCAATACGTCGATGTGTCTGCGCGGTTTCCTTGGACAGTAGCAAAATTAATGAGGAACGAAGCAGTAAGAATCGATGCTCTGGACCAGTTTCCCGACGCAGCGTCGAGCGAAAGGCAGTATTGTGAAAATCTGGGCATCCAGTCATTCACAATGGTCCCAGCGGCGCTTGGCGGCGAGGTAGTGGCAGCGTTGGCGCTCGACAGCATCGGCTCGCCCAAAATCTGGACTGACGGGATTGTGCAGCGCCTGCAGATCGTTACCGCGATGATCGCAAGTGCCCATGATCGAGCATGTCGGCAGCACGAGATCGAGGTGTTACGCCGATTCGAACATGCGTTATCTGATATCTCCACTGCGTTCGTCAATTGCACGTCTGAGAACGTGGACGATCAGATCGAATCGGGACTGGCAGTGGCCGGACAAGTGCTCAACGCTGACCTCGTCACGTTGTTGCAACCGTTGGGCGATGACGACTTTGACGTTACACACGAATGGGCCTCGGATAGGTGGGACGGCAATGCGTTCAAGGGCGCCCATGTCGCGCAGCAGTTCCCCTGGCTTGCTGAACGCCTTTTGCAGAATGACACGATAACCATTTCTGCACTATCTGATTTCCCGGCGGAGGCGACGGAGGAGCGGGCCGGCATGGAACAAGCGGGGCTCAGATCTGTAATCTGGGTGCCGTTCGAATTAAGAGGCGAATTGGCGGGCTACCTGGCCATCAACAATGTCAGGCCAACAACGTGGACCGAAGAGCTGGTGCCACGACTGCGGCTTTTGGGCGAGGTTTTCGGTGCGGCACTGAGCCGCCGGCACGCCGATCTCAAGTTGCAGAGTTCACTTGATAAGATCGAATCGCTCAAGGAACAACTGCAGCAAGAGA
>SMVB01236299.1_pt1 | contig 10687 bp, 7 predicted proteins | sample 2456461 | NCBI WGS metagenome assembly SMVB01 (sample SAMN11095934, study PRJNA526329) | marine sediment metagenome | biome: Marine sediment; feature: Surficial sediment; material: Deep marine sediment; isolation source: Hadal surficial sediment | place: Pacific Ocean | collected 2014-05 | depth 0-1...
CAGATTCCCGCGCAGCGAGCGCTAAAGCATGTCCGGCTGAGGCGCGTCGGCAAGCGCGTGCAGTGGTCGTTTTCAGCCACGCCGCAAGAAGCGGTCGAGATCACCCGTTTCGCGGCCGGACTCGTGGCGCGGGCGATGGGCACCGGCGCACAGCCGACTCCGACTCCGACGCCGACTCCGACTCCGACTCCGACGCCGACGCCGACTCCGACGCCGACGCCGACTCCGACTCCGACGCCGACTCCGACTCCGACCTCCACCCCGACGCCGACTACGACGCCCGTGCCGTAGAATCCGGAGAGTCAGAGCTCGTCCGCCCGCCAGGGAACTGCGAGTCTCCCTGGCGGGCGGACTGCGCTCTGGCTACCGCCAAGCCGGGAAGATGGAGAACACCAGCTCCTGGTAGCCCGACGCGTGGACGAACGAAAAGCTGAAGGGCGCGGTCGCCGCAAAGCCCGCTGCGATCAGGAGCAGGACAACGTGGTAGCTGCGCCTCTGGTCACGGAGCCCTCCGGGCCGACTCCAGCCGATTTGGTCGAGTCCGAGCACGACGACGCAGATCGCAAAGAGCAGCGGTGTGAGGTAGTGGTATAGAAAGAGGATGCGTGGAACGAACGTCAGGGGGGCGAGCGACAACACGAAGCCGACGACCGGGATCCAGATGTCGTTTCTTCCCTTGAGCGCCGCACCCGCTGACTGGTTCACGGTGAGACTAGAGGCCCTCATCAGTAGCGAGATCGATGCGAACGCAATCACTCCAAGCGAGCTGAGCCACCAGACGACCGGGTTGCCGACGAAGTAGAGAATGTTCTCCGCATCATTCCAATAGAAGATGGGGCGTGCCATCGCAGGCCAGCTCCACCAGGGGCTCGCATAGGGATGAAGCGATTCGAGTGTGAGGTTCGCGGACAGCATTCGCTGGTGTACTCGCACCGTGTCCCGAAGGAGATCTCCTGTGAGTGGGCCCCATGCATTCCCCGGCCCGGCCTCCGTGAGCAGATGGAAATGGATGAACCACCCCGCCAGATACACGGCCGTCGCGCCCGCGAGTACCCAGACGGCTCCGCTCACCATGATTCGAAAGCGCTCCCATCGCGGAGAGCACGCGAAGGGCGCGGCCGCGCAGAGCGCGACGATCCCCAGGGCGATGAGCCCCGTGAACTTGATGCCGGCAGCGAGCCCCGCTAGCGCGCCGGCGAGCAACCACCAGCCTCGGCGACTGTCTCCAGCTCCGGCCGCCCGAGCTGCGAGGGCTGCGCTGATCGCGCCGAACGTTGCGAGCAGGAGTGGCCCGTCCAGTGCGGCGATGCGGGTCTGAATGAGCAGCCCGTTGTCCAACAGGACTGCGAATCCACCCAGAAAAGCAGCAGGCCGAGAGGCGCCGAGCTGTAGGAGCACCACGAGGATCAGCGCCGGCAGGAGAGAGCCGGACACGGCCGGAACCAAGCGGAGAAGCGCCGGCGACAAGGCCGTGATCGGCTCCCCGATCGAGGCGAACGGTTGGTCGCCCCGATACCCACCCAGCCACGCTGCTCCCGCGATCATGAGCTTTGCGTGGGGTGGATGGATGTCGAAGAAGTAACTACCACTACCGCAGTAGGAGTTGACGAACCCACCGAAGTGCACCTCGTCGAAGACCACTTCTCGCGGCTCATCCAGCCGATAGAAGTGGAGGGCAGCACCCAGAAACAGCAGCAGAACGATGACTCTCTTCACAGATTCGATCCGACGCTTGGAGGGTGTGCGATGCCGCTGATCATAACAGAGGCAGGATGAGCGGAACGCGCTGGGCGCGAGCAGGACTCGGCCAGGCGAGTAGCAGGGGGCCATTCCTGCTCGGACTCGCGCTGAGCCTGGCGACCTGGGGGGGATATTTTTCCTGGCTCTGGCCGAGAATGTTCTTCTTGAAGGAGGACGGCCTATGGGCGGGCACTCCGGAGATCTGGGCCGACTGGGCAGCCCATCTCGCCTATGCGAACGTCTTTGCCTACCGCAGCCCGAGCGCCTGGTTTTCGGTCCATCCGCTCTTCGCCGGCGAGCGCTTCAACTATCCATTCGTGTCGGACGGGCTCTCCGGATTATTGATCGGGGCCGGGGCCGATCCGGTGTCGGCCTTCGTCCTCCCATCGATCGCGGCATCGCTCGCGCTGGTCGTTGCCCTCTACACGTTCTACGCCGTCCTCCTGGGTTCGCCATGGCTGGCGCTTCTCGCACAGACCTTGTTCTTCGCGAGCGGTGGGTTGGACTTCATCGCTAGCCTGCAAGCGATCGCTCATGGAGGGTTCGATGTCCCCTTGCGGGAGTACGCCACCCTCTCCGCGTTCGGAATACGATGGTTCAACGTCGTAGGGGCCGAGCTCCTTCCGCAGCGTGCGATGCTCTTCGGACTGCCGGTGGCTCTCGCGATTCTCATCACCCTTGCGAGGTATCGGGGGACGGGTTTGCGGGCTGCAGCACCGAGTACTCTGCTGGCGCTCAGCCTAGCCTCGGTCGTTCTGCTGGCTACACACCCCCACTCGTTCCTCGCAGTCGTGCTCATAAGCGCCTTGATGGCCCTCTTCGACCTTCGCAGCCTCCGGGCCTGGCTGCTCTTTGCCGTCTCCGCCGGGGTTCCGTCGACAGCTCTATTCGCATTCACCTACGCAGACGTTGGTGCACACAGCTTTGCCGGGTGGCAACCGGGATGGCTTGCAGCGTCTACGGGCATGCCGCTCTGGCTCTTTCTGTGGATCAACTGGGGTGTCTTCCTGCCTCTCGTCCTCGCGTCTCTCCTCCGGTTCCGGGACAGGCTGGACCCATTCGTCCTGTCTGGGCTCATCCTCTTCGTCGTGTGCTTTCTGGTTCGGCTGCAACCCCATGCGTGGGACAACACGAAGCTCTTGACCTGGGCCCAGCTGCTTCTGTGCGCGCCGGTGGCGCGCTATCTCGGGGCGCTGTGGGCTCGGCCTCAGCGCTTCGCTCGGATCGTAGCCGTCCTGCTCGTCGTGTTTTCCACGGCCTCCGGAGGCCTCGAGCTCTGGCAGCTCACGCGTCCGCAACTCGCTGTCAGGATGTGGTCCAGTGAAGAGCTGCAACTCAGCGCGGAGTTCCGGACTCGTTCTGGCCCCATGTCCGTGGTGGCCTCTGCCGGGTCCTCGCACCACTGGGTCTCTTCGCTGTCGGGAAGACCTGTCCTGCTCGGCTACCCTGGGTGGCTTTGGAGCTACGGCTTCGACTATGTCCCCATCGAGCGCGATGTTCAAACGATTCTCAGAGGCGGCGCGGAATCGGAAGAGCTGATTCGGCGCCACGGGGTGGAGTTCGTGGTCATTGGGCCGGTCGAGCGAGAGGACTCTGCGGCTGAAAGCTACTTCCGAACACACCACGACTTGTTGCTCGAAGCGGCGGGCTACACCGTCTTCCGCGTGGCGGAACAACGACTAATCGCGCCGGTTGCTCCGTGATGGGCAGGATGTTCGGAGTCGCAGGCTCCCTGGAACCGTATCCTCGCCCCTAGGACTCAGACACCGATGGGAGATTCTCGATGGCCGACGAACGAGAAGGAAAGAGTTCGAGCCGAATCGCAGATCGAATCGAGCTCCTGCTCTGGATCGCACTGATGGTCGTAGGAACCCAGGTCGTACTCGCGGTCCTGGATGAAGCGGGGGGCGATGCGAAGAAAGCGGTCCCGCCTGCGCCCGGCGACTTGATCGAAGCCGAGTCGCTCGAGGAGATCGATCGAAACGGGAAGTTCCATTTCTGGCTCCAGCCGACCGAGAGCTTCGCGAGCGGTCGCTGGTCAAGGGACGGACATATGTTGGCCCTGCGTGCACAGCGCGGAGATTGGATCGATCTAGCGCTTCCCGAGCTCGCGCCAGGGGCATACCACCTCGATGTGTTTCTCTCGCGTGCCCCGGATTATGGGATCGTCACCTTTGAGCTGAACCGGTCTCTTCTGGGGGATCCCATCGATCTCTGGAACCTGGGAGAAGTGGTTCCATCGCAATCGATAGCGCTGGGGGAGGTTCGCTTGGTGGAAGGGCGCAACGTCCTCCGGATGACCGTGATCGAAACGAACTCTGCCTCGTCTCCACCCCACTACCAGTTCGCGATCGACGGCCTGAGGCTCGTCGCGGTCGGTGGAGCAACCGACATCGGAGACCTACCGTCGGGAAACCATGCCCTGCCTGGTGAACAGTGAGACTACCAATGATGAGTTCGGTTTCTGTAATCGTGCCTGCATTCAACGAAGCGGAAGTGCTGCCTGAATTCCACCGTCGATTGATGAGTGTACTGGACGCCTTGGATCGAGAGTTCGAAGTCCTGTATATCAACGACGGCAGCATCGACGACACACTCGATATCCTGGTCGGCTTCGCGGAGGCCACACGCAATGTCGGCGTCATCGACTTTTCGAGGAACTTCGGCAAGGAGGTTGCCGTTACCGCAGGATTGGAATATGCGAGCGGCGATGCAGTCGTAGTGATCGACGCCGATCTGCAGGATCCCCCGGAATTAATACCGGAGATGGTTGCTCTCTGGGAGCAGGGTGGCGACGTGGTTTATGCAAGGCGGCGGCGGCGCTTTGGCGACGCATTGATCAAACGATTCACTGCCAAACTCTTCTACTTGGTGATTCGCAGAGTAAGCAGTATCCGTATTCCCGAAGATACTGGCGATTTCCGTTTATTGAGTCGGCGAGCCGTCGATGCGCTCAATAGGCTTCCGGAACAGCATCGGTTCATGAAGGGGCTGTTCGCTTGGATCGGATTCCGTCAGGTCGCAATTGAGTATGATCGAGATCCCAGATTCGCCGGAGAGACGAAGTGGAACTACTGGCGTCTGTGGAACTTCGCTCTCGAGGGGATTACTTCATTTTCTGCTGTACCCCTCAAGCTGGCTAGTTACGTAGGCTTGATCGCTGCCCTATTCGGTTTCTCGTACGCTGGGTGGATCATATTCAAAACTCTAATGTACGGTGACCCCGTGGCGGGATATCCATCATTGATGGTTGTTATTCTTTGCATGGGAGGAATCCAACTCCTCGGAATCGGAATCCTCGGCGAGTATCTGGCACGCACCTTCGACGAAACGAAACATCGTCCATTGTACTTGGTAAAGGACTTCCGACCCTCGAGGCTGCATCAAGGGAGCAAGATCGAGAATACGGGCTAAGTTCGAATCCCGGAACAGGGTGAGTATGCCCCCATCCGAGGCTTGGTTGTCATATCAGTACTTATCGGGCGTGCTGAAAACGCACCTTGAAAATCCTATCCGCCAATTCTGGAAGAGCACTCAGGGCAGGAAGAGCGACAAGCGTAGACAAGATCAGAAGAACGAGGCAAAGCGTTACTTCTTTCCGTATTTCAAAGACAAGAAATTCGCGCGGCTCAAAGAAGAAGACGTCAATGGCTACTGGGCATGGCGGCGAAACTATTGGACGCACGGAGACGGAGCGAAGATCAAGAAACGGAATCAGCGTTTGATCGAGCGGGCGCGAAAGAAGGGCATTGCGGCTCTGAGCAAGGACGGCAAACGGATACCAGCGCTGGGCAATGTCGTCGATCATCCATCACAGAAATCATGCGACATGGCGGCGTCTCATCTTCGCGAAGTTTGGAAATGGGCAGTGGCGAATGGTCACGCTCAACGAGTGATCGAAATCGATTCGAAGCGGCAGGATCGAAAGCGGAAGGCGTCGAATCAATATGGCGCTTCTGATTCTCGGCGCGGGTGGTGGACCGACGATGAGTATCGAAGGCTGACTCGATATCTCAGGAGTTGGAGTGTTGGAAAAGGCGACGGCGACGATCTTTCGAAGCTGAATCACAGGCATCTATACGGTCGACGTCTGCTACGGGACTATTTTCTGTTCATGTCGAATAGTGGACTTCGAACTGGCGAGGCAACGGGGTTGAGGTGGAAGAACGTCAAATTTGATCGAAAACTGAAAGACGGAACGACGGCGGATAAGATCATGCTGACGGAGGGCAAGACAGGATCAAGAACGGTCGTAATTCGCGATCAGGCGGGAGAAGTGCTGCGTCGGCGGATGGGCGAGACTGAATTCACGAAGCGTGATGATCTCGTGTTTTGCTCGATCGACGGCAATCGACACGGCGATTTTGCGAAGGTTTTCGTTGAGATTCTGGAGCATCTCGACATGCGCGAGGACGAGTTTGGATCACGTCGAACGCTCTATTCTGCTCGCCATGACACGCCTCCGACCACAGTATTGGCATTTATGGATGTGTCCGCGAAATCAGGGGAGAACCCGTATGTAGACGCTTTCGGTTGGGCGACCGTCGCGCATTCGGTTCAGTACCTGGCGATCGTCTTGATCTTTCACGTTCGCGAGAAGCAACCGGACGGCGTCACGGTTGGAGATGTCGTCGGAGAAACACTTGGGTTCTATCTGAAGTGTCTCGTGCTTGGCTATCTGCTCTTTCAAGTGCTTCCGTACGCGTATGCCGCGATCGGGTTTCCGCTGGCCTCGAGTATTTTCGTGGTCGCCGCCGCCATCAACATCCACCACTTCATCGTGGGTCGGGTGATTTGGCGGCAGCGAGAAGACCCAAACATGAAAGTCGTCGTGCGCTAGGTTCGGTTCCCCACACCACTCGCAAGCGAGGTTCTGGTGTGGGATGTCGCTCTCCCGAATCGGGACAAATTGCCGAGAAATGAGATCCATTTGAGATTTGATTCCCAAGGCTCCTGCATCGCGAGCCGGCTTCCCCTACGGTTTTGTACGCCGCATCGCGGTGATCGTTTCTGCTGGAAGGAGTTCGATGGACTACGCCGACCTCGACCTGCGAGACCCCGAGTTCATCCGGGAGTACGCTGCACCGCTGATGAGCTGGTTGGGGACGTACTACTTTCGGACCTCCTTCCGGGACTTTGAAAACGTGCCCAAGGAGGGGCCGGTGGTTGTCGTGGGCAATCATGGCGGTGGCCCGATCATGCCCGACGTGTTCATGATGGCCGCCAAGTGGTGGGAGATCTTCGGACCCGAAGTGCCTGCCTACGTCATGGTGCACGACATTGCCTTCACATTACCGGGCATTCGCGACTTTCTCGGCCGCATCGGCGCCATGCCTGCCTCTCGCGAGATTGCATCGCGCGTACTCGCCGCCGGTGGCTACCTGCTCGCGTTCCCCGGTGGCGAACAAGAAGCACAACGTCCCTTCCTCGAGCGCGACACGATCGATTTCCGCGGACGCACGGGCTTCATCACTGCGGCACTCGAGCACGGCGCTCCCATCTTGCCGGTCGTGAACGTCGGCGGGCATGAAGTCTATATGACACTCTTGTCTAGCGCGTTTCTGGCGCGCATCACCGGGCTGAAGGCACTTACGGGTCTGAAGGAGTTGCCCATCAATGTGGGTCTTCCGTGGGGACTCTGGCCGACGGCGTTTTTGCCCTATCTTCCACTGCCTACAAAGATCACGTACCGGGTGGGGAAGGCCTTTCACGTTCCGAAGGACCCGGCGCTCGCTAAGGACCCGGAGTACGTAGGGCAGCTCTATCACGAAGTCACCTCGACCATGCAGGCAATGGTCGATGACCTTTCGGCCGAACGACAACTGCCGGTAATCGGCTAGCAGCGAAATCGTAAACTATGATCGACACCCCCCAATTCGACCACGAGCAACTGCTGGAGAAGGTTCCGATCTTCCGGTGTCTCAGCGCGAGCGAACTTGCCCTGGTGGCAAACCTGTTCAGCGAGCGCTCGTATCGCAAAGGTTCCTTTCTTTGCCACGAAGGCGACGAGGGAGATCGCTTCTTTATCGTGCTGAGCGGTGAGATCGAAGTAAGAACCCGCGAGGCCGGCGATCGGGTGATCAACCGTCATGGCCCCGGCGAGTACCTGGGCGAACTCGCCTTGATGACCAGTGGAAAGCGCACGGCCAGCCTCAGGGTCTCGAAGAGCGCACGCATGCTGGTGCTCGATTGCGCGAGTTTTCAGCGTCATTTTCTGCGCAACGCCAAGGTGCTCGAACACATGGCCCGTGTCCTCGGTCAACGCCTCGCCAATCGCGAACGCCCCGATGCAGGCGACCCGGGTCCCCTCACCGTATCGGTGCTCGCCCCCGCCGGTCTGCTGGGCAAGTCGCTGGTTGCGAATGGGGTAGCGGGGCTGTTGAAAGAGTTCTCGGGCCGGGACGTGTTGATGCTGACCGCCGTGCCGGGCACGGGCAGCGGCGCTCGAAGTGGGGCGCCGCGATTGTCGACCATCGCCGAGGGTCCTGTTGATGCCATCGAGCGAATTGTCAAGCGAGGAATCCACGATCCGAGCCGCATCAGCGTCGAACTCGATCCCGACGCAAGTGCAGAGAAGCTCGGGAACTCCATCACCCAGTTGATCACACATTTGCGCGACCGCATCGGCTTCGCCGTGCTGGATGTCGGCATCGATGAACGATCCCGCGAGCTCGCCGAAGAAGTCTCGGATGTCATCATCGAGATCGTGACGAACGACGCGGCCGCGTCGACCGCCGACAACGATTCGCACATGCGGCGCTACCGGGTGTTGAATCTTTACAACCGCGACTCGGAGGCGATCTCCATCAATCGATGCGATCCCTTCGTGATCCCGGTCGACGCGGAGCTGAGAGAACTCGATCCCAGCGACGTGCTCGCCTATCTGCAGCAATCGAAGCATCGGAAGTTTTCGGTCACGCTTCGACGACTGGCGCGAAAAATCCAGGGGACCAGCGTCGGAATCGCCCTGGGCGGCGGCGCCGCTTTTGGAATCGCCCACGTCGGGATCTTCAAGGTCTTCGAGGAGAACGATATCCCGGTCGACCTCATCTCGGGGTCGAGTATGGGGTCGATCGTCGCGATCGGATATGCCGCCGGTTTGCGAGCTGCAGAGATGCTCGAAATCTCGCGAAGTATTGCGAACATCACGACGACCCTCTCGGCGTTGGATTTTACGCTCGCCAAACCGGGGCTGCTCGCCGGGCAGCGCATCATCGACATTTTCGCGCCGCTCTTGAGCGTGGAGACCTTTGCAGAGCTCACCCTGCCCTGTCAGGTCGTGGCCACGGATATCCGTGGCGGCAAGAGCATCCACATCAAGTCGGGGCGCCTCGATACCGCCTTCCGCGCGAGCAGTTCGGTGCCGATGCTCTGGTCACCGGTCGAACGCGATGGTCATGTGCTCGTCGATGGCGCGGTGTTGGATCCCGTCCCGGCCGAACTGGTCTGCAACATGGGCGCCGATATCTGTATTGCGGTCAACGCCGTGCCTCGCATCAAAGAGGGCGTTGAGACCATCCTGTCTCGTGTCTATCGTCAAGCGAATCGTTTCAACCCACTGCGGTTGTTCCAACGCGATGAAGACCTGCCCAGCAGCTTTGATGCTGTGATGAATTCGATCCAATTGCTGCAGCACGAACTCGGAGAGTTCAAGGCCATCTCGGCGGACGTGCGGATCAACCCCGATCTCTCGGCCTACACCTGGATCGAGTTCTATCGCGCACTCGAGTTCATCGAACGCGGCGAGGAAGCGGCCGAGCAGGCGCTGCCGGAGATCCGTCGCGTGCTGGCGGAGCGCGCCGCCGCACCCGTACCCGTCTGAGGCGCGAGCGCAGTGTGGAACCCTGCCTTTCGCTAGGTCGCCTGGGTGAGGCGCTCCGCGAGAATCTCACTCAGATTGCGGTAGATCACCGAGGCGATCCTGGGGTAGCGCCGTCGCAGCCGCTCGAGGGTTTCGTTGTCGAGCCAAAGCAGACGTGTATCCGTCACACACTCGACGTCTGCCGTGCGCTCGCCCTTGAGCAGGCCCACTTCACCGACCAGGTCGCCGCGCTCGTGCCGGTTGAGCGAGACCCTCTGGCCATCGCGCAACAGGGTGCTGTGCAGCTGTCCTTCGAGGATCACGTACATGCCGTCCTCTTTGTCGCCGGCGCGAATCAACCGGTGCCCGGCGGGAAATTCGCGCAGGGTCAACATCAGGACCGCGATCTTCGATTGCGCCGGGCGCAAACCTCGGAGCAGTGGAATCGCCTGCTCGGCTCGTTTTCCAAGATCGAGGGCGACCACATCCCAGAGCGTCACGATGTGCATCCCCATCGCCAAGGCCGGGGTGAAGGTGACGTCGACCATCCAGGCGATCGCTAGCGTAAAGGCGGCCAACAACCCAAAGTCGACGAGACTTTGCAGCTCGGCCAGGCCCAGAATCGAAAACCCCAGACACAAGCCAACCGTCGTCACCGTGACCGGGGGGCCCACTTCCAAGAGCGTCTTGAACATCCCCAACTTTTCGTCGGCCTCGCGCTTCGCGATCTCGTTGAAGCGCGTGAGAAAATGGATCGTGTCATCCACTGCGATCCCGAGCACGATGCAGGCGATCGAGCCCGTCATGATGTTCAACGTCACCCCCGTCACCGCCAGCACGCCAAAGTAGACACCCACCGTCAGGACGTTCGGGATCAACGCCAGGAACCCCACTCGAAACGACATGAAGAGCAGCGAGAGAATCGCAAAGATGATCACGAAGGCCGTGCCCAGGCTGAGGGCCTGGCCATAGGAGATTTCATCACTGGTGCGCGCCAACAAGACCGGGTTGCCCGTCACACGACCCGTGACCCCCGGCGGCAGCCCGGCGAGGACCTGATCGAGTCGCTCGGCCAGGCCCTTGACCTGTACCGAGTCCGTCACGTTGATGCGAACGGCCATGCTGGCCAGCTGGCGTTGGGAGTCG
>SMVB01024519.1_pt1 | contig 10686 bp, 11 predicted proteins | sample 2456461 | NCBI WGS metagenome assembly SMVB01 (sample SAMN11095934, study PRJNA526329) | marine sediment metagenome | biome: Marine sediment; feature: Surficial sediment; material: Deep marine sediment; isolation source: Hadal surficial sediment | place: Pacific Ocean | collected 2014-05 | depth...
AAGCTCAACCATAAAGCCTGGAAATCCATATAACAGCGGTGGTAATGATACTACCCATTTCACAGTTATGGATAGATTTGGAAATGTTGTTTCAAACACCTATACAATTAATTTTAGCTACGGATCTAAAATCATTGCTAAAGGAACCGGCATCCTGCTCAATAACGAAATGGACGATTTTTCTGCAAAAACCGGCGTACCGAATGCTTATGGATTAATTGGCGGGCAATACAATGCTATTGAACCTGAAAAGAGGATGTTGAGCTCTATGACTCCTACTATTATTCTAAAAGATGGGAAACCCTTTTTAGCTACTGGAAGCCCGGGAGGCAGTAGAATTATTACAACAGTACTACAGATTATTTCAAATGTTATCGATCATAATATGAATATAGCGACTGCGAGCTCATCCCCCCGATTTCATCATCAGTGGCTTCCAGACATCTTAAGATTAGAAAAAGGGTTTAGTACAGATACAATAAATATACTAAAAAACAAAGGTCATAAAATAAAAGTAGGAAGGGCGATGGGAAGTACTCAGAGTATTATGAAGATTGGTGATTATTATTACGGATATTCTGATCCTAGAAGGAGTGGAGGATTAACTAAGGGTTACTGACTGAACCTGTGCAGAAATTTCTAACATCCTATCAATAGCATTTTTAGCTTTACCTGCTATCAGCTCTGGAACCTTAACTTCAAACTGTTCCTGCTGCAGAGATTGTAATACATTACTGAGATTTATCATTTTCATAAATTTACATACAGCATCATCATTTGCGGCGTAAAACTCTTTATCAGGATTATGTTTTTTCAAGGTATGCAGAATTCCAGTTTCTGTAGCAATTATAAATTCATTAGATTTTGAACTCTCAGCGTGTTTTAGCATTCCACCTGTTGAAAGAACTTTTACCGGTTTGCCATTAAAAGTACCGTTAGAACACTCATACATAGTAGAAGTCGAACAGCCACACTCTGGATGAATTACAAGCTCAGCATCTGGGTGTTTATCAGTAGCATTTTTTATATCCTCACCCTTTATATCTGCATGGACGTGACATTCCCCTGGCCATATATCAATATTTCTACCCGTTTCTCTCGCAACAAACGCTCCTAAAAACATATCGGGTAAAAATAATATTTCTTTGTCTTCTGGTATTGAATTTACTACGTCCACTGCATTTGTAGATGTACAGCAGTAATCACTTTCTGATTTAACCTCCGCTGTAGTATTTACATAAGAAACAACAACAGCACCCGGGTGCTGCTTTTTCCAATCCCTTAACTGATCAGCAGTTATGGTGTCTGACAGCGAACAACCAGCACCGAGATCGGGTATTAAAACTTTTTTGTTGGGAGAAATTATTGAAGCGGTTTCTGCCATAAAATGCACCCCGCAAAACACAATTATATCAGCGCCTGTTTTCTCCGCTTCCTGCGATAAACCTAGAGAATCGCCCACAAAATCAGCTATATCCTGCACATCGGGAATTTGATAGTTGTGCGCAAGAATTACAGCATTTTTTTCTTTTCTGAGTCTGTTAATTTCTGCAATAATTTCAGCTTTTTCTTCCATCTGGCTACCTGTTAACTTTAATATAACAACTACTATAAAACATACAACCCAATATCGAGCGATTTTGCCGAATGAGTAAGAACGCCCACAGAAATATAATCAACTCCGGTTTTGGCATATTCACCGATATTATCTAAATTAATTCCCCCTGAGGCTTCTGCCATTGCTTTACTGTCTATAATTTTAACAGCTTTTTTTATTTTATCTGGTGTCATATTATCTAACATGATAATGTCTGCTCCAGACTTTAAAGCTTCTCGTACCTGATTAATATTACTTGTCTCAACCTCTATTTCTTTATTCTTATGTTTTGCTCTTACTTTCAGTACCGCTTTTTCTATGTTTCCGGCTATTTGTATATGATTATCCTTAATAAGTATTCCATCAAAAAGTCCAAACCTGTGATTGTAACAGCCACCTACTGTCACCGCATATTTTTCCAGTATTCTTAAACCAGGTGTAGTCTTTCTCGTATCTATAATTTTAACATCAAAACCCTTTGTTTTATTAACAAACTTTTGGGAAAGAGTTGCAATCCCCGAAAGCCTCTGTAAAAAATTTAATGAAAGCCTCTCTCCAGTTAAAACAGTTCTAACAGAACCTCTGACTTCGGCAATTATATCGTTTGGGTTTATTGTATCGCCATCCTTCTTTCTTTGGATATATTTTATTCTAGAATCCAGTCTTTTGAACACTAACTCAGCGATAGGATTGCCTGCAAGAACTCCCGTATCTTTTGATTTAATAATTGCTAAGCATTTAAGCTTATCATTTACAATCAAATTGGTCGTAATATCACCCTTACCTATATCTTCTTTTAGGGATAGCGTTACAATCTTTTCAACTGCTTTTAGATCGAGTGGTAATTGAGTGATCAATTTAGTTTAGTATTGTATAATTTAAGTTTAAGTTATAATACTATAGATAATTAAGAATTAAATTTCATAGAGTTAATAATATGATTAACTGGAAAAAAGAAGGCAAGGCAACAAGTGTAGTAGCTTTTCTCTTTACTGGATTACCTTTGCTACTTGGATTATGGATGATCTTTGTTATGCATACAATACCGCAATCACCAGTTTTTTTTATTATTCTTTTATTTCTTTTATTATTAGTATGTATTTCACTACTAATTTATTCCAAAGTACCAAACATTCTATCTGGGAATTATTTAACATTCGGACTGAAACATATAGTGAATGAAAGAAGAAAATATTATAAAGCTTCATATGTTTTGGGAGGAATCAACATTCTCCTAGCATTATCAATAGTGCTAACTATTGAATTTAATAGATTATAATATTTATGTATCAGTGCTTTTTCTTCTTAAATTCCTTCCATTTTTCTAATGCAGGATCAAATACTTCAATATTTTCCAGATATTTGATGGCCTCTTTGAACCTGGTATCAGATAAGACAAACAAATTTAAGAAATCATTTTCAGCCAATTTTAGAGCGCATTCGAGCTGAATTGCATCCAGAGTCCTCAAAGCAACTTTGGAGCCTTTAGTTATTAAACATTTGGTTGCAGCTTTTATTATTTCTTTATCAACGAAAATAACTTTGAAACATTTATTTTTATAGTCTCTCAAAAAAGCTTCAAAGGCAATTATTTTTGCTTTTTCATTCAATATTCCTTCTCTTACCTTTTTAGAAAGAGTTGAAGCGAGCTCGGCTATAGATAGCTGACTTATCGAAATGTTTACTGAATCGTCTTTGAAAATAGCATCTATTTCTTTTGTTCCTTTCTCTATGTGATAGCGTTTTACAAGAGCGCTTGTGTCCAAAAAAATATTCACCGTTCTTCTCTTTGCTCTATAATAGAATCAGAAAGTGACTCGGTGATTGCAGAAAGAGATTTTCTGCTCAGCTCTATAAGTTTTTCATCAGAAAGGTCTTCGTATTCTACTCCCAAACCCAGATCAGGAATCAACAATTCTTCTTTTTCAACATGATCTTCTACTGCATCAAGAATAAAGTTGCTTAACGTTAACCCTTTGCTCTTTGCAACTTTGTTTGCCCTTTGGATTATTTCCTTTCTGGAATTTGGAACAGTAAGTGTTACCTTTCCCCTCTCAAGACTCTTTTTAGATAAGTTTCTCATATATACTCCTCATAGACGTCTACTACATTAACATAATGGTTGAATATAGTCTAACGAGATTGTCAATTTCAATATTATTCGTACTTGAATCCCCTAAAAAACCATTTAATCTTCTCTCCCTATGAAATATGTAATTTTACAGGGCGACGGGATGCCTGACCATAAGCTTGCTGAGCTTGATGGAAAGACGCCTCTGCAAGTAGCCGATACGCCAAATCTTGATTATATTGCCAAAAGAGCCGGTTTATTTGGAATGGTAAAGACTATTCCCGATTCGCTTCCTCCAGGAAGTGACGTTGGAAATTTAACTGTGCTTGGCTACGATCCAATGAAATATTACACCGGCCGATCACCACTAGAGGCCGCTAGCATAGGGGTAGAATTAAAACCTACCGATGTAACACTCCGTTGCAATCTAGTAACCCTTTCTAATAAAAATGGCTCTGAAATTATGGAAGATTACAGCGCCGGACATATTACTACTGAAGAAGCGCACAAAATAATAAAAGATATTAAGAAAGAGTTAGACGGAAACGGTTTCATATTTCATCCGGGAATAAGTTACAGGCATCTTCTTGTTTGGAAAGAAGGAAACAAAGATATAAACACAACTCCTCCTCACGATATTTCTGGCAGGCAAATCAATCCTCATTTACCTAAAGGTGAAGGTACCGATCTGCTTTTAGAGTTAATAGCAAAATCAAAAGAAATTTTAAAGGATCATCCCGTAAACAGAAAACGGATTGAGCAAGGGCAAAACCCTGTAACAAGCATCTGGCTTTGGGGACAGGGAGTCGCCCCAAAAATGCCTAGCTTTAAGCAGCTTTATGGACTTTCAGGTTCTGTAATATCAGCGGTTGATCTTGTAAAGGGTATAGGACATTATGCAAAGCTAGACGTTATTGACGTACCTGGTGCTACCGGGTATTTGGATACAAACTACGAGGGCAAAGTTGAATATGCACTAAATTCTCTTACTGAAGTCGATCTGACTATGATTCATATTGAGTCAACCGACGAAACTGGACACGTAGGAGATCCGAAATTAAAAATCCAGGCTATAGAGGATTTTGATAAACGTGTGGTAGGGAATGTTTTAGAAGGTATGAAGAAAAAATTCAAAGACTATAAGATTCTTGTCATGTCTGACCATCCTACCCCGATTGATATCAGAACTCATACAAGTGATCCGGTTCCTTTTGCCATATTCAGTTCGACTGATACAAAAATCAGGAATGAATCAAACGTATATACAGAAGATTGCGCTAACAATTCTGGTGAGTTTGTCCAAGAGGGTTGGAGATTAATAGGTACTCTGATTGGAAAAACTAGTTAATTTAATTTTCTGAGATATAAATTAACTTTATTTCCGGTGTTCTTAATTAATTTAGTGATACTAAACCAGTAATTCCTTTCTTTGTTCATATTTTAAATCTTCTTTTTCTGCAATGCTCAGCAATATTTTCAGCTCGCTTTCAGCAGACTTATGCATTTTATTTATTGCATTTTGTATAGCTTCAAAGTTATCCTGAAATTCATTGTCTTTTAAGTCTTCCAGAACCTTTGCGCCCAGTTTCTCGACTTGCTCTGTAGAAATATCTCCTGACTGAATTCTTATTTCTCCCATAGTTTTTAGTTTTGGCAGAAAATATTCATATATCCTGTCGTCTACAAAATTTTCTATAAATAAATATGCAGACGCAAGCGTGGCAATTGCACTGTTATTTTCTTCCAACAAGATTAGGGTGGCAAGCGACCTCTTAATAGTCTTTTTAGGAGTGCCAAGCTCTGATTCAGACCTTATGCCAAGCAAATTAATAGAGCTTGAATCTGTTTCTAAAATCTTGCCAAACTGCTTAACAATTTCCCAGAGACTCTCGTAGTTGGAATCCAGTCTTAGTTTTGTATTTGAACTCATTTTTTTTATCCTTTAATCTGACTTTATTTCATCCCAAATAATATCCATTTCTTCAGTCGTAAGTTCTGAAATCTGCTTGCCCTGCTCTTTAGCTTTGTCTTCAACTTTTGTAAACCTGCAAATAAACTTATTTATAGCCTTGTGTGCAGAGCTTTCTCCATCTATTTTTAGGTGCCTGCCAAGATTCACTATTGAAAAAACAAGGTCTCCCCATTCCTGTTCCATGCCATCTTTATTTCCTTTTTTTATTTCATCTTTTAGTTCGGCTATTTCTTCTTCAATTTTATCTAATACATCTGCAGGACTTTGCCAGTCAAAACCTACATTTGAAGCTTTTTCTCCAACCCTCTGTGCCCTCAGCAATGCTGGCATGTTTGCTGGAATCTCAAGCAATGTTCTTTTTCTTTTTTTTTCTTTCAATTTTTCAGACTGCCAACTTTTTACCGCTTCCTCTGCATCTCTAGCCTTATGCTGGCCAAAAACGTGAGGATGTCTCCTAACAAGCTTGTTGTGGAGCCGATTAATTATATCATCAATATTAAATTTTCGTTCTTCACTGCTAATCTGAGCTGCAAATATGACCTGAAAAAACAGGTCTCCTAACTCTTCAATTATCTCGTCCCTGTCTTCAGACTCAATTGCCTGGATAACCTCGTACGCTTCTTCTATAATAAAAGATTTAAGGGTTTGGAGGTCTTGTTCTTTATCCCAAGGGCAGCCATCCGGACCTCTTAAGTATTTAGAAAGTTTTAGCAGATCATCAAAGTTTTTCTTCATATGTTTCTTACCTTTCTACCTCCAAGTGTAATTTCCTTTATATTCTTTGCTTTATCAAATACATATCTTAGAGTAAATGGCGCTCTTTTAGACAGCATCCAAAATTTCAAATCATAAATTTCAACGATATGTTCTTCACCGCTTTTTAAATATTTAGCTACCGGAAAATCGGCAAACCAGTAGTAAGTTTTCGCTACCCTATGAAGTCTTGCCGCATCCACAAAATCATTCATGTCAGATTTTGAATAGGGCTCCAAAACAAGTGGATCTTTAGACAAAGAGGAAATCCTTACTCTATAAAAACTGTCTTTTGTCTCTATTACGCCGAGCCATAAGAATGGCGCTAAAGGTCTTGGATAAACATCCAGCTTTTCTACCTGGATGTTATTAACCTTAACAAAGCTTAAAAGCCTGTTTTTATTAAATTCCTTTACAAAAAAGCACGTGAGTAGATATGAACCAAGGAATAGAAAAATAATAAAAGATGTTTTAAGCGCTAAAGTTCTTCTTTTATAAGAAATAATAAGCCCGGCTATTACAGGCAGAGTAATAAAAGGATCCAGGATAAAAACCAGGTTCCAGTTATATCGTTTGACGCTAATGGGATCAAAAACAACTGTGCCGTATGAAGTAATGAGGTCAAAAAATATGTGGGAATACATTCCTAATAAAACCATGGGATAAATCTTTTTATATTCCCGGGTTTTAAAAATAAGACCTGTAATAAACATCACTAAAATCGAAAAAAGAGGCACAGCTATTAGAGAATGAGTAATGCCGCGGTGATACCTCAAAGTAAAATCAGGTCCTAAAACTGCTACTACGACATCGACATCCGGAAAAACAGAACCAAACAAAAAAGAATACGTCGCTATTTTTCCAAACTTCTGATAGTACCCTGTTTTGGAGCCAAGACTTCCGATAAGTCCGTGAGTAATCGTATCCAAAACTTAAACCTGAAATTTTTTAGGGAATTCACTCAAAATTTCACACCCATTTTTTCTAACTAAAACAACATCCTCAATTCTAATTCCGCCAAGCTTTTCATAATAAAGCCCGGGTTCAACTGTAACCACATTACCGCTTTGTAGTATTTCGTCTCCCATTCCTACCCTTGGAGGTTCGTGTATTTCAAGTCCTAACCCATGGCCTGTAGAATGAATAAAGCCCTGCTGTTTTCCTTCGATATTCCCTGTTTTAAAGCCGCTCCTATCAAAATAATCAACAATTGCTTTATGTACATCTGCAGATTTCACGCCGTGTTTGATCTTGCTTAAACCAATTTTTTGCCCTTCTAAAACAACCTTGTACATCTTTTTTGTTTCTTTAGATGGAGCTCCCTTTATAACAGTTCTTGTCATATCACCAAAATAACCAGTCTGCTGAGATCTTGGAAAAATATCTATAACAATAGGGGTACATGCAATAATTGGGCCAGTTCCTGAATGATGTGGCATTGATCCCTGGACTCCGGATGCAACAATAGTATGTGTGGCCGAATAACCCCACCGGGAAAGAGAAGAATTAATTTCTCCCTTTACTATTTCAGAAGTTAACAGCTTATTTTTATAATAAAGCTTATTATTTTTGATTTGAGATAAACTAATAATAGTAACGGCTACTTTCATAGCATCCGCTGTTTTTGTTAAGGAATGTTTTAGTGAGCGCACTTCGTCTTTATTTTTTTTCAGCCTCTGCTCAAAAAAAGGATCAGATTTTTTGGCAGTAATTTTATAGCCCAATTTCCTGAGGCCGTCTGCATACTTTAAAGGAAACCTGCCCGGTACAGTTACACTTTTAATTTTTTGTTCCTTAAATATAAGATCTACAATTTCAGTAAAGCTTGCTTTTTTCCTTTTGTTTGAGGGCAGTTTTTTTATATACTCCGAATACGATAGTACAGTATCCACTTTTGCCTCTTCTCTGCCCCTGTCTATCTCAAGATCACTTAATACCAGAATTCTTTTACCCTTGTTTTCAATATAAATACATGGGTCTGGCACAAAGAACCCGGTTCTATAGAAAAGATCTGCATTACTTTCAGATTTATCGATAATTAAATATGTTTTGCTCATATTGTTTACTTTTGTTTATATAGAAATTATACTTATAAGAATTAAAAGATATCATAATTAAATTCATATAAAATTAATTGAGGCAAATTGAGCAGTTTAATTTCTAATCAAAATAATGGTTTAGAACATGCCAGTATCGCAAAAATGAATTTTGTATATATAAGATTTGGAAAACTCCTAGGGACAGTTTTTATTTATGGATAAAAACCTGATAGAATATTAATATGGCTAGACCAATTAGAGTTGAATTTAAAAATGCAGTTTATTTTATAAGCAGCAAAGGAAATGCGGGTCATTCTATTGCTGATGATGATGCGGATAGAGAGCTGTTTTTAGAAACACTTAAATATGTAACCGGCAGATATGGCTGGAAATGTCATGCTTACTCTATAGGTGAGACTGAGTACAACCTGGTTATAGAAACTCCCAAACCCAATCTCTCGATAGGAATGAGACAGCTAAATGGCATGTATACTCAAAAATATAATAGAAAACACGGTGTTAAGGGTCATATATTTCAGGGAAGATTCAAAGCAGTAATAGTCGAAAAAGATACCTATTTATTAGATATCTGCAGATACGTGGTTTTACTGCCAACAAGAACTGGCATTACAAAAAATATAAATAACTATAAATGGAGCAGCTACAGAGCTACAGCCGGGCGTTCTGCCCTGCCCGAATTTTTATATATTGATTGGATTTTGTCGCAATTTGCAAAGAGAACAAAGAATGCTCAGGATAAATACAAAGATTTTATAATAGAAGGGAAAAAATCCGAAAGCCCACTAAAAAAGGTGAGAGGGCAGATACTCTTAGGAAGTGAAAAATTCATTGAACGTTTAACGCCTCTCATAACAAAAGGTAGAAAGAAAGAGGATATTCCTAAATGGCAAAGACACTTGAAAAGACCTAAAATCGATGAAATTTTCAAAGATATAAAAAATAAAACAGTAAAACAAAGAAATAAAAAGATAAAAGAGGCACAATCCAAACACGGCTACACGCTTAAAGAAATCGGAGAGAGATTGGGTCTTCATTACACTTCAGTAAGCAGAATTATTAATAACCCATAAATAAAACTGCTACTATTAATTCTAAAATAATTTATAACTAATTTTTTCTCATTTACAGATATTCTTTCTGTAATTTAATGTATAAACAATTTATTAGCCCCATATTGGATCATCTGGATTCAGAGACCTGGCATAATTTCGCCAGAGAATCACTTCACTTTACCGAAAATTTCTCACTATTGCTTAAGTTCACCCAGTTATTTAATTACAGTGGAAAAAGACTGGTAGATGAAAGATTAAAAGTTAACATCTCAGATATAGAATTTGATAATCCAATAACTGTAGGAGCGGGTTGGGATAAATATGGCAGAGCAGTTAAAGGGCTTTGGCATCTCGGGTTTTCGGCAGTCGAAGTAGGAACAGTAGTACTGCATCCTCAGACCGGAAACCCTAAACCCAGACAGTTTATGATTGCACCCGGGGTTGGAATAAACTGGCTTGGATTTAATAGTCCCGGTACAGACCAAATCAAATTAAATCTGCAGAGATATAAAAATTGCAGAATTCCAATTGGAATTAGCATAGGTATGAATAAAGAATTAGACGAAAAAGAAATAGCTTGGGCGCACGGAGCAGTTGCTAAAAATCTGTATGACTGCGCATCATATTTTGCCGTCAATGTAAGCTCTCCCAACACTCCGGGGCTTAGAACACTTCAGTATAAAAAACCGTTAAACGATATAATTGAGGCAGTTAAAGATTCGATGAATGGTAAAAAGATAAAAAAACCAATATTTGTAAAAATTGCTCCCGAATTAACTCTACATGCTGTCGATGAAGTAATAGAAGTAGTAACTGATAATAACATCTCAGGGATAATTGCCTCAAACACAACTATAAATTCAGATATAAAAGGCAAATATGGACAAAAATGGAGACAGTCTCAGGGTGGTCTTAGTGGAGACGATCCCGATTATAGAAAGATGGTAAATGACCAGATAAAACATATTTACAAACAAGCCGGAGATAAGTTAGAGATAATAGGAGTCGGCGGAATCAAAGATTCAGAAACCGCCTTGGAAAAGATAAAAGCAGGCGCAAAGCTGCTTCAGGTCGTAACCGCCATTCGGGGTGAAGGCCCTTTTGTAGCAGGAAAGATAAACACTGGACTGCTGAATTATATGATTAAAGAAGGCGTTAGTAATATTAACGAATTGGTTGGA
>SMVB01078626.1_pt1 | contig 10685 bp, 11 predicted proteins | sample 2456461 | NCBI WGS metagenome assembly SMVB01 (sample SAMN11095934, study PRJNA526329) | marine sediment metagenome | biome: Marine sediment; feature: Surficial sediment; material: Deep marine sediment; isolation source: Hadal surficial sediment | place: Pacific Ocean | collected 2014-05 | depth...
CGATCGGCGTGATCTGCCAGGAAAGCAGCGAGACATTGTTACCGGCTACCAGCCACTGGCGACCGCTGACGTCCTTGGCTTCGTCGGTGCATAACCATACGACCGCTGGAGACACCGTTTCAGGTGGAAACTGATCCTGCATCTGCTCTGGGAATATATCCTCAGTGAGGCGTGACATCGCGGTAGGCGCCAGCACGTTGACGGTGATTTTGTACTTGAGGCCCTCGAGCCACAGACAGCGCATGAAGCCGGCAATGGCTGCTTTCGCGGCTCCGTAGTTGGTTTGGCCGAAGTTGCCGAGCAATCCGGAGGTTGAACTGGTCATGATGATCCGGCCGCCGTTTTCAAGTTCCAACATCTTGTCGTATGCGGCTTTGGTGACAAGATAGGTGCCGCGCAGATGTACGTCGAGCACGATGTCCCACATCTCGTCATCCATGTTCTTGAATGACTTGTCTCGCAGAATACCGGCGTTACAAATGCAGATGTCGATTTTACCGAACTCGCTTACGGCGAGGTCCACCATACCTTGCGCTGCTTGTTTGTCTGAAACGGAACCGTAATGTGCGATCGCCTGGCCGCCGGCTTCTTTGATCTCCGTGACCACCCCGTCGGCCATCGAGTGGCTTTCGCCGGTGCCATCACGGGCACCACCGAGATCGTTGACTACCACCGCGGCACCTTCTTTCGCGAGCAGCAGCGAGTGTGCACGGCCGAGACCGCCTCCCGCGCCCGTAACGAGGGCAACTTTGCCGTCGAGCATTCCCATAGGTATCTCCTTTATCAGATTCGAGTTTTTGTGAGCGTAAATTCAGGTAATTCGGGTAAAAAATGTCGTGAATCGTGCCTGAGAGCGCTCCTACAGCTGGGAGCCGTTCCTTCCCGGGGCGTAATACTTTAAATTTAGTGAGCCGAGCAGTCTACGGCTCGCGGGGTCAAACGCAAGGGGGAGGCATGGACGAGTTATTGGACTTTACGGGTAAGGTGGCCCTGGTTACCGGTGGCAGCCGTGGGTTGGGGCGCGCGATGTCGTTGGCTCTCGCGGCGCGCGGGGCGAACGTGGTGGTGACCAGTCGTAAGATTGAAAGTTGCAACCAGGTGGCCCGGGAGATCGCCCGGCTTGGCCGCGAAGCTCTGGCGTATGGCTGCCATGTGGGTCATTGGGATGAAATCGACGGTCTGGTCGATGCGGCTTATGCGCGATTCGGCAAGGTTGATATCCTGATCAACAATGCCGGAATGTCACCCCTGTACCCGACTTTAAGCGATATCACCGAAGAACTGTTCGACAAGGTGATCGGGGTGAATTTGAAAGGTCCGTTTCGCCTCTCGGCCCTGGTTGGCGAACGTATGGCGGCAGGTGATGGCGGTGCAATCATCAACATCAGTAGCACGGCCTCGTTGAATCCGAGCCCTGGCTCGGAACCGTACGGCGCAGCAAAGGCGGGGCTCAACGCCATAACTCGTTCGTTTGCGTTTGCCTATGGGCCGAAGGTAAGGGTGAACTGTATTGTGGCAGGACCTTTTCTCACGGATATCTCCAAAGCCTGGGACATGGAAGCATTCGAGAAACGAGCCGCGGCTGGCATGGCCCTGAAGCGAGGTGGACAGCCGGAGGAAATCATTGGTGCGGCATTATTCCTGGCCGGTGGTGGCGCAGGCTTCACCACGGGTGCCACAATACGGGTGGATGGCGGCACGCCATAATCGTGACTGAACTATCATTGAAGTAAGCAGGACCGCCAACGGCTGGTGACTAAAGTAGTGAGTAGTATCCGGGACTCCATAGACGACGTAATCTCGTTATTGGAAAGTGAAATCGAACGGCTCAAGGAGTCGCTGGAAACCTATCGTCTGACCAAAAACCCGAACCGGGATGAGATCATCCGCTGGCATGTGCGCACCCTCGATGAGCGACAGGACGCGCTGGAGGAGTTGCTGGATCTCGTGCTGGCTCGCAAGAATCCAGAAGAATCTGGCTAGCAGTCCGTCGGACTTAGGATGAATCGGCTGTACAAGTGGGAAAGCGGTTCATTTTTCCGCTCTTTTTCGTCACGTAGCGCCACAATGGTCCTCAAAAGATCGAAAAAATGACCTCGCTTGCCCGCTCCCTCGTCAAGATCCCGCTAAGTCCGACAGACTGCTAGCTGAGTCACGTGCATTCTGGAGGGATTAGCTATGTCCGGCCGGTTCGCCAGGCTATGACCGACTGTGCGACGGCGGGGCTGAGATCCTCTCCCGTCAGGGCTTCCAGGGTCGCCAACCCACCGGGATTGGCAACGTTTACCTCCATCAGATAGGGATAGGCGATATCCACGGCGGCAAAACCTACCCCTTGTGCCAGTAACTCTTCCGCGATACCGCTCACCAACGCTTCTTCCCCGGGGTCCAACGTGGTCGTTCGCGCCTTCGCTCCGAGTGCGATGTTGGCGATGCCATCTCGCGGTTTTCTGAGGTAACTGCCGATAATCCTGCCACCCGCGACGAGCGTGCGGGTCTCTCCGCGTTCGATCTCGGCTACGTAGCGCTGTAGCAGGCAGTACTCGCGCAGTTCACCCCCCGTGAGTCGGGTGAGGATCGGGCGATGATCTATTCCGGGGGCCAGAAAGTGCACGTCGCGACCAAAACTACCGGCGGTGGGTTTAGCTACCCAGTTGCCGCCTTGCTCGAGTACTTCGACCAGGGCATTTACATCGTTACTCGCGTGGGTTTCCGGCATGTGTTCGAGCCACCGGTACTTGCCGTGTAGCGTGAGGAACACGTCGATTTCGGTGACGAAACGAGTCTGTTCGAGCTGGCACAGTAGCTGCATCCGATCGAAGAAGGTCGGCTTACGACCAAAACCGATGAGCCAGATCAGGTCAAAGCGTTCTTGTGGGTATGGGCCGAGGCGGATGCCTTCTTTAGTCAGCCTGATGCTGTCGTGATCGAGTTCGGTAACGCGAAAGCCTTCCGCCTCGAACGCGCGCGGCAGACGTTCGTGGTTGTCGTTGTGGGCCAACGCCACGTCGCCGAGCAGGAAAAGAATCTCAGGCATGGGCTTGTTGATCAAACATCGATGGATACGTGGCGCGGCTGCCCGCTGACCCGACCAAGCCATGCCCGCACGTTGGGGAAATCCCCTAGATCATAGTTGCCCTGATGGGCGACGTGGGTGTAAGCGTAAAGCGCGATATCGGCTATGGAGTAGTCGTCTCCGACAAAATAACAGCTGGTTTCGAGGTGTCGTTCCATCACGGCGAGCGCCGCCAGCCCACGCGGGTGGTTGGCCTCGATTTGTGCTGCGTAGGCTTCTGGATCGTTTAACAAGTGGATGTAGGCGCGGTTTGTGGCGATAAAAGGTTCATGGCTGTACTGCTCGAAAAACAGCCACTGTAAAACCTTTCCATGTGCGTAGGATTCAACCGGCAAAAGGCCGGAACCGTCGGCCAGGTAGCACAGTATGGCATTCGACTCGGCGAGTGGACGGCCGTCGGGCAGCACCAATAGCGGGACCTTGCCGTTCGGGTTCAGGGAAAGAAACTCTGGCGTCCGCGATTCCCCGTTGAAAATGTCCGTCGGCACACGCTCGTATGGCAGTTCCAGTTGATTGAACAGCAGCCGCACCTTGTAGCAGTTGCCTGAATCCCCCATCTCGTAAAGTCGATACATAACCGATTGTTCTCAAGGACGCCGAAATTGAGGCCTGGTAAAAGTGTTAAACTTGAATGCTGATGAACAGCCAAACCTTACTGGTGGATCGCAGCTTACCTCCCGAGCAGGTACCCGTATACGAGCCGGAACAGCTCGACGATGACCGTCGCCAGGCGCTGAAGGCGGAGATTGCCGATCTGCTGCATGCGCGAGGGGCAGTGCTGGTCGCGCACTTCTACGTCGACGGTGACGTGCAGGATCTGGCGGAAGAAACCGGAGGCTGTGTGTCAGATTCCCTGGAGATGGCGCGATTCGGTCGCGATCACGATGCCGACACGCTGGTCGTTGCCGGGGTTCGGTTCATGGGAGAGACCGGCAAAATTCTTTCCCCGCATAAACGGGTGATCATGCCGACTCTCGAGGCCGAGTGTTCACTCGATCTCGGCTGCCCACCGGATGAATTCGAAGCGTTATGCCAGCAAAACCAGGACCGTACGGTGGTTGTGTATGCCAATACTTCGGTGCGCGTGAAGGCGCTCGCGGATTGGGTGGTAACCAGCAGTGTGGCGCTCCCGATCATTGAGTCTCTGGACGCGCAAGGCGAAAAAATTCTGTGGGCGCCGGATAAACACCTTGGCCGTTACATCCAGTCACAAACCGGCGCCGACATGTTGCTTTGGCGTGGCGCATGCATCGTCCATGAAGAGTTCAAATCCAAAGCGTTGCTCGACATGAAAGCCGTATATCCGGAAGCCGCGGTACTGGTGCACCCGGAATCACCCGCGGCAGTCATCGATATTGCCGATGTGGTGGGCTCAACGAGCCAGATCATCAAAGCTGCGGGTGAGTTGCCGAACGAAGTATTTATCGTCGCGACAGACCGCGGAATTTTTCACAAGCTCAAGCAACGCAACCCGACAAAACGTTTCATCGAAGCACCAACGGCCGGTGATGGTGCTACCTGCCGAAGTTGTGCTCACTGCCCCTGGATGGCTATGAACGAACTGACCCGTCTGGCCGATTGCCTGCGCTCCGATGAACGGATGACGGCCAATGAAATTTCTCTGGACCCCGAACTTGGCCGTCGAGCCATGGTGCCACTCAACCGGATGCTCAACTTCGAGACCTGACTCCCTTGTGAGCCCGCTAGGATCTCTGAGTGCGCAAAGCCAGGCGCAGATCGTCGATGCGCTGGTTGAGCCGGGCATGTAATTTCGTGTCGTTTTCGCTGACCAGTCGTCGCGCATACTGCAGATGTTGGATGGCTTTCTGATAAGCGCCGTGCAGCGCAAAAAATTCTGCTCGGGCTCGATGGACGCTGACGATGTTTCCCGCAAGGCCCGCTACTTCCGCCAGGTTGTACCACACATCGATATCGCCTTCGTTCACGCGGCTCTGACGCTGCAAAACCGCTTCAGCCTCAGCGAATCGTTCGCTTTCGGTGAGCGCCCGGGCGTATAACATCGACAGAGGTGCGTTGTCCGGGTTGATGACCAGTTGATGGGCGAGTAACTGTGCGGCCTCATCATACTGCTTGGCGGCTATCAGGAATTCGGCGTAGGTACCGATATAGAGGAGCTTCTGGGGATCTCTTTCGATCAGTGCTTTAGCGATACCGAGTGCCTTGTCGTGCTCATTGGCACGGCTCAAAGCAACCGCATAGCCGTATTGGGCTGCAATTGAACCCGGTGCTTCATCGGCCGCCTTTGCGTACTTCGTCACCGCCGCCTGGGCGCCGTCGATATAGTAGATATCTGCGCGGGCACGCATCATCGCGTAATCCGGATCGTCCTCATAGCTGCGTTTTGGAAATCGCATGGATTGGCTTCTGGCATCCGCCACTCGGGTTTCGGAAAGTGGATGGGTAAGAAGAAACTCGGGCGGTGTGCTGGAGAATCGGTAGGCGCGCTGCATACGTCCAAACATTCGCGCCATGCCATCGGGGTCCATGTTCGCGCGGACTAACGTGTTCAAACCAATGCGATCGGCCTCGGTTTCACGACTACGGCTGTAGCGCAGTTGTCGTGACTGGGCGACCGCCTGCACGGTCGAAAGCGCCGCGATTGCGGCTTCTCCCCCGCCGGCTGCACCCAACAGGACGGCGGCCAACATGGCTACGAGGTTGGGTATGGCTTGTACACGCTGTTCTTCGACCCCTCGAGCGAAGTGACGCTGGCTCAAGTGGGCGAGTTCGTGAGCGATGACGGATGAATACTCGTGGACGTCCCGGCCATACAGGAACAACCCGAGATTAATTCCAACAACCCCTCCTGGCACTGCAAAAGCGTTAACCTGATCGCTGTCGATCAGCACGGTGCTCAGTACTTTTTCCTTGAGTTGCGAATATTGCGATAGATCCGCAACGTGTTTAGCGACGTAATGCTTGAGGAAGGGATCGTCGATAGTCGGGAGCGACGCATGGATTTGCTTCAGGAAGTCCTTGCCGATCTGGCGTTCCATCTCCGGCGATATGAGGCTGGAGGATGCGTCACCCAGCACGGGCAGATCATTGGGCGGTGCGCCCTGCACGACTCCCGCTATGGTAAGAGCGAAAGCACTCACAAGAGCGAACCGCAAGCGGGTGCGAGAAAAGGGGCAAATCATGAAAAACATCATACTTCATGGACCCCGGGCGGGTTGTAAAAGTTCACCCTCGCCGGGGTTTGAACCATTATCATAGGTTGCCGCCAACTGGAGTAAACATGACGGAAACCGTATTACTCGATGCGAAGGGTCTGCAGTGCCCGATGCCGCTGCTCAAAGCCAAGAAGGCGCTCAACGAGATGAATCCGGAAGAGTTGCTTCGGGTTTTGGCGACCGATCCCGGTTCCGTGCGGGATTTTGAGGTGTTCTCCAAGCAGAGCGGTCATTCGCTGCTCGAGTCACGGCACGAAGGCGATACATATATCTATTTGCTTCGGAAGAAATCCAACTAATGCGGTTTCTCGAGGTCATCGGCGGTTGGGTCAACCGATATTTTTCCAACGAAGAAGCCATCTATCTGGTGGTGTTCCTGCTCACCGCTTTTCTCGTGCTGTTTGTGCTGGGTGGAGTGTTGGCCCCGGTGCTCACCGGGCTGGTGATTGCCTTCCTGCTCGAAGGCCTGGTCAAGCGACTGAAAAATCTCAAGTTATCGGAAGGACTTGCGGTTTCGGTAACGCTTCTGGTTTTTTTTGGCGGCGTGATCGGTTTCGGTCTGTTCGTCGTGCCTCTGGTATGGGAGCAGTTGCGGGCGCTGGCGGCGGCGCTGCCTAACATCATCGGCCGGCTCAACGAAATAACCCAGGATCTATCCACGACGCTACCGGAATTTGTTCGTCCCGAGCAGGTGGAGCAGTGGTTGAACGTCGTGGCCGGAGAGATCGCCAATTTGGGCGGCACGCTTTTGGAAGCTCTGATCACCCAGTCTTTCGGCTTTGTGGCCGTGCTCATTTATCTGATTCTAGTACCCGTTTCAGTATTCTTCTTTCTCAAGGACCGGCGTCGGTTGATGGACTCCTTTCTGGCTTTGTTGCCTAAGGAGCGGCCGTTGTTGGACAAGGTGGGTGCGGAGATGAACATACAGCTTGCCAATTATGTGCGAGGCAAATTCATCGAAATTCTCATCGTGGGATCCGTTACCTATGTGACTTTTGCGGTTCTCAATCTGAACTATGCCGCGTTGCTGGCGCTGATTGTCGGTTTGTCGGTCCTGATTCCTTTTGTTGGGGCGGCCGTGGTGACGATTCCGGTGGCGCTTGTGGCGATCATTCAGTTTGGTTGGACCCTGGATCTCGCCTACGTAATGGCTGCATACGCTGTCATCCAGGGATTGGATGGCAACTATCTGGTGCCCTGGCTGTTCTCGAAAGTGGTCGATCTGCACCCGATGGCGATTATCGTAGCCGTGTTGGCTTTTGGCGGGCTGTGGGGTGTGTGGGGGGTATTTTTCGCGATCCCACTCGCAACGCTGGTAAAAGCCATCTACAACTCCTGGCCGCGTCAGACCGAAGCAGACGACGGGGTCGAAGATGACGACGGGGTCGAAGATGGCGACCGGGTCGAAGATGGCGACGGAGTCGAAGCAGAAATTGACGAAGATGAACAGGGCCGGGCCGCCAAGATCGACGAGGGGGCGGTTTCTGAAAGCGGGGTTTGAGCTTGTGATTGATGAGAGGGCTCAAGTACCATTGCGCCGTTTTTTGAACGTGACACGCCCCACATGCTGAGCGGAAGTATTGTCGCCCTCATCACTCCGATGGCTGCGTCTGGAGAGGTGGACTGGGCGGCGCTGGAAAGCCTCATAGGCTGGCATCTCGACAATGGCACCGACGGCATCGTGCCCGTTGGCACCACGGGTGAATCGGCAACATTGACCGTTGATGAGCACCTGGAGGTCGTACGTCGTACAGTCAAAGTAGTCGGAGGCCGTATTCCGGTGATTGCGGGTACCGGAGCCAACGCCACCGCTGAAGCCATTTATCTTACCCAGGAAGCCGAGCGGCTTGGGGTAGATGCCTGCCTGCTGGTGACGCCGTATTACAACCGTCCAACCCAGGAAGGCCTGGTGCATCACTATTCCGCGATTGCCGAAGCAACTAGCAAGCCTCTCCTGCTCTATAACGTGCCGGCGCGCACCGCGTGCGATATGCAGGCAGAAACCGTAGCCCGCCTCGCGCCGATCCCCAATATCATCGGTATTAAGGAAGCATGTGGCGACCCGGAGCGGGTGTCTGCCATTCGTGACCTGGTTCCCGATAATTTCGCTATCCTTTCGGGAGAGGATGCGCAAACGCTGCGCATGATGGAGTATGGCGCCGTGGGCACCATTTCGGTAACAGCGAACGTTTTGCCGAGACGCATGAGCGAATTCTGCCGCGCCTATCTCGACGGCGACATCGACCGCGCCCGCCACCTCGATGAGGCGTTGCAGCCGATTCACGAGATCCTCTTTGTCGAATCGAATCCGACCCCCGCTAAGTGGGCACTTTACGAGATGGGAAAAGTGGACAAAGGTATTCGTTTGCCGCTGCTGGAACTTTCCGAGCAGCATCGTGCCGAACTGTTGGCGCGACTGAAAATCGCAGAGGCGTTGTAGTGCGTAGTGCAGTATTGATAATGGCTGTTTTGGTTTCCGGGTGTGGTTGGTTGTCGGATGACAAAGGGATATTCGTCAACAACACAGACGACTATCTCGACGCGAGAGAGAGCCCGGGCCTGATCATTCCTGAAGATCTCGATCGATCGCGAGTTCAGGACCCGTTCCCTATCCCCGAAGTACCGGAGCAGATCAACGCGGTCTACTACTCGGGCAGGGCACCGAGTCCGGACACGATCTACGCCTCCGACAACCGTGATGAAGTGCGAATTCAGTCGCTGGCGTCGCGCCGATGGTTGGCGATTCCGGAATCGCCTTCTACTGTCTGGCCGAAGGTCAAACAGTTCCTTGCAGAGAACGGGGTAGCGGTCGCTAACGAGGTGAGCGCTTATGGTCGACTCGACACGGAATGGTTGACCCTCGGCGACGAAGCTTATCGGGATGTCGTGCGACTGCTCATTCGCGATGCAAGAAAGGAGCTCAACTTGAACACCGGACGCGACCGCATCCGGGTGCGGGTAGAGCAGGGTCTGCGCGAGCGCACCTCTGAGATTCACATCCGTCACGAGAACGACAGCGTCGCTATTCCGGCAGCCGAAGACGTCGTCGATCTGACTCTCCTGGAGTCTGACATCGCAGCAGCCGAATATGAGATGTTGAAGGAACTGGGCGCATACATCGCCGCAAAGGTGTCTGAGCAAACGGCTTCCATGCTTGCGGACAATATTCCGAAGATAGCTAAATCTATACTGGAGCGGAACGATCAAGGTGAACCGATCTTGCGTTTACGCCTCGATTACGACAGAGCCTGGGCAACGTTGGGAAATGCGCTGGACAATGCCGGGGTCGAGGTTTTGGAATCTGATCGAGCAACCGGCGTCATATCCGTGCGTATTTCGCAAGATGTTTTCACCGGAGAAGAGCCTGGATTGTTAAGTAGGTTGTGGCCCTTCGGCGAGGATGACGACCACCTGTTACAGATCAGTATTGTGCTTGATCAGCCTAACAGCTTCGTTGTGTCTGTTCGGACTTCGGAGTCGGAGGCAGCGGATCGGGAGCTGAGCCAGCAGGTTCTCGTTCTCATTCGTGAGTATGCAAGTTGACGGCCTTCGCGTCTCTGGGTAGCGGCAGCAAAGGCAACGGGACTCTGGTTCGCATCGGCAGCGAGCATATTCTGGTTGATTGCGGATTCTCGACGAAACAAGCTGAAGCACGACTTGGCAGGCTGGGAATTGCACCCGGCGATCTTTCCGCGATTCTCGTCACCCACGAACACTCAGACCATGCTGGCGGCGTGGCAGCACTTGCGTACAAATACGGGCTCCCCGTCTACGCAAGTTATGGCACTCTCAAAGCGTTAGGGCCAAAATTGACCGGCACCGTGATCGACAGCCACAAGGAATTTAAAGTCGGAGAGGTCACCGTAATTCCAGTCATCGTTCCGCACGACACCCGTGAACCAACCCAGTTTGTTTTCGAGTACCGTGGCATTCGGGTGGGCGTTTTATCCGACTTAGGCCAGATTACCCCGCATGTCACCGAGCGCTATATGGGCTGCCACGGGCTACTGATGGAAGCAAACCATGACCGCCAGATGCTCATGCGTGGTCGCTACCCGGAATACGTAAAACGACGCATCGCCAGCAACTTAGGTCACCTCTCCAACGAACAAGCAGTCGCGTTTCTCGACGCGGTTGCCAACCCCTTGTTGCAAGTCGTGGTGGGCCATGTGAGCGAAGAGAACAACCACCACGATTTGCTCGAAGCATGTTTTGCACCGTTGCGATCAAAAGTTCGCGAGCTTCGCTTCGCGAATCAACTCGACGGTGTCGCCTGGGTGGAGATTGCAACAGATGTTGGGGAGGCTGGAAATACGGTGAGTGTTTCTCCAGAATACGCGACCCCACCAGGGTGAGGCGGAACCTTCACGGAGAGGTGCCGGAGCTGGCCGAACGGGCTTGACTCGAAATCAAGA
>SMVB01002557.1_pt1 | contig 10684 bp, 16 predicted proteins | sample 2456461 | NCBI WGS metagenome assembly SMVB01 (sample SAMN11095934, study PRJNA526329) | marine sediment metagenome | biome: Marine sediment; feature: Surficial sediment; material: Deep marine sediment; isolation source: Hadal surficial sediment | place: Pacific Ocean | collected 2014-05 | depth...
ACCACCTTTCTCCGTATCAGCCGATGAATTGGTCACTTACTGGGATGACCTGATCAGGGTCGGCGAAAAGGACGATATCGACCATTGTCCGCCGAAATTCCGCAAAGCAGGGTTATCCGACATAGCGGAAGTTTTCTGGTTATCTCGCTGACTACCAGTTGGGATGTTCTGTTACCGGTGTCCACCGTTCTTCGCGGCGCGCTACCCGGCCAGCGACATCTTCAGTGTCATAACTGACGGCTGCAGTCGCGGTGAGATTTGCCGGTGTTCCTTTCAGCGCATGCACATTGACGATGCCGAAAACGCTGCCAGCCGAAGCAAGCACTGCACCGATGTAGACACCACAATCCCTGCAGAGCAGGAAATCCGCTGTTTTGAGTCCGAACCGGTATTCCTTCAATAATTCAGGCTCCGACGCAACGAACGCGATCTGCCCGGCAGGATCCGAAGTGCTCAGTGCGTCATGCGCGCGGCAAAATGAACACTGGCAGGCCCTGATCGACCATTGCTCCGGTTTGATGCCCGTCCGATAGGTAAATCCGGTCGCACCGCAATGGCACGATCCGCTGTAATCAGTTTGCATTATTCATATAATCAATCGTCAGGTTGTCGGGGCCGCCGTCGCATGCCGCCGTAAATCAATACGATCGGTCCCAGAGCTGCACATACGTGTTTGATTGAATGCCCGCTGATGACCTCCCCCCAACCGTAAAGTGTTGTATCCAGCTGCTCGAATACTTTCGCAAGCGCATACAACAAATAGACAACCCAGATAAACCTGGTTTGGTCGAAGATAGATCGGTACGTGAGTACGATGGCGGGCATCAGCAGCATTGGCAGAAACTGCACAAGTCCATATAGACGCAAATCGCCGGCATGTTGTGATTCCGAATAGTCCCAGTAGAACACCGATGCGGCGCCGATTACCAGAAGAGGCCACAGCAATCGTCTCCCAAGGCGCTCGGAAACATGCTCGCCCACAATAATCGAGAGCAGGGACATAAACGCGATTGTCATTGGCAGGCGATCCCAGAAAAGGCTGTCGTTGTCAGGTGCAAGGTGAAACCAGCCGGAGCCGAATGCTGTTAGCAGAACGCCAATGAACAGTATGTGATACGCCGGCAACAGGCCGGGCACGATGCCCGCATGATCCCCTGATCCAAGCATCCAGAGTCCCGCAATCCCCGGAATCAGGAACAAGGCATTGCTTATGACGTTCCAGAAATTCGGTATGCCGAGCAGGGTTCTGTCATCTGCAAATACATGATAGCTCTGCGGCTGCGGCCAGGGATCCACGAACAGGAATACAGCGATGATGGTAAAGAGCGTGACAGCAAGAAGGGTGCGGCCCCAGGGCATGTTCGTGCTGCTATTCTGATTCATCCTCGCTTCCACATTTTGTTCGAGTCATCGGAAAATCAGCTGTCCGTTCAGTGCCGTTCACTTCTCTCTCGATGCGGCCGACGAGGTTGCTATCGCTATCCAGGCGATAGATGATTCGCTGAGGAAAATCATGGTCCGGATTTTCGAAGATAACCTCGTTCGTGCTCATACTGACCAGTTTGAAACGAGCGGTTTCCTGACCGGATGGTGATGCAACCAACCTGATCCAGCCGTCTTCCTCTTCCACGATCCGCAAAAACTCGAAGGCTACGGTCTTGCCGCCGCTCACAATTCGGCTCATTCCGAGTATGGTTCCGCCTGCCGGTGCCGTCCACTGTTCCACCGAACCTGATTCCCGGCCGTCCTGTGACCAGCAGCCTGCCATCCATCGCAAATCCGCAATATCAGCGCGAGCCGACAGGAACGGTGTTAGCAAAAACAAGCCAGCAAGTTTTCTAATCATCAGGCGCCTGCTCCGGGAATTGCGGTTGCCATAGCTCAACCTTGTTGCCGTCGGGATCGACAAACCAGTCGAAACTGCCGAAATCACAGGATTCGACCTCACCAACCAGTTCGGCGCCGCCTTTTTCAATCTGTTGCAATGCATCTTCAAGGTCATCGACTATCAGGTTAAACATGTATTGCTTGTTGGCCGGGTCGAAATATTTGGTATTGTCGTTAAACGCACTCCAGACAACAAAGCCCGCTGGCGGTTGCTCGGAATTCTGAAACGACACGCCTGGTTCATCTTTCTTGCTTATGCCAAGGTGCTCGGCATACCAATCGTAGAGGCGCCGGGATCTGCCGACTTGAAAAAGACGCCGCCTACACCTATTACTTTTGTCATTCTCGTATTACTTCAACGTTTCCTGCTGTTATTTTCCCTGACATCAATCGCCGCCTTGCGGTCCGTAAAATATCACCCAGGCCGCAAAGTCGTCAGTGAAATCCTCGAACCGATGCACCACGAATGCCGGAACGAACAGGGCGTCGCCAGCTTGAAATGGCTGCCGATCATTTTCGACGACAAAATAACCCGAGCCGGACTGTACGATATAGACCTCGTCCCGGTCGTGAGGATCCTGAGGATCGATGCCGTGCGGTTTGTAATAACCGAGTTCGAGCGTACCGTGTTCCAGGAGGACTCCGTACGCCTTGTCTTTGGATGTTGAGACTAGATCAAGTGCCTGGTCGACGGTGAATTGCTTATTCATTTTTCCACCTGATTACATTTAGGTCAGCGCCCGGCGAAAGCGCTCGCCGACGCCGCGCAATCGTTCAATGGATTCGTTGGAGAAGACGAGGCGAACAAAGTTCGTACATTGTGCACCACCCCAGTTAATCATCGGTGTTGTGGCGACCTTGCCTTTTTTCAGCAATAAGCCCGATGCCGCCGGCCCGTCCAATCCAAGCGGCGAGACGTCCACGAGCAAGGACCAGCCCCCATGCGGCGGTATCACGATGAAATCGGCAAGTTCACCGAGCAGTACATCGCGTCTCGCCTGCAGTTCCGCGACACTCGCAGCAATACCATCATCAGTGCCATTGATTGCAGCTGTGACCGCGCTCATGGCGATGCCGGTCTGGCAGACCACGTTCGTGATGCTGACTCTTGCGACATCGGCAACGATTTCTGCGGGGCCAACGATCCAGCCGACGCGCCAACCGATCATGCGGTATTCCTTCGATGCCGATCCGACCGTGATCACTTTGCTGCGCATGTTTGGAAATGACGCAGGGTGTAAAACCTGCCGCCCGTCGAAGAGAATACGTTCCATCGCAGTGTCATTGATAAGCCAGCAGTCTGCAATCTGACAAAAATCGATTATCGCCTGCCATTCATTAGCGCTGAACACAGCACCGCTTGGCATGGAGGGACTCATCAGCAATGCTGCTCTGATGGGGCCCGGATCGATCTTTCGCAGCGCATCTAGATCAGGGCGCCAGCCGTCTGCCGAAGGGACCATCGGCAGGAAACGCGGAACGCCGCCAGCCAGTCGAACCCGGTTGATCAGACCAACATAGGTCGGATCAGTCAGCAATACCTCATCGTCCGGTTCGAGCAATGCGAGGAGCGTATTGAATATGCCGGAAAGTCCGCCGGCACTGATTACGCACTCGGTCTTCCAGTCATAATCCTGCCCGGATTGCCTGCCGACCAGCATCGAAGCTGCCTGCCGCAATGAATCCAGGCCGAAGAAAGGCAGGTAACTGTTGGCGTCATCGTCGTCTGTCGCGTCTTTGGTAATCGCGATCGCGGATGGAGGGGGCAATATATTCGTGTCGAGATTTTCGAGACGCAGCATATCCGCGTCATCAAGGCTATCGGCAAGATCGCCCATTTGCTCCACACCAATCCTGGTGATGTGCTCAAGTCGTGATACGGACATCAATTTTTCTCATTGCTGGCCGGTTCAGGCGCGCCGTTTCCGTGGATTGCAAATCAGAACAGTGCGCGAATCAAGAGAAGAAAACCGAGCGACGCCAGCGGTATGCTCAGGGGTGCGCCAACCACACTTAACGTGACGGCAACGCCCGCGATCATCAGGCCTATACCAAGCAAGGCGCTGACCAGGCGGCCGATCACCTTCAGCACAAAAGTAAGCAAGCGCCAGACTGCGTAAAACGGCCACAAGAAAATTGGCAGGTTACATTGTGTCGAATCATTCATTTCAGGAACTCCTAATACGACCAAGTGACGCCAACCACTTTTTTGATGATACCGTCATTCTGCCGCAGGGGCGGCTGCAAAAGATGATCCTGACCGGCTGTTTACAAAAATTGTTGTAGTCATGGTCAATCAGGAACCGGAAGGTAAGCAAATGTCTATTTAATGCTATTCCGGCAAGGGGCCCAGCGGGCTTTCGGCACAATTTTCCGGTTCCATCGAGAAGACAATGCCCGTTATTTTCCAACCTTCCTCAGTTTTCAGAAAATTGAAATTGTCGATGCCACAATGACTGAATTCACCGTCGACATACAGATCGTAGGGCGTCCACACGGCCGCCATGCGATCGTGAATCAGGACCTGCGGATCCCAGAATCGCTCGACAAGTATGCGGTCTCCTTGCGCAAGGCCATCCGCATATGCCTGATGCGTGGGGCGCACAATCAACAGTCCGTCCGGACCCTCGCGATAGCCGTAGAAGATCCCGTCGGGTGTCAACATCGATTTCATACGCTCGACGTCTCTGTTCGTCATGGCGTCAAAAAAAGTTTGCACCAACTCTACGACGGCAACCCGGTCCTCAGCTTCATCTGCGACTGCAGCAATAAAACAAAACGGACCACATAAAATAATAGCCGACAGAAATTTTTTCATTGCAAGTCGCTCCAGCGTTATTATTGTTTTCAGTTTTGCCTGTCCTGCCACCAGAACATAATCATCAGGACCACAACCACGCCGATAAGAATGGCGACTGTTTCCCAGGCAGTCACGCTGCCGCCGACCTGGATCGACTCGTAGATGCCGGCGCTATCCAGGACATAAACTGCCGCAATACCGCTTGCACCAAGTATCGGGATCAGCATCCAGCAGCTACCGCCAACCTGACTACCGAGCCAGCCCCAGCGATTCCAACTCAGTCGAGCCGATTCGTTCATCAAATTATTCTCCAGAGTCAATCGTCTTCTGGCAAATCATCCCAGATGTGATGAGTGATTCGCCACAGGCCATGAGGAGTTTTCCTGAGAATGGTCACGGACTTGCCACGATTTTCGTAACTGCTGCCGTCGTACTCAAAGCCTAAGCGAAACGTGCCACGCACGTAACCGAGATTTCCGGATCCGGAGGCTTCGATCTCGGTCAATTCAAAATTTGTCACCCGCGTGGGCGGCGCACCAGCCGGAAACCAGAATTCACGAGCTGCATTCTGTCCTTCAAGATACGCGAGGCCTGAAGGCGACAACACGGGCTCATCGACAAACGTTGCCATGACGGTATCGGCATCATTCGTCAGCCAGGCGTCGGCATAGGATCTTGCCGTTTCGCGCATCCGTTCCAGATCCGCATGATCCAAATCTTCGGCAAAGGCATTACTGAACGATGCGAAACCGATGACAGCAATCAGGAACGATGATTTTGTGATTGTCATTTTCGAAGCTCCTTTCTGATGACCAGCTTCAGGCCCGACCAGGTGTCGTCGACTGCGCACACCTTTACGTCGACCAGACCGAGCGCTAGTGCGACTTTGCGTATGACGTCCTCCGTCACGTCCGTCGGTACTTTTGACGCTTTCTTGGGCCAGGATACCCAGATCATGCCGTTCTGCCTGATGGCCTGCAGCTGTTTGGGTAGTTGCGTCGACAGTTCGACAGACGACCTGGTGAAAAAGTGCCAGATATCGATGTTCTTGCGAAACGCCCTCGATATCTGTACGTTCTCTGGCCGTGGTGATACAAGCGCAAGGTAGTTATGCGGCGCATTGCTGATCCTGACCCGGCTTCCCTCTTTAAAACCCAGCTTTTTCGCCAGTGGCGTACCGCTATACCCCGCCACATCAATCACCAAACGGCGACCTGTCAGTCGGCGATTGGCTCACAATGCCGGGCGGCGCAGGACCAGACATTTGAAGGTAAGCCGTGAGAAACCTGACAAAAGAATCATGCCCGTGGTTTAACAATGCTACATCCAGCCCAGTTCTTTCATCGCCCATGGTGCATTCCAGACCTTCACCATTTTTTCGACTTTGTTATCGCTGTCCATTGTCAGGAAATAGACATAGTGCGAATGAGTCTCCTTGTTGGTCGGCGGCACAGGCCCGCCCTCGCCAGTGTGCGTTGCATGATAGGTCGCGAAAAACATCGCGGTCCTGGTGTTTTCGTCATAGCCTGACGTATGCAGATCATAGGTTGCCCCCGGGACGGTGACATTGCCAAACCCAGCCATCCAGTCACAGTAGGCCTGCACTGTGGTTAGATCTGCGAGAGGCTCGCTTTGTGCAACGAATGACGCCCCATCTGCCACATAATCCTTGCAACCTTCCCAGCCTGCGGGTGCGTCACAAGCGTCAAAGAACTTTTTGGCGTTTTCAAAAGCTGACATGACTTCTCCTCCTTCTCGTTTCTGATTATTAGTCCTCGAAATATCGCTGGTAGACTTTATTCATGACTTTATCAGGCATTTTCAGCCCCTCAATCAGCGCAGCAAGCAGTTTCATTTCTGCCGCGTCCTTTTGATTATCCACTGAAATTACGCTCAGAGCCATCAGCATCAGGTCTTCTTTCTGGGCGAGAGCCAGATCGTCGTTTACAGCAACCATGATCTCGTCGAGTTCGGTATGGGCGGCGAGTTCGTCCGAAGCCCGGGCAATCATATTCAATGCCTCGCCCGGCATGAGTCGATATCGATTACGCAGCAATTTCACCATGCGCAAAGATTCATCGAGTAAAATGCCGCCGTCGCTCTTCGCAACCAGCGCCAGTAACGACGCGATCAATGTCTGTGCTTCATGATCGACCGTGACGCTATCCAATCCGATCCTGATTCCGGTTTTTGAATAAATCAGGTCCGCCAGCGACCTGTTAAGGATGACCCGAGTAACCGGATTCCCCGACGCTGTCGCCGCTACCGTATGCGTCCAGCTCAATAACATTTTGATCAGGATCCCGGATAAATATTGCGGACATGTCTCCAAAACTGAATGACCCGGTAATTTTGATGCTGTTTCCGGACATAAAGTTCCTGGCGTGGTCCAGCGAACTCACCGTAAGCGCCACGTGAGTTATGCCTGTATATTTTTCATCCACATCCATCAGGATATTTGAGTCTCCCGACGTATTGGCAGGTCCAAGCAGGTTCAGCACCACGCCGGACGGGTGTTTCAGGATAATCGGGTGTCCGTCTTCATAGCCGGCATCGGTAACCAATGCAAAACCCAGGAGTTCATAAAATGCGACTGACCGTGTCTTGTCCTTGATTCGAATACCGATGTGATTGACGGTTTCAATATTAAGCATCTTTTGTCCTTGAATGCGCAAACACGGCATTGAGACAGATTCTAGCCGACTGGTAGCTCAGTTGCCGGTGGCGTGCCAGCCAGAAGCTATTTGTAGACGAATTGGCCAGTTTTGCAGGGATCATTTATCAACAGACGGTGCCAGACTTGCTGGAGCTTCGAGCAGCACCAGTCGTCCAAAAGTGCCACATGTTTTTACGATCGGTCGATAATGTTTCCGCTGTAACACGGGCCCAACGAAGCAGAATGTGTTCTGACCGCGGTTTTGAGCCAGTGCAGCGATTTGTCAGACGACAGAATTGTTGAAGGCAATCTATTGTTCCGCCAGTGGTTGCATGTAGTACGTCTCGCCGTGATATTCAAATGAGATCCACTGATCGGGTACTTTGGCAGCATAAAAATCTTCGTCATACCGGCTGGTCATGTAGCGATCGCAAGACAACCATGAATTAGCTTTCGAATCCAGCCGCTTAATATAAGCGTAGATTTCCTCCATTGTTGGTGTCCTCGGGTCTTCGTCACTCACTCGCGTACACCCGCGCAGAAAATAATGTAGCGAAAAGAACCGCGGATAAACAACACACTTACATAGTTTCCTCCTGGCGCCTGATTACAAATTTTGCCACGAAAGTGAGGTGTTTGCTGCGGACAAAATTGGGCGATAACCTGCTTCGTCATGAGCAAGTGCCTGTTCATCCAAAGCGTTACAGGAAGGATAGTAGTCGATTCCGTGGAAGGATAGGATAACTAGTGGACTGCCTGTCGCGGATGACCGGCATTTGAATTCAAAATTGGCCAAAATTCCAAATCCCTTCCGATTTCCGGGATAATGCACGCACTTCTTGTAATGAATGGAGCAGTTCGCATGGGCAAAGTTACTGCGCGGCACATATTGGTGGATACGGAAGAGAAATGTCAGTCGCTTAAAGATGAGATCGCCGCGGGCGCCGATTTTGCTGACTTGGCAAAGGAGCATTCATCGTGCCCGCCGGCGCAACAGGGTGGCGACCTGGGTGAGTTCGCACCTGGAATGATGGTGAAGGAATTTGACGAAGTGGTATTTACCGCCGACCTGAATTCAGTACAGGGTCCTGTGCAGACGCAGTTTGGTTACCACTTGCTCGAGGTAACCAGTCGCACGGACTGAAACCAGGATGGGGATAAATGATTGCCTGGTTTAAGCGACGTCCTTCGATTCAGGATCCTCGCGGGTCAGTTCGTGGAGTCTGACCGGTAGTTCGCGAATGCGCTTGCCGGTCGCATTGAAAATGGCGTTGACCAGCGCCGGTGCGATGGCGGGCGTGCCAGGCTCGCCGGCGCCGCCAATTTTTTCGCCGCTATTGATGATGTAAGTCTCGATGTCAGGCGACTCGTTCATGCGCAACATCGGGTAGTCGTGAAAGTTGCTCTGCGCAACAGCGCCACGATGTATCGAGATCTCGCTGTATAGCGCCGCGGTCAAACCGTAAACGATGCCGCTCTCCATTTGCGCTTTGATGCCGTCCGGGTGCATTGCGAAACCCGCGTCAACCGCACAGATAGCCCGGCGTGGCCGTACTTTGCCCTCGGTGACTTCAACCTCGACGACCTGTGCGACGATTGTGCCGAAAGACCTGTGGATAGCGATGCCGCGACCCCAATTCTCGGGCAGCGCTGCATCCCAGTTTGATTTTTGTGCTGCAAGGTCAAGGACCTTGCGGAATCGTGGTGCTTTCTCGAGCAGGTCGTGACGATATTGATACGGATCCAGCCCAGCCTCGAACGCAAGCTCGTCGATAAACGATTCCGTGAAAAACGCGTGCAGCGAGTGATCGACGCTGCGCCAGAATCCCCAGGGTACATGGGTCTGTGATTCTGCGAAGTGTATGAACTGGTTGTCGATGCCGTATGGAATGTATGGCGCTTCCTTCGGGTCGTGCTTCTCTACATATTGATTGACCCACGCTGTCGGTTTTCCTGAGCTATCAAGCGCTGCCTTGAAGCGGCTCAAGCTTGCCTGGCGATAATGGTCGTGGCGCATATCCTCCTCACGCGACCAGATCAGCTTCACAGGATAGTGCACTTCATTGGCAAGACGGGCCGCCTGGATCGCATAATCGGGGAAGGCGCGACGTCCGAATCCGCCGCCGAGGTACTGGTTATGCAGTACGACGTCCTCGAGATCCATGTCCAGAGCGCCTGCCACTTCGGCCGCAAAACCCAGCGGATTTTGTGTGCCCGTCCAGAGTTCGCAGATGTCATCATGAACCCATGCCGTGCAATTCATGGGTTCCATAGTGGCATGTGCAAGGTACGGAACGCGGTACTCAGCTTCAACAGTTCGTGCAGCAGTTGCCATCGCCGCATCAACGTCACCGGTCTCGAAGTCGACGATTTCGTCGCCGTTTGCAATTGCGGTATCCATGTCGTTTGCGAATTGCCCGAAGATCTCGCTCTGCTCAACGGTTGCGTTGCCGCTTTCCTCAAATACGACCTCAAGTTGGTCCAGGGCCTGTTTGGCCTGCCAGTATCCGTCGGCGATGACAGCAACTGCAGTGTCGAGATTGATCACCTTGCGAACGCCCGGCATATCCTGAATGGATGTCTCGTCCACGGATTTAACGTTGGTGCCGAACACCGGCGATGCTTTCACGGTGGCGTATTTCATGCCCGGCAATTGCGCGTCGATGCCGAATAATGCGCTGCCATCGACTTTGGCCGGCACATCGAATTTCTGTACGTTCGTGCCAAGGATCGTAAATTCATCCAGCGATTTGAGTATCGGTTTTACGGGCTGTGACAGTTCGGCTGCCTGCCGCGCGAAGTCAGCGTAAGGCGCGATGCGGTCACTTTTCCCGTGAATGATGTGGCTGTTCTTCGCTCTCAACTCATCGAGCGGAACATTCCAGGCTTCTGCCGCAGCCTGCAGCAGTACGGCTTTTGCGGCGGCACCGGCGACACGCATGGCCTGTTGGCCGGTTGTCGCTACAGACGTGCTGCCGCCAGTAATCTGCAGGCTCATCATTTGGGTTACGGTCAGAAAGACGCCGTCGATCGTATCGATAAGGAACGCCGGGAAGTCCACATCACCCACTGTATAGCCTTTGGCGAGTGCGTAGTTGGCATACTCCTTGTGTGCCGGTGCCTCGAGTGAGCGAACAAGATTCCAGTCGGCGTCCATCTCGTCGGCCAGCATCATGGCCAATGTAGTGTGCACGCCCTGGCCCATCTCGGCATGCGGGATGATCGCCGTCACTGTGTTGTCCGGGGAAATCTTGACCCAGACATTGAATACCGTTTCATCTTCACCTGCGATGAGTGGCGCAACTTTGCCAGCACGGTTGCCAGGACGAATCGCGACGCCA
>SMVB01203319.1_pt1 | contig 10683 bp, 5 predicted proteins | sample 2456461 | NCBI WGS metagenome assembly SMVB01 (sample SAMN11095934, study PRJNA526329) | marine sediment metagenome | biome: Marine sediment; feature: Surficial sediment; material: Deep marine sediment; isolation source: Hadal surficial sediment | place: Pacific Ocean | collected 2014-05 | depth 0-1...
CACACGCCCTCACACGCCCTCGCGCCCGCTCGCTTCGCGACCCGTTGAGATATCCGGGCTTGCATCCACCGCGTTCTCGCTCCCGCTGACACTGGGATCGCTGGTTGGGAATTGTTCTCAGGGCGGGGCGGTCTTCGGACCGCCCCGTTTTTCGTATGATGCGGGGCGGCCGGCTCCTTACCTGATGTACCCGAGGGCCCGCAGGGTTCCCATCTGGTCGGGCGTCAACAAGCCGCCGGGGGTTCGGGTGAAGCCGGTGGCGAGCTCGCGATGGGAGGCCCAGCGCTCCTCGAGAAGGTCCCGGTATTTCGCCACCAGTTCCGGGTACTCGTCGTGCAGGCTGTTCCGAGTGAACGGGTCCGTCCAGAGGTCGTAAAGGCTAACGGGAGCCGGACCCCTTCTCCGCGGCGGCCGCTCGCTCCATGGAACCGGCGTAATGCTCATCACGGCGCCCCAGCGGCCGTCGATGACCTCGAGCAGGCCCGTCAGCTCGCCGTTCGCACCGACGTAGAACTCGTCGAGAATGACCGGCTGAGGTTGCCAGCTTCCGACCCCGGTCAGCAATGGCGCCAGCGACTGTCCCTGGTAGAGCTCGGGGGCGGGCAGATTGCTGAGCTCGAGGATCGTCGGGAGCATATCGATCATCGATACAGGGTCCGCATAGCGTTGTCCGGGCGTGATCACGCCCGGCCACACTACGATCATGGGGATGTGGCTCCTGTAGCCGCTCATGATGGGTCGCCAGCCGATGTCGTATTCGTTCAGCAGCCGGTTCGCGTGGTCGCTTCCATGGTCGGCGGCGACGATCAGCAACGTCCGATCCCATTCGCCGCTAGCTTTGAGGCGTTCCACCAGGCGGCCGAGCTGATGATCGTTGTGCGCCATCGACTCGTCGTACAGTCCGCGGACGACCTCATAAAAGGCAACGGGATCGATGCCGGTCGACTCGAACGACTCCCTCGAGTAGCGAGCCGGCCAGTCCGGAGCAATGAACCCTTCAGCGGCGGCCAGCTCCTTCTCCCACGCGTGAAACCTGTTCCTCGCCTCCGGATCGACGAAGGTGCCGGCGAACGGGAAGACCGGAAAGTAAGGCCAATGGACGTCCGTCGTCTGGAAGTGCACCCAGTAGGGTTCCCCGGGGAAGTCGCGCCGCCATTGCCAGAAGTCATCGTGCAAGACCACCGACGAGGTTGAATTCGACGCCGTTTCCGTTTCTCGGAGTGCGTCGACGCCGCGTTCGAGGCTGCTGAGGGTGCCGGCGTAGGGATTGGTCGTAAACACTCCCGTTTGATAGCCGGCTGCGTGGAACCGCTGCGCCATGCTCTGCGCCTGCACCGGCAGCGGATCGTTGTCCGATTCGTAGCCCCCCAGCACGCTGGTGTGGAGCGACGTCATGAACGACGGTGTGGAGACCTTGGTCCAGGTCGAATTGCTGTAGGCGCGGTCGAACACCGCTCCTTCCGCGGCGAGCCTTTCCAGAAAAGGGGTCGTTCGCCGGTTGTAGCCGTAGACGCTCATCAGGTCGGCGGCGGCGCCGTCGATTACGTAGAAGATCACGTTGGGGCGATCGGTCCGGCGCGCCCCGCTAACGGTGGGGGCTCCCCACATGCCGATCGTCCCGGGTTGCTCGGCGTCGGTCTCGAGACTCAGCTCGACGCGCTGCCCGCCCCATGCCGAGAGATCAACGTGGGCATGATTCCAGGTTTCTTTGTCGGTGCTCGATTCGTCCAGCAGCAGGCGGCGGTCATCGCCCGGCGCCGCGATCCAGACTCGGAAGTCAACGCGAACGTCGTCGCGCAGCACACCGAGGTCGACGTCGAGACGCCCCTCATCGGGCACCACCAGGTCGAAGTCGATGCGCGCCGGTGTGTGCACGTACAGAGCCCGTCGAAACACGCCGCCGCGGGGCTCGGTGCGCACCCCGAAACCGGCATCCGCGTAGTTCGCAGCTTTGGGAATGAGCCGGATCGTAACAATGTCGACGCTGGCCGGCTGCGGTGCCGACACCAGTATCACGAGTTGGCGCCAGGGGGCCTCCAGAGACTGCCACGCCCAGTCGGCACGCAGCAGGTAGGTGTGGACGTTGCCGTCTCCAGCTATTGGCGCGTACTCGCCGACGGCCTCGAAAACGTTGTTGAAAGCCTTGCTGCCGGCATGGTCGAGGATGTTGAACGCCGGCCAAATCGATCCGCCGTCTGTCTCCGTGCGCAGTTCGATCGCGATGTGGCTCCAATCCTCACGGTTCCATTCCGCCACCTCGAGGAATATCCCGCCCTGCAGGCCGGTGCCGCTGACCGGCGTAGACGCAGTCTCTTCGTTCAGCACGATTCGCAGCGCGTCCTCGGTAGGCTCCACCGTCGTCGAGGCTTCGCTGCCCGGTTTCGGCAGGGGCAGCCAATCGGCGGCGATTTCATCGGCGCTCCACTCGATCGGCACCGGGGCATGATCGGGCAGCGCGGCGCCTTCGATGCGCGCCTGGTCGAGGTGCTCTTCGAGATGCAACGGGTAGTCGGCGCGAAGCGTCGAGTCTCCTCCGTCGACCCCCGAGCATGCGCCGGCGAAGAACGCGGCGAGGGCAAGCAGGCGCGCATGGTTCGATCGGGCCTGGCCGGTGACGGTGCGCCTTGGGGACATCATCTCAGATCATCATCCTCGGTCTCCCGGCCCCGACGAATCGCCCACGGTAGCGAGCGGGGCCGATAGTAACAAGGAGCGCGAGCGCAGCGGCGCCCGTGCGCTCCCGTCGGTAGGCGAGAGCGATAACATGGCGTCTGCGGCGTTGCGCTCCCTCGGGCTGTCTCCCGCGTACGTGAGTACGCGTCCGGCATCCCTGCGGTCGCGCGCCTTGCATCCACCGCGTTCTCGCTCCCGCTGACACCGGGGACGCTGGTGGGAATTATTGTCAGGGCGGGGCGGTCTTCGGGCCGCCCCGTTCTTGTTGTCGGTTGCACTCATCTGAGCCGCGGCGGACAGTAACGGGGCGATGGAGAACTCCGAGCGACGCAGCTACCCGGGCAGCTTTCAGGACCTGATGTTGTGGCGGGTGGACAAGGTCCTGCTGGTCTCCAGCCTCTACGACTCGTTCATGCTGTCGGAGGACCGGCTGGTCAACGAGCTGGTCCTGGGCGATTTTCTCGGTCTCGACCTCTACAACGTTCCCGACCTGACCCGGGTGTCGACGGGCGGCGAGGCGCTGAAGCTGGTCCAGAGCCTCGGTGGTTACGATCTCATCATCAGCGCCACCCAAGTGGGTGACATGAACGCCGGCGAGCTCGCCCGGCGGGTCCACGAGGCCGGGCTCGACATCCCGGTAATCGTGCTCGCCTATCACCATCGCGAGCTCAACGACTTCATCCGCCATCATGATCTCACCCACATCGAGCGCGCCTTCCTCTTTCAGGGCGACATCCACATCCTGTTCGCCATCGTCAAGTACATCGAAGACCGCATGAACGTGGCGCACGACGTCGACGTGCTGGGCGTGCAGACGATCATCGTCATCGAAGACAACATCCGCTACTACTCGTCGTTTCTGCCCTTGATTTATACAGAGGTAATGCAGCACACACGTAGCCTGGTGCCGGAGGGCGTCAACCTTGCGCACAAGCTTCTGCGGATCAAGGCGCGCCCCAAGATCCTGTTGTGCGACAACTACGAAGAGGCGTGGAACTACTTCTGGACCTACCGGGAGAACGTCCTCGGCATCGTTTCCGACGTCGAGTTCCCCAGAGACGGCAAGAAGTGCCCGGATGCCGGCATCCAGTTCGCCGAGCGGGTACGGGAGTTGATGCCTGACGTGCCGGTGGTGCTGCAGTCGGGCAAGCAGGAAAACGAAGAGCTGGCGCGGAAAGCCGGGCGCGCCTTTCTGCTCAAGGGATCGCCGACCCTGTTGAGCGAGCTGCGAGCGTTCATGCTCGAAAATTTCGGCTTTGGCGACTTCGTCTTCCGCACCCCTGACGGTGAGGAAGTCGGCCGCGCCCACGACCTCAAGTCGCTCGAAAAAGGACTCCAGATCGTGCCGGTGGAGAGCGTTGCCTACCACGCCGAGCACAACCACTTCTCGGTCTGGCTCAAGGCGCACACCGAGTTCGCCATCGCCAACCGGCTGCGGCCGCAGAAGCTCTCCGACTTCGACAGTGCGGAGGAACTCCGTGACAACTTGGTCGAGGCGATCCGCGCACACCGTGAGGCGCGCCGGCGCGCGGTCGTCACGGATTTCAACCCCGATCGCTTCAACCCCGAGCGGGGCTTCGCGCGGCTCGGGGGCGGCTCGCTGGGGGGAAAGGGGCGGGGGCTGGCGTTCGCCAACCTCCTGCTCACCGAGCTCGACCTGGAAACCCGCTTTCCGAACGTTCGCATCGCGGTGCCGCCCACGTTGGTGATCGGCACCCGGGTCTTCGACGATTACCTCGATCAGAACAACCTACGCGAGCTCGCCATCACCTCGAACGACGACGAGGAGATCGTCGAGCGTTTCCTCGCCGCCAAGCTTCCGGAAGACATTCAGGCGTCGTTGTGGGCGTTCCTCGACCTCTGCTACTACCCGCTCGCCGTGCGTTCCTCGAGCCTGTTGGAGGACTCCCGCTATCAACCGTTCGCCGGCATCTACGAGACGCTCATGGTGCCGAACAACAACCCCGACCTCGAAGTGCGGCTCGGCCAGCTGTTGTGCGCCATCAAGCGAGTCTATGCGTCGACGTTCGCGCAGGTGGCCAAGCGGCACTTGAAGTCGACGTCGTATCGGCTCGAGGAAGAGAAGATGGGGATCATCCTGCAGCGCGTCGTGGGGGCCGAACACGGGGGGCGATTTTACCCCGAGATGGCCGGCGTGGCGCTGTCACAGAACTATTATCCGGTCGATCCGATCAAAGCCGAGGACGGACTCGTTGCGGTTGCGCTCGGCTTGGGGTCGTCGGTAGTCGAGGGCGAGGATTGCCTGCGATTCTCACCGCGCCACCCCGAGAGGCTCGTGCAGATGTCGTCGGTGAAGGACACGCTGGACAATTCCCAGCGCCAGTTCTACGCCATCAACCTCGACTCTGACGGCGACGCGGTGAGCGCCGAAGCGTTCGGTGAATCGATCCAGCTCGATCGCTACGATCTCTCGGTGGCGGAAAAGGACGGCACACTGGCGGCCGTCGGCTCGACCTACTCGCCGGAGAACGACGCCATCTACGACGGTATCTCACGTCCCGGCGTGCGGCTGGTCAGCTTTGCGCCGGTTCTGAAGCACGGCGTGTTCCCGCTCGCCGAGATCCTCGTCCAGCTTCTCGAGGTGAGTGTCGATGCCGCCGGCGGCGAGGTCGAGATCGAGTTCGCCGCCAACCTCTCGACGCCGCCGGGCCAACCCAAGGAGTTCGGGTTCCTGCAACTGCGGCCGGTGGCCGCGCCGCTCGGCAGGGTAGGGGTGAAGATCGGCGAGGTCGATCCGGCTGACACCTTGTGCCGCAGCTCCAGCGTGCTCGGCAACGGGGTGGTCGACGACCTGCGGGACATCGTGGTTGTCGATTTCAATCGCTACGAGCGCGGCCAGTCGCACACGGTGGCGCAGGAGGTGGCGCAGTTCAACGCGCAACTTGCCGATGAGGCGACCCCGTACCTCTTGATAGGCGTCGGTCGCTGGGGCTCCGCCGATCCGCTGCTCGGAATCCCGGTCACCTGGGAGCAGATATCCGGCGCCAAGGTCATCGTCGAAGCGGGCTTCCGCGACTTCAGCGTGCAGCCGTCCCAGGGCACCCACTTCTTCCAGAATCTGGTCGCCAACAACATCGGCTACTTCACCGCCAACCCCGAAATCGGGGACGGATTCGTCGACTGGGATTGGCTCGCCGCGCAGCCGGCCGTCGGTGAGAAGACCTACACGCGGCACCTGCGCCTCGACGAGCCGCCGGTCGTGAGGATGGACGGTGGGCGCAACCGCGGTGTCATCCTGAAGCCGGGGGTCGGCAACCACGCCGATTCTTGATTGCTCGCCTACGGTTCGCCGGGCCATAGCCCGCAACATCGGAGGCGTCCCCCCAGCGTTAGCGGCTACAGACGTCGAAGGGTGCCAAGAAGCTCTGGATGGCAGCGGGGTCGGCGACGGATCCGCTGAAGTCGGCCTCGCCGATCGGCATATCGGGGGACGGATCGGGTCCGAACCAGACGCCCATCCGTAGGCGCTCGGCGCCGGGGCACTCGAACATCACCATCGTCGTGAGCCCCTCTCCGAGCTCACTCGATTCGCCGTCGATCTCGCCGCGATAGGCGGCCCAACGCAGCGTCCGGGTTTCCTCCTCGATGACGCCGCGTTCGATGAGCTCGCCGGTGTCGACGGTAAACCCGGAGCTCTGTCGCAGCAGCTGCGAGTTGTCGGTGCGGCCCTCGAAGAAGTCACGTAGCTCCTGCTCTTGTTCGCCGAGAGACAGCATCTTGAAGTAGATGAAGCCGCGCTCGCCGAAGCCACGGATCTGGTTATCCTCTCCGGGTTCTTTGTCGCTGAGGACGACGGTCTCCATCAGGAAAGGGATCGAGATCGCGGCGACGGCGTTGTAGCCCTCGGGAAGCTCGTCGGTCGCCAGGAACTCGATCGCCAGCTCGGTGCGGGCTACCGGGTCCTCCATCGTGCGTTCGAGCTCGCGGATCTGACTGAATCCCCAGGCGCCGATCGCCACCACCATCGCGACGAGGCCGAACACAGCCAGCAAGCAGCCGACGCCGACGTAGACCCAAGGGGAAGTGCGCTTTTCTTCCGGCCCCATGTTTTTCCTCTTCGAGATCACCGCGGCCTGCTAGGCGTGTAACTCGACAAAAACCCGCAGCGGTGAAATCGCCATCAAACGCGAGGGCGCGGCGAGGCGCATGGAGCGCATGGCGTCGCCTAACGGAACGGTCCGCGCCCCGGCTGGGTGATCTCGAAACCTTCGCGGTCTTTGGCGGCGCGCACGATCGTGCGAACGTCGGCGAGCAACTGCGGGGCGTCGAAGATGATGCCGTCCTTGATCGTGTACTTGACTCCGCCGACGCGGATGACCTCGTTGTCGAGGGTGAGCTTCACGGCGCCGATCCCGTACAGCACCTTGAGGTTGGCAAGCGGGTTCTCATCGACGACGACGAAGTCGGCCATCTTGCCGACCTCGACGGTGCCCACCTGATCGGCTACGCCGAGCGCCTGGGCGCCCTTGAGCGTCGCCGCCTGGATGACTTCGAGGGGATGGAAGCCCGCCTCGCGCAGCAGCTCCATCTCACGAACGAACGAAAACCCGTAGAGGTTGTACGAGTAGCCGGAGTCGGTGCCCACCGCGACGCGGCCGCCGCGGTTCTTGAACTCGTTGATGAAGGTCATCCATAGTCGGTAGTTGTTCTTCCAGGCGACCTCTTCTTCGGTGCCCCAATAGAACCAATACGAGGCGTGCGCCAGGCGGTTGGGCTCGTAGAAACGCCACAGCGACGGCAGGGTGTGCTCCTCGTGCCACTCGGCGCGAGCGCCGCGCATGAAATCACGCGTCGTCTCGTAAGCGTGGAAGGTGGGTACGATGGTGAAGTCCATCTCGAGGAGCTCGTTCATCACCGCGTTCCAGTGGTCGGAGAAAGGTGGCGCTGCCTGAGCCCATAAACGGCCGGCCTCGGAGAAGCGATCCTGCTCGTCGTTGTAGTTGTAGTCGAGCGGGTAGTTCTGCAGCGTTTGGTCGGTGAACAAGGCCTCCGGCAGGCCGTACCAGTGCTGCATCGAGGTCAGCCCGAGCCGCGCCGAGTCGAGCACGTCCATCCACGCAACGTTGAGCTGCGCGTGGTGCATCGTGGTGTAGAGGTCGCGTTTTTTGGCTTCGTCGAGCGCCGCCTCCATGATGTCCGGCCGCAGGCCGAAGAACTTGATGCCGTGGGAGCCGAGGTCGGCGATCTCGTTGACCCAGTCGCGCGCTTGCTGCGTCGTGGAGATGGGCTCGTCCCAGCCCTGACCGAACGTCGCCGAGGGCAGCAGCCGCGGCGCCGTGATCTCGTTGGCATCGGAGCGTCGCTGGTGCTCGAGCGTCCAGCCAATGCCGTTGCCGCTGCCCGGATCGGCACTCGTCGTGATCCCGTGCGCCATCCACAGCTTCAATACATACTCCGCCGGCGTGCCCTGCGGCCTGCCGCCGAGGTGGCCGTGCAGGTCGACGAAACCGGGAAGCACGTAGTGGCCTTCGAGCTCGAGGACGCGGTCGCCGTCACCTACCGAGGGGCGGCGATTCTCTGCGATCGGCGCGCCGGGCGCCCCAACGGACACGATGTTGACGATGCGGCCGCCCTCGACAACGATGTCGACCGGACCGAACGGCGGTGCTCCGGTGCCGTCGATCAGCGTCGCGCCGCGCAGGATCAGCCGATCAAACGGCCCCTCGCCCTCTCCGGGGGGCCGATCGGGAGCCGCCTGTATTTGCGCGATCCCGGACGCCGGGGCGAAGGAGGCGATGCTGAGGACGGCGGCGACGACGAGCAACGTGGAAATCAAGCGGGTTCGGTGCACGGTTGCTTCTCCTGTGGGGCATAGGTGCGGCCGGAATCAGCGGGCCGACGGAGGGTCCACGATACAGTCGTTTCGCCTGCAGCACCAAGCCCGTCGGCTTGCCTACTCGAGGTGGGGGCCGATGCCGCAGTGGCTTCGACCGCACCTCGCACCCGTAGGGTGGCGGTGGTCAGAGCCTCGTTGGTGCGGTCTTGACGTCGACGGTTCCTAGGGGCACGCTTCGATTCCCCTCAACGAAATCCCCGACCCGATCGAACACGAGAAAAAACATGGGAAAAGCTCTGGACGGTGTCCGTATTCTCGACATGACGCACGTGCAGTCGGGGCCGACATGCACGCAAATCCTGGCGTGGTTCGGTGCCGACGTCATCAAGATCGAGCGACTCGGCTCCGGCGACGCGACGCGGGGCCAACTGCGCGACATTCCGGACGTCGACAGCCTGTATTTCACCATGCTCAACGCCAACAAACGCAGCGTCACGTTGAACCCCAAGACCGAGGCCGGCAACAAGATCTTCGCCCGGTTGATCGAAGAATGCGACGTGATGGTGGAGAATTTTGCGCCCGGTGCCATCGATCGTATGGGCTTCCCCTGGGAGAAGATTCAGGAGATCAACCCGCGCATGATCTACGCCTCGGTGAAGGGCTTCGGTCCCGGTCCATACGAGGACTGCAAGGTGTACGAGAACGTTGCGCAGTGCACCGGCGGGGCGGCGTCGACCACCGGCGAGATCGGTCGGGTACCCATGGTGACCGGTGCTCAGATTGGCGATTCGGGCACCGGCATGCATCTCGTTGCCGGTATCCTGGCGGCGCTTTTTCACCGCGAAAAGAGCGGCAAGGGGCAGCGCGTGGTCTGCGCCATGCAAGATGCCGTGCTCAACCTCTGTCGCGTGAAGCTGCGAGACCAGCAGCGCCTCGCCCACGGCCCCCTGACGGAGTACCCGCAGTACCCCGACGGCGAGTTCAGCGACGCGGTACCGCGGGCCGGTAACGCCTCCGGTGGCGGGCAGCCGGGCTGGATTGTCAAATGCAAGGGATGGGAGACTGATCTGGACGCCTACATCTACGTGATCACGCAGGCGGCGGCGTTCGACGGGCTCGCCAAGGCCATAGGCCATGAGGATTGGCTCGAGGATCCGGAATGGAACACACCCGAGGCACGCATTCCGAGACTGGGTGAGATGTTCGCGGAGATCGAAAAGTGGACGATGACCATGGACAAAATGGAGGTCATGGACATCCTTAACCCGCTCAACGTGCCGTGTGGTCCGATCCTGTCGATGAAGGAGCTGGCCGAGGAACCGTCGTTGCGCGCCACCGAGACGATCGTCGAGGTCGACCACCCGGAACGCGGCAAGTATCTGACCGTCGGAAATCCGATCAAGCTTTCGGACTCACCCGCCGACGTCAAGCGGGCGCCGCTTCTGGGCGAGCACACCGAAGAGGTCCTCAGGGAGGTCGTCGGCCTCGACGACCAGGAAATCGCCGCGGCCCGCGAGCAGGGTGCGATCTAATGGATGCACGCGCCGTCGGCGGGCGGGGTGCTCGAGGATGAACCGATGAGTTACAACGTTCTCATTCTGGGAGCCTCTTACGGCTCGTTGTTCGGCACCAAGCTACTGCTTGCCGGACACTCCACGACGCTGGTCTGCACGCCGCCGACCGCGAAGCTGATCAACCGCGACGGTACCGTCGTGCGTTTTCCGATTCGAGGTCGCGACACGCTGGTCGAGATCGCCTCGGAGGGGCTCGACGGCGAGCTTTCGGCGAGCGCGCCGGAGGGCATCGACCCGGGCGTTTTCGACCTGGTCGTGCTCGGCATGCAGGAAGCCCAGTACGGCGCCGATGGCGTTCGCGAGCTCATGGGGCGCGTCGCCGCGTCGCGGGTTCCGAGCCTGGCGATCATGAACATGCCTCCGTTGCCGTATCTCGAGCGCATTCCGGGTCTCTCGACCGCAGGGTTGATGCAGTGCTTCACCGACCCGACGGTGTGGGAAGGCTTCGAGCCCGGCTTGGTGACGCTGGCGAGCCCCGACCCGCAGGCTTTCCGCCCCCCCGACGAGCCCAAGAACGTGCTGCAGGTAGGTTTGCCGACCAACTTCAAAACGGCTCGGTTCGCCGACCAAGGGCACACCGATATGCTCGCCGCGCTCGAGGCCGGCATCCAGGAGAGCCGCTTCGATCCCGGCGACGGC
>SMVB01266377.1_pt1 | contig 10683 bp, 13 predicted proteins | sample 2456461 | NCBI WGS metagenome assembly SMVB01 (sample SAMN11095934, study PRJNA526329) | marine sediment metagenome | biome: Marine sediment; feature: Surficial sediment; material: Deep marine sediment; isolation source: Hadal surficial sediment | place: Pacific Ocean | collected 2014-05 | depth...
GCGAAACCCGCAGACCATCGCCCTGAATTACGCCCGCAATATAGGCGCCGCCGATGGGCTCAGTCACACCACACATCAAAAGCTGACCGAAGAACTGGGCGCACGATTTGCGGAGCGCTTCGTCTCCGCTGAAAAACTCGCTTCGGACTTTCGCTCGCGACGCGTCGCCACTGAAATCGCCGCATTTGCGTGGGCCGGTGAGATGTCACGCAACATTGCCGAACGCGCGTTCTCGAACGAGGTCATCACACCCGGAAAAACCACGCTCTCCGATGTCGCATGGTGGATGCGCGAGCAACAGTTCGAGAACAGTCTCGACACATCGTTCGGCATGCCCTCTGTCTACATCACGGGACCTGACGGAATTGTTGCGCTGTCGGATGATCACGTCATCCAGCGAGGCGATTTCCTCGCAATAGACTGGGGTGTCGGCTACCTCAATTTCTACACAGATATGAAGCGTCACGCCTATGTGCTGCAGGAGGGCGAAACCCATTTGCCGGACAGTTTCCAAAAGGCATTCGATAATGGCCGCGCGGTCCGCGACATCCTCAAACAGAACATCAAGGCCGGCCGAACTGCAGGGGAGACGTACGAACTGCTGAACAGGCTCATTGGAGAGGCTGGCTTCACGGTCATGGAAACCTTCAACCAGCCAACAGACGATCCTGATCTCATCGATGTGATCATCGGCTGTCACTCCGTCGGCAATCTCGGCCACGGCATCGGCCCGTCAATCGCGTGGTTCAATCCCGAACGCATGAGCTACATGATTCAACCGACGAACCTGTTCTCGATCGAGTTATTTGCCTACACGGCGATCCCCGAATGGGGTGACAAGAAGCTGCGCATCCCGCTGGAGGACGATGCCATCGTTACGGAGCGTGGTGTAGAATGGCTCTATCCCGTCAACCAGGAAGTATTACTGATCAGGTAGTCAATCGACACCCGTCATGTTCACTGCCAGGTCTGCGAATAAATGAATAACTTCAAAATATCTGGCTTTGCTCTGGCCGGCGCTGTTTTCTTCCTCGCAAGTACTGCGAACGCCCATCATTCATTCGCCACCCACTATGACACGACCAACGTCGTTGAAATCAGTGGCGTCCTTTCTGAAGTGAAAATGCGCAGCCCGCATTCATTTTTCGGTGTGGATGTCGTCACCGAGGACGGCACAATTGAAACCTGGGACGTCGAAGCTCATGCAGTACCGATACTCAGACGCCTCGGCATCACGAAAGATACGCTGAAAGTCGGCGATACGGTAACGATTCGCGGCCCTCGCAGCCGGCGGCCGGAAAAGCTCCTGCTATTCGGTGCGGAAATAAACACAGCGGACGGCAAGCGATTCGAGATGCTGGATTCCATCCGTAAAGCACCGGATTACGCAATCTCGGATACGCGCGAAGGCATTACCGGCATCGATCGCCTTACCGGTAAATGGATGACATTCATCACGGGACAGAAGGTATCTGACTCACCGATGCCGCTGAATGATGCCGGCCGGGAAGCGCGCGAAAACTTCGACCCCCTGGTCAACCCGGCATCGAAATGCGTCCCGTCCAACCTACCATCACTACTGATGATTCCGTACGTCTACGAGATCAAGCGTGACGGCGATGACCTCGATATTTTTCACGAGTACGCGACACTTCACCGTCCGTTTACTCTCGGGTCAAGCACTCCTAACGTTACTGACCCGAGTTTTGGCAGGCGCGTCGGCAGGTACGAAGATGACACACTGATTATCGAGTCGGACGGCTTCCCCGCAATGTCTGCCGGACTCGCTTCCGGCTGGGAGCCGAACGGCAATGGGGCGGATATCCCGTCAAGCACGCAAAAAGAACTGATCGAGCGATATACCGTTAACGAAGATGGATCAGTGTTGACGCTTGAATACACGGTGACTGATCCGGCCTATCTGACCGAACCGTATACCGCCAAGGTCATCTGGCACAGAATGCCGTTCGACTCAACGATCTATGAATTCACCTGCGACGCAGAGATCGCGTTACGGTCGACACAAAACGCGGCCGTTCTCAATAAACAGTAGGAGCGGCGTTTTGTACAGGGATGTACTTATGTCGCCGCGCACATGGAGGTGCAAGCAGCGACCCCGCCGCGAATAAGTAGCGGCACCAATTTTGCACAATCAGTGCCCGCCTTCCAGTTGATGTTCACGGTTGTGATGATCATTCTCGCGAATGCTCTCGCCTTCCTTACTCAGATCCTCCCATCCGGCCAGGTTTTTTTCGACAACGACCCGTTCGAGCGCCGTCAGCCAGTGATCGTAATAGCGCTGGCCGGTGTCGTATTCGCCGCGCGCTTCGGCTTCCTTGAAAACCGCACCGAGGTGATCCGCCCATTCTTCTCTTGTCAGTGTGCCAGCCTCGGTGAGTTCGACAACCATTGCAAATGCCTGAGCCTGCCATGGTTCGGCGAAAACCGGACCGTCGTCGTCGCGCGGCAGCAGCGGCAAGTCGGTGAGTTCATTTGAATCGGGCACGCGCAGTCACCTTATGCAGCTGGCTGCAAATGATAGTCCCACAGTTCGGCGTAAATTCGATCTTTCGGATGGGCTCTACTGCCCCAGAGTTCCGGGCCGCTGAACATCACCGTATAAAGGTGTTGTTGCCCGACGTCCTGTCCACCGACGTGATCCTCGAAATAGTGCACACCGTGATGACGGTGAATAACGCCATGATGACCCCGAACATACCTCGGCATTCTCGTATGGTCCTTTGGATGTTCGTTCTTGACGATTACAGCGTCACCGACCGCAAAAAATGGCGGCACTTCCGCTTCGAGCTCATATGAATCATCAATAGTGAGTCGCCTTAGTGCTTCTTGCGGACTGCGCGGCTGAAAATTCGGAATATTCGGCATCGTGGCGGAACCATCGGGATCGGCAAGTTCCGCCTCGGTTACGAAGCCGCCTGCAAGCAGCGACTTCTCTGCCCGATAAAGCCAACGGGCATAATACGGCATGCTGAGGTAGAGCTCGGGTGGAATCATCTCAATGGCAGCACGTCCACCGGTGGAATAACCCGGCACTCCTCAATCACTGCAAAATTCAATCCCCAAATCTACCTCTCCCACTCCTCCTTCAGGATGCGGCCCTGGTCCCGTTCCGGAATCGTGAAGCCATCCATTCCGCCGAGGTCATGAATTGGGTTCATGCATTGGCGTCCTGCAGATGGTAGTCCCAGAGTTCTGCATAGATGCGATCATTCGGATGGGCTCTACTGCCCCAGAGTTCGGGACCCGTGAACAGGACAGTATAGAGGTGCTGTTGCCCGACATCTTCGTCAACGTCATCGTGGAAAATATGCACACCGTGATGTTTGTGAATTTCACCGTGGTGACCTCGCAAGTACCTGGGCATTCGCGTATGACCCGCAGGATGTTCGTTCCTGACGGTGGCTTCGTCGCCAACCGCGAAACTCGGCAGCACTTCTGCGAGGATCTCAGATGAATTGTCGCCGTGAGAAATGCGGTGACGTCTGCCGGACTCGCAGGCACAAAATTTCCTGTATCTGGCCTGGTCATCGATTCGTCCGGTTTTTCAAGCTCGTCCTTTGTTACCAGGCCACTACGCAGCAGCGCCACCTCTTCGGCCCATAACCATTTCGCGTAGTACGGCATAGTGAGATAGAGCTCTGGCGGTATTCGCTCGATATCGGCGCGAGTGCTACCCGCGTAACCGAGAATCGGTTTGGACCAAACGGCTAAGACCAGCCCCCAGATCTGCCGCTCCCAATCCTCCTTGAGAATTCGTCCCTGGTCCCGTTCCGGAATCGTCAAACCATCCATTCCGCCGAGGTCGTGAATCGTATTCATCGTTTATTGCCTACGCCGGTGACGCGAGCTTTTCGGCGCCAATCATCGAGTCCCTGGTCACGAGATCTGCAAGTTGCGCCTCGGTCATGCCCTCTGTCCCGGCCGGGCGCTCGGGAATGACGAGATAACGCACCTCCGCGGTGCTGTCCCATACCCGCACTTCCACGTCATCATCGAGTTCGAGCCCGAATTTTTGCAGCACGCCGCGCGGATCGATGACCGCCTGAACCCGATAGGCCGTGTCCTTGTACCAGGAGGGCGGCAACCCCAGCAGGGGCCACGGATAACAGGAGCAGAGTGTGCAAACGACGAGGTTATGCACCTCCGGTGTGTTTTCCAGGACAACCAGGTCCGTGCCCTGCACACCGGTGAGGTCGTCTTCCCGCGCAACGGCGCGTGCATCTGCCAACAGCCGCTGCCGATAATCGGGATCGACCCAGCTTCTTGCCACAACCCTGGCCCCGATATGTGGCCCGACCTTGTTCTCGTAGAAATCGACAACGGCATCCATTGTCGCCGGATTGACGAGATTTTTCCGGGTGAGAACAGAGACGAGTCCTTTCGTGCGCACAGCGTAATCGGATTGCACGTACTCCTCCGCTCCCTGTGCGCCCGCGGTACCCGCCGCAACGCCGGCAACTACGGTCGTTGCCGCCATTGAGGTATTGCTTATGAATTCGCGGCGCGAAACCTTGTCGTCTGCCAGGCTTCTCCCCTGCGCATTTGACGCTTTAATTGCAGATTCTGGTTTTTGGTGCTGCCGATGCCAGCCAGGCTACCGGCTCAGTTGCTGACTTTCTTCTTCGGCGTTGGCACCAGGTTGACGCGGCCGCGTTTGCCCAAGTGCCGTTCGTTCAATTGGGCGACCAGTTCCTCCACCGCCATCGTCACAGCACGGAGATTCCCCTGTTGATAGCCGTTAATGGTGTTGCTGCCTTCAAACGCAATCACGTATTGATGCCAGTTGGAGCCTTCCACACCGGGCGGAGGTTCTGCGCTCCGTACCGATACAATCTCGTAGTGTTGTCCCTTTACCGGGGATTCATTCATCATTTAATTTCACCTGAGTTGATCGAGCCTGCCAGTTCCAATGGGACAGCCCCTGATGCAGTTTATCCAAATTCATGCTCAACCCCCGATCTCGGTGCTTATGGCGATACAGACTAGCAATTCCCGGATCGTGGCAGGTCTGCTTCCCCCAGGCAGACTGATTAGACTGATTCTAACACGGTTCCAGCCTGAATCTGTAAACTCCGACAAGTAGATATTTAACGGCATTGTTTCCAGGCAACCATTGCTGGACTATTCTAGTAGTCAAAGGCGTGAAGGGGTGTGCCACGATGAAACTGGTTAGCGATATCCTCGATTCCAAGGGGCATGACCTCTGGGCTGTCAAACCTGATGACACAGTTTTCGATTCTCTACAGCTGATGGCCGAGAAAGAAATCGGGGCATTATTGGTCATGGAAGGAGACAGGCTGGTCGGCATCGTGACTGAGCGCGACTATGCGCGCAAAGTCATCCTCGAAGGAAAATCCTCCAAAACTTCCTCAGTTGCGGAAGTCATGACAAAACGGGTCCTCTGCGTTACCCCGGAGCGAACCATCGACGAGTGCATGGCACTGATGACAGACAAGCGCGCCAGGCATCTGCCCGTCATCGATCACAAGCGTGTTATTGGCGTTATTTCTATTGGCGACCTGGTAAAAGCAACGATCAGTGAGCAACAGGTGCTCATCGATCAGCTGCAGCATTATATTTCGGGCTGAAACTGACTTCGATTCCCACCATTCAACTTCGTTGCTGACCCAGGAAGCAGGTGATTACAAAGTAATCGATGGCGGCTTCGGGCAGTCGAAAACAGACGTCAGGACAATCGAGGTCTTTTCCGCAAACAGGACTATAATTGATGGTATGGGGGCAGAATCATGAAATGTTTATATTATCTCGCACCTACGCTAGCCAGCACTCGCACAATTTCCGATGATTTGCATGCCATTGGAGTCAAGGACTGGTTCATTCACGTTATCAGCAACGACGAAGCTGGTCTTAAGAGAGAACGGATCCATTCCAGCAACTACATCGAAACCCTGGATTTTATGCGTACCGGACTCCTTGGTGCCTATATCGGGTTTTGCGTCGGTATGTTTGCTGCCTTTCTCGTCATGGCACCAAGGTATTTGGCCCGAACATATCTGTTGTCGCGTATTTGTCCGTGATTCTGATTGCCACATTATTCGGTGGCTGGCTGGGTGTGCTGTTGGGTACGGGCATGGAAAACAAAAAGCTGAGTCAGTTTCATGAAGCTATTCAAAATGGCCAATACCTGTTCCTGATTTATGCCAGGAAAGGCAAAGGCAATACAATCAAGGCGATGATGCGTGACCGACACCCGGAATCGGAATATGCAGCAATTGATGAGCATTTCATGGGTCCCTTCAGCGATGTAGTGCGGAGAAAACACCTGACATCACAATAAGGGCACGTCTGCAATCATCCCAACGCTGGCAACGAATCCAGGGCTGAAACATCAGTTTCAGAATCATGATGCTGGCGGCGATCATGTATGTGTGAAATACAGGATTGTCGAGGCTCGGTATTGCGGTTTCGATATTCATTGTGCTTTTTCTACTAGCGGCATCACATTCGGTGCCGGACATAACTTAATGGCTTATTGCGATTCATGCGCACGACTCACGACATACGAACGCAAAGCCTCCGCTTCGGCCGCAGTCAGGTTTTCCGCGAATGACACCATGCCCTTGTCGGCAAGGATGCCGTCGATGACAACGGCTCGCCAGCTTTCTCCGGAGGCAAGCACTGGTGAGTAGCGTAGATCCGGTAATACTCCGCCGGCAAATACATTCGCACCATGGCAACCACCACAATTCCTGGCGTAGTGAATACGCCCCTCTTCCACCATCACGTCATCGCCAAAGGCTGGTGGCGGCTCGGCACGTGTACGCAGCGGCGGCGGCGGCGGCAATTCGGCCTGCCCGCCGATCTTGTAGGCGAGCACGCGACTGATGTTCTGCTTGTCGCCGTCCGGGTTGAGCGCCTCGCCCCGAATCAAAGCAGATACAGATCCCCAGCCGGCAAGGACGGCAATGTATTGCTCACCATCGATGGTATAGGTGACGGGTGGCGCGGTGATTCCGCTTTGTACATCGACCGTCCACAAGCGTTCACCATCAGTCGCGCGGTAGGCGACAAACTCTGAGTCAGCATTGCCCTGAAACAGGAGATTTCCTGATGTCGACAACAGGCCGCCATTGTGCGAGCCCGGTTGCGGGGCACGCCAGACTTCGCGTTGTTTGACCGGATCCCAGGCCAGAAGATGGCCCTGGTTCTCCGGCAGGTAATCAACGTCGAGCGGATAGTCGGCAGGATCGATGTCCCAATTGTTGGTGCCGAGGTTTACGCCGAGGGAACGGTAGCTAAATCCTTCGTCGAGGTAATAGACATTGGGTTCCTGTTTCGCGGGTATGTAGACCAGCCCGGTGTCAGGGCTGTACGACATCGGCTGCCAGTTGTGCGCGCCGCCAGGCCCCGGAATGATTTTCACGGCTTTGCCGGTTTCGTCGTAGCGGGCGAACTCGGTTTCGACCGGACGGCCGGTGTCGGGATCGATGTGGGTCGCCCAGTTGACCGGCATGTAGTTTTCGGCGGACAGGAATTCCCCGGTCTCGCGGTCGAGTACATAGAAGAAACCGTTCTTCGGCGCCTGCATGATGACTTTGCGTAGTTCACCCTCGATCTTTATATCAGCGAGGATCATGTGTTGCACGGCGGTGTAGTCCCAGGTATCGCCGGGCACGGTCTGGTAATGCCAGACGTACTCCCCGGTGTCCGGACGCACGGCAACGATGGAGCACAGAAACAGGTTGTCGCCACCGCCGGGACTGCGCAATGCGCGCGGCCAGGGCGAGCCGTTGCCAACGCCGATGTAAAAGAGATCGAGTTCGGGATCGTAGGCAAAAGAATCCCAGGCCGTACCGCCGCCACCCTGCGACCACCACGTGCCGGACCAGGTTTCCGCCGCCATGGCCATCGTGTCACTTTCGAAGCCTTTCGCAGGGTCGCCGGGCACGGTGTAGAAACGCCACACCTGTTCCCCCGTCTCAGTATCGTAGGCGGTGACATAGCCGCGAACACCGTACTCGGCGCCGCCGTTGCCGATGATGACCTTGTCCCTGACGATACGCGGCGCACCGGTGATGGAGTAACGCAAGCTGGCGTCTGTCGTGCGCGTTTCCCAGTCCAATTTGCCGGTCTCAGCATTAAGGGCGATCAGTCGCCCGTCGAGCGTGCCGGCATAAACTCGTCCTTTCCACACAGCGGCGCCACGATTCTGCACGCCGCAACAGGCCTTCGCATCCCATTCGGGAGGTACTTCGGGATCGTATTGCCACAGCAGCTCGCCCGTAGCCGCGTTGATGGCCTGCACCTTGCTCCATGCGCTGGTCGAATACATGACGCCATCGACGATCAGTGGCGAAGCTTGCTGACCACGGCTGGTGTCCAGATCGAGATACCAGGCAAGGCCCAGGTCGCCGACAGTGGCTTCGTTGATCTGATCAAGCGGACTGTAACGTTGTTCCGAATAAGTCCGCCCGTTACTCAGCCAGTTGCCGGGCTCTGCATCGGCGTTAACAATGCGATCATGATCGACCAGCGCAGTTGTTGCCGGCGCGGGCTCGGGTGGGGACGACGCAGGTTCTGCAACGGGCGCCTCCTCCCGAGCGCACGCAGCCAGGCTGCAGCAACAAATGATGAAAACGCAGGCACGGGCACGAACGTGCCCCATCAGTTCAAAATCCATGGCGACCCCCTGCCAGGTGACTTCTTGTTGGTTGTTGCCCAAGCATAGGAGAGCGGGCGGCTGTTAGCCAGCAGTTGGCGGAGCTACCGGTGTGGTCGAAGTTCGATTGGGTCGAAGGCACACCTGCGCGTTACCGCGGAAACATTTCCTGGAAATTACTTTAAGGTATCGCTGTAAGTTCGTCTCGAAGGAGTTTAGGTAAGGTCGCGAGTCGATTTAACTTGCGACCTCAGTTTAGCTGCCTGCCGCTGAAAGTGGGAAAGCAGTTTCTGGCCAAAACGCGAAGAAATGAAGATCAGGAACGTGCCTGGTCAATCACCCGGAGAGATCACAATGAATCGGCAAATTTCAGGGCAAACTTCGGGACACCGATCAAAGATCCGGGTAAGTCTCAGTGAATCGAACGGCTCACCGAAAATTATGGGTGTCCTCAAAATTGGCCTGGATGATACTCTTCCGGGATCGGCCCAAGCGCCATTGATCCATGGATTTCGAGGTCTAAACCCATGAAAGAGATACCCGTAAAGCAGTACCACAAGATGAAGGAGCGTTATCCGCAGCTGCTGGACGCGGTGGAAGCGCTAGGGGTTGCTGTAGCCAAAGCAGGCCCCCTGGGTGAGAACTCAAGACAGCTCGTGCAGCTGGCGGCCGCGGCCGCGATACGCTCTGAGGGTGCAGTGCACAGCCACGCGCGCCGCGCCATCAAGGCCGGGGCAAGTGCGGAGGAGGTTCGCCACAAAATCATGCTATTGACCAGTACCATCGGGTTCCCGACAGTCGTAGCCGCTATGGCCTGGGCCGACGACATGCTGGAGCCTGGTTAGCGATCAATACAATGGCATTCACGGCTCGCAGCCACGCAACTCGTAGTGGCGCTCCACTGTGGCGATCGGCACACCGGGACCCGAAATCTGCGGGAAAGCAGTGGTGTGGTCCGACAGGTCGATTTGTTCAGCCGCCTGTTCAGCGCTCAGACTTTGCTTGCAGGACTCGCCGGTTTTTTCCCAAAGCTGAGCCAACAGGCTTTGCAGGTGGCCGATCCTTTCCCGATCTGAAAACGGCCGGCCATGTCCGGGCACCACCGTGTCGAAATCCAGCGCTTTGAGCCGTTCGAGCGTATCGATCCAGTCAGTCGGATATCCATCACCCATGAACGGCATCGATTCCAGCAATAAGTCACCTGGAAAAAGTATTTTCTCAGCCGGCAGATAGACAACGACATCTCCGCCGGTATGGCCCCTGCCAAAGAACAACATCTGGATCTCTCTGGCGCCACGATAGAGCGTCAGTTTGTCGGTCAGGGTTATGTTCGGTGGTGTTGGAATCAATCCTTCCTGACCCTCGGCGCCACCCGGTTCGCTCGCCATCCAATCGGTGAACCGGCCATAGGTACGACCGATCGAGCCACCATCCACCAGCATCTTATAGGTGAACTCGTGACCAATGATTTGTACATCCGCCGGATAAACCTGGTTCCCGTGCGCATGATCGAAGTGAAAATGCGTATTGATCACGTACCTGATCGGCTTGTCGGTTATGGTTTTCAATTCTTGTGCCAAAGCAGCCGCTGCGGCCGGCGATATACTGGAATCAATGACGACAACGTCATCGTCATTGACGATGATCGCCGTGTTGGAACCCACCATCAGGTTTCCTGTGCCGCGGGCCTGGTAGATGTCCGCCACAACCTCCTCGAATATGAACGCCGGGCCATCGAAATTCGAGCCAGGATAATCGCGTGCATCCCACTGCGCCAGTGCTGCCGGAATCTGACATGCCAGGAGTGTCAGTAAAATGATTATTGGTCTTGTGTTCATATTGCAGATCCCCCGATTTCTGCATGATTGTAACCGGCCAGCTTCGCTACATGATGAGCGCACGTCTTTGAATGCGCGCGCACTTTGAAATTCCCGTTCTTCGCCCCCATGTAAGGCCGAGTTCGCAAAATCATTAAACGGTGCAACTATGGTAAGAAGAATTATCCTGCAACTAATCGCAAGCAGCGTTTTTTCGACACCCCC
>SMVB01398390.1_pt1 | contig 10681 bp, 11 predicted proteins | sample 2456461 | NCBI WGS metagenome assembly SMVB01 (sample SAMN11095934, study PRJNA526329) | marine sediment metagenome | biome: Marine sediment; feature: Surficial sediment; material: Deep marine sediment; isolation source: Hadal surficial sediment | place: Pacific Ocean | collected 2014-05 | depth...
CCTCGGGGAGCTCGGGCATGGGGCGAAGATCCTACCCCGATCCCCGCATCACTCGTCCTTCGGCGTGACCCAGGGTTCGCGGTTCCCCACGTCGGTCATGAACTCGATCGCCACCCACAAGGCTATCGCCGTCGGCATGAACCAGTAGCTGAAGACGATCACGACCGGGACGCCCACGGCGATCGAGACGGCCGGACTCCAGTCCGTGCCGAAGAACACCAGCAGTACGAGGATCGCCGCGAACACCTCGGTCACTACGGCGGAGAGGTACATCGTCCCGGTCATCGAGCCGGCCTCGCGCCGGAAGACGAGGCCGCATGCGGCGCACGTCCCGTGCAGCCGAAAGCGCCGCCTGAAGAGGGGCCCCTCCCCGCACCTCGGACACCGCCTTGCGAGCGACCGGCGAACGTAGGTCTTCCACTCGCGGTTGGTCGGCGCGGACGCGGTGCTCACGGCCGACAATTAGACGCTATGACTGACCCCGAGCAACTCGTAGAGGCGGTTCTTGATCCGACCGTACTCGGGCGAGCCGAGGTCGCGCGGGTGGGAGAGGCCGACCTCGACCACTTCCCGGATGCGTCCAGGACGCGCGCTGAGCACGACGATGCGATCCGCGAGCTGAATGGACTCGTCCACGTCGTGGGTGACGAAGAGGATGGTCTGCTGCTTCTCCTGCCAGATCCGGATCAGCTCGCTGCGCATGGAGAGCCGCGTCAGGGAGTCGAGCGCGCCGAAGGGCTCGTCCATGTAGATGACGTCGGGCGAGACGGCGAGCGCACGCGCGACCTCCACGCGCTGCTTCATGCCGCCCGAGAGCTCCATCGGATAGGCCTTCTCGAAGCCCTCCAGCCCGACGAGCTCGATCGTCTCCGCGACGATCCGGTGCTGCTCCGCCTTCGAGAGGTGGCGGATGCCGAGCACGATGTTGTCCCACACGGACGCCCACGGAAAGATCCCGTACTCCTGGAACACGAACACCCGCTGCGAGCTCGGGCCGTCCACTTCCTCGCCGTCGATCGTGACGCGCCCGCGGGTCGGCCGTTCGAAGCCGCCGCAGATGTTGAGCAGGGTGGACTTGCCGCAGCCCGACGGGCCGAGCAGGCACACGAGCTCACCTTCGAAGATCGTGAGCTCGATGTGCTCGAGCACGGAGAGCGTTCCACCCCTCTGATCGAACGCCTTCGAGACGTCCTCGAAGTGCACTTTCGGGCGGGCGCCGGAGCCGCCGGTCATCGCTCGACGTACCCCCACTTCACTTCGTCGAACCGCTCGAGGCGGCGGATGAGGAGGTCGAGCACGATGCCGATGAGGCCGATCACGATCATGGTCGCGACCACGAGGTCGTACCGGCTGCCGGCATTGCGCGCGTCGTTGATCAGATAGCCGAGCCCCGAGTCCATCCCCACCATCTCCGCCGCCACGATCACGAGCCACGCGACACCGAGCGCGATCCGCAGGCTCGTGATGATCTGCGGCATCGCCGCGGGGAGCACGACCCACCGGAACAGCTCGAGGCCCCTGAGATCGAAGTTCCAGGCGGAGCGCTGGTGGACGAGCGAGATGTTGCGGACGGCGGCCATCGTCCCCACGGTGATGGGGAAGAAGGAAGCGAGGAAGATGAGGTAGATCCCCGCCCCGTCGCCGATCCCGAACCACAGGATCGCGATCGGGATCCAGGCGATCGGCGAGATCGGCCGGAGGCCCTGGATGATCGGATTCAGCGCACTGAACGCCAGGGTGTTCCAGCCCACGACGAGCCCGAGTGGGATGCCGACGGCGGCCGCGAGCAGGAAACCCCACGTGACCCGGAACAAGCTGGCGATGATGTCGCCCCAGATGCGCTGGCTGTCGACCAGCTCTCCGAAGGCGAGCCAGGTCGCGTACGGATCGGGGAAGACCTCCGCCTGCGCGACGACGCAGGCGAGATGCCATCCGAGGAGCCCGAGCACGGTGACCCCCACCGGCAACACGACGCTCCGGACGAAGTACCTGCCGCGGCCCACTACTGCCGGCCTCCGCGCCCATCCCCGGGGTCGCGCGCCAGCCGGTCCATGTCCCAATCGAGCTCATCGAGGGGTCGAACGAAGGAGTCGTCCGTGTACTCCTCGAACGCGATGGGCCGCGCCAGCACGCCGATCTCGACCGCGAGGTTCATGATCTCGTCGAAGTCCTCCCGGAGCGGGGCGAGGTTCGTGTACTTGACGCGGTCGACGGGCTTGGAGAGGACGTACTTCAATAGCTCGGCGGGTTGCTGGTAGTAGTGCACCGCCGCGATCTCCGCGGCGTCCATGCGGTGCTCGAGGTCCTCGTCGAGCCACTTCCCGGACTTGGCGATCCCGTCGACGAGCTCCTGCACGATCGCGCGCTCGTTCTCGATCAAGTCATCGCGCACGACGAGCACGCAGGAGATGAAGTCCTCCCAGATGTCCTTCGTGTGGTACAGGACCCGTCCGAAGCCGCCGACCTCGGCCATGGCCGCGAACGGCTCGCCGACGATGTACGCGTCGATGCTGCCCGACCGGAGGGCGGTCGGGTGCTCGGGCGGAGGGACCTCGCGCAGGTCGATGGAATCGAACGGCATGTTCCACTCCTTCATCATCCTGTGCATCAACAGGTTCTGATTCGCGTACCGGCTCGGGATCGCGACGATCTTGCCCCGCAGGTCGCCGAAGTCCCGGATGGAACTGTCCGTGCCCACGACGATGGCCGTCCCGTCGCGGTGGCCGAGGTAGACGACCTTGATCGGCACGCCGTCGGCCCGGAGCTGCATGGCCATGGGCGCGAGGATGAAGACGGCGCCGATGTCCTTGGCGATGAGCGCTTCCTTCACCGTCGCCCAGTCCCCGAACTTCAGCGCCTGGAACAGCGAGCCCCCCTCGGAGTGCTCCGTCACCCAACTGGTGACCGGGCAGGTGAGGTGTCACGTCACGGGCAGGAAGCCCACGATCAACCGCGCCCGCTCCACGCCGATCGCCACCTTCGCCTTCTGGACGAGCTCGCCCCAACCGACGTTGAGCGAGACGTGCAACACCGTGATCAGCAGCGTCCACAAGAGCGCACCGAGAATGACCCTCAGCTTCACGCCGCCTCCGATGCGGGGCTCACGCGGCGCGCGACCCTACGAGAGAAGGCCCGCCCTTGCGATCCACGGGATCTCGGGACTGGACCTTCGTTCACGGAGCGTGCGCGCCCCCGACGATGGAGTACGCCCCGTGGGGGGATCGTGTTCAAGGCGCGGCGGCAGTAGACCTTGAGCTTGAACATGCTGGTGTACGGGGGAGGGCGGCTCGGGGCCGTGGTGAGTGTAGCCCGGGTCGGGGCCCGTCGGGGCCCGTCGGGACCCATGGAACGCATCGGCCGCCGCACGGGGCGCGGTTGAACCCTATCACGGAACGCACGCCCGGGCCCGCGCGAGGCCGTCGGCCCAGGTCCCCGGCGACTCTTCATCGTGCCCGTGCCCGGGCACGGGCGCGATGAGGGGAACGGGCACGATGAGGGGTCACCGAGGCCCCGGGCCGACGGCCTCCGAATCGCGCAGCGGCTCGGGCACGCCCGGGCCGACGGCCTCCGCCGCGGGCCTACTCGATGGTGATCGTGGCGCGGAGGATCTCGAGCGGCTCCTTGGTCCTACCGCTCGGACTCCCGAACTTCTCGAGCTCGCTGACGACGTCGAGACCTTCCACGACCTCGCCGTAGACCGTGTACCCGCCGTCGAGGTGCGGCGTCGCCCGGAACGTGAGGAAGAACTGGCTCCCGTCGGTGTCGTCGCCCCCACTGTTCGCGGCGGAGAGGATCCCCATCTTCGAGTGCTTCACGTTCGGATCGAGCTCACGATTCATCCTGAACCCGGGGTTGCCAGAGCCCGTGCCGAACGGACAACCGCCCTGGGCCATGAACCCCGGGATGACGCGGTGGAACTTCAAGCCGTCGTAGAAGCCCAGGAGCGATAGGTAGACCGTGGTCGTGACGTGCATCGGCGCGACCTCCGGCATGAGCCTCAGCTTGATCACGCCCTTGTTGGTGAGGAGGTTCCAGTAGTACGTCCTGCCCGGCGTGAAGGTCTGCACGGGCGGCTTGGGGAGCAAAGTCTTCCAGTCCGCCTGACTCTCATCGATCTTGCCGGCCTCCTCCTGGCCCTGGATGAAGTCCCGCAGCCCCTTGATCGCCGCGTCATCCGAATCGTGGGCGCTCGGCAGCGCGGTGAGCGGGTCGCCGGCGACCGTGATCGTCGTGTGCTCGATGGTCAGCGGTATTCTGGGCGTACCGCTCGCCGAACCCTGCGCCTCCAGCTTCTTCACCGTGTCCATCCCGTCGATGACCCGGCCGTACACGGTGTGGATCCCGTCGAGGTGCGGAGTCGGCACGAACGTGAGGAAGAACTGACTGCCCTCCGGGGTCCCCCGACCCGTGTTCGCCGCGGACAGCACCCCCGCCTGGTCGTGTGTCGCGGAGGCGTTCACCTCCCCGGCGATCTTGAATCCAGGCCCACCCGAACCGGTGCCGAGCGGGCATCCGCCCTGCGCCATGAAGCGACTGATCACGCGGTGGAACCCCAGTCCGTCGTAGAACCCCACCGCGCTGAGATAGAGCACCATCGAGACGTGCATCGGAGCCACATCCGTGAGGAGCTCGAGCGTGATGTCGCCCTGACTCGTGCGCAGGTGCCAGAAGTACTCCCGCCCCGGGTCGAACGTGAGCAGGGGCGGCTTCGGCAACCGCGTCTTCCAGCCCTCCGCCTCACGGTCGATGCCCGCGCTCGCGATGAACTCGGCCATCGCGGCGAGCGCCGGATCGTCGGCCTCGGGCGTGCTGGGCAGGGCCTCGGGCGCAACTGCGTCATCCTGCACGGGCGCGGTTGCGGACGACGCAGAGGCGCCCAGCGCGATGCCGATGAGCCCGAGGGGGAGGATGCGGCGAAAAATCGGTCGGAACATGGGTCGGATCTCCGTCTGGACGGCGCTCGGGAAGGGAGTGTGGCGGGAGGGTGGGAAGCCCGTGACCATACCGAACTGCGTGGGATCGGTGGGCTCCGGGAGCCTGGTCGCCACAGAAACACCTCCGAAGAATGGCTGCTGCGCCGACACCTCCGCCGGCGGAGCCTTCACGGGCCAATGCCGTCCGCTCCGGGTCCGGGCCACCCTGCGCCGCGCGCCCGTGCCCGATCCGGTTCCGGTTCCTCGGAACGGACATGGAAGCTGGACCACGGATTAGGAACGGTTCGGTCACGGGCACATCGGAGCGGGACGCCGAGCGCATGGACTCACGGCCTCGCCCGCCGCGCCTCGATCCGGAAACGGTGGGTTCCACCGCCGCCGCGTCGGGTCGGACCAGGCCTCAGCGCCCAGTCGTCAAGCGCCGCATCGGCCGTGCGAAACCGTCCATCACGGCGTCCGCGAAGCGCGACGAGTCGATGGCGAGCGCGAGCAACTCGCCCCGCATGGCGGTGCTCGCAGCGGATGAGACCGTCGCGGACGGACTGAAGATCGTCTCGAACATCGCCGCCTGCAGCGCGACCGCACTGATGCGCGGACCGGGCGCGGGCCGCGCTGACGCAGGCTGCGAGCCAGGCTCGCGCAAGGCCGCGAACGCGAGCAGGGCGGTGATCGAGGCGGCCGCGAGCCAGGGCCCGTAGCTTGCCGGGCGGCGCGGCCGAAGGGCGGCGGCGCTTCGCTCGCGCTCGAGCGCCGCGAGGATGCGACCCCTGAGCTGCGGCGAGGGTGCGCGGCGCGCGGCGGCGGCCTCCGCCCGGAGGCGCGCGCCGATCCAGTCGTCGGCGCCCTGGGTGGACTCGCGGGTGGATCGGTGGCGGGGGTCGAGGGGAGCGGGCATCAGCGGCCTCCAGCGAAGCTCCGGGCCTGCCAGGGAAGGAAGTCGAGGGTCCGGGCCGGCGCGGGGACGCGCGCCGCACCCGCGGAACTCGCGTCCGCGAGGCCCTTGGCCAAGCGCTCGCGGGCGCGGAAGAGGATCACCCGGACGGTCGTCTCGCGTCGCGCGAGCACGCGACCGATCTCGCACGCCGAGAGCCCCTCGGCGTAGCGGAGCCAGACGGCCGAGCGCTGTTCGACGCTGAGCACACGGGACGCGGTGTCCCAGAGGTTCGCGCGCTCCTCGCGTTCACACGCGAGTTGCGATGGATCGGGCGCGAAGTCGGCCCTCTCGGGCGGCTCGCCGCCGAAGGCGTCGCGGCGGAGCTTGCGGTAGCGGCTCACCGCGATCCGCTTGCCCAGGGTGAAGAGCCAGGTGGAGAAGCGCCAGCGCGAGCTGTAGCGGCCGAGCTGCTGCCATGCCCGCAGGAACGTCTCCTGCGTGAGCTCTTCGGCGTCCTCGGGCGAGTTGGCGCGGAGGCGCAGGAAGTTGAACAGCGGCGATTCGAACCGTTCGACGAGCGCGGTGAACGCCACGGCGCACCCACCTTGCGCGTCGAGCGCGAGGTCCTCGGCGGACATGCGGTCGGGCGCGGGGCGCTCGCGACCCGCGCCTTCGGAGCTGTGTCGTCGTAGGCTCAAGAAGGGTCCGGGCTAGTGGTCTTCGAGGGACTTCACGTCCTCGATCAAGCGCCGGATGTCGTACTCGAACTCGAGCAGGACCTCCGTGCCCCGGCTCTGGATCTCGAGTGCCTGAATCAGGTTCCGGACGGCGGGCGGCACGTCCGAGCCCGATACGCCCGCGGCGATCTGGAGCAGGGCGATCCCGCCCTTCACGACGTTCGTGATGTTGATCGCGTCGTCGACGTTCATCGTGTCGATCGAGACGCGCGCATACAGGCGGTCGTCGTGCTCGCCGATGTCGAGCGTGAGACGGTTCGCCATCCCGGCGACCGCGGACACGGGCTCGATCCCCGAGAGCCCGGAGAGGTCCGACGCCGCGACGAAGAGGTAGGAACCGGCGCGCGGCGTGGCGGTGATCTTGGGATCGGAGGCGCGGGCCAGGTTCGGCAGCTCTCCGCGCAGGACGCGCGCCGCGTGCATCAGGTTCACGCGATCGTCGGAGAGCACCACGACGCGGTCGCCGCCGTTCGGCGTCTGATGGACGTACCAGAGCCCGTCGATGTCGCCGTGCTCCTCCCAACCGTGGAGGGCGAGATCGCCTTCCTGGATGGACCGGTAGCTCGCCTGGGTCATGAGCATCTGGAGGAGCGTGTCGATCGCGCTCGTCCCGACGATGATCGCCACGGCATCCTCCGGATCGGCGCCCATGCCGTAGAGCGTGGCGGACTTGATCGTCTCGAACGGATCGATGCCGAACTTCGCGCGAAGCTCCTCGAGGTCGAGGTCCTCGAGCACCTGGTCCTTCATCACTTCGCGAAAGAGCGTCGTCTTCTGGAAGGCTTCGAGGTCGAAGTGCGCGATCCAACGTGCCTCGGCCGAGACGCGACTCTTGTCCAGCTCGCCGCCGAGCGCGCTCCCCGCGAGCGCCGCCGCCGTGATCGGGAGGAGGAGAGGGAGAACCAGTGCCTTGTTCATGTTCGTTCCTGGTGGATGGAGCCCGCTGGAGCGGGAGCTGGGCCCGATACGCGCCCGCGGCGGAGGACGTTTCGATCGAGCTCCGATTTGGCGCTCAGGTCCGGCTACGGAGCACCCGGACGGGGATTTCCGGTTCGGCGGGGGGCGGCGGCGGGCCCCGGTCAGCCGGGCGGGCCCCGGTCAGCCCGCGCGCACGACGCGCGGGCGGCCCCTCACAGCCAGACCTCGCAGCCCTCCGCCCGCTCGCGGGCACGATAGGTCTTCGCCCGCTTGCACGAGCCGCGCACGACGCTCCCGTCCCGCGGGTCGAACGTGTAGTTGTGCAAGGGGCACGTCACGAACTTCCCGTCCACCAGCGGACCGGGCTGGATGCGGCCGCCCTCGTGGGGACAGAGCGTATCGACGGCGTAGACCTGCCCATCGAGGCGACACAGCACGATCTGCGTCCCGCCCGCGCCCACGTCACCGATATCGACCTTGCGCGCCTCGCCCTCGGCGAGCTCGTCGGTGCCCGGGATGAGGACGGGCCGCCCACGGAACATTCCGAGGAGTCGTTTCAGCATGGCGAGATGATAGTGCGCGGGCGCGCCGGTAGCATGCCGCCGCGCCATGAAGCCCGTCCTCCTCCTGAATATCGTCGGTCTCACCCCGCGCCAGATCGGCGCGGACACGCCGAACCTCCGGGCGCTCGCGGAGCGCGGCGCGTTCGCGCCGATGTCGACCGTGCTCCCCGCCGTCACGTGCAGCGCGCAGGCGACGATGCTCACGGGGCGACTACCCGGCGAGCACGGCGTCGTCGGCAACGGCTGGTTCGACCGGGACTACGCCGACCTGGCGTTCTGGCGCCAGTCCAACCGGCTCGTCCAGGGCGAGAAGGTCTACGAGGCGGCGCGGCGCCGCGACCCCGCCTTCACCTGCGCCAAGCTCTTCTGGTGGTGGAACATGGGCGCGGCCGTCGACTGGTCGATCACACCGCGGCCCTACTACCCCGCCGACGGGCGCAAGATCCCGGCGACCTACGCCTGGCCGGCGGACTTCGGCGCCGGCCTGGAGGCGGCGCTCGGCAGGTTCCCCTTCTTCGACTTCTGGGGCCCGAAGGCGGGGCTCCCGTCCAGCCGCTGGATCGCGGACGCGGCCATCCGAACGCTCGCGGAAGAGCGGCCGTCGCTCACGATGGCCTACCTCCCCCACCTCGACTACGACCACCAGCGCCACGGGCCGCGCGACCCGCGCTCCGTCCAGGCCCTGCGCGACGTCGACGCGATCTTCGGCGACTGCCTCGGCGCCGCGGACAGCTGCGGCGCCGCCGTCATCGTCGTCAGCGAGTACGGAATCATGCCCGTCGACCGGCCCGTGCACGTGAACCGCGCCCTGCGCGAGGCGGGGCTGCTCGTCGCGCGCGAGACACCGACGGGCGAGACGCTCGACGTATTCGGCAGCCGGGCGTTCGCTGTCGCCGACCACCAGGTCGCCCACGTCTACGCGCGTGACGACGGGGCCCGGGCCGCGGCGCGCGAGGTCCTCGAGGGTCTCGCGGGCATCGAACGCGTCCTCGCTCTGGACGGCAAGCGCGAGCACGGTCTCGACCACCCCCGCGCCGGCGACCTGGTGGCCGTCGCCGCGCCCGATTCGTGGTTCACCTATTACTACTGGTTGGACGAGAGCGCCGAGCCGGACTTCGCGCGCTCGGTCGACATCCATCGCAAACCCGGCTACGACCCGTGCGAGATGTTCCTGGACCCGGCGCTCGCGTTTCCGAAGCTGCGCATCGCACGTCGCCTGGCCCAGAAGTTCATGGGCCTGCGCTACCTCATGGACGTGATCCCCGTGGACGCAAGCCTCGTGCGCGGCAGCCACGGCCGACTCCCCGACGATCCCCAGGACGGACCGGTGTTCATCAGCAGCCTGCCGTTCGGCGGTGCCGGCGGCCCCGAGCCCGACGGCGGCGTGGTCCCCATGTGCTCCGTCCAGGAACGCGTGCTCGCGGCACTCTCGCGCTAGTCTCTGCGCGTCGTCGCCACGGCCGGCGGGCCCGGGAGCGGACGCGGGCCCGCGCCCAAGAAAGCGCCGAGGCAGGGAACCCCGGCGGCGGCACGAGCGTCCTAGGCACGAAGCTGGCTGCGATGCACGGGGAAGCACCCGCTCGAGTGCTTTGCGCGTCGCGCCGCGGCTTCGGAACAGAAGGCTCTCCTACGAGGCGCTGCTTCGCCGGCCGTCTCCCCCACCCGGGCGGGAAATCGGATGTGCGGCCGGCGGAACTCTCCCAGTGCTTCGGTTCCGAGCGGCGGCCGGCCGCTTCGACGGTCGAGGACTCTCCCCCCTCCCGGGTCCTCTGCTTGCTCGGGCCCGCATCGTCACGATGCGGGCCCCCTTCTCGCTCAGGCCCGACCGGTGCGCGCGATGCCTGCGCACACGATCATGGCGAGAAGACGACCTGGATCGCGTCCGAGAGGTTGTAGCCCATCCCGCCCGCGGCCGGGTCCATGTACCACGCCTGGAAGCACCAGGTCGAGCCCGCGGAGATCTGCGTCGCGGCCTGCACCGGGGCCGTCGTGTCCACGGCAAACTGCAGCAGACCGAGCGAGTCCGCCTGCTGCATCGGCAGGCGCGCCAGCAGCGACGTGCCCTGCCCCACGCACTGGAACCCGTTTCCGAAAGGGAGCCGGATCTGGAGCTGGCCGTAGTAGAAGAGGCCGAGGGTTCCCGCGGGCAGCGTATCCGCGGTGAGCACGAGGTTGTTCGCGGACACGCTGCTGCTGCCCGAACCGTGGATGATCGCCTGGATCCCCGTCGAGTTGGGGGTGGCTAGGCAATAGCTCGTCCCGACTCCTGAGCCCTGCGTGTCCAGCTCGAGATCGTCCAGGAGCACGCGTCCACCACCGTACGCGGAGTTCACGATCTGGATGAACCAAATGTCCTGGCTCAGGCTCTCCCAGCCGCTCCAACGCCACGTGCAATCGTTGATGACGTCGGCCGGCATCGTGCCGATCGAGGCGTGGGTCTGATCGAAGAAATGGACCAGAGTGACGCCCTGGTTCGGCGTGTTCGTGCCCATGAAGCCCCCGAACTTCCGCACGGGGACGTCGAACGCAAACTCGACGTAGCTGCCGCTCGTGCTGCCGAAGAGCCAGGTCCCGCCGTGCTCCTGCAAGCTGCAGGCGTACGACCACCCACCCGTGACGTGCACGCCCCCGCCCACGGGCGCGCAGACGTCGGCC
>SMVB01007659.1_pt1 | contig 10676 bp, 10 predicted proteins | sample 2456461 | NCBI WGS metagenome assembly SMVB01 (sample SAMN11095934, study PRJNA526329) | marine sediment metagenome | biome: Marine sediment; feature: Surficial sediment; material: Deep marine sediment; isolation source: Hadal surficial sediment | place: Pacific Ocean | collected 2014-05 | depth...
ATCTCTGTGCCACCAGCCAGGGTACAGCCGTCAGTCTGCGTGACCTGACGCAACAACGTCCGGCCCATCCGGCCACCGCAGCCAACAATGCCAATCGATAGGTCTGTCACCACTTGCTCCATTGTCTTCTAAACAACTGAAATCTAACACAGGCTTGGGGCTGGAGCGACTCCATAGAGACGCTTTACCAAGGGTCCTGGCCTTAGTCTGTGGTTTCGTTCCAACGTTCGTTGATGCGATCGCTGAAATTGTCTGCCTTGGGGCTGCTGCCCTTGTCAGCATCGACAAATTGTTGCAACAGTTTTTTCTGTTCCTTGGTCAGGTCGACCGGTGTTTCGACCGAAATCAACACAAACATATCACCGCGGCCTGATCGCTGCAGGCGGGGCATGCCCTTGCCCCGCAAGCGGAAGTGACGGCCGGACTGGGTGCCTGCGGGGATCGTGATACGTGCTTTGGTGCCCTCAACAGTCAGGACTTCGATAGGCCCGCCAAGGGCAGCGGTCGCCATGGCCAAGGGTACATTGCAATAGATGTCGTTACCGTCGCGTTCGAACAGTTCATGATCGCGGACAGATATAAACATATATAGATCACCTGCCGGTCCACCGCGCTCGCCGTCTTCGCCTTCGCCGGACAGGCGGATGCGGGTGCCTTCTTCAACGCCAGCGGGGATGGAAACGGACAAGGTTTTGTCTTTTTGCACGCGGCCTGCTCCGTGACAGGTGGTGCAAGGGTCAGAGATGGTTTGGCCAGCGCCATGACAGGCGGGGCAGGCCCGTTCGACGGTAAAGAAGCCCTGCTGTTGGCGGACTTTGCCCATGCCCTGACAGGTCACACAGGTGGTGGGCGAGCTGCCAGGGGTCGCACCAGACCCGCCACAGGGGTCGCACTTCACGGCTGTATTAATTTTGATCTCGGCTTTTTTGCCCGAGAAGGCGTCTTCCAGCGATACGTCGTAATTATATCGCAGGTCAGAGCCCCTTTGGGGCCCACCGGCGCCACCACGACCGCGGCCGCCACCGCGACGATCGCCAAATAGATCTTCGAAGATGTCGCCGAAGGATCCACCAAAGTCAAAGCCGCCACCGGCTGCGCCGGGACCACCCTGGCCCATGGAACCGTCAAAGGCCGCATGGCCAAAGCGGTCATAGGCCGCCCGTTTTTGGTCGTCCTTCAGGGCGTCATAGGCTTCGTTGATTTCTTTGAACTTTACCTCAGCCGCCGCATCGTCCGGATTGCGGTCGGGCTGATACTGCATCGCCAGCTTGCGATACGCCTTCTTGATGTCGGGGCCAGGTGCGTCCTTGGATACCCCGAGGAGTTCATAAAAGTCAGTTTTGGCCATCAATCCCGTCCGGCTGGCGCGTCTGGCTCCATTTTGCATAGCAGGGCACCATCAAGGTGCCCTGTTACCATGCTTAGGAGGTCGCGTCTTTCTTGTCGTCGTCGACTTCTTCAAAATCGGCGTCGACAACGTCATCAGCGCCTGCACCTGCACCGGCTTCTTCGGCAGCCATATCTTCAGCTGTTGGTCCCGCTTCGGCTTGTGCTGCTTGTTCAGCCGAATAAATGGCTTCACCCAGCTTCATGGACGCTTGGCCCAACGCTTCGGTCTTGGTATTGATGTCGTCAATGTCATCGCCTTCCAGCGCCGTCTTCAGCTCTGTAACGGCTGTTTCAATCGCCTGCTTTTCATTGTCTTCGATTTTGTCGCCGTGTTCTGACAGGCTTTTCTCGGTCGAATGGATGATCGAGTCTGCCTGGTTGCGGGTGTCGACAGCTTCACGCTTGGCCTTGTCTTCGGTGGCGTTTTCTTCGGCTTCCTTGACCATGCGCTCAATATCGTCATCGGTAAGACCACCAGATGCCTGAATGCGGATCTGCTGTTCTTTGCCGGTGCCTTTATCCTTGGCCGTCACATGGACGATGCCGTTGGCGTCGATATCAAAGGCGACTTCGATCTGTGGCAGGCCGCGCGGGGCGGTGGGGATACCGATCAGATCAAACTGCCCCAGCAGCTTGTTGTCAGCAGCCATTTCGCGTTCACCCTGATGGACGCGGATGGTCACAGCAGACTGATTGTCCTCAGCCGTTGAAAAAACCTGGCTTTTCTTGGTGGGGATGGTGGTGTTGCGTTCAATCAGGCGCGTGAACACACCGCCCAGGGTTTCAATACCCAGCGACAGAGGCGTGACGTCGAGCAGCAGCACGTCTTTGACGTCGCCCTGCAACACACCGGCCTGAATGGCCGCACCCATGGCCACCACTTCATCAGGGTTCACGCCCTGGTGAGGCTCGCGACCAAAGAACTGTTCAACAACTTCCTGGATCCGGGGCATGCGGGTCATGCCGCCAACCAGGATCACTTCATCAATTTCACCAGCTGTGAGGCCGGCATCCTTGAGGGCCGCCTTGCAGGGCGCGATGGTCTTGTCGATCAGGTCTGCAACCAGGGCTTCCAGCTTGGCGCGGGTCAGCTTCATGGTCAGATGCTTGGGGCCTGATGCATCAGCAGTGATGAAGGGTAGGTTTATTTCGGTCTGTGTTGCGCTGGACAGTTCAATCTTGGCCTTTTCCGCGGCTTCCTTCAGGCGCTGCAGAGCCATTTTGTCACCGCGCAGGTCGATGCCGTTTTCTTTTTTGAATTCTTCAGAAAGATATTCCAACAGGAGCATGTCAAAGTCTTCACCGCCAAGGAACGTATCGCCATTGGTCGATTTTACTTCAAACACACCGTCGCCAATTTCAAGGATGGACACGTCGAATGTGCCGCCACCAAGGTCATAAACGGCGATCGTCTGGCCCGACTTTTTGTCAAGGCCATAGGCCAAAGCGGCCGCTGTTGGTTCGTTGATGATGCGCAACACTTCAAGGCCGGCAATTTTACCGGCATCTTTCGTGGCCTGGCGCTGCGCGTCGTTGAAGTATGCAGGAACGGTGACAACAGCCTGAGTGATCTCTTCACCCAAATATTTCTCAGCGTCTTCTTTCAGCTTTTGCAGGATGAAGGCACTGACCTGGCTGGGGGAATATTTTTCGCCGCGGGCGGTGACCCAGGCGTCGCCATTGTCAGCCTCGATAATGGCATAAGGCACCATGTCCATATCTTTGCGGGTGGCAGGGTCATCAAAAGACCGGCCGATCAGCCGCTTGATGGCAAACAGGGTGTTTTCGGGATTGGTGACAGCCTGGCGCTTTGCCGCCTGGCCTACGAGGCGCTCATTACCATCGGCGAAAGCGACCATGGAAGGGGTTGTGCGACCGCCTTCAGAATTTTCGATGATCTTTGGGTCACTGCCGTCCATGACAGCCACGCAGGAATTTGTTGTTCCCAGATCAATACCAATAACTTTACCCATTTTTACCTCTTCTGTTTGGCAAGCCCTTTGTACCAGTCACATCATGCCCTGGCGTCTCTTTGGGAGAGGGCTCCCACCTAAGTAAAGGATCCCGCCTTTTTGACGGAACCCCCGCTTTTTCGACGGAACCATTGTCATTTCAGCCCGGCTTATATAGTGAAGCAGGCAGGGCCGTTCAACCGGCAGAGGTCAAAAAAACGTCAATAGCGCTGATTTATTTTCGCTGATACGAAGAATCTGACCAAAAAACGGCATTTTGGGCGAAATTAGAGGCGTTTCATGGGAATTCACCGGTGGGTTAGGAATATTTCAGTAATTTTGCTGTTTGCTTTTCTGGCGGCTTTTCTGGCTTCTTGTGGCGCTGAAACACCAGAAAAAGCTGATTCAAGCGATTCTTTCCTGGTGAAAAAAGCCAACACAGTGCAGATCAGCCAGGTCTGGGCCCGCCAGACATTGGTGCCGGGCCAGCCGACCGGCGTCTATCTGACCATCGAAAATGCGACCAATAAGGATGTCCGGCTGCTGCAAGTCAGTGTAAATGGGGCCGAGAGGGCGGAAATGCACGATAGTGTGCACACCGACGGCATCGTGCGGATGGTGCAGCTGGACGATCTGGTGGTCGCCGCGGGTGGTATTGAGCAGTTCCAGCCAGGGGGGAAGCACATCATGGTGTTTGGCCTGCCACAATTGCTAAAGCCTGGGATGCAAGTGCTGGTGACCCTGACGTTTGAAAATGCCAGCCCTATGGACGTACAGGCTATTGTCTCTGCAAATATGAATGCCCCAGATAACAGGGGCCATCATGGCCACTAACCCCCAAGACATTATCTATCGCCTAGAGCTGCAGCCTCACCCTGAAGGCGGCTTCTATCGTGAGATCTATCGAGCCGAAGGCCTCGTGGATGAACGGTCGCCTGTCACCAGCCTCTACTATTTGCTGTAGGCGGGACAACGGTCGGCCTGGCATCGCGTCGACGCGACCGAAATCTGGCACTTCCATGACGGTGCGCCGTTGCGGCTGTCAATTTCTGCAGGCGGACCACAGAGTGATCATGTTTTGGGCTTAGGCCTGGCCGCGGGCGAACAGCCGCAGATTATTGTCCCACCCCATGCGTGGCAAAGTGCCGAAACATTGGGAGAATGGACGTTGGTGGGCTGTATAGTTGCCCCGGGGTTTGACTTTGCCGGGTTTGAGCTGGCGCCCGACGACCGTTTACCTGACTAGGCTTCGTCTTTGTCCTCGTTTTCATCTGGCTCTGGCTCAGCTGGTTTGGCCGGGGCTTTTGACACACCAACCATTGCAGGCCGTAACAGGCGATCACCAATCGTGTAGCCAATTTGCATGACCTGCAGCACGGTTCCCGGAGCTTTATCAGCATCTTCGACCTCAAACATGGCCTGGTGCAAATTGTGGTCGAACTTGCCGCCATCAGGTCGAATTTCTTTGATGCCGTGCTTTTCAAACGCGATGGCCAGGTCTTTGCCTGTCAGCTCGACGCCCTCGATGAAGCTTTTGAAGTTTTCGTCCTCGCGGGCGTTTTCTGGCAGGGTATCGACGGCGCGACCCAGATTATCGGCAACCGGCACCATGTCGCGGGCAAAAGTGGTGATGCCATATTTAGCGGCGTCTTCTTTATCGCGGATAGACCGGCGGCGAATATTTTCGGTCTCGGCCATGGCGCGTAAAAGTTTGTCCTTCAGATCGGCCAGCTCTTCATAGGCTTTGATCAGCAGTTCTTCGATAGTGGGCTCGGCGTCTGTATCCTCCGCGTCCGCGTCCGCACCCGCATCTGGGGCGCCCTCTTCAGAGGCCTGCTCAGCATTGACCGTGGCGTCTTCGGCCCCAGCTTTATCCTCTGGGGTGGCCTTATCCTTTGGAGTGGCCTCGTCTTCTGGTTTTTTGTTTTCGTTGTCACTCATAATGTGCCGTTATCCTAGCAATCGTCCTATTACCTTGGCGGTGTAATCAACCATTGGTACTACCCGCGCATAGTTCATGCGGGTTGGCCCGATCACACCAACGACACCGATGACCGATTGTTTTGCATTCATATAGGGTGCCAGAATCAAAGATGATCCGGACATGGAAAACAGCTTGTTTTCCGACCCGATGAAGATGCGAACACCCTCGGCATCGTGTGCCAGGTCGAGCAAATGGACGAAGTCGCGCTTGTTTTCAAGGTCCTTTATCAAATTTTGTATGCGCTCGAGGTCTTCTGCGGCTTCCAGATTGTCCAAAAGGTTGCTTTGACCCCGGACAATCAACAATTGGTCACCCTCTTGCTCGTTGGACCACTGGGCCAGGCCGTCTTCGACCACTTTGGTGGTTAACTGGTCCAGTTCGGCCTCGTGCAGGGCCAGTTCACGGCTGATATCGGCCTGGGCTTCTTCCAGCGTGCGGCCCATCAGGCGGGTGTTCAGATAATTACTGGCCCGTACCAATGTCGACGGCATCATATCAAGTGGCACGGCAACAATTCGGTTTTCGACATGACCGTCTTCGGTCACCAGCACCAACAAAGCCCGGCCTGGGGACAGGCCAACAAATTCTACATGCCGTAATTTAGAATTGGTCTTGGGCGCCAGCACAACACCGGCCCCATGAGACAACCCCGACAGCATGGTCCCGGCCTGTTCCAGCACATTCTCGAAATTGTTGCCATTGGCCACGCACTGGCTTTTGATTTCCTGCCGTTCAGTCTCGGTCAAATTGCCCAGCTCCAGCAAGCCATCGACAAACATGCGCAGGCCAATGTCAGTGGGCAGCCGCCCGGCCGACGTATGGGGCGAATACAATAGGCCCGTGTCTTCCAGATCGGCCATGACGTTGCGAATGCTGGCCGGCGAGATGTTCAGATCGAGCGTTTTCGACAAAGTGCGCGACCCCACAGGTTCGCCCGTCTCGAGATAATTCTCGACGATATGGCGAAACACTTCGCGGGTGCGTTGGTCAAACTCTTCGATCATCTGGGGCGTCCTTTGTCGCCTAAAACTAGGGTGTTGGGTAAAAGCCGTCAATCTAGGTCTGGACGGGTTGGGGCTGTCAGGATAGAAGGCCCCAAATAGGATATGAAAACGTCAGATCAAGGGTCTGACCAGAAAGGGCAACAGATGCGACCTTCCGGACGCGCCGTCGACATGATGCGCAATGTAACACTCGAAACCGGCTACACCAAACATGCCGAGGGTTCCTGCATGATCAAGTTTGGCGACACGCATGTATTGTGCAATGCCAGCCTTGAAGACCGGGTGCCGCCATTTCTGCGCAACAGCGGCAAAGGTTGGGTCACGGCGGAATACGGCATGCTGCCGCGCGCGACCCACAGCCGGTCAAGCCGCGAGGCCGCTCGTGGCAAACAATCTGGCCGTACTCAGGAAATTCAGCGCCTTATCGGCCGTAGCCTGCGCGCAGTGACCGATCTGGGAAAAATGGGCGAACGCCAGATCACGCTCGATTGTGATGTGATCCAGGCTGATGGTGGTACGCGGACAGCGTCGATTACCGGTGCCTATGTGGCGCTGCATCTGTGTTTCAAAAAAATGCAGGCCGATGGTCTGATCGACGAGATCCCCCTGGTGGACCAGGTCGCCGCGATTTCGTGCGGTATTTATAAGGGCACGCCTGTGCTGGACCTCGATTATGCCGAAGACAGCAACGCCGATGCAGACGCCAATTTTGTGCTGACGGGCAATGGCCAGATCTGCGAAATCCAGGCAACTGCCGAACAATCGCTGTTTTCACAAGATTCGTTCAATCAACTATTGGTCCTGGCGCAAAAAGGCATTGGCGAACTGGCTGATCTGCAGCGCCAGGCCATCCATAGCGCCTAGCCATGGCCCGTCAATTTACCGAACCCAAACTTGTTATCGCCAGCCACAACGCGGGTAAGGTTCGGGAAATTGGCGATCTGCTGCGACCCTTTGACACAGATGTCGTCTCAGCGGGCGATTTGGATATCGAAGAGCCCGAGGAAACCGGCACAACCTTCGTCGCCAACGCCTCGTTAAAGGCCCGTGCCTCGGCCCAGGCGTCAGGGCTGCCCGCGCTGGCCGATGATTCTGGCCTGGCAGTCGTTGCCCTGAACGGGGACCCCGGCATCTATTCGGCCCGATGGGGCGGCGAGGGTCGTGACTTTAACCTGGCCATGCAAAAGGTCGAAGAGGCTGTGCAGGCGACGGGCAATAATGATCGCCGAGCCTATTTCGTGTGTGCCCTCTGCCTGGCCTGGCCGGATGGCCATGAAGAAATTTTCGAAGGGCGGGTCGACGGCACGTTGGTTTGGCCTGGGCAGGGCGATCAGGGGTTTGGCTATGATCCGATCTTTTTGCCTGCAGGCGCCACGTTGACCTTTGGACAAATGGACCCGGACGCAAAACATGCCATTAGCCACCGGGCGGACGCTTTCAGGCAATTGGTCGATGCCTGTTTCTAATGTAAAAAGCCAGGCCGGCTCCTTGGATGGGGGCGGCTTTGGCATTTATGTGCACTGGCCTTTTTGTCTGGCGAAGTGCCCCTATTGCGACTTCAACTCCCATGTGCGCGAACAAATCGACGAAAGCGGCTGGCGCGACGCGCTGCTGGCCGAATTGTCCTACTTTGCCGCCCAAACAGGTTCGCGATCTGTCGACAGCATCTTTTTTGGCGGCGGCACGCCTTCCCTGATGTCACCAGCCAGCGTTGGCGCGGTGATTGACGCCGTTGGCAAGCACTGGTCAGTTGGTTCTGATACCGAGATCACGTTGGAGGCAAACCCCACCAGCGTCGAGGCCAAAAAGTTTGCCGGGTTTGCCTTTGCCGGGGTGAACCGGTTGTCCATGGGCGTGCAATCCCTGGATGATAGGGCGTTACAGTTTTTGGGGCGCGAGCACTCGGCAAGTGAGGCGCTCGCTGCATTCGAGATCGCGCGGCAGCATTTTCCGCGAATTTCGTTCGACCTGATTTATGGTCGTCCTGACCAGACAATTGATCAATGGACCAAAGAGCTGACCCGCGCCATCGACCTGACAGCTGGGCATTTGTCGGTTTACCAGCTGACCATCGAAGAAGGCACGGCGTTTCATACGGCGTTTCGCCAGGGCCGACTGACCATGCCGTCAGATGATCTGGGCGCCGATATGTATATGGCCACACAAGATCTGACACGGGCGGCCGGCCTGCCCGCTTATGAGATTTCCAACCACGCGCGGCCGGGCGAAGAATGTCGCCATAATCTGGTTTATTGGCGCTATGGCGACTATGTCGGTGTTGGTCCTGGCGCCCATGGGCGCATCACGCGGGACGGCCAAAAAATAGCCACAGCCCAGCGTCACAAGCCGGAATCATGGATCGACGCTGTGACGCGTAATGGTCATGGATCGGTCGAAGATACGGTCCTGGACCACCAAGCCTGCGCCGAGGAAATGTTGATGATGGGCCTGCGCCTGACGGAAGGCGTCGACCTGGCCCGATTGACCAAAATTGCCGGGCAACCCTGGCAGAATGTGATCGATTTAGACGCCTGCGAGGCGTTGGTATCAGAAGGAATGCTGGTCCTATCCGCAGATAGGATTCAAGCTAGTCCAACGGGAACTGTGGTGTTGAACTCTCTGACGGCGGCACTGCTGGCATAGAATTGTCGCCGGGCAGCGCATCGATCAGCGGTTCATCTTCAAATTCCAGGAAGTCGTATTCGTCGATTTCCTCTTCAATTCCAAAGTCGTATCGGTCGTCTGGGACGAACTCCAAATCTATACCAATGTCGTCCTCGGGGTTTGGCGACAATGGCGTAGCCAGGGGCGGTGGGATATCACCGCCGACGACCCGCATGCCTTCTGGCCTGATCTCGATAATGGCCAGTCTTCGTTGTGCCGTCCCATCATCGCCAAATTTAAAGACACCATCAATGCCGGAAAAACCGCGCGGATTGGTCAGGGCATCGGGCCCAAATGGTTGATAGACATCCAGGCGCAACAGGGTTGCGGCCAGTGCCGTGGCGTCATAGGCCAGGCTGGCAATGCGTGGCGGAGTGTTGCCATAAATCGTGTTGTATCGTTCAGAAAAACTGGCCGCTGCCTGGGGCACGGGTCCTGCAAACAACGCCCCATACAGGGCGGGTTCCAGGTGCAGGCCGGGGTCATCCCATACACCGGTGCCCAAAAATTGCACGATTTTGGGGTCGATTTCATAATAGGGCAGCAAGGGTGCGATACTGCGGATCATACGACCACCAGCAATCATCAAGACCGCGTCATAGGATAGGTTGCCAAGTACCTCTGTTTTGTTGAGGCGCCCCCGCATTTCCCGGGCCAGATCGTCATCAGCGCCAAAGCTGCGCAAAAACTTGACCTCTTCAAGCAGGGCGGTTCGGCGCTTGTCATAATTTGCCAGGCGTTTGACGGAATCGATAGGCGAGTCATCGCCTTCGGCATAAAACTCTACCTGAACAAGTTCTGCCCTTCTTTTGGTGATGGCCGTCCGGTAGGCATCCAACATGCGATTGCCCGCTGTTGTCTGGGGCAGGAATGCCGCAAAGCGGGTTTTGCCCATCGAAATCGCATGGCCGACGACATCGTCGATCTGTTGTTCGGGGGTAAAGCCCATAATGTAGACGCCCTGCCCGGCCACCGACCGATCTGTGGAAAACCCGATGATCGGGATGCCATTGGTTTGCGCACGCGCCTTGATGGCCTGAATGGATGCCGAGAAGACCGGCCCCAGCACCAGATGCGCGCCACTGGTAATGGCTTGTTCCATGGCCGCCGCTGCCCCCTCGGGCGTGCCTTTTGTATCGATTGGCAAAAGTGTCAGTCGGTCGACATGGGTATCAAACAGCCCAATCTGGGCGGCGTTCAGCAATGATCTTCCCAACTCTGCAAAGCGGCCGCTCAGGGGGATCAACAAGGCAACACGGGCTTCACCCGCGCCGACAGATTTTGTCTCGAACGGGGGTGGGACCAGAGGGACCAGTGCCGACGGTCTGACCAAGATGGGTTTTGGTGCAGGGGCTGGGGTTGGGACGCTGGCCTGCCGGCTACCAAAGCCACCTGCGCACGAGGCCAACAGCATCGTTGCTGCCATCAAAAAAAACAGGCAGAAGTGGACCGGTCGGGTGTGGTCTGCGAACATTCGTAAACTGGCTCAGCACATAGGATGGCGGGCATGCCATCGGGTTAATTTGGAGACGCTTAAAACATGGAAGTTCCTGATCCACAAGTCAATCTGGCGAACGGCCTGTTTGTCGTCGCGACGCCCATTGGCAATTTGCGCGATGTGACTCTGCGGGCGCTTGATGTGCTGAACGGGGTCGACCTGATCGCCTGTGAAGATACCCGCAT
>SMVB01065474.1_pt1 | contig 10675 bp, 7 predicted proteins | sample 2456461 | NCBI WGS metagenome assembly SMVB01 (sample SAMN11095934, study PRJNA526329) | marine sediment metagenome | biome: Marine sediment; feature: Surficial sediment; material: Deep marine sediment; isolation source: Hadal surficial sediment | place: Pacific Ocean | collected 2014-05 | depth 0-1...
CCGCGGCGCGGTTTCAAGGGCGGCTTCCTGTTTTTGACCGTACCCTTCGCGCCGGAAATCGTCGCCAAGATCGTATTGCAGGATTTATGGGGCGAACGCCTGGCTGGCATCATGAAGCAGTACTCGAATATGGCGGCCATGCTGGTACACGGTGAAGATATGCCACAGGAGAGTAATCGAATTAGCTTACACCCGACGCAGTTAGATCAGAATGGCCTGCCGGTACCGGTTGTGCATTACGAGGATCACCCCAATACCGCTGCCATGAAGGCTTTTGCCTCCGAGCGGGGCAGGGCGATTTATCAGGCACTGGGTGCCAAAGAAATATTTGCGGCTCCCGATGTCTTCCCGGCGACGCATAATATGGGGGTTGCCCGTATGGGCAACGACCCTGCAAAGAGTGTTTGCAACTCCTGGGGGCAAACCCACGATATCGACAACCTATTTGTCTCTGACGGCAGTTTGTTCCCAACCGTGGGTTGTGAGAATCCGACCCTGACAATCGTCGCGCTGGTATTGCGACAGGCCGATTATATCGAGCAGCAAATCAACAAAGGGTTGCTCTAGCGATGTAGTATTCTCCTGCCCTGGGCTTTTTCGAATCCGGTGGCGGTAGTCCTATCTCTTTGACGGTGCACGCAATGCCTGTCACAACAGAGTATCGAACATGATTGAAACAGCGTTTACCAAACTGCTGGGTATTTCAGCGCCCATCCAACTGGCGGGAATGCCGGGTGTGACCACACCGAAACTCATTTGCGCAGTTGCCGATGCGGGAGGCCTTGGGATGCTCGGTGCCGCCGGCGCGCCCTTTATCACGCCTGAATCACTGGGGAGTTTACTGGATGAAATTTCCGGGAAGACTTCCGGGGTCTTTGGCGTGAATTTTCTCATGCCATTTCTGAAACACGACTGCGTTGAAGTTGCCGCCAGTAAATCGAAGCTCGTTGAATTTTTTTATGGGGAGCCGGACGCGCAATTAGTCGAAAGAGTCCACTCCCTCGGCGCGCTGGCCAGTTGGCAGGTCGGCTCGTTGATTGAGGCGGTGGCGGCCGAGGATGCCGGCTGCGACTTCATCGCCGTGCAGGGAACGGAAGCGGGCGGACATGTTCGCGGCGAGTCCTGCTTATTGCCACTGCTATCGCAGACGCTTGAGCGAGTAACAATCCCGGTGCTGGCCGCAGGTGGGATCGCAACGCATAAAGATCTGGTGGCGGTCCTTGACTACGGCGCTGCGGGGGCCAGAATTGGCACGCGCTTTGTTGTGTCCGAGGAGTCCGGCGCTCATCCCGCCTACGTAAAAGCTTTAATCGAAGCGTCCGCCGCCGACACATCATTAACCGAGGCCTTTTCCGTTCTGTGGCCGGATGCCCCGCACCGGGTTTTGACCTCCGCAATCGACGCTGCACAAGCCCTGACGGACGAGGTGGTGGGTGAGACTATGATGTTTGGGCAGAGCTATCGGGTGCCCCGGCTGTCAGTTCTTACACCGTCAATCGGGGGCACGGGGTCTATTGATGCCATGGCCTTATATGCGGGTGAGTCTGTATCGCATATCAACAGCGTGCTATCGGCTGCGGATATTATGGCCGAACTGGTATCAGGCGCAGGGTAACGGGATTGCCGACCCGTTAAATAGCGGGGCATATTGGCTGGCCTCCGGCGTGACAGCCGGAGTTGCCTCGGTTAAATCCGCGATTACTCGTCTAATATTTAACAAGAAGGATTGAATGCGTTCGCGCAGTTCCCGTAGCGTTTTATCTGGCAACTCACCTTTACGCTCGGCCAGTAGCAAGGTGTCGTTCATAACGCCCAATTGAATATGCGCGCGTTTGGCGAGCTGCGCGCCACGGTGCCCGTCTTGATTAGCCAGTGCTGTCTTGAGCTGCTCTAACAGGTGACTGACTTTATTGATCTCAAGCTTTGCCTGCTCGCAATAGGATGCTGGCTCCAGTGCTGTTAGCCCACCGACAGGCACCATGGGGCTGCGGTATCTTTCTGGCAGTGTACTGTTCAGGCCATAGTAAAAGAAAGAACCGAAGATAGAAGTGTGGCTGACAGAGAGCCGGCCAGCGGTACCAATATTTATCATTCCCTCTACCGTATCCCTGACTTCTATGCATTCCAGTAATTCACCATCCTCGGGTCGCAGCGCACATACCACCGTTTTGTGCGGCACAGGCAGGATTAAGCCGGTGTCCGGCTGATGGTAGTCGTAGCCTAGGTTCATCCCCACCCAAACTACATTGGCCGAAGCGGAAACCACGCTCACCAATCGAGCCACCGGCTTGCCGCTGGGGAACTCAGGTGGCTGCGACTTAAGAGTTGGCAACATTGTCGCGGCATAGTCATCGTAACTTTTTGCCCAGCGTTTTGAGCCATCTACGGGACTGAGTGCGACGACGGTGGGGGCGGCAAATATGTTTCCTGTGAGAATCGTGCCGTCATCGCCGATGGCTGGTGACAGTAGTCCCTCTCCTTTGGCGGCCCAAACCACCTCACCGGTGCTGGTATCAACTGCGAGCATCTGCCCTACGCCGTCCGCGCTGTAGACAAATTTACCGTCTGCAGACAGGGCGGGGCTGGTGCCACTACCGCCACCCATTTTTGTGGCGAAAGCGATTTCGACCCCCGTGTCCTTGATGTCCAGACCATAGAGCACACCTGTGAGAGATCCATTTTCCATGGGCCCGGCAGCGGTGATGAAAACCCTGCCCGTAGTGGGGTGGACCGCCGGCGCATTGGCAACCTGTACGCCATAACCAAAGGCGATTTGTTTGAACAATTCGATAACAGATTCGTGGAACAGGCCGCCGAGCCACAAGCCGGGCAGGGCGGGGCCCTTAGCGGGAGGTATACCTGGGGGTAGTTGAAACATCGGTATTGCCAGACTGCCGTCTTCCCGATTGTAAAACAACACCTTGCCATCGACTGTAATGCCGCCAACATATCCCTGCTTGCTAATTACCTGGTAGACGAAGGGATTGCCCTGGTCTGGTAGTGGAGTCACCCACTTTACGCTGCCATCGGCGTGAAACGCCCAAAACTGGTTGCTATCGCCAATATAGAGATCCCCGGCGGGGCCGATTACCGGTGCGTTAAAGCCGGACAGGGCGTCGAGATCGTTTATGCTGCGTTGTATCGGGCTCTCCCACAGCAACTCGCCATCGGCGTTAAAAGCGTGCAGGTGGCTGTAGCCGGGGCCGCGGCCGGACGTCAGGTAGTGGCTGCCATCGGCACTTACCACTCCGGGATTAATGACTGCCGCGCCATCCAAAACTGACCAACTTTTGACGAGGCTGGTGCTGGTTACCAACGGCGAAAAGTCCGAATTTCGCGAATCTCTATGGACGCTCGCCCAGGGTGCCTGGGCGTAAAATCTCGGTTGTCCCAGGTCGCTCTGGGCAGTCGGTTCGCCGGCGGATGTGGCAACACCGGTCAGCGTTAAAAGCAGGGAAATGCCCGGGCCAATCCGCCATGTTTTGAAAATCATCCTTCCCATAACTCCAAAAAATATTCGTGAAACAAAGAAATTTTGTCAATTTTTACTTGTCTTTAGAACTTTAACATATATATTATTTAGTAATGTATATGTGAGTACAGTTGCACAAGCACAATCCTTAATACATGACTTTGAAGTCATGATTACTGGCGCTTGGCGCGCCTCAATAGAAGCTCAGAGAGGGCCGGTATTTGGGAGTGTGAATTCACTTGACCCGCTGCGCAGAGAGCATTGACCGAGAGAGCGGCGATAGCGCTGAGAACCAGTGTATTGGGGATTGGTCAATTACCGCAGCTGTTTTTCAATAGTGGAAAAATAGTGAAGACCAGATAATGCGAGGCCTACAGTCGGGGAATGATCATCAGCACATCCAAAAATTATCCGTTTCATAATAAATAAATTAACGAGGTATTAATGATGTTCAAAAAAAGGACCAAACAAAGGCTGACGGTATGCGAGCAGTTTTCCGCGTTAGCTATCGCGGGATGACGGCGCCTAAAAAGTACTATTTTATGGGGTTGGGAAAAGCTCGCGACAGAGCCTATTTTCGTATAATCTTTATGCGGTGGTGGTAGGAACGAACAAAAATTCCAATAACATTTGAGGCCAGAAGTAATCTTTGCCCAGTCCATTTATGGCAGGGACAATATCTGGTAAACATATAGAGGCTCTAGTATGAAAAATCTGATAAACGAAGCGGCATTAGCTACAAATCGATCTCTCACTAAGAAAAAGCCTTCTCCAGCGGAGAATACATCAAAAATTGCCCGGCTAGTCACCGCCGCTCTGATGGCGGTACCCTTTGCTATGCCGAGCTATGGGCAAGACAAGGAAGCAGAAATCAGTGCTCTAATGGAAGAGGTTTTAATCACCGCCAGAAAAAGAGTGGAGAGTGTCCAGGATACGCCCATCGCGGTGTCCGCCTTCAGCGGAGCGAGTCTCGCGGCGCGTGGTATTGAAAAAATCGACGGCATTGCCGCACTCACACCCAATATGACTTTCAGCAATATCAATACCAATGGCGGGGGCGGTAGTAATGCATCCGTTTACATTCGTGGTGTCGGTCAGACGGATTTTATTCCTTCTGCTGACCCGGGAGTGGGGCTTTATGTTGACGGTGTCTATCTCGCCCGCAGCATCGGCTCAGTCCTGGACTTGATCGATGTTGAACGCATCGAAGTGCTTCGTGGTCCCCAGGGCACGTTGTTCGGCCGCAACACCATTGGCGGAGCGGTGTCTATTCATACGATCAAACCCCATGATGAATTCGACGCGAAAGTACGTGTTAGGGTAGGAACCGATGATCGCCTGGATGTTGTGGGCACAGTAAACTTCCCCCTGGCGGAAAATCTCTTCGCTAATGCCACCATCGCTAGCTTCAAACAGGATGGATTTGTGAATAACCCCAACACCGGCGTTGATACCGGTGACGATGAAACGCTGGCCTTTCGCGGTGCACTGCGTTGGCAGGCGAGCGACGATGTGATGATCGATTTCAGCGCTGACTATTCTAAAGACAGAGAACATGGTCAGCCGCGCGTGAGTACATCGGATCCTGATCGCGCCATACAGTTTATTCTGCCAACCGACCCCACTGGCACGGGGAATGGCGCCGTTCAACACAATTTTTTCCTGGGCGCGAATTCCCCTTTCAATTCCGACACCCCTCCCTTCCCCCTGGTGAATGTGCCGGAATTAAGGCAGTTCAACAACTGTGATGCGACCTTTGCAAACATAGAGGGAACCCACCCGGATTGTGCGAATGCCAGCACCCTTGGACTTGGGAAAGCTACCGGAACAGAAGACACGTTTTATAATGCCGATATCTGGGGTGTCTCGGCCACCATTGACTGGCATATTTCGGATACCTTGCAAATCAAATCCATTACCGCCTACCGTGATCTTGACAGTGAGTTTGCTCACGACGGCGATAACTCTCCATTCTTATTGGGCTGGGTAAGAGATGAGATTTTTGATCAAACTCAGTTCTCCCAGGAGATTCAGGTACTCGGCACCGCATTTGATGAGAAATTGGACTGGATTGTTGGTGCTTACTATTTCACTGAAGATGGCACTAACTTTAATCCGGTGGACTTTGCCGCGATAGACATTGAAAGCGGCGGTGATTTTGACCACGAAAGTAAGGCCGGATTTGCCCAGGGAACTTTCCACATAACGGATAAGCTGCATTTAACGGGCGGGATTCGCTACACCGAGGACACCAAGGATTTCATTGTTAAGGGTATTGTTCAAACAGCGGTCCCCATTTTGGCGCCGCCGTTTGTCGGCAGGGTGACGCTTATTGACAACGGTACCACGACACTGAAGGCCGATGACTGGACACCGATGCTAAACTTGGCCTATGACTGGGCTGATGGCCTCATGGTCTACGCCAACTATTCTGAAGGCTTCAAGAGTGGTGGCGTGCAGCAGCGTAATGCCGGTGTATTTGGTCCCAAAGCGCCCACTTACGATCCGGAATTTGTGGAATCCTACGAAGTCGGTTTCAAATACACCAGTGACGGTGGAAATTTTGTGTTGAATGCGGCGGCTTTCTTTTCCGATTATACCGACATCCAATTGGAGACTCTCGCGCCCGAGGGTATTGCGCCACAACTTGAAAATGCCGGCGAGGCTGAGATCAAAGGCCTTGAATTTGAAGCGCGTTGGGCGCCGGGTGCCAGCTGGTTTTTGGAAGCGGCTGTGGGCTATATCGATGCAGAGATCACTGAGGCCGACCCCGACGCAACGGATTCTGGTGGCCCGGCGAAGGGTGATACATTGCCGTTTGTACCAGAATGGAATGGCGCAGTCTCTATCATAAAGGTATTTGACCTGGGCGATAAAGGAACACTGACTCCAAGACTGGATTACAGCTATCGTGACGACGTGTTCTTTACCCCGGACAACGATCCAGGTAATACGCAGGATGCCTACGGCCTGTTAAACGTAAATGTGAGTTGGACCAGTCCCAGTGATAAATATGCAGTAACGCTGTATTTGAATAACATCACTGATGAGGATTACATAACCTACACAGAAATCTCAGGATCATCGACTACCGGTAACGATATCCTGGGACGTGGCCAGGAGTGGTATTTGTCCGCCGAAATGAAGTTTTGATAATCAGGTAAAGGCTAAGAAATAGCAGGAGGGTATTGCAAAAACTCTACCGCTGAGCGCCACACCACGTTGACCTGAACTCAACGTCGTGTGGCGCAATTACGTTCCCATCAGTTACAGGCTTTCGCTCAACGTGACTGCATTTCTATAATTTCAATTGTCTCGTTACCCGCATTTTCGTACCGGTGACTTACCCCGCCGTCGTGCCAGAGAAATTCACCTGCCTCAACCAGGGTTGGTTTGTCGGTGTCGTTGCCTAACTTACCTGCCGACATGTAGACCCGGGTGAACGGCAGATTATGTTGATGCAGTCCGCTTTTTTCACCGGGCTTTAAGCTTATACGATAGACACTGGCGTGGGGTTTTTCATCGGCCAGTTGCATACCCTTAGTATCGCCTTCAAGGGGTACAGCGTTGCTCGATATATCACTTTTTATACCAATGGCGATTACATGAAAGGGTGATGTGCCGATATTCCCCACCCGGTGTATGTGCGGCAGGCTATGATTATCAGAGCTGAACCTGAGGTCGCCGGTGTTAACATCAACCTCGCGCTTTTTTCCATCGAGGGGTTGTGCCCAGACTCTGGTGCCGGCAATGGTAACGTAAAGTAGATCTATCTGATGTTTGTGATAGAGACTCTCATAACCCGGTGGCAGGTTAACGTTCAGAATCATTACTTGATCATTTTCAAAAGCCAGTCGATGCTTTGGCTCTTCATACACCGGCACCCAATCCTCAGAATAGGCCGTGGTGCAGAACAAAGATAAGCCCAGGCCTATGAGTAAAGGGCGTAGTAAGGGCATCGGTTTTTGACAAACTGACAACGTGGTAACTGGATTCGCTTTAGCCCTGTTAAAGGTCTTATTTTGAATTGGCATTTGCTTCTTCTCCATTCGGTTATGGGCAGGTTGAGGTCTCAGGGATGGTATTTCTTAACTAGGCTCTTCGTCGTAGAGATATTAGGGCAGCAGCACGGCTTTGACGATTGTACCGGCCTCGGAATCCTTCACTGCCTTTTCAATATCACTTAGCGGATAAAATGTCACAAGCTTGTCGATAGGAAATCGGCCCTGACGGAATAACTCCAGCAGGGTTGGGATAAACAGATCGGGTATACTCTCACCTTCAATCACGCCCATGACGGTGCGCCCAAACATAATGCTGTTCATGTCCAGAGTCACTTCCGTTCCCATGGGTGAGGCCCCAACCAGGCCACACACTCCGGTAACAGTCAGAGAATCAACGGCCTGGCGGAAAACAGCGGGCGAGGCCGTACACTCCAGCGAGTAATCGGCACCGCCATCGGTGAGGTCCAATATTCGCTGGACGGGATCCTCTGCCGTCGGATCTATGCTGACCGTTGCGCCCAGTGACATGGCCAGCTTCAGGCGCTCGGGGTTCAGGTCCACAGCAATAATTGCGGTGCAGCCCACGACTGCGGCTGCCATAATTGCCGATAGGCCGACAGAACCGCAGCCAAACACAACTATGCTAGATCCCGGTTCGGGCGCCAGAGAGTTCATGACCGCGCCGGCCCCTGTTTGAATGCCACAGCCCAGTGGCCCCAACAGCTCCAGTGGAAGGTCTTTGTCTACCTTAACGGTATTTGCCTCGGTCGCCAGGGCGTACGTCCCAAAGGACGACTGACCGAAAAAATTGCAATGCACGGGCTCGTCTTTATTGTGCAGGCTATAACTTCCGTCGTCGCGCAGTCCGGAAAAGTTGCAATCAAATAGTTTCAGGCAGTGGCTTGGGTCACCTTTGCGGCAATTACGGCATTCTCCGCAGGAGCGATAGCTCAGCACCACGTGGTCGCCCGGTTGAACCTTGGTCACCTTCTCTCCAACCGATTCCACCACTCCGGATCCCTCGTGCCCCAGTACTGCCGGCAGCGGCACCGGGTACATCTGGTCCCGGCAGCTCAGGTCGGTATGACACAGGCCTACGCCGACGATGCGTACCAGTATTTCATGGTCACGGGGGCTATCAAGCTGAAGCTTCTCGAGGGTAAAAATGCCGTTTGGTTCTCTAACGACGGCAGCTACAATGTCCATAAATTTACCCGTGCGCTATACTATATATAAATAAGCAATGACTTGTGGCTGGCATCGCAGTTGATCAGATCGACGCGTTTCTGGCGAATTCTGTAACCGTTTGGCTCCACTTGCAGCTGGTGAGTATAGCGTCCGGCGTAGAGAGTTTGCTCCCGATAGTACACCACGGCCTGGAATTTCGAGGTCACCGTTAAAAGGCCCTGGGCTACATCTTCCTCGGCAATCCTCACGTCGGAAATAATATGGTTACAGCGCACAGGATACTCCATGGAGGGGGCCAGGCGGTGGCCAAAATTATTGCAGCGAATCGCCATCAATGTTCGGTTCTCGTAGAGAATGGAAATCTCATTCAAGGGGTCGTCCTGGCCCTCGCGCACTGGCATCCAGTAAGTTCCGTCCTCGGTGTAAAGAGCCATCCAGTTTTCCAGGTCTGTTCGATCCAGAAGGTCCGCCTCTTCATTCAGAAAATTTTCGATCTCACGGATATCCACACTCATGCCGCGGCCTCCACGATCATGTATTTAAGCCAGGCCTGATATTGATTCCGCATGGTCAGATCACTGGTTCCAGGTGCTCTTTTCAGGTCTGAACCCTCGACCAGTTCGTCGCGGCCGAGATAGCGGTGCATGTCCACCCACTCTGCGGCGTTGGACTGCAGGCTCTCCTGCAACCGAGCGTACACATCCCAGTCGTCGGGACCGACCATGGAGGCCGGGGAGTTAATCAGGCGCGAGTAGGTGATGGTTCGGTGCAGCAGCTGTTCAGGGGCACCTTTGAGACGAAAATGCCAGGATTGAATCAGGGTCTTGTCGACTGAGATGGGGCGCACGACCCGGATAACCTGCACTGCATCCTTGATGGTAAAGGAGGGATACACCGTGGTGTTATGTCTGTTGCGGGATAAAATCGCCTTCGCTTTTTCCTCGCCGTGACCGGCAACCAGGGCCTCGAAGTAACCGGGAATATCGGAGTAGGCCGAATGAATGCTCTGCTCGCCGCCCATGTAGCTGTGACCGTAGGGCATGGTGGTGACTTTCATGCTATCAAATAAGTCGTAGGCCGAGCCGAAGGGAAAAATAATTTCGGCCTCCGGTGGATAGGGCGTCCCGGCGGGTAGTGAGTCCATCAGCTTGGCGGTGGCTTTGCCCACAGAGGCGTGAGCCACCATGGGGTGGACGGCGTCATTGAGATTTTCGACAAACATTTTCCAGTTGCAGTCGTGCATATAGGGCAGACAGTTACCTACCACTTCCACTTCACCCTCGGGTGAGCGGTCTACCATATTGTCGATAGTCGCAATAGTATCCTGCAGAAATTCCCGAAATTCCGGCCCGTCACTGGCGAGGCAAGCGAATACAAAGCCCCGGTGACTGGCTACCCGTGCAACAGGACGCAAACTGAACTGGGGATCCTCCGGGTCGAAACCGGTGTTCTCATAACCTATTTTGTGCGGAGTGAATTGTAATTTGCCATCCAGTTGATAGGTCCAGCCGTGATAGGGGCAGCGAAAAACGCTGTTTTTACCGCAGGGTTTACCCGTGACTTTTGCGCCCTTGTGGCCGCAGCGATTATACAGAACATGAATAGTATCGGTCTTATCGCGCACCAGTATTACGGGTTCTTTGCCAATGGTGGTGGTAATGAATTCCCCCGGCTTCGCCACTTGACTCTCGTGGCCAACATAGACCCAGCTGTGGCCCCAGATTCTGTCCATTTCCAGGTTAAACAGTTCTGGGTCGGTATACACAGAGCGGTGCACTCGGGCCTCTTCCACCAACTGTGCAATTCTCTCGTTGCTGTACTCCATGTTCAATCCCTCTTTTTCGCAGTTATTTACCTATCTTTTTTTACAGCTAAAGTGACAACGAACCCAGGCTGGCTCCGCCGCAGACAAACAGGGTCTGGCCTGTTATAAAACCGTTTTGCGGATCCGCCAGGAATAGCGTCGCCCGGGCGACATCACCGGGCGTACCCACTCGCTTAACCGGAATAC
>SMVB01117988.1_pt1 | contig 10673 bp, 6 predicted proteins | sample 2456461 | NCBI WGS metagenome assembly SMVB01 (sample SAMN11095934, study PRJNA526329) | marine sediment metagenome | biome: Marine sediment; feature: Surficial sediment; material: Deep marine sediment; isolation source: Hadal surficial sediment | place: Pacific Ocean | collected 2014-05 | depth 0-1...
AAGCGCACGCCTTCTTCATTGGTCCAGACGATGACATCCAGCGGCGCGGCGGTTTCGACGCCGCCATCGTTCAGCGCACGGACCACCTCGAGACCGGCCAGCACGCCGTAGATGCCGTCGAACTTGCCACCATGCGGTTGCGTGTCCAGGTGGCTCCCAGTGGCCACGGACGGACGGTTGTTGTCACGGCCGGGCCGACGCGCGTAAATATTTCCTACCTGGTCGATGGCGACTTCGCATCCTGCTTCACGGCACCAGTGCACGAACAGGTCGCGCCCGGACTTGTCCGCCGGGCTCAGGGCAGTGCGGCAGCAACCACCGTGCGGCAGTGCGCCCAATTCGGCCATGTCCATCAGGCTGCGCCACAACCGCTCGGCATCGACCAACAGAGGCATCAAGTGTCCTTTTTCGCTGTGGTTTCACCCGCGAGGTGCTTGCCCGTCACACCGAGCAAATTGATGGGGGGATTTGTCAGGAAGATGGCCCGATACCACATCACGGCGCTGGTTTCGGCGATGTCTTTGGGTTCGCTGCCAAATTCGAACAGGTCGTCGGTGTGGCGGATCAGGGCCTGGTAGATCACACCTTCGATCATCGCGCCCAGCACAAAACCCATACGCTCGGCGTGGGAGCGCTCGAAACCCGCGCTGGCTTGCAGGAACCCGGCTACCTGCAAGTTCCATTTATGGGCGTTACGCTTCCAGATCACGTCGAATTCCTCGTAGTCGCCCGCCAGGCCGAACAGGACCGCCAAAACGCCAGGGTTCTGCGCGAAGCGGTCAACCACGTCGCGGTGATTTTGGTAAATCCAGTTGTAGGGCTCGTCGCCGACATCGAGCGTGCCACTTGCTTCGATCAGCTGGTCGAAAAAGTCACTGCAGATTTCCGCTACGATTTCGCGCAAGTCGTGGAAATAGCGGTAAAACAGGCCATTTGCTGCGGCGGCGCGCTCGGTTATGTCCTGCACTCTCAGGCTGTGGTAGCCCTTTTCGTTCAACACCTCGCGCGCGGCCTCTTTCAGGCGTTCGCGACTGCGCAGGCCGCGCGGATTCAACATGGCGGCCGGCTTGAAGTAAGCACTTTTGGACCCCGGGGCCGACTTGTTGGGCGCGCGGGTGACGCTGGGATTTTTCTGTGCTTTCATTCCATGCACTACACTAGAAACGGTAACCCGCTTCAATGCCCCAGGTACGCGGCTGGCCCAACACGATTTCAGAAAATCCCAGCGATAGGAATAAGTCCTGGGCCGCCGAGCGGTAATCTTCGTCGGTGAGGTTCCTTACCCAGGCCGCAACGTACCAGGGCCCATCCTGAGGCCGGAAGTTGATGCGTGCATTGAGCAGGAAATAACCGCTCTCGGCAAGAGCTTCCCGATTGTTAGGTTCGAGGAAGTGGCTGCCAACCGAGCTGAAGTCGGCCATGAAGCTGGTGGTGAATCCTGAGCCAGTCGGCATGTCATACCGCACACGGCCGTTGTACGAGAACTTGGGTGCGTTGGGAATCTCGTTGCCCTCGATCGTCGTTGGCGGCCCGCCATCCAGCGGTGGCAACACGACTTCCGTGCTGACGATTTCGGAGTCCTGCAGATTCATACCGAGGTTAATGGTCAAACGGGGGGTCGGCATCCAGTCGAGCGAAGCTTCCAGGCCGATGATCTCAACGTCACCGGCGTTTTGCAGGCGCGCACTGGGCTCGGTGGCGCGCACGAAAGTTGCCTGGAAGTCCTTGAAGTCGTAAAAATAGGCCGCGCTGTTCAGCCGCACGGTGTTGTTGGCCAGCGTGAACTTGAAGCCGGCCTCATAGGCTCGCAGGTTCTCGGGTTCATAAGGCTCGAGCGCATCCTGCGAAAAGATCACTGCGGAAGAATAGCCGCCGCTGCGAAAAGCTTCGCTGATGTTCAGGTAGTACATCATGTCGTCGTTGGGCGTGTACTTGAGCACAGCCTGAAAATCGGTATTCTTTTCCTTCACGGTGCTGGGGAAATCCAACGGTCCGCCCTGGTTGGGATTCCCCGGCGGCAACGGCAACTGCGACAGGATTGGAGCGCCGCTGGCAAGGGCTTGGTCAAGGTTGTCGAAGGTACCGATGAAAGTGGCTCCCGCCCAGCTACGTTTTTCATCGGTGTAGCGCAGGCCGCCGACGAACTCCAATTTGTCGGATACCGGAACCACGATTTGGCCGAACAGCGCCCAGGATCGGGTCGTCTGATCCGCGCCGTTACTGGTGGGAATGCCTGCCAGGTCGGTGAGGTCGATGGTCTGGAACCATTCGATGTCGGTGTCGGTGTAGTTGCCGCCGACGATCCACTTTAGCCGGAACGAATCATCGGACGTCAGGCGGAATTCCTGGGAAAAATTATCGACCTCGTTGTAGGTCACGTTATCTGCGGCTACGAAGGGTGAGGCGTCGATATCCTGGGTCTGAAATTTCTCGAAGTCGTTGTAGCCGGTGATCGAGGTTACCGTGAATCTTGGTAGTGTCCAGTTGAGCGTTACTATCACGTCTTGGCTTTCGATGTCGAGCAGGGTGTCGATGTTTGCGTCGCCGTCATATGGGTCGTTATCCGGATCGAAGTAGCCAAGAAGGTCAACGCAATTACCCTCGTCCCTGGAGCCGGCGATGATGGAGGGGCAGACGTTTCCCGGGTTGTTGGGGTCCCGGCCGGCAACGTGCATCAGCAACGGCATCTCGGCCTCTATCTTTCCGTAGCCGTACATCAGGCGGGCCTCGAAGTTGTCACTCGACTTCCAGTTCAGCTGGCCGCGGATAGCAGTCACGTCATTATCCCCCAACTCGTTGTCTGTAAAACGGTTGAAGGAATAACCATCGCTGCTGGCGCTGTCCTGGTATTTGATCGCCAGGCGTCCCTGCAGGGCCTCGCCCAAGGGGCCGCTGATCGCCGCGGAAACAGAGGCCGTCGAGAAGCTGGAGTACTCCCCGCGAATGTAGCCCTCAGGTTCATCCGTCGGCTTGGCAGTGATGAAGTTGATCGCACCACCGGTGCTGTTGCGCCCGTACAAGGTTCCCTGAGGGCCTTTCAACACCTCGACGCGCTCGATGTCGAAAACCGCGAAGTTGAGCATGTCGGGCGTGGGCTGGAACACTTCGTCAAGGTAGATGCCGACCGCGGAATCTACCGTACCGGTGAAATCGTTGATGCCGACTCCACGAATGTAGAAACCTACCGTGGCCAGACCGTTGGGGCCGTACTTGGTTAACAGACCCGGAGTCTGTTCCGCCAGGTCCTGCGGTCGCAGCACCCTTAGATCATTCAGCTCTTGTGAGGTGAAGGCCGTCACCGAAGCGGGCAAGTCCTGAAGCCTGAGTTCACGGCGCGTTGCGGTTACGATAATCTCTTCGAGTACCCCTGCTTCTTCCTGGCCCAAAGCGGTTACCGGAGTGAGGCAAAGCGTAGTGAGCACCCATGTGCTGAATCCAGCGATAGCGATAGTTTTCATAGAATGTTCCTCTTGTCCAGCATTGTGAACTTAACCTCAGGCACTTCAATCTGTACCCTGGTCGCGGGCGGGTAAGTCCTGCGTCACAGCTCCTACCCTGATGATCAGTGATCCGGATTTTTCGACAATGGCGCTGCAATCCGGTGGTACGACCGTGGTCGAGTCGGTCTGAAGAATGATCGCCGGTCCACAAAATTCCTGCTCGACCGGCAGACGTTCACGTTGGTAAAAATCCGTTTGGAAAGGCACCAGTTTTCCGGCCACACGGAACATGGTTTCGTCCGTGCGAATGCGTGCTTTCGCCAGGGAACCACCCTTCGGTTGCTCCGGTACACCGATTTTCACTACTTCGCTGATGGCCGTGATTCGCAGGTTCACCCATTCGACCGGCGAGTCGGGGAAGTGATGGTCGTATTCCTGCCGGTGCATGTCGTGGAATCTGCCGATAGATTCTTCAATTTCGACCTGCCCGAGTCGCCCGTCGGGTAACGGCAGCCGTAGCTCATAACCCTGGCCGACGTAGCGGGCATCGGTCGATCGTTCGAAAACTGCTTTCGACGGATCCGCATTGTCGGCTCGCAACTGCTCGCACAACTGGTTCTCCATCGCGCAGAAGTCCTTGTTCAGGAGCTCGTGATCCATGTCCGAAGACACCAAGAAAGCAGTGCGCACGATGTCGTACTTGAGATCGGTGGTCAGCAGCCCCTCGGCCGAATTGATGCCGGGGTGTGGCGGTATGATAACTTCGGGAATGTTCAGGATGCGTGCGACCTCGACGCCGTGCAGCGGGCCGGCGCCACCGGAGGCGATCAACGCATACTCGCGCGGATCGATTCCTTTTTGCACCGTGCGGGCGCGAATCGCATTGGCCATGTTCGCATTCAGGATGGCAATGACGCCCGCGGCAGCTTCGTTGACCTGCAGGCCCAGTTGCTCGGCCAGCCGCGAGATCGCGGCGTGGGCCGCTGCCTCGTCCAGGGTCATCGCACCCCCGAGAAAGTTTTTTACATCCAATCGACCCAGCACAATGTTGGCGTCAGTCACCGTGGGCCTGGTTCCACCTTGGCCATATGCAGCCGGACCCGGCACCGCGCCGGCACTTTCCGGGCCGACCTTGAACGCACCGGCTTGATCGACATAGGCGATCGATCCGCCGCCGGCGCCGATGGTGTGCAGGTCGATCATCGGCACGAGTATCGGGTAGCCAGCTACCATCGTGTCGCGCGCCGAAGCCTCTGAAAACCGGCCATCAGTCACCACGCCAATGTCGGCGCTGGTGCCTCCGATGTCCAGCGTGATCACGTTGCTGCGCCCGGTCAGGCGGCCAATCCAGGCGCCCCCGAGCACGCCGGCTGCCAGGCCGGACATCAGTGTGTACACCGGCAGCTTGGAGATCGTTTGGGCCGGAGCGATGCCGCCATTGGACTGCATGATGTGTACTTCACCACCAAATCCAGCTGCGGCCAGACCGCGTGACAGCAACGCAACGTAGTCGCGCACCAACGGCCCGATGAAGGCGTTCATGGCGGTGGTCGTGAAGCGCTCGAATTCGCGGAACTGGGGTGAAACCTCAAACGAGGCGGTGACGAAAATCTCCGGGCAAACCTGCTGCACGATTTCCTTGGCGCGGCGTTCGTGCGCGGGGTTCAGGTAGGAAAACAAGAAGCAAATAGCGATCGATTCCACCCCGGCCGCTTGCAACTGCTGCGCTTGCGCGCGCACTTCCTCTTCGTCCAGCGGAGTCACAATTTCGCCCCGGGGCGGTACGATACGCTCACTGACTACCTTGCGGTAACGGCGTTTCACCAGTGGGCGGTCCTGCCAGGGAATTTCCTGCTGAATCGAATAGTGCTGCGGGCGCTGGTGTCGGCCGATGTGAATGATATCCCGGAAGCCCTTGGTGGTGATCATGCCGGCCTTCGCGCCACGGTATTGCAAAACGGCATTGGTGGCGACTGTGGTGCCATGGTAAACGTGGTCGATACCGCTTTCCGAGACGCCGGCATTTTGGCAGATTTCGCTGATCCCGCGTAATACACCAACTGAAGGGTCCTCGGGCGTACTTGGCACTTTGTGAGTCAGTGTCCGGTTGGAATCCGTGTCGGTCAGGACGATGTCCGTGAAGGTTCCGCCGACATCAGCCCCGAGAAGCAGCATGTTGTTTGGTCTCCTATTCGCCCACCGTGGCCCCGCGACAAGGGTTGCGATCCATCTTAGTTGAAGGTGACCTCAACTTCAAGATATACTTGTATAGCACCTGTGAGTCGATTAGTCTTTAGCCAGCATCAGAGGCAGGTGAAGAGGTAAGCATGACTCAGGCACAGCATTCCACAAAAACGCAGAGCGCCCAGCAGCGGGTCAATCCGATCACTGCCAGCATCATCCAGGGCGCGCTTGAAAATATCGCCATCGAAATGGGTTACAAGCTGATGCGCATGTCTTACTCCAGCATCATCCGCGAATCCGAGGATTTTGGCGCCGCGCTGTACGACACGCGGGGCCGGCAACTGTGCGAGTGTTCGAAAAGCACGCCGCTGCAGTCCGGCCCGATCCCTGGCTATGTAAAGGGCATCTTGAAAGAGTTCGAGCGCCGCGGCGATGTATTCCGGCCTGGCGACGTTGTCATTCACAGCGACCCATACAACGGCGCATCGCACAGCCCGGATATTGGCTTCTGCGTTCCGGTATTTTACTCGGGGGAGTTGATCGGCTTTTCGATGACCACGGCCCACCACCTGGATATCGGCTCCTGCCAGCCTGGCAGCGTCGGCGTGGTTGTTTGCGCCGACGCCTACGCGGAGGGGCTTCGCTTCAAGGCGCTGAAGGTATATGACCAGGGCAAACGCAATGAGGCCTTGTGGCAGATGATTCGAGACAATGTACGCGTGGCTGACCTGGTGATGGGGGACATGGATGCGCAGGTTGCAGCCTGTCACATCGGCGCCCGGCGCCTGGTCGAATTGCTTGAACGCTACGGCCTGACCACGTTGACCGACGCTGTCGAGGACTTGTTTGATTACTCCGAACGCTTGATGCGAACACAGATCGAGAAGGTGCCGGACGGTGTCTACAGTGCGACTGGCTGCATCGATGGTTTCCTGGAGGTCGACGACCCGGCAGTGAAGAACTTGCTGATCAAAATCGCCTTGACGGTCGATGGAAGCGACATCACGGTGGACCTCAGCGGCAGCGCCGACCAGGTGAATGGTTACGCCATCAACATGCCCTTCATCGGCACGGTCGATGTAGCCATCTGGCTGACGCTGCGCTCAATCCTGCTCGACAGCGAAGTATTTGGCAACATCCCGCAGAACGACGGGCTGTTTCGGCCCATCCGCATCGTCGCGCCAAAAGGGTGTATCGCCAACCCGATATTTCCGGCACCGACCATTGCGCGCTTTGCACCTGGAAATGTAGTTGCTGACACGGTGATGAAGGCGCTGGCTAAGGCGCTGCCCGAACAGGTCAGCGCGGGCGTTGCCAATCTCAAAGCGGTGACCTTCAGCGGCTTGGAGAAAAGCCAGCAATGGGTGCATATCGAGATTTTTGAGGGCAGCTACGGCGGGCGCTTCGGCAAGGACGGCATGGATTGCGTGGATACTCTGTACGCCAACACCCGCAACAACCCAATCGAGGATATCGAAAGCCATGTGCCGCTGCGGGTGACCCAATACGAATTTCGTGACAAGGCCTGCGCAGCTGGGAAATGGCGCGGCGGGCTGAACTCGGTGAAGGAAATCTGCTTCCTGACCGACGGCCACATCAGTGTGGAAGGCGACGGCCACGCGCACGCGCCGTGGGGTTTCAAGGGCGGTGCTGATGGCCTGACTTCTGGCCTGCTGCTGACCCGCCACGGCGAGGCGCCGGTGAAGCTGCCCTCGATGCTCGCCACTATCCCGGTCAGGGAAGGGGACAAAATCAAGGCCATAGGCGGCATGGGTGGCGGTTACGGTAATCCCTGTGAACGTCCCGCCGAGCAAGTACTGGAGAATGTGCTCGACGGCTACTTCGACATTGAGAGTGCGGAACGGGATTATGGCGTGGTGATCACCGTCGATGGTGTGATCGACGCTGAAGCCACACAAAAACTCCGTGCCGCTTGGTAGCCGGCCACCATGAACAACGCGCAAAGGCCGAACCCCGCCACCGATAGCCTGCAGCCAACAAACGATCAGAACCGGGTGTTCAGCGGAACTTCCTATGTGCTGATGTGGTGGTCTTCACTGATCGTGATCCAGGCCTTCGTGCTCGGTCAGGCATTCCTGCCGCCAATCGGCAAGATGAACCTGTTTCAGTCGCTGCTGATCCTGGTGATAGCCGGCGTCACATTCGTCGTGATGTTCTCACTCAATGGCCAGGCGGGTATGAAGTATGGCATTCCCTACTCGATCCAAGCCCGTTCCGGCTTCGGCGTCCGCGGTTCGAAAATCGTCGAGTTCCTCAGGGCGTTTCCCGCCATCGTCTGGTTCGGCATCGGCACCTGGATCGCGGCCCTGTCCTTTGACGGCATACTCACCACGCTGACTGGATTCACCGCCCCCTGGGCGAAGTTTGTTTATTTCGCCGCCCTCCAGGTCTTGCAGGTGGTGTTGGCCTGCCGCGGCATTCGCACCATGAAGTGGTTCAACGTCATCAGCTCTTTCGTCATCACAGCGGCGATGGCCTATATGTTGATCCACATCCTGAACACGCGGGAGTTCAAGATAGAGGAATCCTGGAAAAGTGCGGGCACCTGGGGTACGCCTTTTTGGGTGGGCCTGACTGGCTCGATTGGCGTGTTGGCCACCGTGATGTTAAACATCAGCGACATGACGCGGCATTTGGTTAAATCACAGAGCGCGCTGTGGCTCGGTCACGTGGCCGGTATATTACCGCCCTGGTTTTTCATGCTCACGCTGGGCCTTATCGCCGGTGCAACGCTGGGCACATGGGATCCTGTCGAGGCGCTGATGCAGCTCAGCCCGCACCCGGCAGCGATGATCGTGCTGCTGACCTTCATCCTGCTGGCTCAGTTTACGACCAATCTAACGATCAACATTTTGCCGCCAGCGCTGATTTTCATGGATGCTTTCAACATAAGCTGGAGTACTGCGGTGGTCGTGACGGGCGTACTGGGCGTCTTGTCTTTTCCGTGGCTGATCCTTGGCAACATGGATACCTTCTTCGGCTTTATCCTGTACTACTCGGCGCTGTTCGGCCCGATACTTGGAGTCATGCTGTGCGATTATTTCGTGATTCGCAGGCGTGAGCTGAATGTCGCAGCGCTATACACGACTGACGCTTCCAGCCCGCACTGGTACACCGGCGGTTTCAATACTGCCGGCATCGTGTCCATCGCTGTGCCGGGTATCATCACGATGATATGGTTCCTGCCAATGTCGTGGATGATTGGGCTGCCGACTGCTTTTTTGATGTACTTGGTGCTTTACCCAAGGCTTGCACACAAAGCCTGAACCCGGCCCTGATTTTCCCAGCAGCCCAGCGAAACTCGTGCAATGTACGGATTAGTACGCGCCACCGGGCAATCCACAGGACGACATTGAAGTACTGGCGAAAGTATGTTTCTTGATGATTGACGGCAAAGTTGCCAGGCTACCGGGGCAGCAACACGGTTTGGCAGGTAATCTGGTCTGATGGGTTCAGCATTTTAGCGGTTTGGCGGTGTCGTCAGTCGCAAGGGCATCACCTGCCTGTCCCTCCTGAATATTCATCCGAACTGATTTTGTTGTCTTTTTCCGACCGGTGAGAGTAGCCTTTGAGCGATGCTCAAATGGCTGGGAATTATTGCTAGCCCCCACTTGACTCCGTGGCCGCGATAGATTCTCCTATCCATCAAACCGCTATAATTGCCGAACCCGGATAAGTTGCCGGTATCAGATCAGGAAACAACGCATGACCTACTTAAAGTCTCTACCCGACGACGCCAAGGTTTACCACGTGTTTGCGTCACGGCCGGCCCTGTATGAACCATTCACCGAAGCTTGCGAGCAGATCATGCGGGGCCCGTCACCCTTGTCGCGCGGTGACCGCGAATTGATCGGCGCGTTCGTCTCCGCGCTGAACAGTTGTCCCTATTGTCACGACGTGCACAACGAGGCGGTCAAGGCATATGGAATCGACGCTGAACTGGCCCAGCGATTGACGGAGGATATCGAGACCGCCGCGGTCGACGACCGCATGAAGCCGTTATTCGCCCTGGCCCGCAAGTCGACCGAAGGCGCCTACCGGGTGACCCAGGCGGATTTCGACCTGGCCTACGAGCAGGGCTGGGACGATGACGCTATCCACGATGTCATCCTTGTCGCCTGCCTGTTCAATTTCATGAACCGCTTCGTGTCGACGCTCGGGATTGAAGCCGACGAAGCCTACCTGGCCGGTGCCGGACCGCGCATTCGCGACGAAGGTTACGCATCGTCGCTGGACAAGACGATAAAGAAGGCTGGCTACCGTTCGATGACATAGTTAATGTCAATGCCGGTTGTAAGCTGCCCGGAAGTCGCCTTGATCCCCCATCTCCTGCCCAGGTCATAGCGCAGGCTGATCACGTTTTCATCTTCGAAAACGCCAATACCGTAGCTGAGAAATATTCGCGGTGCAATGTAGGTGCCGATGTCCACGGCGCCCACGCCTCGTTCCATATTGAAGTCACTGCCGGTGATCAGCAGCGTCTGTGCCCTTTCCCTGGTGGTTATCGGATCCGTGTAGGGCTCCACTACCATCCTTTTCAGGGTGCCGTTGACGAATACACCTGCCCGGCGAATTTCAGAATTGCCGTAGATCTTGCGCTCAGCGCGGATATCCAGGTGCGGGTTGTCAGCCGCAACCCCCGGGAAACTGATGGTTCCCTCGGTAATGCGAAGCTGTTGGCCGAAGGCATTGATCTTACCCGCGATGCCGTAATGACCCGTTGCCATGGGCACCGGGGTGTCTTGCCAGGAAAAAATGACGCTGCCGTCCAGTTTCGCCACGGCCAACCCCAGGTCCAGTTCGACCTTGTCCCCGAGTACGATTTCCAGGTCGCCGCGTATGGCCAGCTCATGGTCCGGTTTCTTCTGGCTTACTGACCCCGGGATTTCCCCTGCAACGATGAACAGATCCGGGCTCTCCGACTCGGTGCTGACGGGTATGGTTCTGGGCTTAATCCGGGCGCGGGGAATCAGGATTGTGCCATTGATTTCGATTGCATGATCACTCCAGCCAAGCTGGATGTCGGGT
>SMVB01423364.1_pt1 | contig 10673 bp, 12 predicted proteins | sample 2456461 | NCBI WGS metagenome assembly SMVB01 (sample SAMN11095934, study PRJNA526329) | marine sediment metagenome | biome: Marine sediment; feature: Surficial sediment; material: Deep marine sediment; isolation source: Hadal surficial sediment | place: Pacific Ocean | collected 2014-05 | depth...
AAAGAATCCCAGCGGGATTCGGCGACTAAGATTCGTAGACGGAGCGGGCCCTGCCAACTAGGCTTCGATCTCGCAGCCGGCCAGCTGGCGGTACGTTATGGCGTAGACCATGAGCATCCAGGGTACCGCCCAGATCCAACCGATGAGGGTGATGAAGCCCAAGGCTGATATGAACGATACCACAATGGCCAGAACCGCAACATTCAGAAACTTTTTGTTGACCAGCCTCATCGAAGTGGTCAGGCAGTCGACGACGGGCAACCGCTTTTCAACTTTCAACGGTATCGCCAACGCAAGCGCAAATGCCAGATACAGGCCCGGAATAATCAGCAGTACAAAGCCGATGACCGTAACGATCGATTGCAATATCGCCACGACGAAGATAGGCACCGCCGCGCCATAATGTGCAAACTGCTGGCCGAAGCTGACAGGCAAGCCAACGCTCTGGCGTAGACCCAGCATGAAAACGCCCGCAAAGAACGGATAGATCATCAACATGGTCACGAGCTGGGTGATCGCAACGCCCGGAAACGACTGCTCATCGCCAAATCCGAAAACGAGACCCAGCACGAGCGTCACTACAATCACCACCAGGTAGATCAGAAACCCGCCGCCGATCACAATCCTCTTGATGCCCTTTGTGCGCTGCCAGGCTTCGGACATGACATCTGCGATGTCCAGCACGGCGTTGCCAGCCAGGGTATTCTCGATGGAACCGCCGACCTGCTCCGGTTCGCCGCCCAATTCCGCCTTGGGCGCTTCATACGGGTTGTCAGAATCGCTCACAATGACTGTCTCTAAACGTTGAAGCGGAACAGCACGACGTCGCCATCCTGAAGCACGTAGTCCTTGCCTTCAAGGCGCCATTTACCAGCGTCCTTGGCGCCCTGCTCGCCCTTGTAGGCCAGGTAGTCGTCAAAGCCGATGACCTCTGCGCGAATGAAACCTTGCTCGAAATCCGTGTGTATCACGCCCGCGGCGTGAGGCGCCTTGGTGCCAACGGGAATCGTCCACGCCCGCGCTTCCTTCGTGGTACCGGTGAAATAGTGGTGCAGTCCTAACAGACGATAGCCCGCCCGGATTACTCGATTGAGCCCCGGCTCTGCAATACCCAGCGATTGAAGAAACTCTGCCTTTTCGTGTTCTTCGAGCTCGGCTATCTCAGCTTCGATCTTGTTGCAGATCACCACCACTTCGGAGTGATCGGCTGCAGAGATCTCGCTAACAATATCAAGCAGGGGGTTGCCATCGAACCCGTCTTCGGCGACGTTGGCGACGTAGAGCACGGGTTTGGCCGTTATGAAGTGAAACTCCATGACCAGCGCAAATTGCTCGGGAGCCAGGCCCAACGATCGAACCGGGTGCCCCGCACCCAGGCCGTGGCAAACGATATCCAGAACCGCCAGCAGGGCTTTCGCGTTCGTGTCACCCGCATTAGCCACTCGCTTCGTGCGCTCGTGGACCCGCTCCGCGGTGTCCAGATCGGCCAACGCGAGCTCAGTATTGATGATCTCAATGTCGTCCGCGGGGGAAATTGCGCCTGATACGTGCACGACGTTGTCATCCTCGAAACAACGCACCACGTGCGCCACGGCATCGGTGTCTCGAATGTGAGCGAGAAACTGGTTACCCAGACCCTCACCTTTGGATGCACCGGCCACCAGGCCCGCAATGTCGACAAACTCCATCGTGGTCGGCACGATCTTGGCAGATCCGGCAAGCGCCCCAACCTGATCGAGGCGCGGATCGGGCACCGGCACCATACCGATGTTCCGATCAACGGTACAGAACGGAAAGTTTTCAGCGTCGATTCCGGCCCGGGTCAGGGCATTGAACAACGTCGATTTTCCGACGTTCGGCAAGCCGACGATGCCGCACTTGAACCCCATTCAGATCTCTCCTTCTTCGCCTTCTTCGCCTTCCGCGTCTTTCTCATCGGAGTCCCGCGAGTGCAGTTCGTTCATCGCCTTGTCAAGATTCCCAGAGAGCACCTCGCTCAGCACGTCATCGTCGATCTGCCAGGCATCTTCGACAAGCTTGCGTTCCGCCTCGGGCATTCGGTACGAGGTCAAAAACGGGGTTACCTCGCTGCGGTCTCCGGGGTGCCCCACGCCAATTCGCAGCCGGTGAAAACCTCTGACATTACCCAGACTCGAGATCACGCTCTTAACGCCGTTGTGGCCATTGTCACCACCTCCGGTTTTCAGACGCAATACGCCCGGCTCAAACGCCATCTCGTCATAGGCCACCAGAACCTCACCAACGTCGAACTTGTAGAAGTGCACGAGCGCACCAACGGATTCACCGCTGAGATTCATGAACGTGGTCGGGATGAGCAGCCGCACGTCATGAGCGAGCATGCCGCCCCTACCGACGAAACCCTTGAATTTGGAATCTTCAGCCAGCTGAATCCCGTAGCGATGTGCCAGGTAGGTCACGAAGTTTGCCCCGACGTTGTGCCGGGTAGGCTGGTATCGCGGACCCGGATTGCCCAGGCCCACGATCAGACGAATGGCCGACATGGTCAGCCTTTGCTGGGTTCCTCTTCAGAACCACGTTCTTCGCCAGGCGCTTCACCTTCAGCCTCTTCGCCTTCCTCGACGGCCTCAGCAGCCGCAGCTTCGAGCTCTTCGGCTTCCTCGAGACCACCACGCGGCACCTGAACCGTGACCACGTTGGCATCGCGCTCAGCGCCATGCGTCAACGCAACAATGCTTACGCCCTCGGGCATAACCAGATCGCTCAAGCGCACGGATTCGTTGAGCCCGACGTGCGCCATGAAGACTTCGATGAACTCCGGCAGATCGCCCGGTAGACAGCCGATTTCCACCTCGGTCATGATGTGGATGATGCTCCCGCCACCCTCTCTGACGCCGATGCACTTGTCCTCGTCGATAAAGTGCAAAGGGATGGAGACCTGTATGACTCTATCGGCTTTGATCCGCAGGAAATCGATGTGCAGGACCTTCTCGCTGGCCGGGTGGCGCTGCAGGTCACGAACCACGGCCTGCTGGCCTTTGCCATCTACGACCACGCTGAGGATCTGCGAGTAAAACGATTCCTGCTGCATGGCCCTGGCCAGCTCGTTGCTGCTCATCGTTAGGGGCACCGGGTCGTCTGTGCCCCCGTATATGATGCCGGGCACTTTTTGCGCTAGGCGGCGCAAGCGGCGGCTTGCACCTTTCCCCACGTCCACGCGCAGCTCGGCATGAATCTCAATCTGCTGCGACATTTAGTTTCTCCGTTAGGTTAAAACAAACGTTCGGATTCGCGACCAGATCCGAACGCCTTGCACTCCTCAGCTAGCGAAACATCGCACTGATGGATTCTTCGTTGCTCACCCGCCGAATGGCTTCTGCCAGCACACGATCAAGGCTCAACTGTTCGATCTTGCGGCAGGTTCGTGCTGCCTCACTCAACGGGATGGTGTCACTCACGACCATCTCATCGAGCTCGGAGTCAGTGATCTTCTCAATGGCGTTGCCCGAGAACACCGCATGGGTGATGTAGGAAACCACCTTGATGGCGCCCTCATCCTTGAGTGCCTTGGCGGCGGTACACAACGTACCCGCCGTGTCCACGATATCGTCTACCAGAACGCAGGTTTTGCCGGCCACATCGCCAATGACGTTCATCACCTTGGTTTCATTCGCGTGCGGGCGCCGCTTGTCGATGATGGCAAGATCCAGGTCATTGGACTGCTTGGCGACCGCCCTGGCGCGCACCACCCCACCCACATCCGGCGAAACCACAATGGGGTTCTGGTATTTCTGGCTCAGCATGTGGTCAATCAGTATCGGTGAGCCGTAAACATTGTCCACGGGCATATTGAAAAAGCCCTGAATCTGATCGGAATGAAGGTCGACCGTGAGCATGCGGTCGATACCCACGCTGCCGAGCATGTCGGCCACCACCTTAGCGGTGATGGGTACTCGCGCTGAGCGCGCGCGCCGGTCCTGACGGGCGTAACCAAAATAGGGAATCACCGCGGTGACCCGCTGTGCCGATGCCCGCCGAATCGCATCCGACATGATCATCAGCTCCATGATGTTGTCGTTCGTGGGCGCACAGGTGGACTGCAGGATGAAGACGTCCTGACCACGAACATTTTCGTGGATCTCCACGTTCATTTCGCCGTCGCTGAAACGGCCCACATCGGCGGCACCCAACTGCATGCGCAGTTCGACCGCCACCTTTTGCGCAAGGACGGGATTGGAGCTGCCGGAAAAGATCATGAGGTTTGACAATTACCTTCCCCTAACTGGCTTTTCTGCCGTGCTGAGATCGTGCGTAAATATGGCTGGGGTGGCAGGATTTGAACCTGCGAATGCCGGGATCAAAACCCGGTGCCTTACCACTTGGCGACACCCCAACATTGGGAACCAACTGAGACAACCCATCAAGAAATTAGTTTGCCCTGGGCTCCGTCCTGCTGATCGAGCGCCCGGCCCCGCGCGCGAGGGCCGCTATTGTGATGTCGGGCCCTGTTGCTGTCAAACGGATGGAGCCAGCAGATCGGGGGCGAGAGGCGCTAGCCCACACATCGGGAAATCGGGGCGAGATTCAAGCTAGATCCGCCACTCAGAGATGACCAGGCGGACCTGGTAGTCGCCCCTGCGGGCGGTAATCTTGCGCGGCAACCAGCGCGTACCCTCGGAGCCGGCGACCTCACGGTGCTGGGCGAATACCACTGCCCAGTCGAGTTGTTCGAAGGCCACTAGGTGGCCGGCGTCGTCGTAGCGTGATTGCCCGCTGAGCACACCATCGCCCGGTACACCAAGCACCCAGTCCCGCAGGACCGCCAGAGGCAGGGTCCAGCCCAGGTGGGCGAACATCACGTCGCCGTGACCGCCTTCGGTGACGATGGCGCCGTTGCCGTCGAGCACGGCAATACGCTGATCGTCGCCAATCAATCTGACCCGACCTTGTCCCAGGGGACCCCACAGATCGATGGTGAAGGCCTGCCCATGCTGGCGCCAGAGGAAACGCGCAGAAAAGCTTTCGCCGCCCTCTACCACCCCCAACTTACCACGCAGCTGAAAGTCAGCCGACTCGTCGGAAAGCGGCGCGACCGATGCGCATCCTGAGCAGGCGGTGGCAAAAAATATGTTTAGAAATAACAGCTTATGCGCGTTCACAATTCCTCGAACCTGCTAAAATGCGCGCCTCGACAGTCTGGATTATGCTTCGGCCATCATGGCGATATTGGCATACGGCGTTAACTATCGCACGGCTCCCATAGATGTCCGGGAACGCGTGGCGATTCCGGAAGAGGGGCTGTTGACGGCGCTCGCAGACGCCACCGCCTCGATTCCAAGCGTGACCGAGATGGCCATTATCTCCACCTGCAACCGTACAGAACTGATTCTGTCGTTAGACCCCGCCCGTGAAGAATCGGTCTCACGGTGGCTGGCCGATTACCGCCCCGTGGCCATGAGTGAACTCACCAGCATGGCATACGCCCATTGGGATCAGGACGCCGCACGGCATCTGATCCGAGTTGCTGCCGGCCTCGATTCCCAGGTGCTCGGCGAGCCACAGATCATGGGGCAGGTGAAGGCCGCCTACGATCTGGCCCGCAAAGTCGGCACGTTAGGTCCCGAGCTCAATCTGCTAGCCCGTATTACGCTGAACACCGCAAAGAAGATCCGTACCGATACCGACATCGGCCGCAACCCGGTATCGGTTGCCTATGCGGCCGTGGCCATGGCGCAGCGGATATTTACCGATCTGCAGCACAACAAGGCATTGCTCATAGGCGCCGGAGACACGATTCAACGCGTTGCGGAGCACCTCACGGAACTCGGCATTGGTGGGCTCGCCATCGCCAACCGTACCCTTGCCCATGCCGAAACTCTGGCCGCCGGCTTCGATGCAACGCCGATGCAGCTGACAGATGTAGCCGCCCACCTGCATGAATACGATGTGCTGATCACATCCACCGGCAGTTCGCTACCCGTCATTGGCAAAGGCGCCGTGGAAGCAGCCATCAAACAGCGCCGCCACAAGCCTATGTTCATCGTCGACATCGCCGTGCCCAGGGATGTGGAACCCGAGGTTGCCGAACTGCCCGACGTATACCTGTACACAATTGACGATCTCACCGAAATCATCGAGGAAAACATCAAGCAACGCCGGTCGGCGGCCGAAAGTGCCGAACACCTGGTTCTGGATGGCGCGAGTCACTACATCCGTGAACGCCGCGCTTATCAAGGTCAGGCGCTGCTACGCAGCTTTCGCAACAATGCCGAGGCGATTCAGCAGGCGGAACTGCAAAAGGCGCTCAAGGAGCTGAACGGCGGAGCAGATCCGCAATCGGTGATACGGGGTCTGAGCCACTCCCTCACCAACAAGCTCATCCACGCACCGACGGTTGCGGTCCGCGATGCCAGCGCAGACGGCCGCAACGATCTCCTGGAGTATTTCAAAACGCTCTACCGGCTCGACTGATTCATGACGCTATCTCCCTCAATAGTGGCAAAGCTGTCAGCCCTGACGGATCGCCATGACGAAGTCAGTGCGTTGCTGTCTGATCCGGACGTCATGGCCCAACGCAACGAGTTCACAGCGTTGTCCAAGGAGTTTGCAGAACTCGCCCCGATCATTTCGAGCTTTCGCCGATTCGACGAGCTGGAAACCGAGCTCGACGACGCTAAAGATTTAGCTAAGGACAAAGACCCCGAGCTCCGCAAGCTCGCCCGCGAGGACGTTGCAAAGCTCTCGAGCGAGATCGACTCCGAAGAGCAACGACTGCAGACCCTGTTGCTGCCAAAAGATCCAAACGATGGCTCGAACGTATTCCTGGAGATCCGCGCCGGGACCGGCGGCGACGAGGCGGCTATCTTCTCCGGAGACCTTTTCCGGATGTACAGCAAGTTCGCAGAGTCACAGGGCTGGAACCTGGAAATTCTCAATGTCCGCCCCGGCGATCACGGCGGCTACAAGGAAATCATCAGCCGCATCGAAGGCAGGGACGTGTACGGCCAGCTGAAATTCGAGTCCGGCGCTCATCGAGTGCAACGGGTACCGGAGACCGAATCCCAGGGCCGAATTCACACCTCCGCATGCACCGTCGCCATCATGCCCGAGGTCGACGAGGTGGACAGTATCCAGATCAACAAATCCGATCTGCGTGAAGACACCTATCGCGCATCCGGTGCGGGTGGCCAGCACGTGAACAAGACCGACTCGGCCGTGCGATTGACCCACCTGCCGACCGGCATCGTTGTGGAATGTCAGGACGAACGTTCGCAACATAAAAACCGGGCCCGTGCACTGTCATTGTTGCAGGCTAAGCTGCTCGACGCCGCCAAGGCGAAGCAGCAGTCGGAACAGGACGAGACCCGACGTAACCTGGTGGGTTCCGGAGACCGCTCCGAACGCATCCGCACCTACAACTTCCCGCAAGGTCGCATCACCGATCACCGCATCAATCTTACGCTGTACAAGCTCGACGAGGTGATGCAGGGCGCCCTGGAGAACATCTTGAAGCCGTTGGTTCAAGAATATCAGGCCGATCAGTTACGGAAACTGGGCGACGACAAGTGAACACCATCGAGCGTTGGCTGACCGATCACGCCGACCTAGACAGGCTGGATCGGGACCTGTTGCTGGCGGGGGTGCTGGACGTCGATCGGGCACAGATTCTGGCGCACCCGGAACGCTCGCTCGATGGTGCCGAACTCAAGCAGTTGGGGCTCTGGTCGACCCGCCGCCGCAGCGGGGAGCCTCTCGCATACATTCTGGGGCGCAAAGAGTTCTGGAGCCTGGAGCTGGCCGTGAATCCAGCTGTGTTGATCCCTCGCCCGGAGACAGAGCTACTGGTCGAGCAGACGCTGAGCGTGAGCACGCATGGCCAGCGCATTCTCGATCTTGGCACCGGCAGCGGTGCGATAGCGATCGCGCTTGCCAGCGAGCTCGACCGAACCGAGATCTGCGCTAGCGATGTTTCCCAGGCAGCGTTGAAGGTTGCAGCGGTCAACGCCGCTACCCACAACGTGGCCATCACCTTGATTGCCAGCGACTGGTTCGTGAACATTTCCGGCGCGTTCCACACGATCGTGAGCAACCCCCCATACGTAGCAGAAGCGGACCCGTACCTGGCCAAACTGCATACCGAACCCCGGCATGCGTTGGTAAGCGGCGTTGAGGGCCTGGACGCGATCCGCTACATCGTACCCGCGGCACGCGAGCACCTCACCCAGGATGGTTGGCTGCTCGTTGAACATGGCCACGATCACGGTCGCTCGGTGCGGGCACTCATGACCCGGACGGGTTACCGGAACGTGCGCTCAGTGCATGATCTGGCAGGACTTGAACGGGTATCCCAGGGCCAGTGGTCGGGGCCGTTATGAGCGAGATGACCGACGATGAGCTAATGCGCTACAGCCGCCAGATCATGCTGCCCGAGATCGACGTTGCGGGACAGGAAAAGCTCCTCAACGGCAGCGCTCTGATCTTCGGCGTGGGCGGGCTCGGCTCCCCTGCCGCGATCTACCTGGCGAGCGCAGGCGTTGGTCAACTTGTTTTGATTGACCACGACCGGGTAGACCTGTCCAACCTGCAACGACAGATCATCCACCGCCACGACGCGATCGGGGAATCCAAGGTGGCCTCCGCCGCGCGCTCATTGCTGCAGCTGAACCCCGGAGCCAGCATCGAAGTCGTGGATCGTAAACTCGAAGGCGAAGAACTCATCAACGCGGTCGAGCACGCAGACGTGGTGCTAGACGCCACGGACAACTTCGCTGCTCGTTACGCCGTGAACGATGCCTGCTGGCAAACCCGAACGCCGCTGGTGTCGGGCGCGGCCATCCGCTGGGAAGGCCAGGTAGCCGTATTCGACCCCCGCCAGCCCGACAGCCCATGCTATCGATGCCTGTACGCCGAAGGCGACGACGCGGCCTTGAGTTGCTCGGAGAACGGCGTGATCGGGCCCCTGGTAGGTATCATTGGCAGCTGCCAGGCCATGGAGACCATCAAGCTGTTGACCGGAGTCGGCGATCCACTCACTGGATACGTTCTCTACTTCGATGCCAAGCGCATGGAGTGGCGCAAGCTCGGGTTAAAACGAAATCCTACGTGTCCAACCTGCGCAGGTTGATGCCGTAAACGTCCGACAATTTGTCTAGAAGCAGGTTCTGGACCACGGCAATTTCGGCCGGGCCCCCAAGATCGCTGATCTGAGTGACTTCCATACCGAGCATCCCACAAGGGTTAATCCGGGAAAAAGGCTCCAGATCCATGTTCACATTCAGGGCGAGCCCGTGATAGGAACAGCCCCGACGAACGCGCAACCCCAAGGCTGCGACCTTCGCGCCGGCCACATACACACCAGGCGCATCCGCGCGCGGTGCCCCTTCGATACCGTAATCCGCCAGTACCCCCACCACCGCATCTTCGATTCCATTGACAAGCCCGCGCACGCCAATGCCCATTCGCCGCAGATCGAACATGAGGTAACCAACAATCTGACCTGGGCCATGGAACGTAACCTGGCCACCGCGGTCGGTCTGTACCACCGGAATGTCGCCCGGCGCCAGGACGTGCTCGGCCTTGCCAGCCTGACCCTGGGTAAAAACCGGGTGGTGCTCGGTGAGCCACAGCTCGTCGACGGTCGCTTCATGTCGGGCCTCGGTAAACGACCGCATGGCCGAGAACACCGTTTCGTAGTCGGTGCGCCCGAGATCCTTTACGGTGGCTTCCACTTTAGATGACCAGCTTGACGAGCGGTTCTTCGAGCAACGCCCGGTGCAAAGCCTTCAGCTGCAGCTCGCCGGTAGCGATGATCGACAACCGCACCGAGCAATACTTGCCTGCCCGGCTGTCCTGAACCGAAATGCTCTCTTCGGTCAAGTCAGGGGCATAGCCGCGGACGATCCGGACCACCGTTTCGCGCAAAGTATGGTGGTTCACGCCGATGATCTTGATCGGATAATCACACGGAAAAACAATTGTCGGGGCGTCAGTCACCGGAAAACATATTGCGGAAAAACAGATAGATACCATCGCCGATGCGCGAAAAAATACCCGCTTCCTCGGCCGCGGCAAGCGCCACGAGCGGCGTTGTGTACACCAGCTTTCCGTTGAGCAGCAGCCTCAACTCGCCGAAATCCTGCCCCTGGCTGACTGGGGCCTCGATGACCCTGGCGACCTTCAGCTCTGCCTTCAAATCGCCGTAGTGCCCGCGCGGGATGGTCACGACTACCCTTTCACCGACGCCAAGCTCAATGTCTTCTGCTTCGCCGTACCACAACTCGGAAGTCTTCAGCGGCACGCCCGCATCGTAGAGTTTCTGCGTCTCAAAATAGCGGAAGCCGTAGGCTAGCAATTTCTGGCTCTCGCGCATTCGCGCCTCTTCGCTATCCGCGCCCATAATCACCGATATGAGCCGCATGTTGCCACGCTTAGCGGACGCTACCAGGCAATACCCGGCGGCTTGGGTATGTCCGGTCTTCACGCCGTCCACAGTTCGGTCACGCCACAACAGACGGTTGCGATTGGGTTGTTCGATGTCGTTGAACGTAAACGAGCGCTCGGCATAGGTAGCGTAGGTGTCAGGAAAGCGCGCGATGAGCGATTGCGTGAGCAGGGCCAAGTCCCAGGCTGAAGTCCGGTGCCCCTCGCTCGGCAGGCCCGTTGCGTTGTGGTACTGGGTCCTGGTCATGCCAAGC
>SMVB01309143.1_pt1 | contig 10672 bp, 11 predicted proteins | sample 2456461 | NCBI WGS metagenome assembly SMVB01 (sample SAMN11095934, study PRJNA526329) | marine sediment metagenome | biome: Marine sediment; feature: Surficial sediment; material: Deep marine sediment; isolation source: Hadal surficial sediment | place: Pacific Ocean | collected 2014-05 | depth...
CTTCGGTCGTGCCGATGCCGAAGGCGAGGGCGCCAAACGCGCCGTGCGTGCTGGTGTGACTGTCACCGCATACGATCGTCTTGCCCGGCTGGGTCGCGCCGAGTTCCGGTCCGATGACATGCACGATGCCGCGATACTCGCTATCGAAACCGAGCAAATCAATGCCGAAGGCAGTGCAGTTTTCCTGCATGCGCCGGACCTGATTTGCCGCACTCTCGCCGGCCACCAGCAAGTCTTTGAAACTCGATACGGGCGTTGTCGGCGTCGAATGATCCATGGTCGCCAAGGTAAGGTCAGGGCGACGAACCGCCAATCCCTGTTCTTGCATAATGGCGAATGCCTGTGGCGTCGTTACTTCATGAATCAAATGCAGGTCTATATAGAGTACCGCCGGCTTTTCGGCAGTTTCCTCGACCACGATATGATCAGCCCAGATTTTTTCGAACAGTGTTGTTGGTCGTGTCACTAAATAGTCGCTCGCTCGGCATCTGTTGGAGATGCGACAACAGCACCACCGCGCTGCTGACGCCGAAGAATTTGATTCATAACCTCGAGACATGCGCGACTGCCTGCTTCGACAATATCGACGCTCGTACCATGGCCGCGGTAGCTGTCGCCATCGTATTCGACCGTGACCGTTACTTCGCCCAAAGCGTCCTCACCGATCGTTGCGCTGTGCAGCTCGAATTTCTTAAGCGTCAATTCTACTCCGGTGGCCTGCTCGAGCGCCTTAAACGATGCGGCTATCGGGCCGTCACCCTCTGCAGACAGCGTCACGTCGCCGCCGTCTTCCCCCCTCAAAACCACGGTTGCAGAAGCGGGGTGATCGGTGCGGGTCTGGACTTCCAACGATTGCATTTGCCAGGGGCCGGCCGAAGCATTGTCAACGTTCATGATGATCGCTTCGAGGTCGCCGTCATAGATGTCTTTTTTCTTGTCCGCGAGCTTCTTGAACTCCTGAAACGCCCGGTTGGTTTCGAATTCATCAAGCTCAAAGCCGAGTTCGCGCACACGGTCGCGAAAAGCATGCCGGCCGCTGTGCTTGCCCAGCACGAGATTGGATTTGCTCAGGCCGACATCTTCCGGCCGCATGATTTCATACGTCGAACTGTGCTGCAGCATGCCGTGCTGATGTATGCCGGCTTCGTGCGAAAAAGCGTTTTCGCCAACGATGGCCTTGTTTCGTGGCAGGTGCATGCCGGTGATACTCGAGACCAGGCGCGACGTCGGGTACAGGCGCGTCGTATCGATGGCTGTTTCGAGTTTAAAGAAAGCGGAGCGTGTCTTCACCGCCATGACCACCTCTTCAAGGCTGCAGTTTCCAGCGCGTTCGCCGATGCCGTTGATCGTGCATTCTATCTGGCGGGCGCCGGCCCTGACCGCCGCCAGGCTGTTCGCAACGGCCATGCCAAGATCGTCGTGGCAGTGCACGCTCAAGGTCACTGTGTCGATGCCCTCAACGTGTGCCTTAAGGTAACGGAACAATTCGTCAAACTCTGCCGGAACGGTATAGCCTACGGTGTCAGGTATGTTGATTGTCGAGGCACCGGCTTCGATCGCGGCGCTGACTACTTCGGCGAGATAGCCAAGTTCGGTTCGCGACGCGTCTTCGGGGGAGAACTCGACATCTGAGCACAGTTCCCGGGCCATCGTAATCGCCCCAACCGCGCTTTTGATGATCTCTTCCTTGGCCATCTTCAGCTTGTGTTCGCGGTGAATTTGGCTGGTCGCGACGAACACATGAATACGATGGCGTGCCGCGCCCTTGACCGCTGCATGCACTTTTTCTATGTCCCCGGGGTTACAGCGTGCCAGCCCGCAAATGACCGGGCCAAAGTCCTCGTCTGCGATCGCCTGCACCGATTCGAAGTCGCCCGGAGAGGCCGCCGGAAATCCGGCCTCTATGATGTCGACGTTGAGTTCAGCCAGCGCCTTGGCGATGCGAAGTTTTTCACCGAGCATCATGCTGCAACCGGGCGCTTGCTCGCCGTCGCGTAACGTTGTATCGAATATTCGAATTCGTTTGTCTGGGATGTTCTCTGACATTCGTTTGACCCTCAGCAGCCGCTTATTCCTCTAACCAGTCCATGCGCGCGCGCAGGTCCGCGCCAACCTTCTCGATCGGGTGTTCCAGATCATCGTTCATCATGCGCCGAAATTCGGGCATGCCTGCCTCACTCTCCGCGATCCACTTGCGCGCAAAGGTGCCGTCCTGAATTTCTGTCAGCACCGCTTTCATCGCCGCACGGGACTCCTCGCCGACGATCCGGGGTCCGGAAACCATGTCTCCCCAAGCGGCCGTATCGCTAATGAACTTGTGCATTTTCTTCAACCCGCCCTCGTGCAACAGATCGACAATAAGCTTGAGCTCGTGCATGACCTCGTAGTACGCGACTTCGGGCTGATAGCCCGCCTCGACGAGCGTCTCGAAACCCGCGACGATTAACTCGGTCGTGCCGCCGCACAAGACCGCCTGCTCGCCGAACAAGTCCGTTTCTGTTTCCTCCGAAAACGTCGTTTCGATGACGCCCGCACGGGCACCGCCGATGCCGGCCGCGTAGGCGAGGGCGAGCTGCAGCGCACCACCGCCAGGATTCTGGTGAATGGCCACCAGGCACGGCACGCCATGGCCCTCTTTATATTGTCGCCGGACGAGTCCGCCAGGACCTTTTGGCGCGATCAGGACGACGTCCAGGTCAGCACGAGCTTCGATTTGCTTGAAGTGCACCGCGAAGCCGTGGGCAAAGAGTAGCGTGGCCCCGTCGTCAATATCGTCGACAACACTCAGATACAAGCTTTTTTGCACCATGTCCGGCGTCAGGAACGCGACGATCGTGGCCCCCTGCACGGCATCGTTAGGCGCTTTAACGGTCAACCCGTCGGCCTCGGCCTTAGCCCAGCTCGCGCCCTCCGGTCGCAGCCCGAGCACCACGTCAAAGCCACTGTCCCGGAGATTCAGTGCATGTGCGCGCCCCTGACTGCCATAGCCCAGGACAGTGATCTGCTTGCCGCTGAGGCAGGTCGTATCTACGTCCGCTTCCGAATACATCTGCATGTCTATCATTCCTTAAAGCTAAAAAAAACCCCACAATCCATTTTGGATGCGGGGTTGCGATTTACTGTGTCTGAATACGCGCTACCCGCCCTGTCTCCCTGGAAGAAGCAGTTTGAGCAATGCAAGCACGCGGAAAGACCTCGTCTTTTGCGGTGCATGTTTGCGCGTCAGGTTCATGTCCACGGATCATGTTGCAAGCACCATCCGATGTCAATACTCGAAATATCAGTTACTTGTGATACCGATGATTCATAAATCCACACGCATGGCGGTGCACTATCGAGTCTAAAAGTTATGTCGTTGTTGGGCTGGCGATATAGCAGGCATATGTTATTCTTGCCTCCGAGTCATGAGGGCCCTGCAAGATATTAGATAAAAAATGGCGGGAAATCCCGGGTATAGTTACCGCGGTTGCCAAAAATAAGTGGGTTATACATTTAAGGGTTCCAAGCATCCCTCTCCGTAACTGTTATTAAAACAATCGACCTTTTGTAAGGAGCATTCATGAAACGGTGCATAAGCAGCAGTCGGCGCATTGGCGTTGCATTTTTTGCAACAGCAATTATTGCGACATCCGGCAGCGTCTTCGCCCAGTCTGTCGACAAAGTCCTGCACGCTGAGGATCGTCGGCTAAATCTGGCACAGCAATCGCAGGAACGAATCAACACAATTGTTGAGAAGACTCGTTCGCTGGAAGACCAGTACAGGGCCATAAACAAAGAGATTGATGGCCTGAAAGTCTACAACCGTCTGATGTTGGCGCAGACCGGCGGCCAGGTCGCGGATCTTGAGGACATCGCACTGTCGATGGATCAGGTCGATGTCATCAATCGGCAAATCTTTCCGATGATGGAGCGCATGATCGATGGTCTGGAGCAGTTCATTGACCTGGATGTGCCATTCCTGATGGAAGAGCGCACCGGGCGCGTCGCAGGCCTTAAGGACATCATGGAGCGCTCAGATGTGAGCGTGGCCGAGAAGTTTCGCAAGGTGCTGGAGGCGTACCAGATCGAAAATGATTACGGCACGTCTTCCGAGTGGTACACACAATCTCTGACGCTGGATGAAGCGACTCGGAGCTACAACATTCTGCGCATCGGTCGCATCGGACTCTTTTTTCAATCCGACGATTCCAAGATCACGGGCCGCTGGGACAACAAGATCCGCGAATGGGTCATGGATAATTCGGCTCGCAATGACATTCGTAAAGGTCTGCGCATGGCCAAACAGCTGATGGCTCCGGAATTGATCATTATCCCGGTTGCTGCACCCGCGGAGGCTAACTAAATGAAACGCATAATTATCATTATCGCAGCCGGTCTGCTTGGTCTGGGAATCAATGTTTCCTACGCGCAGGACAATGCGGCCAGCATGACCGAACTATTGCGCCTGATCGAAACCGGGCAGGCTCGGGACTCGCAAGAGGCACGGCAACGAGAAGCGCAATTCAGCCAGCAACGCGGTCAACAACAGACGCTGCTGAATCGGGCGCGTGCCGAGCGTACGCGCCAGGAAAATGAAAGTGCGCGGCTGGAGAAATTGTTTAAAGACAATCAGACCAAGATTGTCGCCGCACGTGCCGCACTGGACGAGCGCCTCGGTGCTCTGAAAGAGCTGTTCGGCGTATTGCAAACGGTTGCGGGCGATGCGCAAGGTCGATTCAGTGCGTCGCTGACAAATCTTCAGTTTCCTAATCGCGGCGAATTCCTCATTGCGTTGGGCCGCAAGATGGCCAGCGCCACCGAGCTCGCACAGATCGAAGATATCGAACGGCTCTGGTTTGAATTGCAACGCGAGATCACTGAATCGGGCAAGGTTGTGCGGTTTAGTCACCTGGTGACGAAAGCCAATGGCGAGCAGGAAGTCATGGACATTGTTCGAATTGGCGCGTTCAACCTGATCTTCGACGACGGCTATCTCGAATACGATGCCGGCGAAGGTTCGATCAGTGAGCTATTGCGGCAACCGGACGGTCGATTTACCAATTCGGCAGAAGACTTGTTTGAAGCGGACAAGGGATACGTGGAGTTCGGAATTGACGTAACTCGTGGCGGCATCCTCGGCCTGCTGGTTGAGAAACCGACACTTACTGAGAAGATAGATCAGGGCGGCGTGGTTGGTTATTCCATTATTGCGCTCGGCTTTGTCGGCTTGTTTATCGCAATCTGGCGCTTCATGGGCCTTACAACCGATAGCCGCAGGGTTTCGGCGCAGCTCAAGAGAGACAGCGCCAGCACGGACAACCCACTCGGTCGCGTCCTGGCAGCTTACGAGAGCAATGTGAACGCGGATACGGATACCATCGAGCTGAAGCTCAGTGAAGCGGCACTCAGGGAAATGCCCGGCCTCACCAAGGGCCTGCTGTTTATCAAGGTCATCTCCGTGGTCGCGCCACTTATGGGCCTTCTCGGCACCGTTGTCGGCATGATCAAGACCTTCCAGGTCATCACGCTATACGGTGCAGGCGATCCGAAGATGATGGCTGGTGGTATCTCGCAGGCGCTGGTCACGACAGTTCTTGGACTGGTAGTGGCTATTCCGATGGTCTTGCTGCACACGATTGTCAGTGGGCAAAGTCGCAAAATCGTCAATATCATTCAATCGCAGAGTGCCGGGCTTATCGCCGAGCATTCCGAGCGCAGGGGCTAAGTGCCCTTAAGGAGAAGTCATGCTTTGGCTGGCTGATGCTATTGAAGCCATTCGGGATTTCATGAATCTCGGTGGCCCGGTACTGCGCATTATCGCGGTTGCGATCTTTTTGATGTGGGTGCTGATCGTCGAGCGAATTATGTATTTCCGCACGACGATGAAAACCATGTCCAGAGAGATTCACGATTCCTGGGAATCGCGGGAGGAACGACAGTCCTGGAACGCCCAACAGATTCGTGAATTGATGATTTCCCGCTTCGAAATGGCGACCAATCAGGGTATTGCGATGATTCAGGCGTTTGTCGCCTTGTGTCCGCTGCTTGGATTGCTCGGAACAGTCACGGGAATGATCAGTGTATTCCAGGTGCTGGCGGTATCCGGGTCCGGCAATGTTCGGGCAATGGCTGGAGGGGTGTCGCAGGCAACGGTACCGACGATGGCGGGAATGGTCGGAGCACTCTCCGGAGTGCTTCTGGTCACGCTGTTAACTCGCCGTGCCGCCCGCGAAGTTGAGTTTCTCGAAGACTCGCTGACGATGGATCACTGAGGGTTTTGCGATGAAAAATCATATGCACCTTGAGCAGGACGAGGACGAGAATGAAATCAATCTCACGCCCATGCTTGATGTCGTGTTTATCATGCTCATCTTCTTTATTGTTACTGCGTCTTTCATTAAGGAATCGGGCATTGACGTTAACCGCCCGGATGCGCCGATAACGGAAGTAAAGCCCGAAGATGCCAATATCCTGGTTTTGATCACCAATACCGATGAGATCTGGATCGATCGCCGTCTGATCGACCCACGTGCTGTACGGGCGAATATTCAGCGCTTGCATGCCGAGAATCCAAAGGGATCTGTAGTAATTCAGGTCAAGAAGAAGTCGACCAACAAGATGCTCGTAGCAGTAATGGACGCTTCGCGTCAGGCTGGCGTTTACAATATTTCTTTAGCTGATTCGAGCGACTGAGGGCAAGTGTAATGCGTAGAAAGCATGGCGCAAGCAGCCAGGAAGAAGAGGACAATGAGATCAATCTGACGCCCATGCTGGACGTCGTGTTCATTATGCTCATCTTTTTTATTGTTACCGCTTCTTTTATCAAGGAAGCTGGCATCGACGTCAATCGGCCTCCTGCCACCACGTCGAATAAGCAGCAGGATGCGGCCATTCTGATCGCAATCAGTGCTTCTGACGAGATCTGGATTGACCGCCGCCTGACAGATCCGCGCGCAGTGAAAGCCAAAATAGAACAGCTGCATGCGGAGAACCCGAAGGGATCGATCGTTATCCAGGCCGATAGAGAATCGACGAACGAGTTTCTCGTAATCGTGATGGAAGCTGCCAAGGCGGCAGGCGTTGTAAATGTCGCGATAGCAACCGATGATATGTAGGAACTGCGGGCCTCGCGCTGGGTCAAATACCAGACAGGATCCCGATGGCACCTTGAGGAGAGCTAGACCATGCTAGGCCGCTACGCAATTTCTGTCGTGATAGGTGCGATCGTCACCTTGAGCTTGTTGTTCGTGATGCAACGACTCATTGCATCGGGTAAAACGGCGCTCACGAAGCCCCGAGACCGGGCGATGCTCGAGTTCGTCCGCGTCAAACGAAACGAATCCCTGAATCTCGAGGACTTCACTCCAGAGAAACCGCCACCGCCGCCAGAGACGCCGCCCGAAACTCCGCCTCAGGATATGGACAAGATCGATCCGAATGCACCGACGATCAATGTCCCCCGGCCGGCCATGACCGCCGATATCAGTCTTAGTGGTCCGGGTGGAATGAATATTGCGGAGGGTGACTATCTGCCGATCGTGCGCGTCGCGCCGGTATACCCGGCACGCGCACTGTCGCGAGGAATGGAAGGCTATGTCGATATGTCTTTCACTGTCACGATGGCCGGCACTGTTCGTGACCCGATCGTCATATTCTCTACCAGCAGCTTGTTCGAGCGAGCGGCAACTCGAGCTGTATTGAAATTTAAATACAAACCACGTGTTGTCGACGGTATTCCGGTTGACGTATCGGGTGTAAAAACGCGTATAACCTTCCTGATTGAGGATTAGAGGAAACTGTCCGATATGCACAGCACAAGTAAGAGAACTTTCAAACTAGGCGTGATTCTGCTTTGCAGCGTGTTGTGTACGACGGTAGTTGCGGCTGATAAAGACGATGCGGCAGCACGCAAATCGCAGAGCCAAAAGACGAGAAAAGCCCAGGCAGTTAGCAAGTTAGTCTATGACAAAATCATAAAAGCGCAGGATTTGGTCGATGCCAAAGACTTCCCAGGCGCGCTTAAGACACTTAACAACCTGTATAACCCTGACAAGCTGACTGAGTACGAACAAGCCAATGTCCTGAACTATCTGGGCTTCGTCTACTACAACATGGACGATATTGACAACGCGATTCTAACCTACGAACGAATGATTGCTGTTCCGACCCTCGAAGATCAGATGAGAAAGCAGACCACGTACACGCTTGCGCAGTTGTACACAATGGAGGAGCAATACAACAAGGCGCTATCGACACTCGACCGATGGTTCTTGTTAGAGACGAATCCTGCGCCGGACCCGTTTATCCTGAAAGCGCAGAATCTGTACCAGGTACAGCGTTATTCGGACATGATTCGGCCGATCGAAAACGCTATCCGTATCGCCAAGGCGAGAAATAAGCCCGCAAAAGAAGACTGGTATGTACTGCTGAACTTCGCGTATTTCACGCTGGAAGATTATCGAAAAGTGCGCGATATTCAAAAAATTCTGTTAGTGGGCTGGCCAAAGAAGCGCTACTGGTTCTCATTAGCGGGCGCCTTCACAGAGTTGGGTGACGACAATAATCTCATTAACTCCTACGGCGCAGCGCACGATCAGGGCATGCTGGAAAAAGAGAGTGAACTCGTCACCATGGCGCAGCTCTACCTGCAACGTGAAGTTCCTTACAAGGCGGGACAGTTGCTGGAAAAAGAGATGAACGCAGGGCGAATCTCCAAGAATGCGAAGAATTACCGCTTGCTGTCGCAAGCGTGGCAGCTGGCCATGGAAGATGAAAAAGCAATTCCGGCGCTCCGGGAAGCCGCGCGCCGCAGCGAAGATGGCGAACTCAATATTCGACTAGGCAATGCATACCTGAATACCGGACGGTATAACGATTGTGTGAAGGCCGTGCGGGCTGGTATTCGAAAGGGCGACCTCAAGAGTCCGGATAATGCTCAGATTTCGCTAGGCATGTGCCTGTATAACCAGCACAAGTACAATACCGCGATCAAGGCATTCCAGACCGCCGGGAAAACGTCACGTTCCCGAAAAATTTCCAATCAGTGGATTAAAGTTATCCGTGCCGAAATTGCGCGGAATGAGCAAATTGATCTCGCAGAAAAGGCCGCACGGAAAAAACGCCAGGAACTTCAAGCGCGAAGGCTGCGAAGCAGCAGAGTCTGACGACCTCAAACTTACTTACCATCCTCGAAATCCGCATTGGGGCGTTGACGACGAACTGTCAACGCCCTTCCATGTTCTGACGGTACAAGAAACATATCTGACACATGCCGAAAATAATCTACATCACGCCCGACGGCACGCAGCATGAAACTGAGGTCGAAAACGGCTATTCCGTCATGGAGGGTGCCATTAATAACGACATCGACGGAATCATCGCCGAATGCGGCGGCGCTTGTGCCTGCGCGACTTGCCATAGCTACGTCGACAAAGCATGGCTGGACAAGATGCCGCCAATGGATGACATGGAAGACAGCATGCTCGATGCAGCGTTCGAGCGTAAGGACAACAGCCGATTAACCTGTCAGATCGAAGTGAACGACAAACTCGATGGGCTTGTTATTCATGTCGCGGACAACGAGTATTGAGCCGCGAATCTTTTCTTGATACAGGAGCACTCTAATGACGATACAAACCGGTGAACAAATGCCGTCCGGATCATTTGGGGTCATGACGAAAAGCGGTCCGGGTGCCATTTCGACGGACGATCTTTTTTCTGGAAAAAAAGTGGTGCTGGTCTCAGTACCCGGCGCGTTTACGCCGACTTGTTCTATGAACCATTTACCCGGTTTCGTAGATCAGGCGGATGCTTTGATAGCTAAGGGTATCGATACTATTGCCTGCATGGCCGTTAACGATGTCTTCGTAATGCACGCCTGGGGAAAAGACCGCGATGTCGGCGACAAGGTAATGATGCTGGCTGACGGCAACGGTGAGTACGTTCGCGCTCTTGGCCTGGAACTTGATGCAACCGGATTCGGCATGGGAACGCGTGGACAACGTTTTGCTATTGTCGTTGACGACGGCGTTGCAACACACGTTGCAGTCGAGGCGGCGGGGCAACTCGAAGTTAGTAAAGTCGAGGCGATACTCGAACAGCTCTAACAGGCTACACGGATCCGCGGGTGATTGGTGTACTCCTAGAGGGCGTCGCTTAGCTCCGGTAGTATCTTGAACAGGTCACCGACCAGGCCAATATCAGCGACCTCAAAGATCGCGGCGTCTTGATCCTTGTTGATTGCCACGATCGTTCCGGCATCCTTAATCCCTGTAATATGCTGGATGGCGCCCGAAATGCCGACAGCCACGTACAGGTCGGGTGCAATGATCTTGCCTGTTTGACCAACCTGCATATCGTTCGAAACGTATCCCGCATCGACTGCGGCGCGGCTTGCTCCGACGGCAGCCCCTAGCTTGTCGGCCAAGTTGTAAATCAGGTCAAAATTCTCAGAACTCCCCAGAGCACGTCCGCCTGATACGACCTTGGCCGCCGTTTGCAGATCCGGACGATCGGAAGCACCTGAGCGCAGTTCGACGAATCGCGTGTGGGTCGGCAACTCTACGGCAATCTCCGCAGCCTCGATCGGAGCCGCATTCTCGCTGCCAACCGCTCGATACGACGCGATGCGAACTGTCGCGACCACCGGTTGATCCTCGGGCGCCTCTACGCTCACGATAGCGTTGCCCGCGTA
>SMVB01212255.1_pt1 | contig 10669 bp, 10 predicted proteins | sample 2456461 | NCBI WGS metagenome assembly SMVB01 (sample SAMN11095934, study PRJNA526329) | marine sediment metagenome | biome: Marine sediment; feature: Surficial sediment; material: Deep marine sediment; isolation source: Hadal surficial sediment | place: Pacific Ocean | collected 2014-05 | depth...
AGCTCAGGAGATTCTTCTCAGGCTTCTGGACGGAATGAGCAAATCCGGGGGTCAGGTCGTCCTTGCCAGTGACCGCCCGCCCGCCGAGATCGACGGACTGGACGAGCGCCTGCTCACTCGTTTCTCGGGTGGCTTGATCGTCGACATCGCCGTGCCGGAGTACGAGACCAAGGTCGCCATCCTCCGTAGGAAGGCTGAGGAGCGGGGCCAGACGTTCGAAGCGGGCGTGGCCGAAGCACTCGCAAAACGCTCCTTCACCAGCATCCGCACATTAGCGGGGGCGCTGAACAAGATTCTCGCGATCCAGGAACTAGAGGGCCGCCAGGTGGAAGCGCACGAGGTCGAGGCTTTGGCGGGGCTTCAGGAGGAGGCGCCGAGCGAAGGCCCGATCGCAGGCCAGCAGCTCCTCGATGAGTTCGGCTCGTTCATGGAGGAGCTGTCCCACACGGTGGCGAGCGCGGAGCCGAAAGAGGAGCCCTGGAGGAGGCTGCTCCGCGAAACGGCGGAGATCTTCGAGAGGGATGGGTACTCGGGCACGCGCTTACGCCGAATGCTCGAATCCGACAAGCCTCCCCCGGACCCCCAGGAGGTGGCGGACCAATTCCGCAGGGATATCGCCCAACTCCGTCAGGTGGAAAAATCCCTCGCCAGCGCCGGCAATCCCTGGCCGGAGGCCGCCGTCGGTGTGCTCAAGGATCCCGAGCGTTTGGATGAAGCGGCCTCCCTGCTCGCCTCGGCTCTGGAGAAGGTCAAGCCCTTCCTTCGCGTCGCCGAAGGGCCTTGGTTGGCCGACCTCACGTCGAGCTACGAAGCGGTGGTGATCAAGGCGGCCGGTCAGCTCGTCACCGAGGAGCGTCCGGAGTACAACCCCCTCTACGTATGGAGTGGGACCCGTGCCGGTCCGTTGGCGCTTCTTGCGGCGACCGCGCGATCGTTCCGGGAAGCACATAAGCTTTCGAACATCGCCATCGTTTCGGCTGCGGAATTCGCGGAGGACTACATTCGGGCTTTGGCGGAGGGTGTGGCCGGGGCATGGCGGGAACGTTGGTGGGATGTGGACCTCTTGCTCCTTTATGACGCTGAGCTGATTTCTGGGACAGAGCGCGCCAAGGACGAGCTCTTTCTTCTCCTCGAGGCCTCGGGTCGCAAAGGCACCAAGATTTTTATTGCGGCGGACCGGGCCCCCTCGGGGGTCGCCGACATCGACGACAGGTTACGGACCCGCTTCGAGATGGGCCTCGTGGTGGAATCATCCGGCAAGGATCTGCCCAAGGGTGCCGGAGAGCTGAAGCTGGAAGAGGCGCCACCTGAGTTTATGCAGGACGAGGACCTCTGGGGCGGATTCATGCGGCCCGACGTGGGCCAGGCCGTTCTTCCTCCGATCGAGGAGTTCGAGACCGGCGACCGCGCTGGCCTCATGCCCTCATTCAACGACTCCGCAACCGAGGCTGCTCCAGCCAAAGAAGCGGTCCCGACGGCAGAGGTGGCGGAAGCGCCGGAAGTGCCTGAAGCGGGGGAAGCGGCTGCGACGAGCTCGGCTTGGAGTCCCTCCAAGGAAAACGTGGTGTGGGACTGGCAGGTGATCGAAGAACGTATTGTCGAAATGACCGAATAGGCATAACACGTTATGGCAATCCAGGGAGCACTCAGCGACGTCAGTCTGGCGGATATCTCCCAGCTGCTGGGCATGGGCGGAAAGACCGGGTGCTTGACCCTCACGAACTATGGGAACACCGGGTCCGTCTACTTCGAGGGCGGGAGGGTGATCTTCGCCACCGTCGCGAACCGGCTGGACCGGCTCGGAGATCTTCTCGTCACCCACCAAGTCATCACCCGGGATCAACTCTCGGAGGCGGTGGCGCGGCAGACGCCAAACACAGGACAGAGATTGGGTGAGGTGCTCGTCGAGTTGGGCAGCTTGACGCAAGAAAAGCTGCACGAATACATCTCCGTTCAGATCGAAGAGGCGGTCTACCTCATTTTTCAATGGAATGAAGGGACATTCCAGTTTGAGCCGGACATCGAGCCGGACGAGAACGTATTTCGTGTTTCGCTCAGCATCGATGGCCTCCTTATGGAAGGAGCGCGCCGAGTGGACGAGTGGAGCGTGGTCGAGAAGAAGATCACCTCCATGGATCTCGTCTTCGCGTTGGAACGAAACCCCCTGGAGGATGAGGGCCTCGAGCTCACGGACGATCAGAGGCTGATCATCCCGCTGATAGACGGAAACCGCTCGGTCATGGATCTGGTCGATGTTTCCGGACTCGTGGAATTCGACACTGGAAAGGCGCTTTACGGCTTGATCCAGGCCGGGTTCGCCGTCCAGGTTGCCAAGCGCGTCGCGGAGGGCGAGGCCAAAGGGTCATTGGAACAGGCCCTCAAGGCCGGACTGGCGGCATATAAGTCGGGGCTGATGGACGATGCGACCCGTGAGTTCCGAAAGGCTCTCGAGGTTGATCCGACGCACGCCGAGGCCCGGGCCCACCTGGCGCTCATCAGCCTGAGACAGGGCAAGGCACACGAGGCCATCGTTCACTTCGACGGGATGGACGAGGCAACCGAGCCCACATACGCGCTGCTCCGGAACCGCTCCTTGGCATACGAACGTATGGGCAAGTACGCCGAGGCACTCTCGACCCTGGCTGAAGCGGAGAAACTGGACGCGGACGATGCGGGTCTTGCCCTGGCACGAGGCATCGTCGAAATGAAATCTGGAGACGGCGCGGCCGCGATGGGCTCGCTCAAGGCCTACCAGGACAAGCTCGGATCGGAGAAACCGCTGCCGATGTTCTACGCGTTTTCCGTTCTGGCCGCGGGACTCGCGGGGGACATGGGCCGCGCCTTGGAGATCGGTGAAGAAGGGCTCAGGCATTATCCGATGGACGGGGCGATCCTGGTAAATGCGGGGGCCGTGTTGGAGCATCGGGGGGACGGCGAAACTGCAACCATATACTACGAAAGAGCCATTGAGGGTGAGTCGCCGCCGCCGCAGGCCTTCAAGGCCCTCGGGGATCAAGCGCTTGGCCGCGGAGACAAGGCTCAGGCGGCGAAATATTATGAGCTGGCCGTGCAGGAGGACCCCCGCCTCGGAGAGGACGTTTTCATCAAGCTCGGAGCCATCGCGCTCGAGAACTCCAATACCGAGGCCGGGGCGGCGTTATGGCGTCGAGCCCTGGAGTTGAACCCCGACAATTTGACTCTCCGGACTAAGGTCGATCAGCTCGGAGACGCGGCGGCGACGTGATCCCAGCCGTCCTGGCCCTGATTCTCGCGATCGGCCAGGACACGGTCGGACAGGGCGGGCCTGGGCCGAACACATCAGGGCTGCGCGCGGGTGGGCAGGGTGCGGCTGCTGCGGATGCACCATGGCAGGATGCCGCCGGGCTGAGGCTCGCGGATGGCCTGTACCTGGCCGGGGTGCGGGCCACGGTTTCCTTCGTGTCGGCTGATTCTATCAAGGCCGTCCGAGTGCTCAGCACCCTGGAGGACGCCACGCCACTGCCGGGCCTGCCCCCGGGGGTACCCGGCGGGGTGCTCCTCGTCCTTGCCCCCGACGAAGCCGAGTTCGTCCGCCTCACCGGGGGAGCCGCTCCGGACTGGGGTGCCGGTGTGGCGTTGCCGGCGCTGTCGGCCATTGTTGTTCCGGCGTACACGTCAGCGCGAGGCACGGGCTGGAGTGATACACGTCTCCTGCGCCATGAGTGGGCGCATGTCGGCCTTCACCAGTATCTGCAGGGACTCCGCGTGCCCCGTTGGTTCTCCGAGGGATACGCGCAGTGGGCCAGCGGGGGATGGGATTGGGGAGAGGGTTGGAAGCTTCGGATAGCGTTGGCCCGAGGGGGGAGCCCCCTCGACTCTCTCACCTTTTTGTGGCCGCGGGACGAGGCGAGGGCTCGCACCGCGTATCTTCTGTCGGCCACGACCGTGGAATATCTGGTTGTACGGAGTGGCCCGAGGGCACTCGAGGTGCTGCTCCGACGGTGGAAGGATCTCGGGAACTTCGAGCGGGCGTTTCGAGCCACGTTCGGGACCACGACCGCCCAGTTCGAGGAGGACTGGCGGCGCTACGTCGAGGATCGCTACGGGTGGCTCTTCGTCCTCTCGCACTCGGCGGTATTTTGGATGTTTCTGAGCCTGGTGCTCGTTGCCATGGCGGGGGTTCGGAGGAGGGCACGGCGGGAGCGGATGGCTCGACTCAGAGCGGCGGACATCCCGGATCGGCCCAGCTTCTGGGTGACCGGCGATGGCTTACAAGACGGTGGTTTTGGACCCGACCCGGACGGGTCGGAGTAAGAGTTGACAGCGCGCTTCTAAGATCACCCTCCTAGAGGACCCAACGTGTCTCGCATCCTGCTGGTCGACGACGACGCCGACCTCCGATCCGTCTTTCGAGAGAGGCTCGAGTATTCGGGTCACGAAGTAGACGAAGCGGACAGTGCGGAGGCCGCGCTGGCCAAGGTCGGCGCCTTCGATCCGGCGCTGGTCGTCACCGATGTACGCATGGATGGGATGACGGGGCTGGAGCTCCTGAGCCGGATCCGGGAGTCCATGGAATACGTCGACGTGATTGTCATGACCGGACACGACACAATGACGTCCGCCGTGGAGGCCATGAAATCCGGGGCCTTCGACTACCTCGTGAAGCCGGTGGGCCTCAAGGAACTCGTGGCCGTCGTAGATCGTTGTCTGAGCGATCAGGAGATCAACCGGGCCGCCATGGAGCAGCGGGAGGCCGAGGGGGAAGAGGCCGACGCTGCCGAACCCGACACGGGAGCCCGGACCGTGGTTGGCCGAGATCCCAGGATGATCGAGATCTACAAGATGATCGGAGTTCTTTCCCGGAATCGCGCCACCGTCCTGATCAGGGGAGACACGGGGACAGGGAAGGAGATGGTCGCCCGAGCCGTGCACGACCACTCGATCCACTCGGATGAGCCGTTTATCGCGGTAAACTGTACCGCACTCACCGATACGCTTTTGGAATCGGAGCTCTTCGGGCATGTGCGAGGGGCGTTCACGGGAGCGGTGGGCGGGAAAAAGGGGTACTTCGAGCTCGCGGGGCAGGGCACGATCTTCCTCGACGAGATCGGGGACACCTCCCCGGACTTTCAGTCCAAGCTCCTTCGGGTGCTTCAGGAGCGTCAGTTCTATCCGGTAGGGGGTGAACAACCCAAGACGACCGAGGCGCGTGTCGTGGCCGCCACGCATCAGCCCATGGAAGAGTTGGTGTCGGAGGGTGGCTTCCGTGAGGATCTGTACTTCCGTCTGCGGGTCGTCGAGATCCACGTCCCGACCCTGCGTGAAAGGAAGGGTGACATCCCTCTTCTCGCTCAACATCTTCTTGGGCGTATCCGACGCGAGACGGGAGCCACGGTGCGGGCGATCTCTCAGGAGGCGATGACCTCTCTCCAGGAGTACGATTGGCCCGGGAACGTGCGTGAGCTCGAGAACGCGTTGACCCGTGCAGCCATTGTAGCCCGGGGCCCGTTGATAAGTCCCGAGCATCTCACGCTGGGGTTCCGAGCTCCCGCGAAAACGTCCCCGAAGGGATCGGATCGGATGCCTGAGAGTGACATGACCCTGGACGGAGCGATCGAGTGCCAGATCCGGCGTGTTCTGGAGAAGACGGACGGAAACAAAACCGAAGCCGCTTCGCTTCTCGGAATCTCACGGTCCCGGCTCACCCGGCATGTGGAGCGACTCGGCCTGTGAAGGCTGTATTTCTTCAACAGCGTTCTAGCCGGTTGACCGGGGTAGGTCTCTGAAATAGGATCCGGGCCATGAATAAGAAGGCCGAATCCGGAGGTAAAGGGGCGGCAAGCAAAACATCCCTACAGTTCTCGAGGATCAACCTTGCGTTAGCCGCCGGAGCCTTCGTGACCATCACCCTCGGCTACTGGCTCCTCTCCGTGGGCTCCATCACGTGGGCCCCGATCCTACTGGTCCTGGGTTACGTGTTTCTGGTGCCGCTGGCGATCATCCTATAGAGGCTCAGATGGGCTTGGTGACCACCCGCGTTTGCGTAAACTGGCGGTGGCCGTCCTTCGACTTGTGGAATCCGAACCCGCTCTGACGGGCGCCCACCCAGGGCGTGCCCCTCGCTCCCCCCGCCGCCCTGTTGATTCCGATCATCCCTGCCGTGAGCTGACGTGCGACCCGAGTCGTCTGTTCTCCATCCTCCCCGAAGACCACCGCGCCGAGTCCGAAGTGGGTGGCGTTGGCCTTTTGGAGGGCCTCGTCTACGGACTCGACCCGTGTCACACAAGCCACGGGCCCAAAGGTCTCCTCGGTCGCGATGGACATCTCTTCGGTGACGCCCGTGAGGACGGTCGGGGTGACGAAGTTGTCGTGATGTCCGGATCCGCCGGCCAGGACCTCGGCGCCCTCCGAGACCGCCTCCTCCAGCTGGGTCAAGACGTGGCTTCGCTGGCGTGCGTTGACCATGGGGCCGACCTTAACACCTTCGTCCAGGCCGTCCCCCTGCGTCATCGACGCCGTGGCCTCCACCAGGAGGGCCTCGAAGCGGTCGGCGATAACTTCCGGGACGAAAATCCTCTCGGTGCTCACGCAGACCTGGCCAGCGTTACGAAAGCTGTTGAGCGCGGCGAACCGTGCCGCCTTCTCGAGGTCGGCACTCTCCAGCACGATCATCGGATCCTTGCCGCCGAGCTCCAGGATGACACGCTTGAGCTCCCCACTGGCTGCACGAAGGATGTGTTTGCCGGTCTCACGTGAGCCGGTGAAGGCGATGAGGTCCACGTCGCTGTCGACGAGCCGCTTGCCCTGATCGTCTGCTCCCTGAACCACGATGAGTACGTCGGAGGGGAGCTTTTCGTTGAGGACGTCGGCATACGCCTGTCCGCAAAGCGGCGTCTCTTCCGACGGCTTGAGAATCACCGTATTCCCCGCCGCAAGAGCTGGCAGGACCATCCAGGCCGGCATGGCCATGGGGAAGTTCCACGGCGTGATTGCGGCGCACACCCCCAGAGGATCATGATATACGGTCGAGTGATCGCGTCCGTCCTCGAAGGTTTCAGGAGCGAGCGCCTCCCCGATCTCCTCGAGCTCATGCTCCACGTTCGCCAACGATTTTGCCTCTCCGATCGCCTCCCGGAGCGGCTTGCCCATCTCCAGTGTGATGAGCCGCCCGAGTTCGTCGGCCCGGGTGAGAAACAACTCGGCGGCTTCCATCAACAGGCGGGCGCGGGCGTCGTGTCCGAGCGCCTCCCAAGCCGGTTGGGCCGCCCGAGAGCGCTCGACGATGCCCGGAATGTCATCGAGTGAAGTGATCGGCACCTCTCCGACGAGATCGCCGGTCGCGGGGTTATAGGACTTGAGCGGTTTCAAGAGAGCTCCGAGTGCGGTCTCGTGAGGACCGTGTGATCGGTAGGGGGTGTCGCCCCGTCCCGCCTTACCGGGTCGATTCACCTCAAGTTAGGAGGAAATCCGCGGTAGTCGACCCCCGTGCGGGAGCGACGGTTTCTAGCGGGACTCGGAACCGGGTGCGAAGCTCAGGTAAGGGGTTTCGTCATACCCGAGCCTGACGTAGCGGACGAGCTGGCGGAAAGTATTGGCTCTGGGCAAAGACGCGAAGAAGATGGCGACTCTCCACGAGCTGGCGATACTTCCCAAGCGGAAGCCAGCGACCGATGAGTATGCCATTGTCGTTCACTCTGATGATTTCGTCCTTCGCGGCGATGCCGGGAATACCCTCTGTTAGCAGAAAGGAAGTGTTCTTCATTGCAGCAAGGTTGGGAACGCCATCGGTTACGACAAAAGGGGACTGCTCCATATCGAGCCTCCGAAGCAAAGGGTGTTCCCCTAAACTCGGACGCCAAGAGGCGAGGCAGGATTGGCCGGGTGGGGTTGTTCTTACTTACGATACCGTGGTATTCGTAGTTTACCATAATACGATCCCCGAGCTTCCACCGCTACCCTCTCCTCGTGGAAGCCGCTTGCCGCATCACACGCGTTAGAAGCATCTTCCTTGGCGAAAACAGCCCTGCTAGCAGCCTCTAAAACACCCACTTCTTCCTTCAGCGGAGGGTTGCCAGATCCTTGAGCAACGAGATTGAGTCGGTGCCCGCGGCACGGATAGATCCAGAAACGGTTGTCGGTCACGTTCACCTTAAAGTCGCGGATTTGGAGCGGTCGATCCGGTTCTACTCCGATGTGCTGGGATTCGAGGTAGTGCAGAGGATGGGTAACGATGCCGCGTTTCTGGGGGCGGGGGACTATCATCATCACGTCGGCCTGAACACGTGGGAGTCGAGAGGGGGCAGCCCACCGCCTGCAGCCTCGACCGGCCTCTACCACGTTGCCTTTCGTTACCCAAACCGGGCTGCCCTAGCCACGGCGTTCCGCCGACTTGTCGAGTTGTCCATCCCCCTTGACGGTGCGGCGGACCACGGCGTAAGCGAGGCCCTCTACCTACGGGATCCAGATGGCAACGGCGTCGAGCTCTACTACGACCAACCCCGGCAGGTTTGGCCCCGGGATCCTGATGGCGGGCTGCAGATGTACACCAGAACTCTGGATCTGGAAGATCTGCTTCGTGCCTAGCCTAGAACGGGAGTCCCCGTGGGTATTAGACGCGAAGTTCCGAACATCACGTTGGCCCTAGTGAGATGAGTCTCGAGAGTTCTACTCAGAATTCCTTGGCTTTCGTGTCCTTATTGCTGCATGGACATCGGACGACAAGATGGAAAAAGGTTGGCTTCATCTCACGCTTTGAGGCTGTGCGTGCCGCCACGGATCCCGAACACTGCCTCGGTTGCTGTTCTCCATCGGCTTGGCATGAGTCTGGATCGAACTACCGACGAAGGCGAGGCGGGCACGGGCTTCTTCTTCATTGACCGTGTCACCTGGCTCTCGTCAGAAGCACGCGAAGGGACTCCGTCCATGTAGCGCGGACTCATGCGTCAAGCCACGCTGTGAGCCTGGATCTTTCACGGACCAAACCCTCCTGATTGAAGTGGTGAACACAGTAATGCGCCCATGAATCTTCGAACGCCATTTCCATATCACCCGTCACCGAGGTCGTGCCTTGTCCGATTTCTGCGTAGGTAAACTCGAAACTGCCACTGGGGCGTGCCAGCGCAACGTGGAACGGTTGGCCGTTAAACTCGTTGATTATCGGTCTGCCGCTGCTCGTCATAATGCCCGGTATATCAACCCTTGCGGTTCTCGATTCCAAGTTCGCTTCGAGGCCTATCGGAAGAAATAACGTCTCGCAAAATTCCGAGCATGTGGACGCGAATACGGAGAAAAAATTGCTCAATGGTTCGCATGCGTCGCCCGAGATTATTGTTTCAAGTGCGACCCGCTGGGCTTCGTCCGCACGTTCGTCGATAACGATCTGGCGCTTTCCGTTCCCCTCCGCGATTTCCCCAGGCCACTTGTACAGCCCCGCCCAATTCAGCCCAGCGAGCGGCGTATCGTTGAAATGGCCTTCAACGAGGTTACCGACGAAGGCCGACTGACAATAGCCGTGGGTGCTCGCCAAGTTGAACTGGCAACCGCAATTCACAGCGCAGTTGCAGTTATCATAAGTTTCGCTCTTGAACAGCCATTGATCAGCCATCTCGCAGACCTCCCCTCCTTTGATGGATCGGGATAACGTGAGGGGCTGGATCAAGCCGGTCAACATGAGGAGTGTCAAGAACTTGAGGGCTACTGATGGCTTACTACTTGGTTGAAGCCGCCGCGAAGGAAGAGCGACTCCCGGAGCTTGCGGAGCGGCTGGAGAAAGACGAGTTCCTTTCCATGCGCCCCTTCGGTGTCTCCGTCACATTCTCATTGCGTGGTGCGCGTAGACGCCCCGACGGCGGAGTGGTCTGGGAGGAAGAGGACTACTGTTCTCCACCACTCGCCCAAGAACGTCAGGCAGTGCTCGACGACTACTTTCAAGACATTCGCGTCACGGCTGTCCAAAAGAATGAGGGCTGGGCTCAGATCCGTGATCTGCCGCCGCTATTCCCTGAGTTGGTGGAGTAGCGCCCGCCGGGGACTCCCGTCCTTGCACGATGCGGGCTCACCGGCCCTGGCAACTGTTCGGGATCTGACGAACCGCAGACTACGAGTGCGACGCCCTGGCTAACGTACGGTCTTCCCAGACCCTAGGCAGAACGAGCTGTCGCACCTTATTCTGTCTCCGAACATGTCGATTCGTCGACATACAAGGCAGCGAGCACACCCAAGAGGCGCGATGAAGAACTACCCTGATCAGGCGGCGTGGTATGACACCTGGGTGGCGCTCGTCGACTTCCATCGGAAAATTGGAGGAACCTCTCCCCCGCCGAACCCGATTCGGCTGGAGGCGTGGCCGTTCGAGTCCGACAAAGTGAAGGAGCGTCATTGGGAAGCCACTGTCGTGTGGGCTCAGGTGAACGGAATCGAGGAGCTTTTATTAGGCTCGCTTGACTGACCCAGCGAGTGTCGTTCTCGGTTGCAGTGAGCTTAGGGAGCAAAGCATGAGACAGGTCGTTCTTGCGGCTCCACGAAGATACGAAGTACCCACGGGCGGTTAGCTCAGTTGGTTCAGAGCGCCTGGTTTACACCCAGACCCGGTAGGGGCCGTATTTCACGAAATACGAGGAAGAATAAGGGATTCATCCACTTTTCCCGAGTACGATTTTCGATTCATACACGGGGTTTAAGGACCCAAACG
>SMVB01263104.1_pt1 | contig 10669 bp, 9 predicted proteins | sample 2456461 | NCBI WGS metagenome assembly SMVB01 (sample SAMN11095934, study PRJNA526329) | marine sediment metagenome | biome: Marine sediment; feature: Surficial sediment; material: Deep marine sediment; isolation source: Hadal surficial sediment | place: Pacific Ocean | collected 2014-05 | depth 0-1...
ACTCACACTGAACGGGCTGATCCAGCCAGCGGAAAACCCCATCCGCAATATTTTGCCCATGGACCTCGTGTTGTAACAATTCCGGTACCAATGCTTCATCAGCAAGAATATTGGGCAGGGAAAAATATCGGGTTTTTACCAGTTTCAGCCATTTTACCAGCTGGTATGTCATACCTGCCAAACGGTAGCAAACGACCATTGGCCGGTTGACCAGCATGACCTCGAGCGTGGCAGTTCCGGAGGCACATACCACGACATCAGAGGCCGCCATCACGTCTTTACTGCTCGCCGTGAATACGCGGCAATTGACATCGGGGTAATCGAGCAATACTGAATTAAACCGATCGTGGATTAGCTCGGTCGCGGCCGCCATCAAAAAACGAATGTCCGGGTGCCGTTTACTCATGATGACCGCAGCATCCAGCATCGGAGCGGACAGTTTTTCAATTTCGCTGAGGCGACTGCCCGGTAACAATGCAATATAACGACCGGCGTTTTCGAGGCCCAGGGCAGCACGGGCGGACTCGGCGCTGACCTGATATGGAATTTCATCAGCCAGCGGATGGCCTGTATAGTCGGTGGCGACAGATTGTTGCTGATAATAACGCGGCTCAAAAGGATACAGGCACATGACGCGGTCCGTGGCCCGTGCAATGGTTTTGACCCTGCCAGGCCGCCAGGCCCAAACGGTGGGACTGACATAATGAATGGTCGGGATATTTTTGCTTTTCAGCTTCTTTTCAACACCCAGATTAAAATCCGGTGCATCAATGCCGATGAAGACGTCCGGATTGAGCTCGAACAATCGTCTCATCAGCTGACGCCGCAAACCGATAAGGCGTGGCAAATGCGAGATAACCTCAAACAGGCCCATTACTGACAGTTGCGAGCAATCCCACCAGCAATCCATGCCGGCAGCCTTCATCAATGGACCACCGATACCGGCGAAACGGGTTGCAGGATTTTTTTCGCGAATTGCCCGTATTAAAGCCGACCCCAGTTGATCGCCAGAAGCTTCCCCTGCCACCAGCGCGATCGTGATCACCTAATAATGCCGCGCTCAGCTGTTTTGAGGAAATCTACCAGGGGTTCTATTTCGGGCGAATCTACAGCCATTTCATTGATTTTTGCCGTTGCATCTTCCAGCGACAGACTTTCGCGGTAGAGTGCCTTGTAAGCGCGCCTGACCTGGTTAATCTGATCTGTGGTAAAGCCACGCCGCTTGAGACCTTCCGAGTTTATGCCTTTGACATGGGCTTTCTCGCCGGCAACGGTTACATACGGCGGTATGCTTTGGTTCACGTGGCTGGCGTAAGAGGTAAAGCTGTGCTCGCCGACGGTGCAAAACTGGTGAATCAACGAATAACCGGACAAAATTGCATGGTTGCCAATGGTCACGTGACCGGCAAGTGACGCATTGTTGGCCATGATGATGTCATTGCCCAGGAGACAATCGTGGGCGATGTGTACGCAGGCCATAATCCAGTTATTGTTGCCGATACGTGTGACACCGCCGCCCTGTAGAGAGCCACGGCTGAAGGTACACAATTCACGAATGGTGTTGTTGTCACCGATAATCAGTTCGGTGTTTTCACCGGCATATTTCTTATCCTGCGGTTCTTCGCCAATGGATGAGAATTGGAAAACATGGTTGTTTTTACCGATGGTGGTGCGACCGCTCAAAACAACATGTGAACGGATTCGGGTGCCGGCATCGATACGCACCTTGCCCTCAATGATGGTGAATGCGCCGACTTCAACGTCATCGGCGAGCTCGGCTTTAGGGTCAATCAGGGCTGTTGGGTGGATCATGTCTGGGTCAGGCACCCGAACAAAGTAGTTCACAACTGGCGGTACGCTTGCCATTAACCGTCGCGCGTGCTTCATACTTACCCATGCCACGCATGATACGCGTTTGTTTGACTTCCATCAGGAGTTGATCGCCGGGTACCACGACACGACTAAATTTGGCCTTGTCGACTTTGACCAGGTAATAAATACCACCAACTTCGCCCGCTGTCGCCAGAGCAACGTGTGCCAGGATGCCGCAGGCCTGTGCCAGGGCTTCAATGATCAGGACACCCGGCATGATGGGGTTGCCGGGGAAATGGCCGACAAAAAATGGTTCGTTGATGGTCACGTTTTTAATACCGGTCAGGGTTATTTCCGGTTCCAGTGTGTAGGAAAGTACCCGGTCGATCAGCAGGAACGGTTGCCTGTGTGGCAGGATTTTTTTTATCTCGCCGATTTCAATCGGTGTCTCAATAGAGATTATGTCAGTCATTTTCGTTATTGCCCGGTTTGGTTTTCTTGCTGCTCGGGAGTACGGATACGTATCAAGATGAATGCTTTTGACTCAGCGAAACGATCTTTCCCGTTTGTCAGCCTCATATTCCAGTCTCAACTGGTCAAGAATCAGCTGTGTAATATCCAGTGATGGGTCAGCGTAAAGTACCGGGCTGGACAATATCAGGTCGTAACCATTGTTACGCGCAATGACCTGAACGGCCTGGTTAATCTGACCTTCCAGCTTTTGCACTTCTTCGGTACGCCGGAATGATAATTCATCACGCAGATCTTCTTTCTGGCGGTTTACGTTGCGTCGCATTTCACGCAGTTCGCGATCCAGACGTATTCTTCCATCTTCAGCCAGATCACCCATTTGTAAGCGGTCATCCATTTCCTGAACCTGGCGTTCCTGAAATTCTATGGTCTCATTGCGTGGGCGGAACTCCAAATCCAGCTTCTCACGCCCTGCAAGTACCTGTGGAGCGTGATCAAGTACCTGTTTCATATCCACATAACCCAGACGCAGCTGCTGAGCGGTCGCCGGGTTGGCCACCACCATAAACAGCATCAGCAATATGGGCAAAAATCGTTTCATAAGGGTGAATTGTACACCGGAAGAGCATTTAAACAAAAATTGTATAAATGTTCCCTAAAAAGTTGTTCCGAATGAGAATTGCAGACTTTCGGTACGATCACCATTGAATTCCTTGAGCGGGAAGGCGTAGTTCATGATGATGGGACCGATCGGCGCCTGCCAGGTCACTGAAATACCGGCAGAGGCTCTGAACAGGCCGGCATCGAATGCATCGAGGTTTTCGTAAACATTGCCAACATCTATAAACAGTGCAATACGTGAACCCCCGCCCTGGGTAAACGGCGTAGGAATGGCAATTTCAATACCCCCGGATACCTTCAGATCGCCACCGACAGCACGGCACGCGGTGTCTTTTGGACCCAGCGTATTGTCTTCAAAACCACGAATATCGCGTACACCGCCACCATAAAAATGCTCATAGAACGGTAAGCCGGTGTCGAGTGAAATGACCTCTTGGTTCAGGCAATTTGCACGCTCAATTTCCTCTCCCGTGTCTGGATCAATTGGCGGGGTAATATCCACCGGTGTGGCCAGTGAAGTTGCGTCGTAGTTGTCATAGGCATCGCCATAGCCGAGGTCGCCATGGAAGGAGAACACCAGGTCGGCCCAGATCGGTATGTACTTGGCATAACGATAGAAAACCTTGTAGAACTTGCGGGTACTGCCGGGCAGTGAGGTCTCAATGCCCACCCGCTGTGAAGAACCACGTGTGGGATTAAGGAAATGATTACGTGTGTCACGAGTCCAGCTCATGGTGAAATCATAGGTTCTGAAGTCCCGTTCCTTGTCATCAATAATGCCGTCACCATTGTGATCAAGTGAATTTGACAAGGGATCGAACGGATTCGGGACAAAATACTCTTCCGGGCAGATGCCGTTCATATTGATGTCATTACACAAAATATTGTCCGGATCATCCGGGTCCACAAATTCAACTTCGCGGACAAATGCGCCGATATTCAGGTCGGTTTGCCGGATACCGAAACCGGCACGCACATAATCCACTTCGGAGATTGGCAAACCGAAATTCATACCACCTGCCGCTTCAGTACTGGTAAACGTCGAAATATTGGCACCGGCCGCGTTAAACTCCTGGTACCTGAGATAAAAACCGCGGCTCACACCATCTTCGGTCCAGTACGGGTTGTCGTAGCTTATAGAGATACTTTTAATAATTGAACTGTAAGACACACCAAAACCGACCCGCTTACCACTGCCCAGAAAATTGTCCTGCTGTATGCTCAGGGAAGCGATCAGGCCCTGGATTTGTGAATAACCGAGACCGATCGAGAAACTGCCGGCGGCGCGCTCGGAAACCGTTACGACAACGTCAATCTGGTCGTCTGTTCCCGGTACCGCAGGTGTTTCGATATTGACCGATTCAAAATAGGTCAAACGCTGCAAGCGGATTTTTGACCGGTCGACGGCAGCCTGCGAGAACCAGCCACCTTCAAATTGACGCATTTCCCGTCGCAGCACCTCATCCTTGGTACCGTTGTTGCCGACAAAGGTGATTTGCCGAACGTAGACCCGCTTACCCGGATCGATAAAATAGTTGATGGTGACAAGACGGTTATCCCGGTCGATCTGCGGGATCGGATTTACATTGGCGAAGGCATAGCCGATGTTGGCCAGAATTGCGGTAATATTTTCCACGCTTTGTTCCATCTTCCTGCGTGAAAATATGTCATTTTCCTGGGTCATGATCAGACGTCTCAGGGTCGCCTCAGATATTACAAGATCACCGGTCACCTGGATTTTTTCAACACTGTACTGCTCGCCTTCGATAATATTTGCAGTGATATAAATATCCTGCTTGTCCTGGCTGATGGATACCTGTGTTGATTCCACATTGGCATCTATATAACCCCGGTCCTGATAGTAAGAACGGATTTTCTCAAGGTCGCCGGACAGTTTTTCACGCGAATACTGGTCATCCTTGGACCAGAATTTCCATTTTGGCGGTATGCTGGATTCAAAATCGGCCCTGATTTCCTTATCGGTGAACAGCGTATTGCCGACGATATTGATGTGTCTGATCTCAGCGGTTTTGCCTTCATTAATGGTGATGGATATACGTACCCGGTTTTTATCCAGTTCAACCACCCGGCTTTCTACTGTTACCGCATACCGACCCTGGCTGAAATACTGTCTGACCAGTTCCTGCTTGATGCGATCCAGCGACTGTGGCTGAAAAACTTCACCTTGCTGCAGTCCTATATCGGCAAGTACGGGAAACATATCTTCGTCTTTGATGGCCTTGTTCCCGGACAGCGTTATTCTCGCGATGGCAGGCCGCTCAACCACATTAATGACCAGGATGTTGCCTTCCCTTGCAAGATCGATGGAATTGAAAAAGCCTGTCTTGAATAATGAGCGGATTGCCTGACGTGCCTTGGCTGCGGTTAACAATTCATTGGCATCAATGGACAGATAGTTGAATACCGTGCCTTCTGAAATACGCTCTAGCCCTTCAACCCTGATATCAGAGATAACAAACGGATCAAGCGCCAGTGCGGTCTTCGCGGTGAACAGGCCACACAGCAAGATGATTAAGATTCTTCTCATGTATTCAGATCCGTAAAAGCTTTTTTGGTTTAGACGGCGGGAAGTCTATCCGACCAGACGTAAAATATCGTTAAAAAACGCAATACCCATCAGACCAAACAATGCCATCAGGCCAATAATTTGTCCTTTGGCCTGAGTTTGTTCTGAAACCGGGCTGCCCTTGACCAATTCTATCAGGTAATAGAGCAAATGCCCGCCATCCAGTACCGGAATCGGCAGCAAATTCAAGATACCCAGGCTGAGGCTGATAACACCCAGAAAAAACAGGAAACTCGACAGCCCGGCATTGGCTGAGCTATTGGCAAATTGCGCAATGCTGATCGGGCCGGAAAGGTTCCTGACCGAGGCGGAACCGGTTAGCATGCGGCCCAATAAGCCCAGCGTGGAACCGGTCAGCCGCCACATTTCAGAGGCTGCAGCTTTGAGGCTATCGACAGGACCGTATTGATGCATAAAATATGCCCGCTCGAGTTGGGTCTGCAGTGCTTCATCCGGCGGTGTATTGGTGACACCGAGAATCAAACGGCTGGAAAATGTACCACTGCTGGTATTGGTTGGGCTGACACTCAGGTCGAGCGTTCCGCCGGAGCGTTCCACCGTCACTATGAGTGGTTCATCGGCAACGCCATGTTTTTGTACCAGGACACCTACCCAGGCCCAGTCGGGAACAGTTTCGCCGCCCACGCTGACAATCCGGTCACCAGCTTTGAATCCGGCCCGGTATGCCGGGCTTTCAGGTGTTACCTCACCCACCTGTGCCGGGATTTTCAGACGCCAGGGGGTAATACCGATGGCTTCGAGGGTTTTTTCCTCACGGAAACTGCTGTCCAGTTGACCCAGATCCAAAGCAACTTTTCGCAAGCTGCCATCTGTCTGTTCCAGTTCAACTGTGACCGTGTCACGATCCAACGCACGTGTTATCAGGCCAAGGATGGCATGGGACCAGGTTTCGGTTGATTTGCCGTCCAGAGAAACGATTCGGTCGCCGGCTTCGATACCGGCATTGGCCGCGATCCCGCTCACCTCGCCAATGACCGGTCTGGATTCGGGCATGCCGACCAGGAACATTAACCAAAACGCCACCAGCGTAAAAATCAGGTTGAAGGCCGGCCCGGCCACCACGATGGCGATTCTTGCCCAAACCGATTTGCGGTTGAAAGCCCGCTCCAGGTCGGCATCCTCGACTTCGCCTTCGCGTTCATCCAGCATTTTGACATAGCCACCCAGGGGAATGGCGGCGATCACGTATTCAGTACCGTCGCGACCGGTTCTTGACCACAGTGTTTTACCAAAGCCGACGGAAAACTTGAGCACGCGTACGCCCAAGCGCCGGGCCACCCAGAAGTGGCCGAACTCGTGAAAGGTGATCAGCAGACCGAGTGCGACCAGTAACCACCAGATTGAACCAAGAATTTCAGACATTATTTCTTTCAACTACCAATATGTGAGTGGATGATCCTGTTGCTTGCATCACGTGCCAGACGATCAAATTCCAGTACTTCGTCGAGATTCTCTATTTTACCCGTTTCGCAACGGTCCAGTGCAGCAGAAACGACTGACGGAATCTGCAAAAAGCCAATGCGTTCCTTCAAGAAGGCATCGACTGCGATTTCATTGGCTGCGTTGAAAACCACCGCTGCACTGCCACCGGCTTTCAACACCTCGAAAGCGAACCCCAGACACGGGAAACTTTCCAGGTCGGGGGGGTAAAATTCGAGCTTGGGCTGTTTGGTCAAATCGAGAGCTTCCACTCCGGCATTGATACGCTGTGGCCAGGCCAGTGCATAGGCAATGGGTGTACGCATATCGGGCAAACCCATCTGCGCAAGCACCGATCCGTCACGGTATGCGACCATCGAGTGCACAATACTCTGCGGGTGGATTATAACTTCAATCTGGTCCGGTCTTGCATTGAAAAGCCAGCGTGCCTCAATCACTTCCAGGCCCTTGTTCATAAGGGTTGCAGAGTCGACGGAGATTTTTCGGCCCATATCCCAATTGGGGTGGTTACAGGCTTCGTCAGGTGTAATATCGGCCAGGGTGTGACGCGCCTTGTGTAAAAACGGGCCACCTGAAGCGGTCAGGATAAGTCGTTCAACACCGACGTTTTCAAGACCACTTTCAAAGTCTTTGGGTAAGACCTGAAACAGTGCGTTGTGTTCGGAGTCTACCGGGATAATGGTGGTGCCGTGCTCAGTTGCAGCTTTGCGGAACAATTCACCGGCAATGACCATGGATTCCTTGTTTGCCAACAACAGGCGTTTGCCGGCCTGAACGGCATGCAATGTTGGCTCGAGTCCGGCAGCGCCGACAATGGCGGCCATGACGACATCGGTCTCATCCATGCTAACAACCTCACTCAGGGCTTCACGCCCGGCGAGGACTTCTGATTTGCAACCCAGTTGATTGAGCGCCGTCTGTAAGTCGGTTGCCTGTGTAGCATCACTGATGACGGCATAACGTGCCTGATGCTGGCTGCATTGCTCGGCCAGACGGGAAAAGTTACGGTTGGCCGTCAACGCCACCACCTGGTATCGATGCGGGTGAGCGGCCAGCACATTGAGTGTGCTTTCGCCGACTGAGCCGGTTGCTCCGAGTATGGTAATGCCCTGACCAGCCATCTCTTTGGTCCTCAAAAACCCATTACCAGGATGCCCAGCGCAAAGAACGGTGATGCCACCAGCAGGCTATCCAGGCGGTCGAGTATGCCGCCGTGGCCCGGCAGCAAGTTTCCGGAATCTTTAAAGCCGCTGGTGCGCTTGTGCAGGGAGATCATTAAATCGCCACCGACCGATACCAGTGCTACGACCAAACTCAGCAAAACCAGGTGGGTTGCGTCAATGTCCCCAAGCGGCATCAGCTTTGCCGCCAATAATCCCACCAGTGGGGCGAGGATCAACCCGCCCACCAAACCCGCGCGGGTTTTGCCCGGACTGATCAGTGGTGCCAGCCTGGTCTTGCCGAAAGTCTTGCCGGCAAAATATGCTCCGACACCGGCTGCCCAGACAATCAACAGGAGTAACAAAATCAGCCAGGCACCGTCCTCCTGAAGACGTATCCAGCAGACTGAAAACCAGCCAATGGTGATTGACATAATGGCGGTTGTAAAGGAAAGCCACCGGTAGACCCTGGTCACCGTTGCGCTGTCACGATATTGGACCAGACGCGTAAACATCAGCAACCAGATGGCACAACCGACGATCAGATCCATCAATATGGTGCTGTCCCAGTGGTCCTTGAACCAATACAGGAACAGCAGAATGATGGTCTGGGAAAGCATCAATAAATACCTGCTTGCCCGGCCGGATAAACCGGCCAAGCGCTGATATTCCCAACTTCCACCCAAAAATATGATGGCGAGCAAGATCGGAAACCATTGTGCCGGTAACGCAAAGATCGCTGCGATAACCATTGGCAGTAACAACAGCGCAGTCAAAATACGTTGCTTAAGCACCCGTTGCACTCCTGAGCTGTTCACTTGTTTGGCCAAAACGCCGCTCGCGTGATTGGAAAGCCGTGATCGCCCGATCGAGCTCGCTGCTATCAAAGTCAGGCCACAGCACGTCGGTGAAATAAATTTCGGTGTAGGCCACTTGCCATAATAAGAAATTGCTGATGCGCATTTCGCCACCGGTGCGGATAAACAGATCTGGATCCGGCGAGTCTGCCAGTGCAAGAAAGCTTGCGAAGCGGGATTCATCAACCTGATCCGCAGACAGATTGCCTGCAGAAACAGCCTCGGCGAGTTTTGCCGCGGCCTGGCTGATGTCCCAGCGCCCGCCATAATTAATGGCAATATTAACCAGCAGACGCTCGTTATCGGCTGTCAGATTTTCGGCTGCCAGCATTTTTGTCTGGATGGCGGGCTTGAGAGCGGTCTTGTCACCGATAAAGCGAAGACAAATGCTGTTTTCATGCAGTTCGTTGACTTCCTTATCCAGCGCCTTCAGGAATAGTTCCATTAAACGGGATATTTCGCCGGCGGGCCGTTTCCAGTTTTCACTGGAGAAAGCAAAAACGGTCAGCGTAGCAACGCCCAGGCGTCCGCATTGTTCTATGGTGGCACGCAGCGCTTTGAGCCCGGCCTGATGACCCATGCTACGCGGGCGTTTTCTCTTTTTTGCCCAGCGGCCATTGCCATCCATTACAATGGCGATGTGACCGGGTATGGCAGGTTTTGCGGTCATTGGATGGCATCGCTTTCATGAGCAGGCATCAAAACTCCAGAAGTTCCTGTTCTTTATTTTTCACGATTTCATCTGACTGGGAAACGTGTTTGTCGGTGATCTTTTGAATCGCCTGTTCGGCCCGACGGTCGTCGTCCTCGGAGATATCCTTGCTCTTCAACAGTTCCTTGATATGGTGATTGGCGTCGCGGCGGATATTGCGAATCGCAATCTTGGCATTTTCACCTTCGTTGTGTACCACTTTGCCCAGTGAGATTCTGCGTTCTTCGGTCAGTGGCGGCAACGGGATGCGGATGATGATGCCGGCGGTCACCGGGTTGAGTCCAAGATCCGATGTCATGATCGCTTTTTCGATCGCCTGGACCATGGTTTTGTCCCAGGGAGTGACCGCAAGCGTACGTGAATCTTCAATGGATACATTTGCAGCCTGACCAATCGGCACTTCGCTGCCGTAATAATCGACATGAACGTGTTCAAGTAAGCTTGGGTGCGCACGCCCGGTGCGGATTTTGGCCAATTCGGTGCGTAGCGAATCCACGGTTTTTCCCATGCGGATTCTCGCATCTTTTTGAATGTCTTGAATCATTTTCTGCTCCCGCATGCCAGCATAGGTTAAGTTTAGCTAATGATAGTGCCGACTTTTCCGCCCTTGACAATTTGCATCAAATTACCACTACCGAATACATTAAATACACGGATGGGCATTTTCTGGTCACGACACAATACGATGGCATTGGTATCCATAACCCCAAGTTTGCCTTCGATAACCTCATCGTAACTCAGGGTTTCGAACAATTGTGCATTTTTGTCAATATTGGGGTCGGCGGAATATACACCGTCAACCTTGGTGGCTTTCAATACAATGTCCGCGCCTATTTCTATCGCGCGCAAAGCAGCGGCGGTATCGGTGGTGAAAAACGGATTGCCGGTGCCGCCGGCTATAATCACAACGCGGCCTTTCTCAAGGTGACGGGTTGCACGGCGCCGGATGTAGTCTTCGCTGACGTCGTGTACCGAAATGGCTGACATC
>SMVB01014993.1_pt1 | contig 10668 bp, 9 predicted proteins | sample 2456461 | NCBI WGS metagenome assembly SMVB01 (sample SAMN11095934, study PRJNA526329) | marine sediment metagenome | biome: Marine sediment; feature: Surficial sediment; material: Deep marine sediment; isolation source: Hadal surficial sediment | place: Pacific Ocean | collected 2014-05 | depth 0-1...
CGTCTACGTCGCCGGCATCATGGAGCATATCGAGGAAGCCGGCATCCATTCCGGCGATTCGGCTTGTTCCTTGCCGCCCTATTCGTTGCGCGCCGACGTGATCGACGAGATTCACCACCAGACCGAGGCCCTGGCGCGCGCGCTCAACGTGATCGGATTGATGAACGTCCAGTTCGCGGTCAAGACGCGCGACGACGGCGGCCAGGACATTTACATCCTTGAGGTCAATCCGCGCGCCAGCCGCACCGTGCCCTTCGTCGCCAAGGCGACCGGCCTGGCCATCGCCAAGATCGCGGCGCGGCTGATGTGCGGCGAGCCGCTGGCCGGGTTCGCGCTCAAGCCGCGCGTGCTGAACCACGTCGCGGTCAAGGAAGCGGTGTTCCCGTTCGCCCGATTCCCCGGCGTCGACACCCTGCTGGGTCCGGAAATGAAATCGACCGGGGAAGTCATGGGCATCGACCGGGATTTCGCCCGCGCCTTCGCCAAATCGCAGATCGCCAGCGGCACCAGCCTGCCCTTGGAAGGCACCGTGTTCATTTCGGTGCGCGACAGCGACAAGGCGGCCATGGTCACGGTGGCGCACGGCCTCGACACCATGGGCTTCAAGATCATCGCCACCCGCGGCACCGCGGCCTGTCTGGAAAAGGCCGGGCTGCCGGTCACCGTGATCAACAAGGTGCGCGAGGGCCGGCCACATCTGGTGGACGCCATCGCCGACGGCGCGGTGAGCCTGATTCTCAACACCACCGAGGGCGCGCAGGCGATTTCCGACAGTTTCAGCTTGCGGCGCGCGGCATTGATGAACAAGGTGCCCTACTACACCACCGTGGCCGGAAGCCGCGCCGCGGTGAACGCGATTGCCGCGTTGCGTCGCGGTGGACTTGAAGTCGCGACTCTACAATCCTACACTTAGGGCGGATCGCGGTCGGCGGGATCGTCGACGGCGATCCCGGCAATTGTGTGAATCCGCTCTATTTTATAGATTTAGACGGTTTTTACAGGACTGATCCGGTATAGAAGCCGGCCCTCGCGGGGCCGGGACACGACTTCCCGAGGCCACCGAGGTGGTGTCGGGAAGGGAAGGGAAGATCATGGAAAGAGTCCCAATGACCGCCACCGGCTATGCCCGGCTAGAAGCGGAATTGAAGCACCTGAAAAACGTCGAGCGCCCAGACGTCATCGGCGCGCTGGCGGAAGCGCGCGAGCACGGCGATCTTTCCGAGAACGCGGAATACCACGCGGCGCGGGAGCGGCAGAGTTTCATCGAGGGGCGCGTGCGCGAACTCGACGACAAGCTGAGCCGCGCCGATGTCATCGACGTGAGCAAACTATCCGGCAAGGACGTCAAGTTCGGCGCCACCGTGAAACTGGCGGACGAGGACACCGACGAGAAATCCACGTATCAACTGGTCGGCGCCGACGAATCGGATATCAAGGACGGGCGTCTGTCGATCACCTCGCCGCTGGCGCGCGCCCTGATCGGCAAGGGCATCGGCGACTCTGTCCACGTCACCACCCCGGCCGGCAGCAAGGCGTACGAAATCATCGCCGTATCCTTCCGCTGATCAAAACCAAGCGCGGGTGGCGAACGACAAAATCATCTGGGTCCTCGCCGACGACCGTCCCGGCAATGCCAATCAGGCGCTCGGCGTAGCCGAGGCCTTGGGCCTGCCGTTCACCGTGAAGTCACTTGCCTTCAACCGGCTGGGGCGCCTCCCGAACCCGCTTCTCGGCGCGTCGCTGGTCCATCTGCGGGCCGAATCGGCGCGCGCGATTTGCCCGCCCTGGCCCGACGTGGTGATCGCGGCGGGGCGCCGCGCCGCGCCGGTGGCGCGCGCCATCAAACGGCGCGGCGGCGGACGCGCGTTCCTGGTCCAATGCATGTGGCCCGGACCGCCGGCCGCCGATATCGACCTGATCGCCACGCCCGCCCACGACCGGCGGGTGGCGCGCGCCAACCTGATCCACACTGTCGGCGCCCCCCATCGCGTGACGCGCGCGCGCCTGCGCGCGGAGGCCGAGGCGTGGCGCGATCGTCTGGAGCCCCTCGCCCGCCCGCGCCTCGCGGTGATGGTCGGCGGCTCGACGTCGCGCCATCGCTTTACCCCCGCCCGCGCCGCCGCGCTCGGCCAACGGGTCACGGAACTGGCGCGGCGCGCCGGCGGCGCCTTGATGGTCACCACCAGCCGGCGCACCGACGCCGCGGCGAAGGCGGCGCTGTTCGCCCGCCTTGACGACACTGCGGCGACCTTCGATTGGGAACACGGCGGCGACAACCCCTATTTCGCCTATCTCGCGCTGGCCGACGCGGTGATCGTGACCGGCGATTCGACAGCCATGTGCGCCGAGGCCTGCGCCACCGGCCGCCCGGTCTATATCGACGCCCCGCCGGCGCATACGGCGGCCAAGCACAAGCGGTTGCACGACACGCTTTATGCGTCGGGCCGCGCGCGGCCGCTGGACCAGGCGCTGGACGCGGCGGACGGCCCGGACGGCCCGGACGGCCCGGACGGCCTCTTGGACTGGCGCTACCCGCCGCTCGACGACGCCGCTATAATCGCGCGCGAGATCATTCGCCGCGCCGGCCTGCCCGGGCAAGCGACATAAGGAAATCGACACGCATGACCGCCCGCCATCACAGCAAGGTTTTGATCCTGGGCTCCGGCCCGGCCGGCTACACCGCCGCCATCTATGCCGCGCGCGCCAACCTGAAGCCGGCCCTGGTACGCGGGCTGGAACCCGGCGGCCAGCTGACCATCACCACCGAGGTCGAGAACTATCCCGGCTTCGGCGAGGTCATCCAGGGCCCGTGGCTGATGGAGCAGATGCATGAGCAGGCGGCCAAGGTGGGCACCGAAATGTTCGACGACACGGTGGTCCGGGTCGACCTGGCCCAACGCCCCTTCGTCTGCACCGGGGATTCAGGCGATATTTATCTCGGCGACACACTGGTCATCTGCACCGGCGCCCAGGCGCGCTGGCTCGGCCTGGACAGCGAGAAGGCGTTGCAAGGCTTCGGCGTCTCGGCCTGCGCGACCTGCGACGGCTTCTTTTTCCGCGACAAGGTGGTGGCGGTGGTCGGCGGTGGCAACACGGCGGTCGAGGAAGCCATTTTCCTGACCAATTTCGCCAGCAAGGTTTCGCTGATCCACCGCCGCGACCAACTGCGCGCCGAAAAGATTCTCCAGGACCGCCTGTTCGCCAACCCCAAGATCGAATTGGTGTGGGACAGCGTGGTCGAGGACATCGAGAGCGCCGGCGACCCGCCCGGCGTCACCGGCGCGCGAATCCGCAACGTCAAGACCGGCGCCACCGGGACGGTCGCGGCGGACGGCGTGTTCATCGCCATCGGCCACACCCCCAACACGGACCTGTTCAAGGGCCAACTGCACATGGACGACGAAGGCTACATCGTCACCGCGCCGGACAGCACGGCAACCAGCGTGGCCGGCGTGTTCGCGGCCGGCGACGTGCAGGACAAGATCTTCCGCCAGGCGGTCACGGCGGCGGGAACGGGATGCATGGCCGCGCTCGAGGCCGAGAAGTTCGTCGCCGAACGGGACACCGCGCAAGCCGCCGAATAGCGGCGCCGCTGGACGGGGCCGGGGCCGCTGGCTAGAATCAGGCCATGGACTGGGACAAGCTGAGAGTTTTTCACGTGGTTGCCGAGTCCGGCAGCTTCACGCGCGCCGGCGAGGCGCTGAATCTGAGCCAATCGGCGGTCAGCCGCCAGATTCGCAGCCTCGAGGATTCGCTGCGCCTGCCGCTTTTCCACCGCCACGCGCGCGGCTTGATTCTCACCGAGCAGGGCGAGCTTCTGTACCGCACCGCGCACGACGTTTCCGCCAAGCTGGCGATGACCGAGGCGATCCTGACCGAAAGCAAGGAACGGCCCAAGGGGTTGTTGCGCGTCACCACGACCGTCGGCTTCGGCTCGATCTGGCTGACCCGCCACATGGGCGAGTTCATGGACCTTTATCCGGAGATCACGGTCAGCCTGCTGGTCGCCGATGTCGATCTTGACCTGAGCATGCGCGAGGCCGACGTGGCGATCCGCATTTCCGTTCCGCAGCAGGCCGACCTGATCCAGCGCCACTTGTTCACCGGCCATTTCGCCATCTACGCGGCGCCGACCTATCTCAACCGCTTCGGCACGCCGAACAAGATCGAAGACCTTCTCGAGCATCGCGTGGTCAGTTTCGGCGAAGACCTGCCGCTGCCCTTCGCCGATCTCAACTGGCTGGTCGAGGAAGTCCGCAAGATCGAACCCGAATTCCAGCCGGCGCTTACCATCAACAACCTCTACGGCACCTTTCGCGCGATCGAGGCCGCCATCGGCATCGGCGCCCTGCCCGCCTTCATGGCGGACGAGAGGGCGCAACTGGTGCGAATCCTCACCAAGGTGGAGGCGCCCAAGGCCGAGGCCTATTTCGTCTATCCGGCCGAACTGAGGGATTCCGCGCGCATCGTCGTGTTCCGCGACTTCCTGCTGCGCAAGATCGCCGAGACGCGTTTTTAGGGGGATATTCAGGTGCAACTCGCTGAACGCATGGCCCGGCTCGGCACGGAAAGCGCGTTCGAGGTGCTGGCGCGCGCCAAGCAGCTTGAACTGGCGGGCCGGGACGTGATCAATCTGGGCATCGGCCAGCCCGATTTCCGCACCCCCGACCACATCGTCGAGGCGGCCAAGAAGGCGCTCGACGACGGCCATCACGGCTACACGCCGGGCAACGGCATCCTGCCGCTGCGCGAGGCGGTGGCCGAGGATATTGTCAAATTTCGCGGCGTCGAGGTCAGCCCCGACGACGTGGTCATCGTGCCCGGCGGCAAGGTCACCATGTGGTACGCGATCCTGATGTTCGGCGAGCCGGGCGCCGAGATCCTGTACCCCAATCCGGGCTTCCCGATCTACGAATCGGTGATCGCGTTCTCGGGCGCCACCCCGGTGGCGATCCCCTTGCGCGAGGAAAACGGCTTTGCCTTCGACGCCGACGAGGTGCTCGACAAGATCACGCCGCGCACGCGCCTGTTGATCCTCAACAGCCCGGCCAATCCGACCGGCGGCGTGGTGCCGCGCGAACAGTTCGACCGCTTGGCCGCCGGCCTCGAGGCGCACCCGCGGGTGGCGGTGATGTCGGACGAAATCTATTCGCGCCTGCTCTACGACGACGCCGAGTTCGTCACCATGCTGGGTTACGAGCACCTGCGCGACCGGTTGATCCTGCTCGACGGCTGGTCGAAGACCTACGCCATGACGGGCTGGCGCCTGGGCTACGCCGTGTGGCCCCGCGCCCTGGTCGATCTGGCGACGCGGCTCAACATCAACTCGGTGTCGTGCACCAACGCGGCCACGCAATACGCCGGCATCGCCGCGCTCAAGGGCCCGCAGGACTCGGTGGCGGAGATGCGCGCCGCCTTCGACGCGCGGCGCAAGGTGATCGTCGAGGAAACCAATTCGATCCCCGGGTTCAGCTCGATCCTGCCGACCGGGGCGTTCTACACCATGGCCAACATCACCGGCACCGGCGTGGCGTCGAAGGACATGGAGACGTTGTTGCTCGAGGAACTCGGCGTCGCGGCCATCGCCGGCTCCAGCTTCGGTGCCCACGGCGAGGGCTATATCCGCTTCTCCTACGCCAACAGCACCGAAAACATCCGCCGCGCCCTGGCCCGCATCCGCGACCACGCCCAGGCCGCGGGCTGGAGCAAGGCGGCGTAACCTGCATTAACGTTACGCGAGAGCCGGTCTTGTACCGATCGAGAGACGGCATTTCGGTGAGCACCATGGACCCGAAACATGAGCTTCGCGCCTACCCGGTGTGGGACCGCACCACGCGTCTGTTCCACTGGATCAATTTCGTCTGCGTCGTGGCGCTAGCCGCCATCGGCACCGCGATCCTTTACAACAAGGCGCTGGGCGTCTCCACCGAGGGCAAGATATTGCTCAAGACGGTCCATGTGTGGTTCGGCTACGTGCTGGCGGCGAACCTGACATGGCGCCTGGTGTGGGCCTTTATCGGCAACCCCTATGCGCGGTGGCGGGCGATCCTACCGTTCGGCCGCGGGTTCGGCGCGGCGCTGCGCGCTTATATGGCGGGATGGAAGGCCGGCGATCCGCCGCGTTACGCGGGCCACAATCCGTTGGCGCGGATCATGGTGGCGGTATTATTGGCGCTCTTGGTCGTACAAGCGGCGACTGGGCTGGTGCTTGCCGGCACCGACCTTTATTTCCCGCCCCTCGGCCACTGGATCGCGGGCTGGGTGGCGGCGCCCGGCGTCGATCCGGCAAGCCTGGTTCCCTCTGACAAGACCGCCGTGGACGCGACAACGTACGACGCCATGCGCGCTTTCCGCGCGCCCTTCATCACGATCCATTACTGGACCTTCTTTCTGCTGTTGATCGCCGTCGCCGCGCATGTCGCGGGCGTCGTCGTCACCGAAATACGCCACGGCGGCGCCATCGTCTCCGCCATGTTCACCGGCCGCAAACTGCTCGACAAGCCCCCGGTCGACGCGCCCGAGAAGTGACGGGCGCCGCCTTCGCTATGGAATAAGCCGCGCGGCGCGGTAGCGGTCGAACGTTTCGATGAACATGGCCTGGCTATCGACCACGTCGTGGAAGCCATGCAGGCGCGCCTTGGTGGTGTCAGTGAGCACGTCGTATTCGGGCGCGAACACGAAATCACCGTAGCTCCACAACGCCATGTCCTCGTAAGGCGTCGGGTGAAGGCCGTGGCGTTCGACGATGCGCTCCCAGACCGGCGCCTTGTCGGCCATGAAATGGGCCAGGCTGATCTTGCGCACGGGCCCCAACGGCAGATCGAAATAGGACGCGAAGCCGGGCCACAGGTTTTCCCAGCGGAAGCAGTCGCCATTGGTGATGTTGAACGCCTGGTTGGCGCAGCCCTCCGTCGTCGCCATCCACGCGATGGCCTTGACGAGATGGGCCGCCGCCGCGCATTCGGCGATCACGCCGTAGGCCGCGCGCGATCCGGGAAACGACAGCGGCAGGCCGAGCTCGCGCGAAATCGCGGCGTAGACGGCGATCACCGAAATCAGATTACGCGCGCGGCCCGGCGCGAAGTCGTAGACCAGCGGCGGACGCGAAATGGTCCAGGTCCAGGGGCCGGCCCGCGCCGCCACGTAGTCCTGCTGGTCGTAATAGAAGTCGGGCGGCATGTGGCGCGGGTCGTCCTCCTTGGCCGGGGTCTTATAAGGCCCCAGATGCAGCCCGTAATACTTGCCGCCATGCACCAGGTGGACGTGGCTGAGCGCGCCGCCGTCCAGCGCCTCGACCACGTTGCGCAGCATGGCCATGTTGTCGGCCACCGACTCTTCGCCACCCTCGCCGTGCTGGGCGCGCGCGGCGTAGAACAGATGGCTCGCGTCGCGCACCTCCCCGAGCTTGGCGCGGCAGTCGGACTGATCAAGCAGATCGACGGACATGTACGCCGCGCCGCCGCCCTCCGGCGGCGTTCGGCACAACCCGACCACTTGCCAGTCGGCGGCCAGCAGATGTTCGACAAGGCGTGTCCCGATCGTCCCGGTCGCGCCGACCACTATCGCTTTGCCCTTCGGCATGGCTTCGTCCTACTCGGCCGCGCGCCGGCTCGGGAAGGCCTGCGGCCAGCGCGATGGATGGCAGCGGGCATACATGGGCGCATAGGGCGTCTCCGCGCCCAGTTCCTCGGCCGCGTGCCAGGCCCAGCGCGGGTCGTGCATCATGCCACGCGCGATCGCGACCATGTCGGCTTGGCCGCTCGCGATAATGGCCTCGGCCTGGCGCGCCTCGGTGATCATGCCCACCGCCCAGGTCGCCAAGCCGGATTCGCGGCGCACCCGCTCGGCGAACGGCACCTGGTAGCCGGGGCCGATCGGGATCTTCTGGCGCGGATCGAGCGCGCCGGAAGTCACGTCCATGAAATCGCAGCCCGCGTCCTTGAGCGCCTTGGCCAAGGCCACGGTCTCGTCCACGGTCCAGCCGCCCTCGACCCAATCGGTGGCCGAGACCCGCACGCCCAACGGCTTGTCGTCCGGCCACGCGGCGCGCACCGCCTCGAACACTTCCATCGGGAACCGCGTTCGGTTGTCCGCGCCACCACCGTATTCGTCGTCGCGCTGGTTGCTGATCGGCGACATGAACTGGTGCAGCAGGTAGCCGTGTCCCATGTGCAGCTCGATGAGATCGAAGCCGATGCGGTCGGCGCGCCGGGTCGCCTCGACAAAGGCGGTCTTGATGCCCGCCAGCCCGGCCGCGTCCAGCGCCTCGGGCACGTGCCACCCGGGGCCGACCGGCAGCGCCGAGGGAGCGACGGTGGTCCACGGCGCTTCGTCCGCCGCCAATGATTTTGCGCCGTCGGCCGGTGGACACGCCGAGCCCTTGCGACCCGCGTGGCCAAGCTGGATGCCCAGCGCCGAAACACCGTACTGGCGACAAAAATCGATCACCCGCTTGAGCTCCCGCTCGTTGTCGTCCGAATAAAGCCCAAGACATTTATGGGTAATGCGCCCTTGCGGCGTCACATGGGTCGCCTCGGTCATCACCAGCCCGGCGGCGCCCATGGCGTATTGACCCAGGTTCATCAGGTGCCAGTCGTTGGCCGAGCCTTGGGCCGCGTTGTACTGGCACATGGGCGAGACCACGACGCGATTGTCGATGGTCAGTCCGCGAAACGAAATCGGCGAGAACAAAGCGGAATCCATGTGCTGGACCTCCCCATATTTTTTTGTGGCGTTGGCGCAAACCTAGGGGATTTCCAGGGCGTGCGAAATGGGGCGCGGGCGGGTAGAGTGGTCTGGGCCAAGACGAGGGAGGCGAAACTTGGGCAGCTATAAGGATATCGGCGTGGACCTGGACGGCCACGTGGCGGTGGTCGAGATCAGGCGTCCGCCGCATAATTTCTTCGACCACGAGCTGATCGGCGAAATCGCCGCCGCGTTCGACGAATTGGACGCGGACGACGACTGCCGCGCGATCGTGCTGGCCTCGCAAGGCAAGTCGTTCTGCGCCGGCGCGGATTTCGGCAAGGGCGACGATGGCGATGACGGCGGCGACCCCATGTACCGGCTGCGCGACCCGGGCCAGCTTTACCGCGAAGCGGCGCGCCTGTTCAGCGCCAAGACGCCCATCGTGGGCGCGATTCACGGCGCGGCGGTGGGCGGCGGACTGGGCCTGGCCCTGGTGCCGGATTTCCGCGTCACCTGCCCGGAAGCGCGCTTCAGCGCCAATTTCACGAAGCTCGGCTTTCACCCCGGCTTCGGGCTCACCGTGACCCTGCCGGAAGTGATCGGGCAGAGCAAGGCGGCGCTGATGTTCTACACCTCGCGCCGCTTCAAGGGCGAGGAAGCCTTTGAGATGGGTCTGGCCGACGTGTTGGTGCCGCAAGACCAGGTGCGCGCCGCGGCGATCGAACTGGCCACGGAAATCGCCACCTGCTCGCCGCTTGGCGTGCGCGAGACGCGGGCGACCATGCGCCAGGGCCTGGCCGAGCGCGTCGCCGCGGCGACCGAGCACGAACTCGCCGTCCAGCAGAGCCTGCGCGCCACCGAGGACTTCCGCGAAGGCGTCAAGGCCATGTCCGAGCGCCGCGCGCCCAATTTCGTCGGCCGCTGAGAGTGAGCGAAGCCGACACCCTCGTCGTCGATACCGCGACGCGCATTTTCAAGGACCTGGGCGATCCGCAAACCATCAACAGCGCGGCGGACGACGCGTGGCGCGCGCCGCTGTGGGACGCGCTCGCCGACTCCGGCCTGACCCTGGCCTGGGTGCCGGAGGACAAGGGCGGCGCCGGGGCTTCCATCGCGGACGGCTTCGCCGTGCTGCGCGTCGCCGGCGCCTTCGCCGTGCCGGTGCCGTTGGCCGAAACCCTTGTGGCGGGCTGGTTGCTGGCCCGCGTCGGCCTCGTGGCGCCCGCCGGCGCCATGACGGTGGCGCCGATGCGCCCGCGAGACCGGGTTTCGTTGGGCGCCGACGGCAGGCTATCGGGCACCGCCTCGCGCGTGGCCTTCGCCAGCGAGGCGGACCACATCGCCGTCGCGGCGGACGGCCCAGACGGCCCGGTGGTGGCCCTGGTCGAACGCGGCGCGTGCGCGGTGACGGCGGGGCGCAACATGGCCGGCGAGGCGCAGGACAAAATTACTTTCGACGGCGTCGCGCCGGTGGCCGTGGCGGCGCTCGGCGGCACGGACGACTTGATGACCATGGGCGCGGCGGTTCGCGCGACGCAAATGGCGGCCGCGTTGCAAAGCCTGCTCGATATTTCGGTCGGCTATGCCCAGGAACGGGTCGCCTTCGGCCGCCCGATCGCCAAGTTCCAGGCGATCCAGCACGATCTGGCGCGGCTCGCGGGCGAGGTCGCGGCGGCCACCGCGGCGGCGGGCTCGGCCGCCGTGGCGATCGAAGGTGCGAAGGCGTTCGGCGAGGCCGTCTTCCTGGAAGCCGCTTCGGCGAAAATTCGCGCCGGCGAGGCCGCCAACGACGGCGCGCTGATCGCCCATCAGGTGCACGGCGCCATCGGCTTCACACAGGAACACGTGCTGCACCGCTTCACTCACCGGCTGTGGTCGTGGCGCGACGATTTCGGCGGCGAGGCGGCGTGGGCGGTGCGTCTCGGCGAAGCCATCTGCGCCGGTGGCGCCGACGCCCTGTGGCCGACCATCACGGCGGCC